>Ga0256404_1000316_pt1 | contig 124835 bp, 105 predicted proteins | sample RumenRJG_01DNA_FD_185990 | JGI IMG/M metagenome (GOLD analysis project Ga0256404, IMG submission 185990) | Bovine rumen microbial communities from Lethbridge, Alberta, Canada - RJG_01 | ecosystem: Host-associated > Mammals > Digestive system > Stomach > Rumen | place: Canada: Alberta... | reverse complement strand
ACCGATATTCAGGTGGCTATAGCGCCGGGGTTCCACCTCTTCCCATCCCGAACAGAGAAGTTAAGCCCGACCACGCCGATGGTACTGCCCACAAGGTGGGAGAGTAGGTAGCCGCCGTCTTTGATGGAAAGCGGTCTTTAGGTTTTACCTGAAGACCGCTTTTTTTTATATTATTAGGTTATTGTTTAATATTTTTGTTTATAAAAGCATTTTATATACAGAATATTTTGTAACTTTGCAACTCGAATTGTTAATGTGAGGAAATAGGTATGTTAGAGAATTTTGAAATTAACTTGAAAGCCATTGAATTGGATGATATTGATTTCTCCTATTCTCTTGATGACATATTCTTTACAGATGTTGAAGCGCAGGATATTGTAGGTGGTCAAGTAAATGCTTATGTGCATGTTAAGAGAAAGACTGCTTGTTTTGAGTTGCATTTACATATTAATGGGAATGTTACTATACAGTGTGATAGATGTCTTGATGACATGAATCAACCTGTTGAAGCTGATAGCATTTTGAAAGTAAAGTTTGGATCTTCCTATGTTGATAATGGAGATGACCTTATTATTGTTCCAGAAGAAGATGGAAAAATTAATGTTGCGTGGTTCCTTTATGAGATAATTGCTTTATCTATACCGATTCAGCATACTCATGCTCCTGGAGAATGTAACGAGGACATGATGAAAATTTTGAAAGAACATAGCAGTCAGAATTTAAATGATGACAGCGAAGTTGTTGAAAATGGCAATGAGATGGATCCAAGATGGAATGAATTAAAGAAATTATTAAATAACAATTAAATATATAAAAAAATGGCACATCCTAAGAGAAGACAGTCTAAGACTAGAACTGCTAAGAGAAGAACCCATGATGTTGCAGTTGCCCCAACATTGGCAATTTGCCCAAATTGTGGTGAGTGGCATGTTTATCATACAGTATGTCCAGCTTGTGGATATTACCGTGGTAAGTTAGCAGTTGAGAAAGAAGCTGCCGTTTAATCGGTAGTTCTATTTAGTATTAGCAGGTATAGCAGAAAAGGTTTGCCCGGTTTTGAGCAAGCCTTTTCACTTACCTTCTTTAACTCTGTATGTAGAGCTAATAACTATGGAGAAAGTTAATGCAGTTATTACAGGAATTGCAGGCTATGTCCCTGATTATATCTTGACCAATGAAGAGTTGTCTAAGATGGTTGATACCAATGATGAGTGGATTATGTCTCATGTGGGTATCAAGGAACGCCATATTCTTAAGGAAGAAGGCTTGGGAAGTGGTTATTTAGCACGTAAGGCTTGTAGAAAACTGATTAGAGAAACTGATACAAATCCTGATGATATAGATATGTTGGTGGTTGCTACCACAACCCCCGATTATCATTTTCCCTCAACAGCTTCGATTCTATGTGAGAAATTGGGTCTGAAAAATGCGTTTGCCTTTGATATGGAAGCCGCATGTAGTGGTTTCCTGTATGCACTTGAGGTTGGAGCAAATTTTATACGTTCAGGCCGTTATAAGAAGGTGTTAATTGTAGCGGCAGAAAAGTTGTCTTGCATGGTCAACTATAATGATCGTAATACATGTCCACTTTTTGGAGATGGAGCAGCTGCTTGTTTTTTGGAACCAACGACAGAGGAGGTAGGTATAATTGATTCATATTTACGTACTGATGGATTAGGCTTACCTTCATTGCATATGAAAGCAGGTGGCTCTGTTTGCCCACCATCGTATTTTACGATAGACAATCAGATGCATTATATCTATCAAGATGGTCGCCCTGTGTTTAAACATGCAGTAACAGACATGACTTTGGCATGTAATAAAGTAATTGAGAATAATGGATTGACCAAAGAGGATATTAAGTGGGTCGTACCTCATCAGGCAAATTTGCGTATTATTGAGTCTGTTGCTCATATGTTGCAGATACCCAAAGAGAAAGTGTTGGTCAATATTGAACGCTATGGAAACACGAGTGCTGTCTCAGTTCCTTTATGCTTGAAGGATTACGAACATATTCTTAAGAAGGGTGACAAGGTTATTTTGACAACATTTGGCGCAGGATATTCGTGGGGAGCTATTTATTTGATATGGGGCTATGATGGTCAATCACGTATCAATTTGGCCAAGAATACTGAGATCAAGAAGTAAATCTGTAATATAAGGGAGAAGCGCATCATATTCATACATACGATGCGCTTTTTTGTCCTAATACATAAATGATTATGCATAAGGCTGGTTTTGTTAATATTGTCGGAAATCCAAATGTGGGTAAGTCAACATTGATGAATGCTTTGTTGGGCGAACGGATATCTATTGCCACGTTCAAGGCACAAACCACTCGTCATCGTATTATGGGTATCTATAATACTGATGACTTGCAGATAGTTTTTTCAGACACGCCTGGAGTTCTCAAACCTGCATACAAGTTGCAGGAATCCATGATGGATTTCTCCAATTCTGCCCTTACTGACGCCGATGTTCTCCTCTATGTGACAGATGTAGTGGAAAATCCGGAGAAAAACTGTGAATTTATAGAGAAGGTAGCTAAGCTTGATATACCGGTTATTGTATTGATTAATAAGATAGATTTGACTGACCAACAGAAATTGGAGAATTTAGTTGAAACCTGGCATTCTCTGTTGCCAAAGGCTGAAATTGCTCCCATTTCGGCATTAAATAAATTTAATCTTGATGCAATAATGCACAGGATAAAAGATTTAATACCAGACTCTCCTCCTTATTTTGATAAGGATCAGTGGACGGACAAACCAGCCCGTTTCTTTGTTTCTGAAATTCTGCGTGAGAAAATACTGCTTTATTATGATAAGGAGATTCCGTATTCTGTCGAGGTGGTAGTTGAGCAATTTAAGGAAACGGATAAAAAGATAAGTATCAATGCTGTCATTTATGTAGAACGTGATTCCCAGAAAGGAATTATAATAGGTCACCAGGGAAAAGCTTTAAAAAGAGTTTCCACTGAAGCTCGCAAGAGTCTTGAGATATTCTTTGGTAAGACCATTTATTTAGAAACCTTTGTCAAAGTAGATAAAGACTGGCGTAATTCAGATAAAGAGTTGCGTAATTTTGGCTACGATCAGAAAGATTAAATTGCAAACCAAGGCTGTGATAGCCTAACAAATAATATAGATTATGGGAAATATTGTTGCCATTGTTGGACGCCCTAATGTAGGCAAGTCAACCATCTTCAACCGCTTGACGCAAACTCGTAGAGCTATTGTTGCCGAGCAGGCCGGTACAACTCGTGACCGCCAATATGGTAAGTCAGAATGGGGGGGACGAGAGTTCTCTGTCATTGATACAGGTGGATGGGTCGTAAATTCAGAAGATGTTTTTGAGGAAGAGATTCATAAGCAAGTGCTCTTGGCTGTTGAGGAAGCCGACGTCATATTGTTTGTGGTAGATGTGGCGTATGGCTTGAACGATCTTGACCATGAGGTAGCAGTGATTCTGCGTAAAACGAAGAAACCTGTTATTCTAGTAGCTAATAAAGCAGATAATAGTGAGATAGCATATGGTGCTTCAGAGTTTTATAGTTTAGGACTTGGTGACCCTTATTGTATATCAGCATTAACAGGTAGTGGCACGGGTGATTTGTTAGATGTCGTTGTCTCTCATTTCAATAAAGATGACGAAGTGCCTGAAGATAACCTGCCACGTATAGCTGTTGTAGGCCGTCCTAATGCAGGCAAGTCTTCTTTAATCAATGCTTTGATAGGTGAAGATCGCAACATAGTTACTGACATAGCTGGCACCACTCGTGATTCGATCTATACACGATATAATAAGTTCGGTTTTGACTTTTATTTAGTTGATACAGCAGGTATTCGTAAAAAGACAAAAGTAACAGAGGACTTGGAGTATTACTCTGTGGTTCGCTCAATACGTGCTATAGAGAACTCGGATGTTTGTATTCTTATGTTGGATGCTACACGCGGTGTTGAGAGCCAAGACTTGAATATATTTTCTTTGATACAGAAAAATTCTAAAGGTCTGGTGGTAGTAGTGAATAAATGGGATTTAGTGGAAGAAAAGAATGACAAGGTTATAAAGACTTTTACAGATGCCATTTATAGCCGTTTTGCCCCATTCGTTGATTTCTCTATCATTTTTGCTTCTGCTTTAACCAAGCAACGCATCTTGAAAGTACTGGAAGAAGCACGTCAGGTTTATAAAAATAGAACCAATCGAGTTTCCACAGCTAAGTTGAATGAAGAGATCCTTCCATTGATTGAGGCATATCCGCCTCCAATGACAAAGGGTAAGATGTTGAAGATTAAGTATATTACTCAATTGCCCAATATGGCTGTGCCTTCTTTCGTGTTTTTTGCCAATTTACCTCAGTATATAAAGGAACCATACAAGCGATTCCTTGAAAATAAGTTGCGCGAGAGATGGAATTTCAAAGGTACGCCTATCAATATTTTTATTAGACAGAAATGATAGAATTGAGAGATATATATAAGTCTTTCGACGGGATTGAGGTCTTGAAAGATATCAGTGCTGTTTTTGAGAATGGAAAGACCAATCTTGTGATAGGTCAAAGTGGTTCAGGCAAGACTGTGCTGATGAAATGTATTGTTGGTTTGCTTACACCTGATCGCGGTCAGTTGTTGTATGATGGCCGCAACTTCCTGGGTATGGGAAAGGGTGAAAAGAAATCTTTGCGACGTGAGATGGGAATGATTTTCCAAAGTGCAGCTCTCTTTGACTCTATGACAGTACTGGAGAACGTAATGTTCCCTCTTAATATGTTTAGCAACGATACGTTACGCGAGCGAACTCGTCGTGCTTGTTTCTGTTTGGAACGTGTCAATCTAATGGGAGAGGTGCACGATAAATATCCAGGCGAGATAAGTGGCGGTATGCAGAAACGTGTAGCTATTGCTCGAGCAATAGCTCTTAATCCGCAGTATCTTTTCTGTGATGAGCCTAATTCAGGACTTGACCCTAAAACTTCGCTTGTTATTGATGATCTGATTCAAAGTATCACGCATGAATATAATATGACTACTATTATCAATACGCATGATATGAATTCTGTAATGGGTATTGGTGAGAGTATCATATTTATTCATAAAGGAAATCTGGAGTGGCGAGGCACCAGTCATGAAGTCATCTCTTCTACCAATCAGAAGCTTAATGAATTTGTTTTCGCCTCTGACTTATTTAAGAAAGTTAAGGCAGTTGAGGAACTCGACCAAATTCTTGATCAGTCATACACCAAATAGTGGTGATGGAACTTTTAGATTAGTTCCATCACTACCGACATCACCTCCTTGCCAATGGCCTCTGCCTTTTCTGGAGAAGTCGCCTCGCTATACACACGGATGATAGGCTCAGTGTTGCTGCTACGTAAGTGTACCCATGCATCAGCGAAATCAATCTTCACGCCATCAATGTCATTTATCTCTTCTTTCTTATATAGTTCTTTTACTTTTGCCAAGATAGAAGGCACATCTGTGTCCTGCTTTAAGTCAATTCGATTCTTGGCCATGAAATAAGAAGGGTAAGTGGCGCGCAATTCACTCAGTTTTTTGCCCTCATGAGCGATATGACTAAGAAGTAGAGCAATGCCTACCAATGCATCACGACCATAGTGGATGGCTGGGTATATCACTCCGCCATTACCTTCTCCACCAATAACAGCTCCAACCTCTTTCATTTTTGTTGTTACGTTCACTTCACCTACAGCAGAAGCATAATACTTCATGCCATATTTACGAGTTACATCTCGCAATGCGCGTGTAGAACTTAGATTGGAAACAGTATTGCCTGGTGTGTGTTTAAGAATATAATCCGCTACAGTAACCAGTGTGTATTCCTCACCATACATTTTCCCATCTTCACAGATCATAGCTAAACGGTCAACATCGGGATCTACTACGAAAGCTACATTGTAATCCCCTTTTTCCATTAGTTGCATGATATCACCCAAGTTCTTTTCCAAAGGCTCTGGGTTATGCTGGAAGTCGCCAGTTGGCTCTGTATATAGTCCTGTAACCGTTTCGACTCCTAATTGTTTAAGTAATTCGGGAAGAATGACGCCGCCAACAGAGTTCACGGTATCAATGGCTACACGAAATTTAGCTTTCCGTATAGCCTCTACATCCACCAATGGCAATGCTAAAACTGCGTCTATATGCTTTTGGTTATATGATAAATCTAAGCGACAGGTTCCCAGTTTATCCACTTCTGCATAGTCAAAATCTTCTGCTTCAGCTATGCGCAATACTTCATTGCCTTCTTCCTTGTTCAAAAATTCACCTTTTTCATTCAGCAGTTTTAATGCATTCCACTGCTTAGGATTGTGAGAAGCTGTAAGAATAATACCGCCACTGGCTTTTTCCATAGTGACAGCCAACTCTGTTGTTGGGGTCGTTGCAAGATCTATGTCTACAACGTCCCATCCCATACCCATCAGAGTACCAACAACTATATTTCGTACCATTGGACCTGATATGCGAGCATCACGGCCAACAACAATCTTATTATTCTTAACGGTGCATGTCCTTCTAATTAATGTAGCATATGCAGAAGTAAATTTAACAATGTCTAAGGGTGTCAAACCTTTAGTAGCACCACCTCCGATGGTGCCGCGAATGCCTGAGATCGATTTTATTAAGGTCATATTATCTGAATAATTGGAATTTATGGATATCGTAGTAGTAGGCTTTGACAACACTCATGGCTGTCTCATGTCCCATTTTTGATGGAACAATCAGTTTCACGCGAGCTCCGTCACGTACATAGTTAAATGGTACTAACCAACCTTGTGGAACTGTCTGACTGTTATATACGTAATACATCATGCCAGATTTAAACAGGCCGGAAACAGAACTACCAGTTTTCTGGTAACGGAAAATATCCGGATTTGTAATCTGACCAACCCCCAGGTTGCTCATTACTTGTGTTGCAGCACTGTCTTTTTCAAGTCTGTACTCTGCATAACGCACAATTACCATATCGTTGTTACGTATGGTGTCGCCCATGATTTCAGATCCCTTGTCAATAATCTGCATATATACACCACTGGTAGTCAATACGAATTCGTTCTTGTTTACGTCTGTTACACATCCGGCATCCTGAAACTCTTTTTGTGTAATAACCTTAATATTATTATCTGTAATAAAGTTGTTGATAGATGCTTTCTCGTCTTCAAGCAATTCGGCATATGTCACACTATTTGAACATGCGTTGAATGCTATGCAAGCGAGTACTAAGCTACAAAAACATATAACAAGTTTCTTCATCTTTTATTATCATCGTTATTTCTTTGCAAAAATAGGTCTTTTCATTCTAATGAACTAAATTCACGTCCGAAAGCTGTTAACTTTTAACCTTATTTAGTTACTTAGGATGCTGATTATAGCATTCTTCAAGTAGTCCTTTATATTTTTCCAGTACTTTTCTAAATCTCTGCAAGGCCATTTCTGCGTCCATATTCAGAAGTTCTCCACCAGAAGCGTTCTTATGGCCACCTCCACCGAATTCTTCTGCTACGACATTACATGGGAATTCCCCAATGGAACGTAAAGAAACTTTAACCATGTCTTTTTCTGTATCCTCCCTCAGGAAACAGGTAAAGATAACTTCTTTGATTTGTAATGGGATATTGACAAACCCTTCGCTGTCCCCTTTGGAGTATTGAAACTTTTGCTGTTGTTCTTTTGTTAAAGTCAATATGGCAGTATGATATTCCGGTAATACTACCATTCCCGTGAGAACCTGTCCTTGCAATAGCAAACGACTGGCAGAAAAGTTATAATTTACCTTTCGATACACCAAATCCTTATCTACATGCTTTTGAAGTAACATGCTCACTATAAAGAATAATTCTGGATTATTGGAATTGTATGTAAAACCGCCAGTATCTGTCATCATGCCTGTATAAATACATGTTGCTACTGTTGTGCTCATCTTATAATAGTAGCCTAAATCACAAAGGAAACGGTAGAGCAGTTCACAAGTAGATGATTGTTCGGGGTGTGAAATAGTAATATCAGCAAATTGTTCAGGATCCAAATGATGGTCAATCAAAACTTTCTTTGCCTTTGAATCACGTATTTGCTCTGCCATCTCATCCACACGATCCAATCTGTTAAAATCCAAGCAGCAAATTACATCTGCTTCAGCAATTCTTTTGTTGGCAGCATCAGTAAGATAAGGGTAAATCATCACATTGTCGGCACCAGGTAACCATTTTAAGAAGTCTGGGAATTGATTAGGCATTATTACATATGCGTTTTTTCGTAAATATCTTAAATAATGATATAGTGCCAGTGAAGATCCTATTGCGTCTCCATCAGGGTTTGTGTGAGCAATGATAACAAACTTCTTACACTCATTAAGCCATTCTTTAAATCTTGTAATATGTTCAGGATTGATTATTTTAGTTAGCATAATATATTCATTAAAGGGTTGGTGGCAAAAATAGTGAAAAAGATTGGCTTTCGCAATATTATAGTCTAATTATGGTGTTTACTAAATGGCATCCAACCATTAGCCACGTAGTTATTAAAGTGGTAATGGCTCTTGAGGCAGTACGTTGATTAAGATACCTGATAAAGAGGTAAATGCAACAGTAATAGAGGATAATTTCTATGACATTAGTCCATAGATGGTCAATGGAAGCCAGTGGCAAATGTGTCAATTGAAGTAGTGTCCCATTTAAAAGGCTTATCATGCCATTAATACCATCCGCTACCCATTGTTGAAGATCAGCAAAAGGGGTTAGCATCAGCATAAAAACTGCACCATAAATGATGATTGTTATTATAGGCAAAACAAGCAAATTGCTGAGTAGAAAATGAGTGGAAAAGCGATGGAAGTATAAAATGACTAATGGTGCTGTACCCACTTGGGCGGCTATAGATACAGTCATGATGTCCTTCATTTTTTTTATTATTCCATTAGAAGGTTGGGGTAACATTGCTGATATGATCGGCTGAAGGATAAGAATCGAGGCTACTGCTGTGAATGATAGTTGGAAACTTACATCGAAAATCCATAATGGATTATATAAAAGCATTCCAAAAGCAGTTAGCATTAAAATATGTATGGTGGCAGGACGCTCCTCCCTTAACAAAGCAATGGCATGCACGCTGAACATAAAAGTCGAGCGTACCACTGAGGTTGATAATCCTGTGAAGATAGCATACAACCATAACGTGGCTATAATAAAACATATAGAGTATGGTTGGGTAGAAGGTATGCGTTTCCACAAAGGAATTAAGAGCAATAGCATAAATCCATAAATCAGTCCGATGTGCAGTCCAGATAGAGCCAGTATATGACTTACTCCTGCTATGGAGTAAGTCTCACGAATGTCATCACTTAAAACATCTTTAACTCCTGTAGTTAATGCAGACAAGATGGCTAAAGCATCATCTTTAAAGCCAAGATTTTTATATTTGGTAATAACTATCTCGCGAAAGTCCTGCAAACGTTGTACCCAGCTGGTATGGCTATTGTGCCCTTTTATTTTCCAATCTTTAGCTCCGATATATGCAGTGCCTGAAATGCCTTTTTGCTTAAGGTAGCTCACATAGTCAAAATCACCAGTGTTTTCATTGCTGGGAGCTTGTAGTTTTGTCTTTAGTAAGATGGTGTCACCACGAGTTATATTAGCCGATGCATCGTCCTTTGCTATATATAGGAGAAAAAGGTGTGACTTCCCATTGCGCTCATAAACGTCTGATGGCAGTAGGTAAGTACGAGGCTTTTCTTGTGGGTGTTCTTTTACGACCGCTAAGTAACTATCAACTTTCCCGGAAAAGGAATACTCTGTTTTTAGCAACTGCCATGATGTTAGAAAATAACCAACACAAATAATGAAGATATTCAATGCTGGACCAAACAACCCATCAAATCGCTTGCTTAAAAAACGTTCTGTAACTAAAACGCCCCATGACAACAAAGCAATTGCACATATCCATTCTATATGAGATGTGGGCAAGTACCATCCCATTACAATGCCAGCCACTAATGGCAACAGTAGTCTGATTGATGGATGCCGTTGGATAGCAGCTGACAACATATATTATAGATTCTTCAAAGTCTCAATAGCAGCTATAGGGTCAGCAGCGGAAAAAACAGCATTCCCAGCTACCAATACATCAGCTCCTGCTTCTATGAGTCTGGCTCCAGTATTGACATTTACACCTCCGTCTATCTCTATTAAGGCACGTGAACCTGATTCATTGATCAAGTCACGCAATTCACGGGTTTTCTTTACCGTGTTTTCAATAAACTTCTGCCCTCCGAAACCAGGATTGACTCCCATAAGCAAAACCATATATACATCGTTGATGATATCTTTCAATAAAGACACCGGTGTTGATGGGTTCAAGGTGACAGCAGGCTCCATGCCAGCATCACGAATCTGTTGGATAACACGATGCAGATGAGGGCAGGTCTCATAATGCACGTTCATGATATAAGCACCTAATGCCTTTACCTCTGGAATGAATTTTTCTGGTTGAACAATCATCAAGTGTACGTCAAGAGGCTTGTTTGATAACTTAACTACGTGTTTCAGCACAGGAAAGCCAAATGAGATGTTTGGCACAAAAACGCCATCCATGATGTCACAATGAATCCAGTCGGCTTCACTTTGGTTCAGCATGTCTATATCATCCGCCAAATGAGCGAAATCGGCTGATAGGATAGAAGGGGAGATGATCGGTTTCATAAGTTTATTATTTAAAAGTACAATCGTTCGTTATCTTAAATCCACGTAGTAATTCCTCAGTTTGTAATCTTTTCTTCCCTGGCAATTGCAAAGATTTGATGTTGATGAATCCGTCTGTGGCAGCTACATGCAAATATGTTTTCCCATCAGTCAAGATGCTGCCGGGCTTATATGTATGGGACTTTTCTATCTTTTCTGTTTGGAATATTTTGACTGGCAGGGGGGCTTCTGAATCAGGTTGATGTAATTCCGTCCAAGCTGTAGGGTAGGGCGATAAGCCTCGTATATGATTATATATTTTTACTACGGTATTATCCCAGTCAATGCGACAAGTGTCTTTGAAAATCTTGGGAGCAGGGCGCAGTTCACCTACTACTGCCATCTCTTCTTGAGGGATAGATTTCACCGTACCGTTGATGATGGCATCCACTGTTTCTGTAACCAACTTGCCTCCCAGTAACATCAGCTTGTCATGAACAGTACCCACGTCATCTGTGTCGGCAATAGGGACTTTCACTTGTTGAATCACTTCGCCTGTATCGATTTCGTGCTTTAGGAAAAAAGTGGTGATACCTGTTTCTGTGTCTCCATTCATTACTGCCCAGTTGATGGGAGCTGCCCCACGATATTGAGGCAACAGTGATGCGTGAAGGTTAAAGGTGCCATATTTGGGCATATTCCAAACAACCTCAGGTAACATTCTGAAAGCTACTACAATTTGCAAGTCTGCCTGCCAATCTTTGAGGGCTTCAATGAAACGCTCGTCCTTCAGTTTCTCAGGCTGCAACAAAGGTAAGTCGTGCTCCAATGCATATTGCTTTACTGGTGAGAACTGAATCTTATGTCCTCTTCCGGCGGGCTTGTCGGGCATCGTGATGACTCCCACAACATTGTATCCTCCTTCCACCAGACAGCGTAGAGATTCTACCGCAAATTCTGGTGTGCCCATATATACAATCTTAAGACTGTCTTTTGATATTTGAACCATATTATCCATCAATTAATTAATACTTTTTTTGTAAGTAGTATCAAACTTCTTGATAATGACTTGCAATGACTTATTCTGCTGTCAGATTCAATAACATGCCTCGGTATGAATTGAATATCTTTGACTTTGATACAAATCCTATATATTTACCATTTTCATCCACTACAGGAAGATTCCATGCATTTGTTTCGTCAAACTTCTGCATTACTTGGGCCATGTTGTCGTTATAGAGCAACCTGCCAGGGGGAGATACCATTAATCTTTCAACTGTAAACCTATGGTAAAGCTCTTGCCTGAACATAATGTTACGGATATTATCCAATAATACAATTCCTAATAATTTACCCTCTGCATCAACGACAGGAAATATGTTTCGTTTTGACGTGGCGATGATTCCTATCATCTCACCCATATCCATCTCAGGACGCACTGTTTTGAAATCTTTCTCAACGACATTTTCAGTCTTCATCAGCGTCAGTATTGCTTTGTCCTTGTTATGGGTAAGTAGTTCTCCTTTCTTAGCCAAGCGCATGGAATAGATGCTGTGAGGTTCAAAGACTATAATGGTCAAGTAGGCGCTAACAGAGACAATCAATAAGGGTAAAAACAAGTCGTATCCTCCCGTGAGCTCTGCAATAAGGAATACTCCAGTAAGTGGCGCGTGCATTACACCGCTCATGATACCAGCCATCCCCAATAAAGCAAAATTCTTTTCTGGCAGGTAGCCAGAGAAATCAATGGAGTTGCTATAATGCGCAAATATAAAACCGGCAATACACCCCAGGAATAGTGAAGGAGCAAACACACCACCACACCCTCCGCCTCCATTGGTGGCGCTTGATGCAAAGACTTTTGTAAGCAGAATCAAAAATAGGAATACTATCAACCAGTTGTTGTGCCCATAGAAAATAGAGTTGTTCATCACAGCGTTCCAGTCTTGGTTGGAAGCGCCGTTCAACAGCAAGGTGATAGTGTCATAACCTTCTCCGTAGAGTGGTGGGAATAAGAAAATCAAAATACTCAGAATAGAACTTCCTAACAGAAACTTTTGCCAATTCTTGCCCATCTTGGCAAACAGGTTCTCTGTAGCGTTCATGGCACGGGTAAAATAAAGAGATACCAACCCGCAGAATATGCCTAATAAGATTACATAAGGGATGCGGTTAAGCTCGAATGCCTCATCTAAGTGAAACTCAAACATGGCATTCTGCCCGGAAGTCAGATAGGCAACGGTGGCAGCTGTTACCGACGCTATTAACAGAGGCAAAAGAGAGCTCATGGTTAAGTCTATCATAATGACTTCTATCGTGAAGACCAAGCCTGCGATGGGTGCTTTGAAAATGCCAGCTACTGCTCCTGCAGCACCACAGCCTACTAATAGCATCAATGTGCTTTGTGGCATCTTGAACGTAGTACCCAATTGCGAGCCAATGGCTGAACCTGTTAAAACGATAGGTGCCTCCGCTCCTACTGATCCTCCAAATCCGATGGTGATGGAACTGGCAATTAAGCTTGACCAGGTATTATGCCTTTTAATATGCCCTTCTCGGCGCGAAATGGCATAGAGAATCTTGGTTACCCCGTGGCTTATGTCATCTTTCACGATATGGCGGATGAATAAACCTGTCAGAAAAATGCCGATAACAGGATATACCAAATATAGGAAGTTGGCTTCTGAACTGATGAAACTGCCTGTCAGAATAGATTGTATCCACGCAATAAGCATTTTCAAGACGATAGCGGCTATTGCACAGCACAAACCAACAATGAAGCTTAGTATCAGCACAAACTGTTTTTCTCTAATATGCTGTTCGCGCCATAGTATGAACCGCTCTAAACGGGTTTTTCTGATAACGGGTTTTTCCATAGTTACATTCTAATTATCTTTATTTCCCCCTTAGCACTGAGTTTTATAATACTCGAAGGCTTTGCCTCGGTCTTTTCATCTCTTCTGTTTTCTACAATGTAGTCAACAGCTTGCTTTATCTCTTCACTGATTTCACTAAAATTAGCAGGAGAAGGATTGCCGCTTATGTTGGCAGAAGTTGATACAATAGCCTTGCGAAACCTTTGGCAAAGTTGCTTGGAAAAAGACTCGTTTGTTACACGTATGCCCACGCTGCCGTCTTCTGCTAGAAGGTTGGGAGCCAAGTTGCGAGCACCGTCATAGATGATGGTCATTGGCTTGTCGGCCAAATCTATCAAATCCCAAGCCACATCACTAACATCCTTCACATAATAATTCAGTTTGGCGGCGGTGTCAATTAATATTAACATTGCTTTGCTGTCTGCTCTGTGCTTGATTTCGAATATACGTTTCACCGCCTCTTCATTGGTGGCATCGCATCCAATTCCCCAAATGGTGTCTGTAGGGTAGAGGATTACCCCTCCCTTCTCCATTACTTCGCATGCCTTGCGTATGTCGTCGTTGATATTCATTATTGTCTTTTTTTAAGATCAGTGATAAAACTTTCGGGTTTATTGGCCTTTTTCATTTGCAAAATTACTAATTTTGCAGCGATAATAAAATAAATCATGAAAAATCCGAGTGATAATATCCGTTACCGTCATACTTTACCTATCCAATTGCGGTTTGGTGACTTTGATCGGTTTGGTCATGTCAACAATGTGGTTTATTTCCAGTTCTATGATCTTGGAAAGAGTGAATATTTTGCAACTGTTTGTCCTCATGTTGATTGGTCTTCCATTGGCATAGTAGCGGTGCATGTTACAGCCGATTTCCTTTCACAGATTCGTGGCACTGACGACGTGGCTGTCCAGACAGCTGTTACCGCAATTGGAACTAAAAGTTTTACCTTAGCACAACGTGTGATTGACGTGCGCACCAATGAGGTGAAGTGTGTAGGAACCTCTGTGATGGTTACCTATGATCTCAAAGCTCTTGAATCTATTCCACTTCGCGAAGAATGGATAGAAGCCATCTGTGCCTATGAGGGAAAAGATGTCCGAAGGGAGAAAAAATACCATCCATAAGCCCCGTTTAACATAAATTACATATTTGGTGTAATTTTTACATTCCTTTATAGCGTAAAATTGCAGATAATTCCCTACCTTTACCGCTTGTTGGAAAATATGTTTTGTTTTGATTCTTTCCAGCACACTGGCTATGATAAAAAATAAAAAGAACATATATAATGACTTACAAATGGAATTATCTGCCCATTTCAACCGAACAGACAGAGGCGAGCCGTCAGCTGGCTCAGGACCTGGGTATCAGCCCGATCCTGGGTAAGTTGCTGGTAGAACGAGGCATTACAGATGTCCCATCTGCCAAAAAGTTCTTCCGCCCCCAACTGCCTGATTTGATTGATCCTTTTTTGATGAAGGACATGGATGTGGCGGTAGATCGCTTGAACAAAGCGCTGGGTAAGAAAGAGCACATCTTAGTTTATGGAGACTATGATGTAGATGGTACAACTGCCGTGTCGTTGGTTTACAAGTTCATACAGGAGTATTATTCCAATATCGACTATTATATTCCAGATCGTTACGAAGAGGGATATGGCGTGTCGTTTAAAGGTGTGGACTATGCTGTAGAAACTGGTGTTAAACTGGTCATCGTGTTGGATTGTGGCATTAAGGCTGTTGATGAGATAGCCTATGCTAAAGAGAAAGGAGTTGATTTCATCATTTGTGATCACCATGTGCCTGATGATGTATTGCCTCCTGCTGTGGCAATTTTGAATGCCAAGCGTCTTGACAATACATATCCTTATGAGCATTTAAGCGGCTGTGGCGTAGGCTTTAAGTTTATGCAAGCATTTGCTATAAGTAATGGTATCGAGTTCCATCGTTTGATACCACTGCTCGATTTGTGTGCCGTGAGTATTGCTTCCGATATTGTTCCGATTATGGGTGAAAACCGCATCTTGGCATATCATGGATTGAAGCAAATAAACACCAATCCGAGCATCGGCTTAAAAGCTATTATCGATATCTGCGGATTATCTGACAAAGAGATAACCATGAGTGATATCGTCTTTAAGATCGGTCCTCGCTTGAATGCTTCTGGACGTATGCAGAATGGCAAGGATTCGGTTGACTTGCTCACAGAGAAAGACTTTAAAGTTGCACTGACGAAAGCCAGCCAGATAAATGAGTACAATGAACAACGCAAGGACTTGGATAAGCAAATGACTGAGGAGGCCAATGAGATTGTGTCAAAGGCAGAAGGTCTAAATGATAAACGTGCCATTGTGCTCTATAATCCAGATTGGCATAAGGGAGTGATTGGTATTGTGGCTTCCCGACTTACAGAAGTGTTCTATCGTCCTGCAGTAGTATTGACTCGCACCAATGACCTGGCTACAGGTTCGGCTCGCTCAGTCTCCGGATTCGATGTCTATCAGGCAGTAGAGAATTGCCGTGATTTATTGGAGAACTTCGGTGGTCATACCTATGCCGCTGGCCTGTCGATGAAGGTTGAGAATGTGCCTGAGTTTAGACGTCGATTTGAGGAGTATGTTGACAAGCATATCATGGAAGAACAGACGGTTCCTGTTATTGATGTCAATGCAGAGATAGATTTCAAAGACATTACTAACAAGTTCTGTAATGACCTTAAGAAGTTCAATCCTTTTGGTCCAGACAACATGAAGCCCGTCTTCTGTACGCATAATGTGTTCGACTATGGAACCAGTAAAGTGGTGGGCAAGGAGCAAGAGCATATCAAACTGGAGTTGGTGGACAACAAATCAAACAAGGTGATGAATGGTATTGCTTTTGGACAAAGTTCCCAAGCAAGGTTCATTAAGACCAAGCGTTCGTTCGATATCTGCTACACTATTGAGGAAAATACACACAAAAAAGGTGATGTGCAATTGCAGATAGAAGATATACAGCCTAATTAAACGACTGTGTGAAGATTAATGACTGATTATCTCAGTATATTACGTCAGTATTGGGGCTACGACTCATTCCGTGGCATTCAGCAAGAAATCATAGAAAGCATCGGCTCAGGGAACGACACCCTGGGCTTGATGCCTACTGGTGGTGGAAAGTCCGTCACTTTTCAGGTGCCTGCTTTGGCAATGGATGGTATGTGTCTGGTTATTACTCCTCTCATAGCTTTGATGAAAGACCAGGTCAGGCATCTGAGAGAACAGAATATCCGTGCTTTGGCAATATACGCAGGCATGACCCGTAGTGAGATCAATCAAATATTCGACAACGCCATATTTGGCGATTATAAATTTCTGTACGTGTCTCCTGAGCGTTTGGAAACAGAAATGTTCCGCCAACGCCTCAAACAGATGCATATCAGCATGATTGTGGTCGATGAGAGCCACTGTATCTCGCAGTGGGGCTACGATTTCCGTCCTTCCTATCTGCAGATTGCTGAAATCAGAGATTACGTACCCGATGTGCCGGTCTTGGCCCTCACTGCTACGGCAACCCCCGAAGTGGTGGCTGATATCCAGAAGCAATTGCATTTCCGTAAAGAAAATGTGTTCCGGATGAGTTTTGAGCGTGCCAACTTGGCTTATGTGGTGCGTCAGAAAGATGATAAGCGAGGCGAGCTACTGCATATCCTGCGTAGTGTACCAGGTAGTGCCATTGTTTATGTACGTAATCGAAAGCGTACCAAAGAGGTGGCTGAGATGTTGCAGCACGAAAAGGTGTCAGCCACTTTCTATCATGCAGGTTTGGAGCAGGTAGTGCGAGACATGCGCCAGCAAGAATGGCTGGATGGCAGATACAGGGTCATCGTGGCCACTAATGCTTTCGGCATGGGAATTGACAAACCCGATGTGCGCTTGGTGATCCATTTAGATATCCCAGATTCTATCGAGGCCTATTTTCAGGAAGCGGGGCGTGCAGGGCGAGATGGCAAGAAGTCTTATGCGGTAATGCTGTTTAATGTTGCCGACATAACTACCCTGCGACGCCGTGTGGCTGAAAGTTTCCCGGAGAAGGACTATATCCGTGAGGTGTATGAGAAACTTCAATTCTATTTCCAGATGGCTATGGGCGATGGTTTGGGTTGTGTGAAGGAGTTCAAGTTAGACGACTTTTGTGTGAAGTTCAAGCTGTTTCCTGTTCAGGCTGATAGTGCACTTCGCATCTTGACCCAAGCAGGCTATATCAGTTATACAGATGAGCAACAACGGAGCTCGCGCTTGATGTTTACCTTACGACGCGACGATCTTTATCGGTTACACCAGCTCAGTGAAGAAGCAGACAGATTGATTCAAACTACATTACGTTGTTATACGGGTCTGTTTTCAGACTATGCATATATTGATGAAGAATTGTTGGCTTTGCGCACCTTTCTTACACACGACCAAGTGTATCAGATCTTTCGTAATCTCTCGCAACAGCATATTGTCAGTTACATCCCTGCCAAAAGTACACCTTATATTATTTATACGCGAGAGCGAGTGGACAAGAATCGACTTGTCATCCCTGCTTCGGTGTACGAAGACAGAAAGGAACGCATGAAGAAGCGAATAGATGCGATGATTAACTATGTGCAGAACAAGGTGACTTGTCGCAGTCGTCTTCTTCTAAGTTATTTTGGTGAGGAGAACGACCATCGTTGTGGACAATGTGATGTGTGTTGTCATTCTTAGACGAATTAATCAATTAATATATTTGTTATTCTCTATTACAACTGCTATCTTTGCCCATAAAATCGTGAATATGGGATTCTTTAAGACATTATTTGGTGGTGGGGTGTCAGACCCTGTAGAAGAGCAGAAGAAGCAGATTCAGAAAGAATTTGAGATATTGAAATATGATGGCATACGTGCTCACCGTATGCATAGGATGGACTATGCCCGCAAGTGCTTTGAAGAGGCAATCAAGTTGCAGGATGATTTTGAGACCTACGCACAACTTGTACAGCTGTTATTTGAGACAGGTGATTTTCAGGCTGCTTTGGTGCCTTTAAATCACATGGCAAAAGCGGAACCCCATATAGCCGAAACATTCATTTCACTGGCTACCGTGCATTTCATGCTGGGAAACTATCAGGAAATGGCTGACAATGCTCAATTAGCCATTGATAAGGCACCAGACAATGTACAGGCTTATTATTTGAAAGGTAAGGCTATGCAAGGACTGGCACAAGAAGATGAAGCTGTGAATTTGTTTACCAAAGCTATTGATTTGCAAAGTGATTTTGCTGAGGCTTTGCTGCTTAGAGGACAAATCTACTTACGTCAGGCTAAGTTGACAGAAGCTTTGACAGATGCCGAAGCGGTGATTGCTTCGGGCAAAGAGGTGGAAAGTGGTTTGTTGTTGCGTGGATCGGTTAAAGAAGTGGAGAATCAGTCAGAAGAAGCTGAGTCCGATTATCGTCAGGTACTGGAACTCGACCCCTTCAACCAACAAGCTTATATCTATATCGGCAAGCTCTATATGAAAAATGAGCGCTATGCAGATGCCATTAGTATCATGGACGATGCTATCGAGGTGTGTCCTGCCTTTGCTGAGGCTTATGCCCTGAGGGCCGAAGCCAAGAAGCAGATGGGCGATGCTGAAGGGGCTGCTAAAGATGCTTCAGCTGCTGCCAATCTGAAAGCTGCGAGCGAGGTGACCAGCGAGGTCGTTGACCCAGCTGCCAGCATCAAGGAGATAGATATTTTGCATTTATGATGAAATTTTCTTCTTAGAATGTTTGCAATTAAAATAAATTGCTTACATTTGCATCCGAAAAGATAGAAATTGTAACAAATGAAAGCATTGTTTACTTTTGCATATTACTTCTATTACTTTTACTTTAGCCATAAAGTAGAGCGGGAGTTTGTATGTGTCAAGTGACAGTGATGCTTAAGAACTAAGGATGAAAAAGTAAAACAGATATAAAGTCCCGCTCCACCCTGTGTGAAGCGGGTTTTTTATTTACGACAGTTATGAAGAAAGTAGCAATACAAGGAGGATATGGTTCATTCCATGATATAGCAGCTCATCAGTTTTTCGAAAACGAGGAGATAGAGCTGATATGCTGTGCCACCTTTGAAGACGTGTTCAAGGCCATCCGCGACGACAGTCATGTGTTAGGCATGCTGGCCATTGAGAATACTATTGCAGGTAGCTTGCTGCACAACAACGAGCTGCTTCGTCAGAGTGGGGTACAGATTATTGGTGAGCACAAGCTGCGCATATCACACAGTTTCGTGTGTTTGCCTGATGATGACTGGGACGATATAAAGGAAGTAAACTCTCACCCCATCGCACTGATGCAGTGCAGGGAATTCCTGTCACATCACCCCAATATGAAGGTAGTAGAAACTGAGGATACCGCATTGAGCGCAGAGAATATCAAAAAGAACAACTTGCATGGTCATGCGGCTATCTGCTCAAAGTATGCTGCTGAGATGTACGGCATGAAAGTACTGCAAGAAGGCATTGAGACCAACAAGCACAATTTTACCCGTTTCTTGGTAGTAGCCGACGCTTGGCAGGTAGATGCGCTGAACCGCACCAAGTCTATCACCCCCAATAAGGCGAATCTGGTGTTTACCTTGCCGCACACAGAAGGTAGCTTGTCGCACGTGCTCTCTATCCTGTCGTTCTATCAGATCAATCTGACGAAAATACAGTCACTGCCCATCATCGGGCGTGAATGGGAATATCAATTTTATATAGATGTGGTGTATGACAACATGTTGCGCTATAAACAGTCAATTGCTGCTATTACCCCATTGACCAAAGAACTCAAAATATTAGGAGAATATGAAGAAGGAAGATCATGCATCTAAGATACGCCCAGCTGACAGACTGAGCAGCGTGAGCGAGTATTATTTCTCTCGCAAACTGAAGGAAGTGGCCCAGATGAATGCCGAGGGCAAGGATGTCATTAGTTTGGGTATCGGAAGCCCTGATATGCCTCCCTCTGCTGAGACACTTAACAAGTTGTGTGATGCAGCCCAAGACCCGAATGGTCACGGTTACCAGCCTTATGTGGGCATACCGGAACTGCGTCAGGCGTTTGCACGATGGTACAAGCGTTGGTATAACGTAGATCTTGATGCCAACAAAGAGATACAACCCCTTATTGGCTCTAAGGAAGGTATCCTGCATGTGACCTTGGCTTTTGTGAACCCGGGTGAACAGGTACTGGTGCCCAATCCTGGTTATCCTACCTATACATCGCTGAGTAAGATATTAGGTGCAGAGGTCGTATATTACGACTTGAAAGAGGAAAATGGCTGGATGCCCGACTTTGATGTGTTGGGAAAGATGGATATGAGTCGTGTAAAACTCATGTGGACCAACTATCCACACATGCCGACAGGTACCAATGCCACTCCCGAACTTTATGAAAGACTGGTGAAACTGGCAAAGGATAAGGATATCGTGATTGTGAACGACAACCCCTACAGCTTTATTCTGAACGACCATCCGCAGAGCATCCTCAGTGTACCAGGTGCCAAAGACTGCTGCATTGAGTTCAACTCAATGAGTAAGAGCCACAACATGCCGGGATGGCGTGTGGGTATGCTGGCATCTAATGCTGATTTCGTTCAGTGGATACTGAAGGTGAAGAGTAATATTGACAGTGGCATGTTCCGTGCCGTTCAGTTGGCAGCTGCTACTGCCCTTGATGCTGAAGCTGATTGGTATGAGGGCAACAATCGCAACTATCGCAACCGTCGCGCTCTGGCAGGTGCCATCATGCACGAACTGGGTTGCACCTACGACGACCAGCAGGTGGGCATGTTCCTTTGGGGCAAGATACCCGACAGTTATGCTGATGTAGAACAGCTCACCGAGAAAGTGCTCCATGAGGCAAGGGTGTTCATCACCCCAGGCTTTATTTTCGGCAGCAATGGCAGTCGTTACATTCGCATCTCCCTTTGTTGCAAGGACAACAAACTTAAAGAGGCTTTAGAAAGAGTAAAAATGCTCAAACAATAATTTTCAATTTCAATTTTAATTTTCAATTTTCAATTCTCAATTTTCAATTTTCATTTTTCAATTAATATGGAACTCGACTTATTACCCATTGAGTTAGCGGGTGTAAAAAAAGAACGCCCCGTTGTGATAGCAGGCCCATGTAGTGCCGAAACCGAAGAGCAAGTAATGACAACCGCCCATGCGTTGGCAAACAACGGCATCAAGATATTCCGAGCAGGCATTTGGAAACCCCGTACCAAGCCCGGAGGCTTTGAAGGCAATGGCGAGAAAGCTCTGCCCTGGATGCAGCGAGTGAAACAAGAGACTGGCATGTATGTCACCACCGAAGTGGCGAATGCCGAGCATGTGGAGTTGGCTTTGAAATATGGCATCGATATCCTCTGGATTGGTGCCCGCACCACCGCCAGTCCGTTTGCTATGCAAGAGATAGCCGATGCCCTGCAAGGTGTCGATATTCCCGTACTGGTGAAGAACCCAGTCAACCCCGACATTGAGTTGTGGATTGGTGGTTTGGAGCGTCTCAACCAAGCCGGCATCAAGCGACTGGCAGCCATACACCGTGGCTTCAGCAGCGCCGACAAGAAGATTTACCGCAACATTCCTCAGTGGCACATTCCTATTGAGCTGCGTCGCCGCATCCCTACATTGCCTCTGTTCTGCGACCCCAGTCACATAGGCGGCAAGCGCGAGTTGGTGGCTCCTTTGTGCCAGCAGGCTATGGACTTGGGGATGGACGGACTCATCATCGAGAGTCATTGTACGCCTGATATGGCTTGGAGCGATGCTGCCCAGCAAGTCACCCCTGATATCCTCGACTATATCCTCAACCTGCTGGTCATCCGTAAGGAAATCTACACGACTGAAAGTCTGACGGAGTTGCGTAAGCAGATTGATGAATGCGACGATAACCTTATCCAGGAACTGTCAAAGCGTATGCGAGTGGCACGCGAGATAGGTGTGTTCAAGAAAGAGCACAACATGACCGTCCTGCAAACTGGCCGCTATAGTGAAATCCTCGACAAGCGAGGCTCACAGGGCGCCCTTTGTGGCATCAGCCCTATGTGTGTACGCAAGATATTTGAGGCCATTCACGAAGAGAGTGTTCGCCAGCAGTTAGAAATACTAAACATGTAAAAGAGGTAAGTCCCTTCTAGTTCCTCCCCTAAGATAGGGGAGGTGCCCATATGGCAGAGGGGTTTGCCAATGTTCAATGAATTAAAACTATGAGAATCCTAATCCTTGGTGCCGGCAAGATGGGCACCTTCCTGACCGATGTGCTGAGTTTCCAGCACGAGACAGCTGTGTTTGATACCGACCCTCAGAAACTTAGGTTCGTCTATCACACTTATCGTTTTACTACGCTTGAAGAGATTCGTCAGTTCAATCCCGAACTTGTGATCAATGCTGTCACCCTGAAATATACTATCGATGCCTTCAATACGGTGCTGCCAGCCTTGTCGAAAGACTGCATCCTCAGCGATATTGCCTCTGTCAAGACGGGTTTGAAGGAATATTACGAACAGTCAGGCTTCCGCTATGTATCCACACACCCGATGTTTGGTCCCACTTTCGCCTCTCTGGGCAACCTCAGTCAGGAAAATGCCATTATCATCAAGGAAGGCGATCACCTGGGACGTATCTTTTTCAAGGATCTCTACCAGAGCCTTCACCTCAATATCTTTGAATATACTTTCGATGAGCACGACGAAACGGTGGCTTACTCGCTGAGTATTCCTTTCGTCTCTACCTTCGTCTTTGCTGCCGTCATGAAACACCAGGATGCCCCTGGTACCACCTTCAAGAAGCACATGGCGATTGCCCAGGGCGTGCTGAACGAAGATGACTACCTATTGCAGGAAATCCTCTTTAATCCGCTCACCATGCCACAGGTAGAGAACATCCGTCGTGAGCTGAAAGAACTGTTACAAATTCTGAACGACAAAGATGCAGACGGCTTCAAGCGCTACCTTACCAAGATCCGTGGGAATGTGCTGAAATAAATCTGTAAGGCGATGAAAAAAGGAATATTGTTATTGCTCCTTTACTTAATGGCAGGGCTCTCTGCTTTGGGTCAGCAGACCTATACAGCAGAAGAAGCCCGTCGCCTGTTTGATGAGAAGTACCAGCTGGTGTTTGGCGACGAAGGCTGTACGCTACATTATGCCGTCAATATCATAGGCATCTACAAGACCGAAGGCACCATCTGGTATAAGCAGGGCAAGAGCAAGTTCATCGATGATAAATACATCGCCTGGAACGACGGCACCACTTACACCCGCCTCGAGCGAAACAAGCGAAAGGGAGATATCTATAGCATGAATGATGACGATCGAGACAAATATGCCTCCAAATTTACCTTCGAGCCCGACAACTATACCTATTCAGCCAGCGAGAATAAGGAACACATAGTCATTACCTTGAAAGCCAAGAAAGGAGTGAAAGGCATCAAGGAAGGCAAGTGTTATATTAATAAGGAAACAGGCTACCCCGAAAGTCTCCGCATTAAGGTTTTTATCTTTTCCACCACCATTAAGATTTCCAATTTCCAACCGGGCAATATCTCTGATGATATCTTCATCTTCCCAGAGCAACTTTATGCAGACTATACTTTCACTAAACATAGGGGATATGAAACCAGGAAATAGTATAACTTCCATTTATTCATAATCCCTTTTCTCCTTTATTGCATATTTGCAAATAACGGCTTATATTTGCAGCGATATCTATGATGAGAGCCATGAAGAAGTATTTATGCCTTTTTGTACTATTGATGGTTGTTGGTTGCCAGCATCACTACCAGTATCCCCCTATCTTGCAGGAGGCAGATAGTTTGTGTGTTGCCCAGCCAGATAGTGCTATATCATTATTGAAGTCAATTAGCACCGAAATGCAGCAAGCGCCAGGGTATGTGCAGAAGCGCTATCATTTGCTTACCATCAAGGCAAATGACAAGGCATACATCACCCACACATCAGATAGTCTTATCCTCTCGCTAGTGGATTATTATGAGCATGGTGGTGATAAGGACTTCTTGGGCGAGGCGTATTACTATGCAGGTAGTACCTATCGTGACTTAGGTGATGCACCCCGTGCCTTGGGCTACTATCAGAAAGCCCTCGATGCAATGCCTGGTGATGAAAATTTGAAGGTAAAAAGCAAGGTGTATGCTCAGATGGGGGATTTGTTAAGTTATCAAGACTTAACTGGTGAAGCTCTTTTAAAATACAAGCAGTCATATTATTATGAAAAGACAAGGAACGATACCGCTGGAATGGTGTACAGTCTTAGGGATATTGGCTATACATATCGCAGATTGGACAATATCGATAGTGCCTTTTATTATTATAAAAAAGCTGAAAGCATTAGCTCTTCTTTTGGGGATATAGCTCTTAGTAATCTTATTACTTCTCAAATTGCCGCCTTATATAGTGAGATTGGCATGTATGATTCTGCCAAGTATTACCTCCAACCATCTTTAGAGCATTTATCAAGGACCAACTTTAGTAGCATATACTCAATAGCGTCTAACCTCTATTATAGAATTGGCCAATACGATTCTGTTCATTATTATGACTCAGAGCTGTTGAAGTATGGCAATCAACAAGCCAAGCTTTATGCATATTATAAGCAAGCTAGGATAGCTTCTTTAGAAAACAAGTATGAAGATGCTATTTCTCTAATGACCGATTTTTTTCTATTGAATGACTCCATCCAAAAGACTGTTGATGCGGAGACCCTTTCAAGAATGAATTCCCTTTACAACTATCAAATACGAGAAAGAGAAAACCATGAACTTGAAGTAAAAAACAATAGCGCTCATGTATTATTACTATTGCTTACTATTTTTGTTTTAGTGGTGGTTTTATTATGCGCATACTTCATACTACAACATAGAAACCTACGGATTAAGGCGGAGTTATCTATAGAACGATTGAAACAGGTACAGGAGAAAGTGTATAGGGAGAGTGCTGACATGCTGGCCGAGAATAATAAAAAGATTGCTTCTCTTGAGCATGAACTGGAACAGATGCGTTTGGAAGGAACCACGGACAATCGGAAAGAAACCATCAAAAGAATTCTAGAAAATGAGAATGAGAATTTGGAAATGAAACTCCAAATTAAGGAAAGTGCTGATATGTTTATGCACACCTCTTTGCTTCGAAATAAACTACGAGAGCGAGCCAAGGTTTTTGATGAGATACGCGACGAAGAGTGGAAAGACATTGAATCATTTCTCAACACCAATTATCCAGAGTTCCTAAGTAGATTACAGACTATTGGAGATTTGAATAAGTCTGAATACAGGACATGCTTATTGTTAAAATGCCAGTTGTCGCCTTCTGAGATAGCTGCTTTGCTGAATCTAACTTCAGGTGGTGTGGCTAATATACGCCGCAGACTGTCACAGCGTATTCTTCTTCAGTCGAAGAATCCATCAGATTGGGATCAGTTTATTCATTCCTTGTAAGCCTTTTTGCTAAATAAATGTAGAAATATGCTCCATCTATTCTTTGTTTAATTATTTAACACACCTTGTTAAATAGTTAGTGACCAACAATCCTTTTATTTGCAACGTATGTTTAACAAATATCGTTGAATTATGATAGGTGGTAAACAATGTTAAACAATATTAATGACAAGCAATATTTCACGATTCCTGCATTTAAAGGGCAAAAGGATAAATTATATTTGTGAATTAATCTAATAAGTTGAGTTATGAAAGCAAAGTTATTATTAATCGGTTTGATGGCTGTATTCTGCATGACTTCATGCAGCAAAGACAATGATGACCAGCCTATAGGTGGCAATGGCTTCAAAACTGAAGGAACAATGGAGTTAAGCCGTGTTTCACAACAAGATTTCAGCGGCTTCGTCAGCAACAACATCTTCCAGTTTGATAGCTATTCATTGTCTAACGTTGAGATTGCGGCAAGTACCAGGGCAGCATTGCCTCCAATGATTTACCAAGACAATGAGGGGAAGTGGCTGGATTATTGTCCTACCTCTTTCTATATCAAAGACAACGAGCTGTATTGCAGTGCCAAGATGGATTATCAGACTTATGAGGAATGGCAAGAATATGCTAAGACGCATAAGATAGAGTTGTACGTTCACTCTACATTCCAGTATAATGATGCTGATGGTAGCTTGAAAACGGATGCCCACATTATGCCTGCCGAGAAACAAAACCTTGTTTATCGCATGGGAGTGAGTAAGAGTGACATTGAGAGCAGTCTCATTACATTGCATCTTATCTTGAATAACCCATTGTTGAGCAATTATGACGGCATTACGGAATACCATCATATGCATATTAACTACAAACGTATATCTCTCAATTCTCCATATAATACTGAGTTGAAGGTGTTTGAGGCCAATGACGAAGCTGTTGCATACGCCAAGGAACTGATGGCAAAGTAAATATTGCGGCAGAGAGTCGTGGCTAATAATATTATAGCGTGGCAGCGTTTCCTATCTACTATGGGAGGTTCGGCCATCCTCCCATAGTAGAGTCTTTTCCTTCCTCCACCACCCATTAAGACCTCCAACTTCCAACCAGACAACATATCGGATGATATCTTCATCTTTCCAGAGCAGCTGCATCCAGACTACACTTTCACCAAATGAAAAGTGAGATAGTAGAAGCCCTGTAGCCTCAGTTCAAACTACAATAATTAATTATTTGCAGATATGTAAACAACAGCTCCTTTATTTACGATTGATAAATATATTATGCGGAATGTGCTGTTGTACTATGTTAATTCCGTGCAAGGTTTCAGGATTTGGTAGTTTTACAGCCATTGTAGAGAGCAAAACCCAGTGCCCACTCTTCATCGGCTATTATGGTAACTGATACTTACATTCTGGTTTTAAGTTAGTAATATCTCTAAGTAAATGAAGCAATAGGCGGGGCATTTGCTTCGCCTATTATTATTTTGCTTGCCTTCTTTAATACGAAAGCCGTCCAAGCACATTACTACAGTGAAGCCTTGCACATTAGTAACGTCTGTCCCATCACGACACTAAAGTCTATGCCTACACATTACTAATGTTTCGTCCTGCACGGAAGTATCGTATCGTCTGGGTTAGGAGGGCTTAACCATATATCTCTTTGGAACTACTCCCAGCACTCAATCCTGTCGGAATTATCTTGCAGCATGTCCTTGGTGAAGGTATAAGAAAAATATATGAGTTTAATAACTAAAAGGGGTCAAATTTTTAATAAAAGGTTGTAATGTTACAACCATTTAAATAGATTTTGTATCTTTGCAGTGTTAATTAATAATTCTGGACCGCATGAAGTATCTAAATGTAAAGAAAGCATTAGCAGCTTGGCAAGAATTACAACCGTTGTCTGAAATAGATAGAGATAGACTTAGCCGTCGTTTCACAGTGGACTTCAACTACAATAGCAATCATATTGAAGGTAATACGCTGACTTATGGTCAAACGGAAATCCTATTGTTATTTGGTAAGGTAATTGGAGAAGCTGATGTGCGTGATGTTCAAGAGATGACAGCGAGTAACGTGGGGCTCCGTATGATGTCTGAAGAGGCATCAGTAAAGGAGGTTCCGCTGACACAGAACTTTATCCGTACGTTACACAAAACCTTACTACGTGAAGACTATACTGTCTATCGGGAACTTCCTGGAGGTGTACAAACTAGTTATGTTAACCATGCTGGACAATATAAAACTCGTCCAAATAGCGTTATCACTCGCTATGGCGACCGATTCGAATATGCCTCACCAGAAGAAACTCCCAGTTTAATGACAGATTTGGTGGATTGGTATAACAAGGCAGAACAGGAAGGAAAACTTTCTCCTGTGGAGTTAGCAGTATTATTCCACTACAGATACATCCGCATTCACCCGTTTGAGGATGGAAATGGGCGTATAGCCCGACTGATGGTGAACTTTATTCTATCTCGTCACGATTATCCGATGATTGTAGTGCGTAGTCGTAAAAAGAGCGAATATCTGGAAGCTCTCCATCAGGCAGATATTGAGGTGGGACCAGTGCCTGGCGATGGAGCTCATGCAGATATCAAGGATATCAAACCATTCTTAAAGTATTTTAATGAGCTAGTTGCTACTGAGGTATATAATGATGTGCTCTTTGTGAGTGAGCATGAAGAAAATGTATGGTGGTATGATGGTGAACGAATAGCTTTCCGTACACCTAACTATACTAAAATACTGAATGCTATGCGTACACAGCCTACGCTTACGCTGGCCGACATGAAAGAAGTGACAGGCATCAGTATTGCTGCCATTCAGAAACTTCTCGACCAGCTGATTCTGAAGAAGTATGTTGAACGTGGAAAAAAAGATGGTAGTTGGAGAGTGTTTGTGACTCAGTAACATCATAAGTTTAAACTTTTTAGTATAGCTTCCATTTATTCATAATCCCTTTTCTCCTTTATTGCATATTTGCAAATAATGGCTTATATTTGCATTAGACTTTACCATATACTAAAAGACATGCGTCGTTACCATCCATATTATATTGTTTGCTTTGCTATAGCTTTCATTGCTATGTGTTTGGGTTGCAGTGATTTTATCGACCCACAGCAACAGGCACATGACTTGTTTGAACAGAGCAAACAATACAAAAAAGAGAAAGATGTAGAACGGCAAGTGACTACGTTGATGCAAGCCTATGACTTGCTGCCACAGATTGACGACCCAGCTCTTGCTTCACAAATATGCCAGGCATTAGGCAATGCCTATATGTATCGTGAAATCTACGATGAATCTTTAGCTTATAGCAGGGAAGCAGTTAATTATGCCCTACAAGAAGAGCCGCACGGCAAGCAACTTTCTTTGGCCTACTCACAATTAGGTAGGACATTTGCAGAATGTTATAAGGCAGATAGTGCACAAGTATATTTTGAGAAAGCACTTGATCAAACAATGCTGCTGCAAGACACTACAGAGATAGCTGTTGGCTATGGACAGTTGAGTGTGGCTTATCGAGTAAGTAAAGATTATGCTAAGGCCCTAGAGTATGCTAAACATGAACTAGATATATATTTACAGCATGGAGATAGCAGTTACATCCCCCAAGCATATTATACTATTGGTGCCACCTATTATTATTTGGAACAGCTTGATTCCGCTAAAGTTTGTTTTGAAAAGGCTTTAAACACCCAAAACATATATACTATTCAAGGTTCTTACCAGGCACTATATCACATCAACCGCAAATTGGGAAATCTTGCGGAAGCCATTGAATACAACCAATTGAACAATACGATGAAAGATTCCATAGCCAACATGGCAAGAGATGAAATGTTGGCTGAAATGCAGGTTAAGTATGATAATGAGAAACTACTTAATCAGCAGGCAAAGCTAGAATTAAATAATCTTCGTCTTACATTATTCCTTACTTTTTGTATCATAGCTATTGTCATTATAGTCATGGTAGGAAGTCGTGTATATAGGTTTTTTAAACGTAAGTTGACAGAATCGAGACTAAAGTTGGAGGAGAGCGAAAGGGTTATAAATCTCAATCAGCAAGAGATTAATCGCATGACCCATGAAATAGCTGAGGCAGATAATAATTTCAATGAGAAGGCAAACCTTATTATTGTACAGAATGGACTTCTACAGAAACAAAATGAGAGCTTAATGGATTATTTCTCCAACAATGTGCCGTTGCTGAAAACGCTGAAAGAACATCCAAAAGCTATAAAGGATTGGAAACCTATTTATGAGTTGACCGATGCCTTGCAAATGAATTTCTACACCCGTATAAAGAATGAAATCCCAGAAATGACTGAAGGTGCGCTTAACATCTGTTGTCTCATACGTTTAGGATTTACTACAAAACAAATAGCAACCATAGTTGGAATTGAAGCAGAATCGTTGACTAAACGCAAAGGCAGAATCAGGGATGAAATAATGAACAATCATCCAGACTTGTTCGCAAACAAAATGCCTCTTGACAGTTTCGTGCAATCATTCTAAGAGGCATTTGTCCGTATATTGTCATCTTTTATTAACAGCACAATCTTTTGTGTAGTAGATGATTGTACGCTTTTCTGTGCCATTGAAAATGTCCGTATAACAACCTTCTTTATTAACATTTAATCTTTTAATTTTGCGCTAAAAATAATTACTAAAATGTATATTATGACTACTTGAACATGAATTGGGGATGGAGCGGGGAATCAAATGGCTTTTATTACATTAGTAATCCGATGACATTCAATACTAGCTTAGTGAACATTGTTCAGAATTTTAAAATGATCACCGAGATACACTAAAATCATAAATAATGTTAACTCCATGCAATGTTTCACGATTCCAGCATTTAAGTGGCAAAAGATAAGTTATATTTGTAAATTAAGATAAGATGATTATGAAAGCAAAACTTTTATTAGTGTCTAGCATGATGCTGGCCTGTGTGGCATCTTGCAGTGAATCGAAGGACGAGCCAAAAGTCAATTATGAGAAGTATTCCTTGTCGCTAGGAAATACAAGATCTGTAGATTATCAAACGACTTTAGAAAGTGATGAATGTATGGGGATAGTCAGACCAGCTGATTGCTATACATACCCTTGTTTACCTGGCACAGATGGATGGAAGGAATTACACTATCATGGGCTTTTAGGTGTTTATGAAGCTTGCAAGATTCCCCAAGACATCCTAAAATCACTTTCAACTGAAGCTGTTATCCAAGCTTTCTTTGATTATCCTTTCATATCAGATTATTATGCTTTCAATTCTATGTTGGAAGGATTTAATAGCATGACAAATAAAAACTCAGCTTATGCCGAGATACTTAAAAGGGATGATGTAGCAAGTATCTTGGTGGAGAGATATGTAAACTATAAGGCTGTAGGTTGCGATGCTGCTATTTACCATACGCCAGAACTTGAGTTGTTGCTCGCTCAGCCAGAAATATATAATATGCTTGACAAGAATCAATGTAAGGAAATTGTTAAGGAAGCGCTTAATAAAATCAGTGCACGTCTCAATTATGACCCAGAATTGAAATGGCTTCACATTAATACATGCCTTATGATGGGCAGGTTGATGTTATCGTCTGGCTATGAGGATTTTAAAGAAGCTGTATCTGGCTCTGAAGCATTGCAGAAGTACTTAGATTCCCAAGATTATTCTTTCCAAGATTATGAATTAATTATCCTGTATGCTAACAATTATTAAGCAATTATTATATGAAAAAGATCTTGATATTTTTCATCCTTGCATTTGCAGTTAAAGCGAATTATTTGTGTTCTCAAATATATACACTTAATGTTAATTATGGTTAATATCATGCAAGGTTTCAGGATTCTGTAGTTTATAGAATAGTAAGATGTAACTAAATTTGCATAAAACAGTTATTGCTATGAAAACAAAGACTTTATTGATTGGATGTATGGCTGCCCTCTGTATGTGGAGTTGCAGCAGCAAAGATGATGTAATTGATAATGATAGGCCTTACGAACCTCAACCGGAAGAGCCTGTGACAAGACACAGTTATACGCCTGTCCAACTGAATGAGACACAGCAGGCCATCAATGCCAAGTTGCAGGAATTCTCTTGGAAACTGTTCAAGGAGGTGTACGCAAATCGTAACGAAGGCGATAACTTGATGATATCCCCAATCAGCCTGGAAGTGGACTTGGGTATGTTCATCAATGGCTTGGAGGGTGAGACCTTGAAAGAGGTGCTCAAGACTATGGGGCTAGAGAACTACACCAAGGAACAGATCAACGACTTCTTCCAGACCATGATGACTGGCATTGAGAAGGCAGACGAGGTGGTGACGTTTAAGAGTGCTAATTCTTTTTGGTACACAAAGAATGGAGTTGTGAACAAGGATTTCACATCACTTCTAAAGAATAACTATGATGCGAAAACTGAAAGCGTGGATTTCAGCGATCCTAAGACCAAGGACGTCATCAATTCATGGTGTGCAGAAAAGACAGAGAATAGAATAACAAAGATGATAGAAAGAACTGACCCATTAGACTTGTTTCACTTGATGAATGCTGTGTATTTCAGGGCTAGATGGAATGAAGAATTCTCACCATCAATGACAAAGAAAGAACCCTTTAATTTTGCTGATGGCAAGACTGAAGACGTTGATATGATGTTTCAAAACAAAATCGCATATTATGGGGAGTCAGATGCTTTTCAGTTTACATATTTGCCATTTATAGATTATTCGTTTTCCATGCTGCTTTTCCTGCCCAAAGAAGGAGTGGATTTAACAGATGCAATACCTGCTACTTTTAATGTCGACTCATATAAATCTCTTAATGGGGACCTCACTGATGTAAGTTTGTGGATACCGAAATTCACAACGGAATACACGGAAAACAAACTTTTCCCATATATGCAAAACATTAATCCAAATCTGAAATTTTATGTTGATGATATTAAGTTGTTCAATGATTTAGAAGTCCCCGTATTGGGTGCTAAGCAAAAGACATTCATCAAGATTGATGAAGAGGGGGCAGAAGCAGCAGCGATTACAGATATAAAGGGGGATGGTGCTTTTTTAGTTCCGGAACATGCTGAGATGCGTCTTGACCGCCCGTTCTTCTATGCCATTGTGGAGAGTAATACCCAGTGCCCACTCTTCATAGGCTATTATGGTAACTGATACTTACATTCTGGTTTTAAGTTAGTAATACTTCTAAGTAAATGAAGCAATAGGCGGGGCATGTCCTCGCCTTTTTTATAATACCTCTCTACCTGTAAAACGTCCTCAAGGTTAAAGAGTGTTAATATCTTGCAAGGTTACGGGATTTGGTAGTTTATTTACATGAAAAAACATAGAAAGGGACCTGCAGAGGAGAAGATGTGACGACTATATGAGCGACCTGCAGAAGCATAGTGAGCGCGAACTAGCTGAGATGTTGCAACGGGGCAATGCCTCGGTGATGGGGGAGTTATATGCCCGTTATGCACGTCACCTTACTGGTGTGTGTTCTCGTTATGTCATTGATTCTGAAGATGTAAAAGACGTACTACAAGAGAGTTTTATCAAGATATTCACTAAAGGTTCCAACTTCAAATACAGAGAGGAAGGCTCACTGAAAGCATGGCTAAGACAGATTGTAGTGAACGAGTCATTGACCTTCCTTAAAAAGAAAGGACGACAAGGCTTGGTGGTGTTCGACGACAAGTTGATGACGGACGTCAGCGAGGAGCCAGAAGAAGATATGAGTATCCTGCCAAAGATACCAATTGATGTGTTGTATCAAATGATAAGAGCCTTACCGCCTGGCAACAGGATAGTATTTAACCTGTATGTCATTGAGGGGAGGACTCACAAGGAGATAGCAGAACTGCTGGGCATACAGGAGACGACCTCCATCTCACAGTTGTCTAGGGCCAGGAAAATGCTGGCTAAGAAGATTAAAAAATACGTAACTAAAAAACAAGAACCAAGATGAAAGAGCAATGGATAAAAGACATGCAAGACCGATTCGCTGACTTTGAACAGCCTGCGCCAGAAGGTCTGTTGGATGATATCCAGCGAGAGATGGAGCATCGCGGCTTGGTTCCTGTTGAGAAAGCCAGTGATACCCAACGACGCTTGATACCGCTATGGATGAGGAGAGCAGCTGCGGCTGCCATAGTAGCTGTAGCCATCGGCACTGGCACCCTCTTGCTGATGAATGACGATGATCTGCCAAAACCCGTAGCACAAGAGCAGGCCATTGAGACACAAACACTGCCTACATACATTGATGAGCCTCAGAATGAAATAGCTGAGGCTAAAGCATTAACGCCAGAGCCTAAACAGATGATGAGGAATCGACAGATCTCAGAGTTGTTGGCTACAGCACCAACTGTAGCAAAAGAGGACTTGATGGCTGAAACATTTCTTGATACTGCAACCGAAACTGGGCATACAGATGCCGTAGTGTCCCCTGCCGTAACTGAGAACGAAGTGCAGGAGACAAAGCAAGAGGAACTGTCACAGGAGTCAGATGTTGATTATTCAACAACCGTTTCTGCTGTCACTCCATCGCCAACTGCTGCATCAACCAATACTTATCAGCCTAAGCGCAGCAAGTCGGGCAACAAGCGTTGGGAAGTTGGGGCCAGTGTAGCTGGCATGCAAGGATTGGGCAACCCCAATTATAGCTTTTACTTGTATGGTAATAGTCTTTTGAGGAGCAGCATGAAATTCATTAATTCTGTGCTTAATTCAAGTAAGGTTAGTCCTGTTTATATTACTCATCCTGATTATGATCATGGGGTAACTAGCAGTGCTGGTGATGTTCAACCAGATGATCCATATTATATTCATCCTTTAAACCCAAGTTATAACAATCCGACAACATCTGTGGAGATTCATAACACTGGTAGCTACATGGTGAGTATCAATCAGCACTTGTACTCAATGGTTGTCGATACCCATCATCGCCAGCCAGTAAAGGTGGGCTTGTCAATGCGCTACCACTTTAACGACCGCTGGAGTTTGCAGACAGGTATTGACTATAGTTATCACTCATCTGATCTTGTACTTCAGATAGAGAAAATGCAAATTCAAAGCGAGCAGAAGCTGCACTTTGTTGGTGTTCCCGTAAACTTGGCATACACTTTATGGAGCCTGGGACGCTTCAATGTCTATCTCAGTGGCGGAGGAGAGATAGAGAAAGTGATAAAAGGCATGCAGAGTACCATTGGCATGACATCTGACATCACCGATAAGAAAGAGCTTCAAGATGTTGAAGAGAAACCTTGGCAAATATCCATTAGTGGCAGTGCAGGTGTCCAGTTCTCTGTTACTAAACTGCTGAGCATCTATGCTGAGCCAGGTGTGGCATATTATTTTGACAACAAGAGCAGTCTGCATACCATCTATCAGGAGAAACCCTTCAACTTCAATTTAAACTTGGGTTTGCGCTTTAATTTAGGGAAATAAATGTATTCCTGAGTTGGTACTTTTTTCTACGATAAATTTAGCATTATGATAAAGACTGAACCCCTTTTAGAGATGTGCTGCTTGCCTATGTTGAGGCAAGCAGTACATATATAGTAGAGGTGTGCAGGTCACCTCTGATGAGGCAAGCAGTACATCTCTAAACAGGTAAAATCATGACTCAAATCACATCCTTTGCATCTACTCCCAGCAGTCAATTCTATCGGCTATCTCAGGCAGCTTGTCTTTGGTGAATACAGGATCTTGTATGCCTTTCTTCTTCTGGGCACGATAGTCGTTCAGCAGACGGAAGGCATATTTGCCTAAGCAGATGATGGCAATGAGGTTGCAGGCAGCAAGACATGCCATACAGACATCACCGATGTTCCACACAATATCCAAACTGGCAATGGCACCGAAGAGTACCACAATGCCGGCAGAGAACACACGGTAGATGTTCAGGGCACTCTTCTTAGGGGTGAGGAAGCGAATATTGGCCTCACCATAATAGTAATTGCCGATGATACTGCTAAAAGCAAAGAGGAATACGGCAATGGCAACAAACACAGGGCCAGTAGAGCCAATCTCATTCTGTAACGATACCTGTGTCAGGGCAATTCCGTTCAGTCCGCTGGACTGGTAGTTGCCGCTGAGCAGGATAATGAAGGCGGTGCAGCTGCACACCAACAAAGTGTCGGTAAAAACGCCTAAAGCCTGGATGAGTCCTTGTTTTACAGGATGAGATACATGGGCCGTTGCAGCAACATTTGGAGCAGAACCTTCACCTGCCTCATTGCTGAACAAGCCTCGTTTGATACCTGTCATCATGGTGGCACCTAATGTACCTCCTGTAAATTGCTCCACACCGAAAGCGCCTTTGACTATCTGCATCAGGATATCAGGCAAGATGGCTATATTCAGTATTACTACCGTGATGGCCAGCAGGAAATAGCCTACTGCCATCAGTGGCACCAGTATGCTACTTACTTTGGCGATGCGGTGTATGCCGCCAAATACTACTGCCAATGCCAGGACTGCGGTGATGACACCCATCCACAACGGACTCACACCAAAAGCTTGTTGCATGGCACTGCAGATAGTATTGCTCTGGATGGAGTTGTAGGAGAGGCCAAAGGTAATGGTAATGAGCACGGCAAACAAGGCTGCCATCCACTTGAGGCGCATACCTTTTAATATATAATAGGCAGGACCACCAATGAACGAGTCTTTGTGTTGTTGCTTAAATAGCTGTGCCAAGGTGGATTCTACGAATGCCGATGCCGAACCTATCAGGGCGATGAGCCACATCCAAAACACCGAGCCAGGACCACCTATGGTAATGGCAGTAGCTACGCCAGCCAGATTGCCTGTGCCTACACGGGTGGCTACCGATACCGCAAATGCCTGGAAAGAAGAGATGTGTTTCTCGCCTTTCTTGGCGAAGGTAGAGTCGGTGAGCAGGCGTACCATCTCACGAATCATGCGGAACTGCACAAAGTGTGTCTTCCAGGTGAAAAACACGCCACAGCCAATGAGTAACGCCACCAGGAGATAGGTCCAGATAACATCACTCACCACCAGTATGTTCTGGTTCAAGGTGCCTTCTGCAGCAAATATGTCGGTCCATGAACTTGCCATATCGCAGGTAAAGGTAATGCTTTTATTTGATATTTCTCTTGGGTATCTGCAGGTTTATTATGCAAAAAGAAACGGGAACAGTCAGTTAACTGAATGTTCCCGTCATTTGAGAGGGGTATGTAATTATCCGTATGTCTCGATGAGGCGTTTCACAAACTGCATATCACTGAAGTTGATGAAACCGCTGTCGCTCTGGTTAAGAGAAGCAATCTGCTTCATCTCCTCTTGGTTGAGAATGAAATCGAAGATGTCGAGGTTTTGTGCCATACGCTCCTTGTGTGTACTTTTAGGGATAGCCACAATGCCGCGTTGTGTGAGCCAGCGAAGTGCTACCTGAGCGGCACTCTTGCCATACTTACTGCCAATGCTTGCCAGTAGTTCACTTTTTATCACGCCCTCAGCGCCTTGACCACCTAGCGGTCCCCATGCCATCATGCGGGTACCGAAATCGTTCAGCACTCCTTGGATGCCATTTTGCTGAACAAGTGTGTTGCACTGCAACTGGTTCACCATTGGCTTTATATCTACATAGTGGGCAAAGTCAAAGAATCGGGCTTCTTGGAAGTTGCTCACACCGATGGCTCTAACTTTACCAGCACGATAGGCCTTCTCCATTGCACGCCAACTGCCAAACACATCGCCATATGCTTGGTGAATAAGCAACAGGTCAATGTAGTCGGTCTGTAGCTTACGCAGGCTTTCATCAATCGACTTTGCTGCCTTTTCTTCACCTGCATTGCTGATCCACACTTTGGTAGTGAGGAAGATATCCTCACGCTTGATGCCACTCTTTGCGATGGCTTCACCCACACCTTCCTCATTGGCGTATGCCTGAGCTGTGTCTATCAATCTGTAACCAACACTCAGCGCATCGCTTACGCAGCGTTCACACTCCTGAGGGCTTACCAGAAATACCCCATACCCCAACAATGGCATTTCTACGCCATTCAATAATTTGATTGTTTCCATATTCTTGCCTTTTAGATTATTTCTTGGTGTAAAGATATAATTATTCTTTAATAGTACGATGTCCAGAAATGCAGTTCTTCTTACCATAAAAGCAGATTGTGTCAATCCTTGGGGAAGAAGAAGGGCAGCGCATGATAACAGAACTCCCATACGGCATTGAAGTCATGGCGTCCACCTTTCTTCTGGTGATAGGAGAAGTTGGTGCTATTGAAGGTGTCAGTAAGGGCTCCCATCGCCAATGCCTGATTATGTGTCTGTGCCAAGCGCACATCCTCATCACCTACGGCGTACCATACATAGAAACCATTACCCTTATAAGGAGAAGCATTTACATGATCGCGCAGGAAGGCGGCTGTCTCTTGAGGATGTGAGGCACCGCCAAACATAGTGATGTGCCAATTGTCGCCACTCATGGGGAGGTAGTATTTCTGCACTTCTAAAGCTTGTTCGAAGATATACCAGGTGGTGATGCTGCCCAAGGAGAAACCTCCGAAGGCACGATGATCACGGCTGGCAATGATACCCTCAATGTCTGTGCTCTCAGCATATGTGCTGTACTTGCCTTCTACGGCAGGAATCAAGTCGTTCTTATATTCATTAAAGAATACGGATGCTTCCTCGCATGACTCGCTCCAGCCTTTGCCCCTGTTGTCCTTGTCCCATGTGGGTGAAACAGCAATAAACGGTTTGCAGCGTCCTTCTGCAATCAGGTTGTCGAACAGGTTTTTCATCTGTTCGCCGAAGCGTCCTGCAAAATATCCCTCGGCATTACCGCCCCAGCCATGCATCAGGTAGATGATGTCATATTTCTGCTGGGGGTCATAGCCATAGGGTACATATACATAGGCTGGTTTGTGTGTAGTGGTCATGGGACCAGTATAATCTTTCGACTCGTATTCCACCTTCTCTACTTTCCCCTGTTCACGGGCGGCGCGGAAGAATGCCGAAGGAACGTCGGTGGTGTACTGGATGCTGAAGCCAGGGGTAGGCTCTGCGGTAATCACTTCTGCAGGGTTACCTTCGGCATCGGTCATAGCATTCACTTTTCCCGAACATGCTGTACTGCCTAGAGCAGCACATGCCAGCATGGTCAGTGTCTTTAGTCTTGTCTTCATATTGCTTATTTTGTTTGTTGGTTACCTTATTTATTAATACTCAGTCCTAATTCGTAGGCTTCTGTCATGAACTTAGTACCTTTAACGGCACCCTTAGCCCCCATGCCTATGGCTTTTACATAACCACGCTCTGTTGGGTTGGGAATACACTTGGTGAAGCCTCTGAAACCTTCGATGGCATAGTCGGCAGTGCTCTCCATTGGGCTCTGTCCCATACGCTGCTGATCACCTTCACCAAAGAACTTGAGGTCAAAATCATCTAAGAAGTACTTATAGACACTGCCGCCAGCTTCCTTTGCGCCACGGGCAAACTCGTCAGCCAGCAAGTCGGTGTTGCCACCCTTGCGCGGACTGCCTTCTATAATCACCACTCGTTTGTGTTCCTTTGGATTCACCGTGGTGGCTGAATAATTCACGCTATACATTTCTTCGCCCTGTTCTGTCGTACTACCTTGGCTATTGTAATTGCCACAAGCGCCCAGGGTAAGCAACATACCTGCGGTAAAAGCCATCTTTAGTGTTTTCTTCATTGTCTGCATGTTGATAATACATGTTGATAATATATGTTTACATCTGCAAAGTTCGTGTTTTTTACAGAACTTGCCATTATGTTTATTTCGGTTGTTCTTTCAGGTTTTGCGGAAATCAACGTTGATTCTCCCAAAAGTGTATGGCATCGTTGATCCATCCTTCAGCTACGGTACCTATACCGAGACCAAAGCCATGTCCCAAGCCTGGATATACATGAAACTCAGTGGGGATGCCTAGTGCTGCCATGCCTTGTAAGCGGCGTTGCATGGTGTGCCAACTGGCAATGCCATCGCTGTCACCCACGCAGACATAGGTTGGAGCATCATCAGCAGAATATTCGCTCAGACCTGTGTACTGCATCACAACTGTTCCTGCTTTTTGCTGGGTCGAACCACCAAAATAAGCAGGACCATAGCCACCTACCCATGCTGCCATTCGTGCCCCGGCAGAACCGCCCCATAACGAATAGCCGTCAGTATCAACTTCTAATTCGTTGGCATGGCTGAATATGAAATCTATGGCCCGTGCCAAATCTTCGCAGGCTGTCTGGGCACCAGGCCTGTAGATAAGTGCAAAAGCGTTATAGCCCTTCTTTGAAAGTTCCAGGGCATGAGGAAAGCTGTCATGCATAGCTCCCACGTAAGCGAAGCCTCCACCTGCGTTGCAGACAGCAAAGGGCTGACCTGGCTTACCTCTGAAGAAAAACAACCCCGTGTCACGCTTGCGAGGATCGGCTTGCTTCTCAGCTTCTGTGTAGATGTCGTAGAAACAATCGTTGGAATGTGCAAGTAGGTAGTTCACCACCTCTACGGTTTTGTCTGCATTGATGTGGGTGTACCACGTCAGGCTCAGCTGCTCTAATGTAGTGCCTCGCCAGTAGCTTGTGTTAACAGGGAAGATCAGTCGGCCGTATGAGCCAAAGGCAGGGTTGGCCATCACATCACTGATGCGACTTTCGCGGTTATAGGATGAAACTGTGGTAACGGTGTTGGATTCCATTCGGTTTTCATTGATTGTGGCTGTTTCAGATGCGTGCTCGCCACAGCCGAGTAACATGAGCATGCTTACTAATGCTATCATTGTCATTTCCCTCATTCTTTATTATTATAATATTAGGTATTTCTTTCTTCTGTCTGCAAAGTTAGTGGTGCTGGTAACAATACCTTATACCTTTTATTCGGTTGTTATTGTAGTTTTTGCGGATAACTAAATGGCTGTTTCCCAACAACCGAAATTTCTGCATATCTCACCGAAAAATACATAATGGGCACAATGTTTTTACTCACTATCTTTGCAACAGTAAACTCGATGAAGATTATTAAGTGTATTAATATAAATAAGGTATAATATGAAAAGAAGAGATTTTATCAGAATGATGTCATTCGCTGTAGCTGCTACAGCTACTGGCTATCCTAAAGCACAAATTACAAATCTGCTGAAATTAGAAGAGGCAGGGGTTCCCATCGCAACACTAAACAACGGGGTGAAGATGCCACGCCTGGGTATAGGCACATTCTTGCAGCCGGATAATGAGGTGTGCCGTGCATCTGTGTTGAGCGCTTTGCAAAATGGTTTCCGTCATATAGACACGGCCCATGCTTATAATGACGAAGAAGGTTGCGGTCAGGCTGTGAAAGACAGCGGACTGAAACGTGAGGATATCTGGGTGACCAGTAAACTTTGGGTAAATGATTATGGTAACGACATTACCCCTCGTGCCATCGACGAGATGCTGGCTCGCCTGCAAGTGGATTATATTGATTTGCTTTATGTGCACCAGCCTGTAGGGCGTGTGCTTGAGGCTTATCATGCAATGGAGGATGCCTATAAAGCTGGTAAGATTCGTGCCTTGGGCATCAGTAACTTTGATTATCCTGATGATCGATGTGAGGCTTTATTAAAAGAACTGATGGCTACTGCTGAGATTAAGCCGCAGGTGCTGCAAGTGGAATGCCATCCATATGCACAGCGACTGGACGTGAAAGAGAAGATTGTTAAACCTTACAATCTGCAGATAGAGTGCTGGTATCCATTGGGTGGCCAATGGAGTAATGGGGCTTTGCTGCAAGATGAGACCTTAAAGCGCATTGGTCAGGCTCATGGCAAGTGTGCAGCTCAGACCATTCTTCGCTGGCACATGCAGGAAGGTCATTCAGCCATACCAGGCTCTAAGAATCCTGACCATATCAAGGAGAATATCAGCATATTCGACTTCGAACTCTCTGATGCTGAAATGGCTGAGATTCGCGGCTTGAACAAAGAACAGCGTTTCTACAATGCTACCTATGAGCAGACCATGGGCTTTGCAGGTGGTGGCCCAAGAAGATGATTATAGATAATAATTAGGTGGTTATTGAATATGAAGAAAATAGAATTAGGACATACAGGTCTGAAGGTGTCTGCCGTAGGGATGGGATGTATGGGATTGAGCCATGCGTATGGGGCGGCTATGAATCTGAAAGATATCCGCGAGGTCATCATGAAAGCCATTGACTTGGGCTACACCCTTTTTGATACCGCTGAAGTGTATGGGTCTGACTATGACCCTCACCATAATGAACGTATGTTGGGTGAGATACTGGGGCCTGTACGCGACAGAATAGTATTGGCCACCAAAGGAGGTATCCGTTTTGATGACAGAGATGACGGCAATGCGACACATCCTTTGATAACGGATGCCAGTCGTGCTTCACTTCGCAATTCTGTGGAAGGATCTTTGCGCCGTTTGCAGACGGATCATATCGACCTTTACTACCAGCATCGTATTGACCCGAAGGTGGAACCAGAAGAGGTAGCTGAGGTAATGGCAGAGCTTATCAAAGAAGGCAAGATTCTCTATTGGGGCATCTCAGAAGCCAATGAAGAATACTTGCGTCGTGCCCATGCTGTATGCCCAGTGGCAGCTATTCAGAACCGTTATTCTATGATGGCACGCTGGCACGAAAACCTCTTCCCTGTGGTGAAAGAGTTAGGTGTAGGCTTCGTGGCTTTCTCGCCCATGGCCAATGGTTTGCTTACCGGTTGCTATAATGCCCAGTCGCAGTTTGACGTGAAGACCGATTTCCGTGCTGCCATGCCACAGTATAGCAAGGAGAGCTTTGATAAGAACCAAGCTCTCTTTGACTTGGTGAATCGGTTGGCTGCCCAATATGACGCTACGCCAGCACAGATATCTTTGGCATGGATGATCAACAAGGGTATTGTGCCTATCCCTGGTACCCGTAAGATCGCACGCCTGGAAGAGAATGCGGGCTGTGCCGACATTAAAATGACAGTCGAAGAACTGAAACGCATAGATGCAGCACTCGACAGCATGGAAATGAGCGAGGTGTTTGGAGGCTCTAAGATTGTGCGATAGAAATGTAGAATTTCAATAGTGTTTTAAGATATGAAGAAACTATTATTCTTATTAGTGACCGTTCTTGTTTCCTGCATATCAGGAGCACAGAACACACAAGTAACAATCTCCGGTGGAGTGGCAGAGGGCAGTGTCAGCAATGGCATCTATGTCTATAAAGGCATACCTTATGCCAAGGCAGAACGGTTTATGCCTCCCCAGGCAGCTGATGCATGGCAGGGCGTTAGGCAGTTCAACGACTATGGCCAGATGAGTTATCAGGCATCTATGGGCTTTGGTCAGATGCAAAGTAATATGGGTGACGATTGCCAGAACCTCAATGTATGGACACCTGCCATCAATGATGCAGGTAAGCGTCCCGTGATGGTGTGGCTACATGGTGGAGGCTTCCAAAGTGGTTCATCTGCAGATGTAACAACCGATGGTGAAAACCTGAGCCGTAGGGGTGATGTTGTGGTGGTTTCCATTAACCATCGTCTGAATGTTATCGGGCATTTGGACCTGTCGGCTTATGGAGAGAAGTACAAGTATTCAGGCAACGTGGGCATTCTTGATATCATGGCTGCTCTACAATGGATAAAGCAGAATATAGCAGTTTTTGGTGGTGATGCTGATAATATCACACTTTTCGGCGAGTCTGGAGGTGGTGCCAAGATCATTGTGCTTAATGCTGCACCGACAGCACAGGGCCTTTATCAGAAAGGCATCATCGAGAGTGGGGCAGTGGAGAGCTTGGGCATGAGAGTGACTGAACAGTCAATCGCCAGACAGGTGACTGAAGCTTTGCTCAATAAATTGAATATCTCTGCCACAGATGTGGATAAATTGCAGACATTGCCTTATCAGCAACTGAACCAGGCTGGCGATGAGGCATTGCGCGAAGTGGCTACACGTTTAGGGCTCAAAGACGGATTCAACAACCCTGGCAATATGTCTTGGGCTCCTGTCATGGATGGCGATTTCTTGCCTCAGCAACCTGATGCTTCGCAAAAGGTCTCAAGTAATGTCCCGTTGATTGTAGGTAGCAATATGACAGAGATGAACTCGATGATGATGATGTTTAACCCAGACTTTCAGACCAGCAATAAGAGCACATGGAACAATGAAGAAAAGCAGGAGCGCCTGCGCGAACGCTTTGGTAACCATACTGATGCAGTAGTGGCAGCATTTAATAAGGCTTATCCGGAACGTGACGCTATCGACGCATTGTATGTTGACAGTTGGATACGCAGTAATTCTCTTCGCTATATGGCACTACGTGCTGCAGAGGCGAGTGCACCTGTCTATGGCTATATGTTTGCCTTCGACAACCCTCAGAACCCGTTGATGATGACTCCACATACCGCAGAGATAGCCTATGTGTTCAACAACCTAGGGCGTAACCCGATGGGTGGTGGACAGGTTACCGATGAAGCGCAGCGAGTAGCTGATGCTATGAGTGATGCATGGATTAGCTTTGCCCGTACTGGCAATCCTAGTACATCTGCCCTGCAGTGGCCAGCGTTTACAAATGCCAACCGTGCTACCATGCTCTTTGCTAAAGAGAACGGCGTGCGTATAGGATTTGATGATGACCTGATGCGTCAGTTGGTGCCTGACTATGATTTTATGAAATGAAAAACTGTCTTTCCCGAAAAAAACACAATACAAGGCGAATTTAGGGTAATTGCCCATCGCTGGTAATGCACTATCTTTGCAACAAGTAAAACATATAAAATAATTGAGTTATGAAAAGGTATTTGATGAAGTCGCTGTTTGTAGCAGCTATGATGTTGGTAGCAATGGCTACCCCAAGTTTTGCACAGTTCCAGAATTTTGAAAACAAGACGCATACGCCGGAGGCTCAGCCCTTCGCTGAACTTAGTCAGAAGATCTGGGACTTGATGGCTCAGAAGGATGCCACCTCACTGAAGGAAATCTTTCACCCAAATGCCATGTTTGTTCACATGGGAGGTTATTGGGGAACAGAACAGGAACTCAATACTATTGGCCAGGGATTTATTTTCTACAAGCAGGCTGATGTGTACGGAGTGGATGTGAAACAAATCAATGAAGACAACTGGGCTGTTTACAGTACTATCGTCCTCACTGCTGAGTTAGGTGGCAGAGATGTGATAACTCCGTTCTTTGTAACGCAGACTTTTACTCGTGAAAATGGCAAGTGGCTGCTTACTGCTTTTGTGTTCACCACACGTATGGGTGGCCCTGGTGCTGACCGTGCCAATCATTGATATTAAGTTTGTTGATATAAAAAAGGCTTCACTGTGATAGTGAAGCCTTTTTTATATAAATATCCCCCTCACTTCATAGAAGGAGGGGGAGGTTAAATCAGCTGTGCTTTATCATCCATGTTGCTGGTTAGCCCTGACAATCTCTTGCAAGGTAATCTTAGGATGGCGGTAGCGTGCATTCGCATTGGCTTCTCTTGGTAGCTTGATGGCTTTCTGTGGACAGTTGTTAGCACACGCCATGCAATAGGTACAATCACCATTGTTCACTAATCCTCTGGATCCGAAGCTATAGCACTTTTTAGGGCAGACATTCACACATGTGCCACAACCTACGCATAAATCGCGGTCGATGGTGAATGAAGCTTGACTGGTGGCAGGATAAATGGGGTTTCTTGACACCATATTCATAATCATCTCGCCACGCTGGTGTGCTTCTGGTGAAATCTCATAGATCCATTCGCGTCGTGTGTTGATATCCTCTACCACACGTGCAATCTGCCCCTCTTCATCTTTCTGCTCATACAACGTGCGCTGCTGGTCTTGATTGAACATGGGGAGATATACATCCTGCATCAGTACTACATTGATGTAGTTAAAGTGCCATCCGTATTGCTTGGCATATTCCTCCCAAAGTTCTGTTACTAGGCAGTTGTCCAGCCCGTAGGTGATGACGCTGAACATATAGTCAGCCTTCAGTTTCACCTTCTGTGCAAACTCCTGTACGATGCTGGGAGCCTTTCCCTGATAGTCGGGGAAGACTAGCCCAATCTCATCTGCTTCAAATTCCAGCTGGTCGCCTTGGAGCACTTGAGGGATGCTCAGTGGCTGGGCACTGAGGTGTTTGGCCACATACAGACTGTTGCCGGAACCTGTGAAATAGAAGACAATGCGTTTCTTGCCGTTGTCACTTGTGCAGGATGTAAGCACATTGCTTGTGCCCAGTATGAAAGCACCTGAAGCTAATAGTCCGAGATTCTTCAGGGCTTCTCTGCGTGTCATTCTTTTGATAGTTGTCATAATCACTGTGTTTTTAGTTCGATTTTACAAAAATAGTCACATTGCTCTTGATAATTAATGTGAATTATTCCGTGATTATTACCTTTTTTTCCTTTTTCTTCAAAAATAATACATATCTTTGTTTGTATTAATATGGTTGATTATGGATTTCGAACCTAAGAATGTCATTATAGAATCAGGCGTGGAGCATTTAGCTGCTGATGCCATGTTAGAGTATGTGGCACATGTATTTGTGCACCAGGGCAGGGTAAATCTGAAATATCATGGTGAACCAATGGTGTTGGAAGAAGGTGACTGCATGATTGTGCGTGTTCAACGATTATTGTCGGATGTGATACCCTCAACCGATTGCAAGGTGGAAGTCATCTATATAACCCCGGGTTTTATCGAGATGTCCACACCACGTAACAATTATGGTATTCGTGGATCACTGATGCTCTTCATTAATCCGATAATGAAGCTTGACAAGCAAGAGCAGGCTCGTTGTCAGCGTGACTTTGATGAGGTAAAGTTGCGCTTGAAAGAAGACCATCCGTTTAAGAACGATGTGGTGAGTTGCGCCTGCCAGATGATGTTTCTCGATTTCTTCGATTTCCACAAACGACTCTATCCTGGTGAGGACGTGTCATTCCCCAATGCGCAGTTGATGAGCAGTTTTTTGCAGTTGCTTTCACGAGGTGATTTTATAAAGAACCGTGAGGTGAGCTACTATGCCGACATCCTGTGTGTAACACCTAAATACCTGTCGGAGGTTTCTAAGCGTGTAAGTGGATATGGAGCCAACTATTGGATCAATCGTTATACTATTATAGAGATACAGCGTCGCTTGCGCCACTCCAATGCTTCGCTGGTTGAGATATCTGACGAATTCAACTTCTCTTCAACTGCCTATTTCAGTCGTTTTGTACAAAACTACCTTGGCATCAGCCCAGGAGCTTATCGCAGCTGAATTACACCTGCTTTTATCTTCCGCCTTAGATAATAGCTGATGTTATTATTTGATATTTCACTTGGGTATTTGCAGGTTTATTTGTACTTTCGCATCTGATATGATTGACCAGGCTACTGTAGATAGAATACTCGATGCTGCCCAAATAGTGGATGTGGTGTCTGATTTTGTCACGCTGCGCAAGCGTGGCGTCAACTATGTGGGCCTGTGTCCGTTCCATGACGACCGTACACCGTCATTCTCTGTTTCACCTGCCCGTAACATCTGCAAATGCTTTGCCTGTGGCAAGGGTGGCAACCCTGTCCATTTCATCATGGAGCACGAGCAGATTACCTATACGGAAGCACTGAAATACTTGGCCAAGAAATATGGCATCGAGGTGAAGGAACGTGAACTGAGCAACGAGGAACGTCAGGCACAGAACGACCGTGAAAGTGCCTTTATCGTCAATCAGTTTGCACGTGACTACTACCATGATATCTTGTTGAATAACCCTGACGGACGTAGCATTGGACTGGCTTATTTCCGCAACCGTGGTTTCCGTGACGACATCATTGAGAAGTTCCAGTTGGGTTATGCCTTGCAGCAGCGTGATGCCTTCCCCAAGACGGCAATAGCCAAGGGCTATAACGAGAAATATCTTACCTCATATGAGACGAAGGTAAAGGTAAACGACCGTGACGAAACGGTGATGAAAGGTACGGGCATATGTTACAAGCGTGACGACGGACAGCTGGTGGATCGTTATGCCGGTCGTGTTATCTTTCCTTGGATCAGTCTGAGTGGCAAGGTCGTTGCTTTTGGTGGACGCTTGCTTGACTCACGCACCAAGGGTGTGGCGCAGAAGTACGTCAACTCCCCTGACTCTGAGATATTCCACAAGGAGCGTGAGCTCTATGGCATCTTCCAGGCTAAGAAGGCTATTGTGAAGGAGGACTGCGTCTATATGGTAGAGGGTTATACCGATGTGATTTCCATGCACCAGTGTGGGGTGGAAAATGTGGTAGCCAACTCAGGTACAGCCCTCAGTAAGTACCAGATTAACATCCTGCACCGTTTCACCAATAATATTATATTGCTTTATGATGGTGATGAGGCGGGCATTCATGCAGCTACCCGTAGTGCCGAGATGCTGTTGCAGGAGGGTATGACGGTGAAGGTGTGTCTGTTGCCAGACGGCGATGACCCTGACTCTTTTGCCCGCAAGCATACTGCCCAGGAGTACCGTCAATTCATTGACGAACATGCTACCGATTATATCCGTTTCAAGACCAGTCTGCTACTGAGGCAGGCGGGCAATGACCCGCTGAAACGTGGCGAGGCTATTCGTGAGGTTACGAAGGCGATTGCCATCATTCCTGAAGCCATCATGCGCGATGTGTTTATTAAGGAGGCTGCCGATATGTTGGGCATCGAAGAGAAACGCATGGTGGGTTATGTGGCTACCCAACGTAAAACTAATCGTGAGGCTGAGGAGAAACGCCGTGCTGCTTCTACCCAAGCGCCCGCAACGCCGAATAATCCAGAAGCTATTCAATCTGAATTGTTAAATGTTCCACCTTTGCCTCCTATAGACAGTTTGCAAGAGGAGATTGGTGGCAATATCGCTCAGCAAACTAAACAAAACCAAAGAGATAATGCCCAATCATTAGTGGTAAATGGTCAATTAGGTGTTTCTTCATTTTCCCAAGCCCTCTACAAGTACGAACATTCCATCATGCAATTAGTGGTGCGATATGGAGAAAAGACAATGGTTGAACTGACCGATGAGGAGGGAAACGCCACTCCGGTTAGTGTGATTGATTTTGTGAGTAATACTTTGGAACAAGACGATATGATGCTGACCAACCAGCTGTTTCGTGAGATGCTCAGGCAAGCAGTGGAGCATCAGCATGACACCGACTTTACAACTGAGCGATACTTTATCAACCATCCTGATACAGCTATCAGCAAGATGGCACTGGAGTTAGTCAGCGACCGCTATCAGCTGAGTAAGTATCATTTTAAGAACCAGACCATTGTAACGGATGACAAACGTTTGTATGAGTTGGCTACAGAGATAACTATCAGCTACAAATATGCCATTGTCAATGAGTCGTTAAAAGAGGTGATGCGTCAGTTACAAGACCCTGCCATCGCAGTTGACGGGTTGAAATGCGCACAGACCATCAAGCGTTATACCGAGTTGAGGGAAGTGCAGGCTGAATTGGCCAAACGCTTGGGTGAACGTGTTGTCTTAACGTTCTAAGTATCGTCTTTGAAATGCTTTATCTTCTAATCAGGTTCATGAATTCCTCACGTGTCTTCGCTTGATTGAAAGCCCCTGTAAAATCGGAGGTAGTAGTAATGGAATTCTGTTTCTCTACACCTCGCATCTGCATGCACATGTGCTTGGCCTCTACCACTACCATTACACCCAATGGGTTGAGTGTCCGTTGAATACATTCTTTGATTTGTGAGGTCATGCGTTCCTGAACTTGCAGGCGATGAGAGTAAATGTCCACCACGCGGGCAATCTTGCTTAGCCCGGTGATATAGCCGTTAGGGATGTAAGCTACGTGTGCCTTGCCGAAGAAGGGGAGGAGGTGGTGTTCGCAAAGCGAGTAGAAGTCGATATCTTTCACTATTACCATCTGGCTATAGTCTTCCTTGAATTTGGCAGAACTCAGTACTTCATGAGGATCAATGTCGTAGCCCCTCGTGAGTGTCATCATGGCTTTCGCTACACGCTCGGGGGTCTTGACCAGACCTTCACGACTGGCATCTTCGCCCATCAAGGTAAGAATACGCTTGATGTGCTCTTTTAATTCTTCCAACTCAGGCGTCTCTGCCACAAATTCCTTCTCTAACATCTTCTCTTCTTTAATTAATCTCAATAGTAATCTGATCTCGCACAATGGATATCTCCTTGAATACCCCCGTTGCTTTCAGTTGTCGCATCATGGCGTCTGCTTCCTCAATGCTGGCGAAATTACCCACACGGCACAACCACCGAGGTGAAACGAAATAGGCATATACATCTGCGTCTTGGAAATATTGCTTCACCTTGTTGGCTACATCTTGTGCTTCATTGCGAGAGCGACTGGTGTTGTTACCGGCATAGACCTGCACACGGTAGCCCTGACGCTTCAACTCGCTCTTTTCTCCAGGTTTGGCTGTACTTGTAGCTGCACCATTAACCAAAGCTGTAATCTTTGCATCCTGATGGATGGTTACCTTTCCTTGGCCTGCGGCATCCGTTTGCAGACTCTTTACAATGTCACGTTGGGCAAATGCCGACATTGACAAAGCAAATATGCATAAAATAGCAGTCGTAAATCGTTTCATAGTGTTATGGATAAAGGCTTCCCGCCTAAAGGCGGGAATGCCAATGTTTATTACTTCTTCCAAGCATCAATGATACCCTTGAAATCAGCGCACTTCAGAGAAGCACCACCAATCAGACCACCATCGATATCGGGCTTAGCAAACAGCTCAGGAGCGTTGCTTGCCTTGCAGCTACCACCATAGAGGATAGAGGTTTCATCAGCTACCTTGGCACCATACTTGTCAGCTACACAGCTGCGGATGTATGCATGGATTTCTTCAGCCTGCTCTGCAGTAGCAGTCTTACCCGTACCGATAGCCCAGATTGGCTCGTAAGCGATGATGATCTTAGCAAAGTCCTCAGCGCTCAGGTTGAATACTGAACCTTCCAACTCAGCCTTTACTACCTCGTTCTGCTTGTTAGCCTCACGCTCTTCCAAGCTCTCGCCGATGCAGAAGATAACCTTCAGACCGTTAGCCAATGCCAGTTGTACTTTTTCTTTCAGGATTTCAGGAGTCTCCTTGTAGTACTCACGGCGCTCGGAGTGACCCAGAATGACATACTGTGCACCAGTACTCTTCACCATCTCTGCAGATACTTCGCCAGTAAATGCGCCCTTAACCTTGTCAGCACAATTCTCAGCACCCAGACCAATTACGTCCTGGTTCAGGAACTGAGCTACAGTTGCCAGGTGGATAAACGGAGTACAGATTACTACATCGCAGTTAGGTTTGTCTGCGGTCAGTACTTCGTTCAACTCTTTAGCTAAAGCTACACCTTCTTGCAGGTTCATGTTCATCTTCCAGTTACCTGCTACAATTTTCTTTCTCATACTTTTCTTAATTAATTTGTTATCGTTTTTATTGTTCTTTTTGTTAAATATTCTGTCAATCAGTATTATCAGTAGCAGCGGTACGATGTACCACAAGCCAACTATTCCTAAAGTGCAAAGGTCGTTCACCTTCTTCATTTGTCCCAGTGGCAACTCCTCCAGTTTGCCAGTCAAGTCATACTCATCAGGCATCTGCGAGTCGGCCCACTTGTTCAGCACCACACCTTCCTTGATGAGCATCAGTCCAGGGTTGCTGCGCACCATTGTCTTCAGGGTGATGTCGTCCATGATGCAGAACGGATATTCTGCTCCTGTGCGGTCACGCCATAGCTCGATGGCTTCTGACGATGACGACGACAAGGCATAAAACTTATACCCATTCTCCTGGCAGTATTCATACAGCTCATTGATCAGGTCGATGTAACCTTCGTCTGCCTCTTCTGTGCGGTGCATCACCAGCAAGAAGGTATATCCAGGATCGTCCAACATCTCGTCGGTAATGTCTTCACCCGTCTCAAGACTTTCCATCACGAAATCATGGATGGGGGGCTCATAGCCCTTCTCCACCACTACCGTCTCGGCACTCACGAAAGTCCATGTACTATCAGGGTAGTTGTCCACTGTGAATGTTTGCTTCACGCCATCTTTCTCCATGATGAAGCGTGTGTCAAAGACCGTAGGTTTAGCACCCTCAGGTATCTCCATTCCCTCGCGTATGTTGTTGCCTATCTTATAGGGACGGAAATCTATAATGGGCAGTGTTGCCAAACAATAGCCAGCCAGCACTAAGGCAAATACTACGCTGAAGTTCGATAAGGTCCATTCCATCTTCTTCGTCAGGAACCTTACCATATTCCAAGGAGTGATAAATACTACTATGGCACAGGTCAGCAACACCACGTTCTTGCCAAACGTCTGCCAGTTGGTCAGTACCAGCGCATCACCAAAGCATCCGCAATCGCTGATGGGGTTGGTCAGTGCCAGGTAGAACGTCAGCGGGGTCATCATCAGCATGATCAGCAGCGCCAGTCGGGTTGTAAGGCGTCGCTTGATGCCCAGCAGGAGGTGCATACCCACAGCAAACTCCAGTACCGCCAGCAATACCGACATGAGTAATGGCACTATGTCGGGCAACAGTTGCTGCATGCCGAATGCCGTGAGGTAATCCTGAATCTTGTAGTAGGTGCCCAGTGGGTCAACAGCTTTTACAAAGCCAGAGAACACAAAGGTAGCTCCCAGCATAAAGCGGCATATGTTCACTACCCACTTCCAAGCTCTGCTATTTTGCCACTTAGCCCTCAAAACTCAGCTTAATCAATCCAAAGACCGAATAGTTAATCATATCCATATAGTTGGCATCTACGCCTTCCGATACCAACGTATTGCCTGACAAATCCTCAATTTGTTTGGTGCGGTTGATTTTCATCAGAATCAAGTCGGTATAGGAAGTAATCCGCATATTGCGCCACGCTTCATCATAATCGTGGTTCTTGGCCAGCATCAAATCCAAGGTACGTTTGGCATACTTGTCATACAGCTCGATGGCCTGCTCCACACTGATATCCTCGTGCTCGGTATAGCCCAATTCCAACTGGATAAGGGCAATAATACCATAGTTCACAATACCCATGAACTCAGGCTTGATACCTTCGCCCACCATCGACACCCCCTTAACCTCTAAGGTCCTGATACGATTTGCTTTGATGAATATCTGGTCGGTCACCGACGATGGACGCATAATACGCCAAGCAGCTCCATAGTCGTGGAGCTTCTTTACATACAAGTCTCTGCATTCGGCAATTACTTGCTCAAACTGTGCCTTGGTATCTTTCATATCATTCCTATTTGGATTGCAAAGATAATCATTCTGTGGGACAAATAAAAAAAGGATGCTCTAATAATTATTAAAGCATCCTCTTTTTGTCTTTACCCAATATTATCATGAGCATCTGAGCACTTGTCCAATGCGCAAAGTGGTCTTAGTCGTAATGCCATTGAGTTTGCAGAGCTGATTCACACTCACGCCTTGCTTGTTGGCAATCTTAGATAGTGTGTCACCACTTTTCACTTTATAATAAACGCCCTCGCCATCAGCTATCACTTCGTTGGTTGCTGATGTCTTCGATGCCCGTTTTGTCGTCTGTTTCTTAAATACATGCGTGTAGCTGTCAGCCACTACATCCTGCTTTTCGAAATCAAACATAGACGCAGGGTTGATGGCCACGCCTAAAAAACGTGTCTCGAAATGTAAGTGCGAACCCGTTGAACGTCCAGTGTTACCACCCAAGCCAATCACATCGCCGGCACGTACTAATTGGTCTTCCTGTACCATTTGCTTAGAGAGATGTCCATACACGGTTTCCAATCCATTGTCATGACGTATCACGATATACTTACCATAGCCCCTGCGCCCTTGGTTCTTCACGATGCGTACCTTGCCGTCGAAGGCAGATCGGATGGTATCACCTACGTTCACCTTGATGTCCAGTCCATAATGGGCACGGCGTCTGCGAGGACGGTAGCCAAATACATCATTAATCTTGGTATTAGGTGTCGGCATGCAGAAACCTGTCAGATCGAAGGTGTAGGTGTCTGGAATCACAGCGTTAGCATAAGCATTCACAAACTCATTGTTCCATGACTGATATATGTCTATGCTGGGGTCTTCTGATTGCTCGGCTTTGATGATCTTCTGCAGCGCCAGTGAATCCACGCTTCTCAGCTTCACATCCACAGGAGCTTGCCTGGCTATCAAGTCTTGTGCAGAAAGTCCCAAGCTACAGAGGCAAGTTGCAGTAAATAATATAGTCTTTACAAATCTAAAATGCATAAAATCATTATTTCGGGTGGTGTTAAAACAACACCCATATTTCCAGTAAACATACAAAGGTATAGTATTTTTTTCTTTCAGCCCAAATCTTTTATGATAAAAAACTCCAAAATCTGCTGCAAAACATATTTAACTGATGGCTGACCAGTTGATATTGGTTTTTCGCAGGTTCTTGAGTTGGTGCCATAATAATTCATATTTAGGTAGCTCGCAGGAGGGGTCTTCTTCTATGATACGTTCAGCAACATCGCGAGCCAGTTGTAGGATTTGTCCGTCGCGTACAAGGTCGGCAATCTTCAGATCGAACGCCATACCGCTCTGCTGCGTTCCCTCTAAATCGCCTGGACCACGCAACTTCAAATCAGCTTCAGCTATCTCAAATCCATCATTAGTGCGTACCATGATTTCTATACGTTTTCTGGTGTCTTCTGCCAGTTTGAATCCTGTCACCAGTATGCAATACGACTGGTCAGCACCTCGTCCTACGCGCCCTCTCAACTGGTGCAACTGCGACAGCCCGAAGCGCTCGGCATTCTGTATCACCATTACCGAGGCGTTGGGCACGTTTACGCCCACCTCAATCACCGTGGTAGCTACCATGATTTGTGCCTCACCGCGCGCGAAGCGTTGCATCTGCTCGTCTTTGAGTGCCGGTTTCATCTGTCCGTGCACCTGGCACACTGTCAGGTCGGGGAAGTCATCACATACCTGCGAGTAACCTTCCACCAGGTTCTTTAAGTCAATCTTTTCACTCTCTTTGATGAGCGGATAGACGATATAGATCTGTCTGCCCTCGTTCACCTGTTTGCGAATGAAAGCGTTCAGCTGCTGTCGGCGGTTGTCAAACTGATGCAGGGTGGCGATAGGCTTGCGTCCAGGTGGCAGTTCGTCTATTACCGAAACATCCAGATCGCCATACAGCGTCATCGCCAAGGTGCGTGGGATAGGGGTGGCAGTCATCACCAATACATGCGGTGGCTGCATACTCTTTGCCCATAGTCTGGCACGTTGCGCCACACCAAAACGGTGCTGCTCATCAATCACTGCCAGTCCGAGGTGCGCAAAGTTCACGCCATCCTCTATCAGGGCGTGTGTGCCAATCAGTATGTTCACATCACCACTCTGTAATCCGCTGAGTATCTCCTCACGTTTCTTGCCTTTGATGGAACCAGTGAGCAGCTCTACCCGCACACCCAGTCCGTCCATCTGATGGCACAGCGTTTCATAGTGCTGGTTGGCCAGTATCTCGGTAGGCGCCATCAGACAAGCCTGAAAGCCGTTGTCGAGTGCCAGCAGCATGCTCATCAGTGCCACCATCGTCTTGCCACTGCCCACATCGCCTTGCAGCAGTCGGTTCATCTGCTTGCCACTGCCCATGTCGGCACGTATCTCACGTAGCACCCGCTTCTGGGCATTGGTCAGTTCAAAAGGCAGATAGTCACGGTAGAAAGTATTGAAGAATGCACCCACATGATGGAATACATACCCCCTGAATTTCCTGCGTCGGTCACTGGCATAGCGCAGTATGTTGAGCTGCACATAGAACAGTTCCTCAAATTTCAGACGCAGCTGAGCCTGACGCAAGGCATCGTTGTTCTGCGGAAAATGAATGTTGCGCAGGGCATCGTTGAGCGGCATCAGGTGCAACTGGGCTATGATCTCCGGCGTGAGTGTTTCCGGCAATGTCTCTCTCAGCAAAGGCATCGCGTTCTGCATCATCTTCTCGATGGCGTGCGAGTTGAGGAAGCTGCGCTTCATCTTCTCCGTGGTGTTGTAGTAAGGCTGCATGCCCATGCTCGTCAACTGCACCTCCGATGCAGGGTCCAGGTCGGGATGGGCAATGTTTACCCTGCCGTTAAACACGCTTGGCCTGCCAAACACAATGTATTCTTGGTGTACCTTGTAGCGGCTCACCACATATTTGATGCCCTGAAACCAAATCAGGTCGATGAAGCCAGTGCCGTCGGTAAAGTGGGCGATGAGTCGTTTGCCCCTGCCTTCACCGGCAGTCTCGAAAGCGGTTATCTGCCCACGAACCTGGATGTAGGGCATATCACCCGTCACCTCATTGATGGGGTAGATCTTGCTCCTGTCAACATATTTGTAGGGGAAATAATACAACAGGTCGTGCACTGAATGTATGTTCAGTTCCTTGGCGAGCATGGTGGCGCGTTGCGGCCCCACGCCACTGATGTATTTCACGTCCAGTTGCTCAATCATTTTTATATTTCTCCCTTCTTTATATTAGAGGAGGAACTTTTACCTATACTCCCAGCTCTCATACAGAGGAGGTGTCTTTAGGGGTGGGTAGCTGTATATTACGTCAGAGCCTCTGCAATTCTCAGGTCAAATTGAGTCGTAATCTTAATATTCTCACGATTGCCCTCAGCTAAAGCAACAGGGATGCCCATTGCTTCCACCACTGAAGCATCATCTGTGAAAGTATCAATATAGGGCTGCTCATAGGCATGTTTCAGTGTTGCTACTTCGAATACTTGCGGGGTTTGTACAAGCCGGTAGTCGCTGCGAGGGACAGTTTCTGAACCCTCAGCATCATTTAATTTCCTGATTGTTTCAATGACAGGTACTACCGGAATCACCGCCTTATACTCTTCCGCCAAGGCATAACAGCGTTGCAGCACCTCTTGCGAGACAAAAGGGCGTACACCGTCATGTACCCCAACTACAGCATCAGTATTATCTGGTATCAATGCCAAACCATTCTTCACTGAGTGAAAACGTGTCTCGCCTCCAGTTGTTATCTGATGTGGAATGTTGCATTCGTGTTGTACACAGATTTGTTGCCAAGTCTCTTGTTGCTCTGCAGGCAGTACCACGATTATCTGTATCTTCGAGTCGAAAGAGTGAAAGGCTTGCAGGGTTCGAAGCAGAACAGGCTTGTCTTTTATCAATAAGAACTGCTTAGGTACCTCACTGCCCATTCGCAACCCCTTGCCCCCAGCCACTATGATGGCGTAACGCTTCATGCTTGCACCATCATGGCTGCTTTCAGCTCAGCCACCTTGTCAGTACCAAATAGCATATCTACTACAGCCAAAGCGAATTCCAATGAAACGCCAGGTCCTTTACCAGTGATAATCAAACCATCACGCTGTACAGATGCACCAGTATATTCGGCTCCTTCCAAGAAACCCTCAAAGCCAGGATAGCAAGTAGCTTTCTTTCCTTTCAGTATGCCCAACTTGCCAAGTACCATCGGAGCAGCACAGATAGCGGCCACGGGTTTGCCCTTCTCTACCTGACGCACCAGTGCCTTACCCAAAAAATCACACTCGCTCAGTGTCTGTGCTCCAGGCATTCCGCCCGGTAACAGTAGCAAGTCGGCATCCATCAGGTCACAACTGTCGATGTTTTTGTCGCACAACACAGGCACCTCATGGGCACCCACTACTATTTCGTTGGGGGTTACTGATACCATCACCACGTCGGCACCAGCGCGCTTCAGCACGTCCACCGATGTCAGCGCCTCGATTTCCTCGAAGCCGTCAGCAAAAAATACATATACTTTTTTCATATTACCTTTTTAGTTTGTTTCTTTTTGCGAAAATACAGATTAAAGCTGAAAACGCAAAATGTTTTTGCAGGAATTAACCAAAGTAAAAGGATAGTGGCATACCCTCATCTACTTCTTTTCTTACATTCCCTCTTAACTCTCTTCTAAATCATCTTGAAATTACGTTTAGAAGATTGACCAATCCTATGCCAATGAATCTAAAAAGGAAGTTTGGTAATGATTAATAATTAAATAATGTTAAGAAATTAAGCTCTTAATCATTAGTTTGAAGTGCATGATGTAATTTAGCCACGAATTTTAAACAAATTAGGTTATGGAAGACAATAAAGAAAAGAGAGTGTTAAGGGTTGAACTCGAAGACACGGTAAAGAAAGTGTCCATTACCGGCATGGATAAGGATGAGAAGGTGGTGATGAAACAGGTGTTGGACGACGACGAACTGGATATGGCAGTAGGTGGCACCAGCGCTCCTTGCAGACCTGTGGGTGTGTTATACAAAAAAGACAGACCGTTACTCTCAGAAGGATTGCCAATTAGCGCAACTTGCGCATATAAACGATAAACAGAACTGCTCCCAGTCAGGAGCAGTTCTTGTTTTTTACTTCAGCAAATTCTTAAACGCCTCACCAAAGATTACGTATTGCGTGTTACCACCAACGGTACCCTCGTTCTGGCCCCATAGGAAAGGCCAGTCGTCATAGTTCTCGAAATGGTCAGGCTGACGGAATAGCAAGCCTGGAGCTACGTTGCCAGGGATGAATGAGAAGTCAGCACGGTTGTTACCATAGAATACTGCCTTTGGACGAGCAGCTCCTATAGCTGCTACCAAAGAGTAGTTGTGATAGGGGTGACAGCCAAAGAGGTAGTTGCCGGCACGGAAGATATCGTCTTTCTGGATGATATCTGGGTAATACAGGTAAGCGAAACAGATGGTGGTGCCAAAGCTTACTACATTGCCGCTACCTGCCCAGTTGCCCAAACCGATTGGCACTCCGTAAGGATTGTCCTTGTCGAAGCTATTGATATATTCCTGATATTGCTGAATATATGGTCGTAGGCGCTGTTTATAGGCCTCGTCCATATAGGGGATGGCATCCAAGGCCGTCTGCATGTTGTTCACTGCATTGTCATCCATTGCCTGCCAGATTTGATTCTTGAAATTATCCAAATATGACTGTTCGTGTGTAGCCGCATAGAGCTGCAGGTTGGTAGCCATATTACTGCCCATACGGCGAGAAGCATTGTTGCCGTTTGCCATCAGTTCATTGGCTTCCGCCATGAGGCGTTTCGACTGCGTAAGGGCACGTTTCGAGAGGTCGTCATTATAACCTTCTAACGCACGACTGGCTGCGGCAAACATCGTAGCAGCACGGAAATCCATCCAGGCATTGCGCGTGGTGAATGCCCACATGTCGTCAGGGGTGCCGCTTGACTTGCCATCGGCAGAGACCTCGTAAGGCTTCAGACTACGGTCATAATGCAAACCATCGGTGATAGAAGCAGCATCACCCAGGTGGTGGTAGTTGTCTAGCACAGAGTTAGACAAAGTGCTAGCCATGTGTCCTATCTGCTCAGCCTGTGCCACCAGGTTGAGGGTGCCATGCTCGATGTATTGTAAAATATCAGGTGTACCATCAGGGCGATGTAAATCTACATAGCGTTGTTGTTCGCTCACGAAAGTCTCATCGCGTTGTGATTTGAACAACTCCCATGCGCGTACCAGATTTTCCACCACACCAATGTTGGCACCTGTCTCAATGTCAAAATCACCCGCATCAAAGTAACCACCTACATTCAAGCCAGGAATCAGCTCGTAAGGCTGGTATTTGGTATCGGTAGTAGCCCCTTGACGGTGCATGTCGAAGTGGTCGCTTGGCGGAGCCTGCAGGTAGCCCTCCTTGAACGGTTCACCGTGCCATATACGATAGCCCTCATTCACCGTCATGTGGTTCATGTGAATAGGAATCCAGACATCAGTGGTGGCATCCGTTATCTTGTTATATACGTTGTAGTCAATCAAGAAATTGTTGGTCTTGATATCTCCGTATTGAATATAATAAATGCCAGGCTCACGTACTAAAGAAAAATCAAACTTTACATAATTGTATTTGAAGTAAGGCCCCCAGGGTTGTATATTACCCTTGAATACCTCTTTTACGCTACCATCTTCATGGATACGGAAAAGGGAAGCTGTAGGCTTAACGGTGTCTTTTTTGTCTAGCTCAATCACAGCCACCTTTGGTTGCTCAGGCACATAACCCACTTGTGAGAAACCGATGTTGGGTTCACGAATCCAACCTGGGATGGCATGAGGCTCAACGCTCCATGTCAGCACCTTGCCCGTCTTGTTGGCAGGTAGAATGCTACGCAAAACGAACCAACCGTTCTGAGCCAGAATACGGCCGTCATATAACAACAATTCAGCATCACTACTTACTTTTACCATTCGTTCGAGGTCGTCCATCGCCATTAAGATAGTGTGTCCTTTCTCCAATGGGAGTGGGTCGATAAAACGGTCCGTACCACGATCATCATAGGTCTTGAAGCCTTTGAACTGACGAGCTTTCTCGCTGTTGGGACGCGTGATAGTCTCACTGGCAGCATAGCGTGGGAAACGGTTCAAACGACCATCCATCATAAAGGTCTTGAGCCAGTATTGAGAGGGCAGGAACTCGAGGTTGAAACCAGCCTCTCCAGCAATGGCCTGAGGTACGGGTTTATCGAGATAGACACTGATTTCTACCGCATTGCCTTTGCCTGTTACCACCACACGGCTATCAAAATCGTAGTCTTCGTAGCGTATGGCAATCTCAATAGAGTTGTTGGCTTTATCTACCTTGCGGTCGATGAGTGTGGGCACCAAGTCCCACTGCTCGGGGGCGTTGTTGAGTCTGATGGCCCCACCTTGTGCGGTGCGAACGCCATGATGAATGATTTCTATACCAGAGTCTTTCTCGTCATTGAAACCACCATTGAAACTATTGCTGAATACCAGCACGTTCACGCCCTGGCGCTCGAAATAATCCAAGTCATTAAGTTGCAGACCTTGTGCCTGGCATAGAGAAGCAGCTAAAACGCCAGCCAATAGGAGGATGGATTTTTTCATGATCTAATTTGATTTCGTGAAAGAATGATTAGTTGCATAAAACTTTTGGGTGTTAATGGCAGAACTGGCCTGAAAGACACCTCCCCTAAATAAGGAGAGGTGTCTGTCGGTTTGCTCAACAGTTTTGAGAACAGTAGAACATTGTTTCTACTTAAATAGTTTCTGTGCGAAGATGGTAAGATATACACGCCAGTTGCGCCAGATATGGCCACCATCTGACTCGTAATATTCGCAAGGATAGCCCTTCTCTTGACAATAATCACGCAGTGCAGAAGCAGATACTTTTACACCATCTGCAGAACCAACGCCAATCCAGTAGAGTTTTGGCTTAGCTGCGAAGAGCGCTTTCAGTTGTGCCTCGTTGTCAGGACCACTACCTGCTCCAGAGAACATACCTACGTAACCGATAGTGCCTGGATAACGGCGAGAGATGGCAAAAGAGTGGCGTCCACCCATTGACAAACCTGCAACAGCTGTGTTGTACTGACCAGTCTTAACACGGAAAGTGCTTTCAATGAACTTCTTGATGATAGGGAATTCATCCTCCATAGGAGTGGTGTCCTGGTCACGGCTGTTCAGCATGGTAGGCTGGAACATATTCACCTCGTTGGCTTCAGGAGCAGAAGGGTTTCTTACCACACCGTTTGGCATTACCACAATCATAGGCTTTGCCTTGCCCTCAGCAATCAGATTATCCATAATCTGCACTGTACGGCCTAAATCAGACCAAGCGTTCTCATCGCCACCAGAGCCGTGTAACAGATAGAATACAGGGTATTTCTCCTTGCTGGTCTCATAGCCATGAGGCAGATAAACTGTCAATCGACGGTCCATCTTGGCATGATCGCTATCATACCAAATGCGAGTAACAGTGCCATGAGGTACATTATTGTTGATATAATAATGGCCTTTGTCGCCTTCCTTAGTACTGATGGTAAAGATATTAGACCAAGTAGCAACGTCTCTGTTCATGAAAACGTTAGAGGGGTCAAGAGTACGCTTGCCATCCACGATGAAAGCATAGGTGTAAAGTTCTCCCTCAAGTGGAGCGGTGGTGTAAGTCCATACGCCAGCTTCCTCTTTCATGTCGGCTGAGCGCTCGGTAAGCATGTCACCGGTAACTTGCACTTTCACAGCCTTAGGGTTGATGTACCTGAATGTAACGGTGTTGTCGGCATTGATTTCAGGAGAAACGATGCCAGTGCCAGGCCCTAAAGCCTGCTGGGCAAATGTCATTGAGCCACAAGCCCAGATTGCCAAAGTCAATAATGTCTTTTTCATAATACAGATTCTTAAATTAAAGTTTATATGCAAATGTACGCAAAAAACTGAAAGAACTATGTATATTTGCAAGAAATAACTTATTAGAATCAATAATATGAAAAGAAAGAATTTATTTATGATGGCTTTTGCCGCATTGTTGGTAGGTTGTACTCCCTCAGTCGACAAATCCGATTTAAATCCAGTACTTACTATTGAGGGCGGACAGATTCAGGGAGTTCCATCAGATGCAGAAGGCGTAATCGTTTATAAAGGTGTGCCTTATGCAGCACCTCCTGTAGGTGACTTGCGTTGGAAACGTCCTCAGCCTGTAATAGCTTGGGAGGGCGTGAGGGTGGCTGACAAATTCAGTGATGCGGCTATGCAGCGCACCCGTAACCCCCAGGATGGGCAATATGGTACTGAGTTCCATTTTTTGAACGATGACCCTCATTACTCAGAGGATTGTCTCTACTTAAATGTATGGGTGCCAGAAGAGGCACCTGGACATCCTGAAAAGAAACTGCCTGTAGCGATGTGGGTACATGGTGGAGCTTACTTTGGAGGCTGGGGCTTTGAGACAGAGATGGATGGTAATGCTTGGGCACAGCGTGATGTTATTTTGGTAACTATCAACTATCGTTTGGGTATTTTTGGCTTCTACAATCATCCTGAGCTCTCTGCAGAAGACCCCGATCATGTGTCTGGCAATTATGGCTTGCTTGACCAGATTGCTGCTTTGAAGTGGGTGAAAAACAATATCGCACAATTTGGTGGCGACCCAGATAATATTATGATATTCGGACAGAGTGCTGGTGGTGCCAGCATCCGTAATCTCTGTGCTTCTCCGTTGAGCAAAGATTTGATTTCCAAAGCAATTGTTCAGAGTGGTGGTGGCTTGGGCGAATTTATCTCTACTGGTGATGACAAGTCACAAGCTGATTTTGATAATGTGGGAATAGAACTTATGAATGCGATGGGTTTCAAGTCGCTGGCTGAGATGCGTGCTGCCAGCGCCCTGGATGTTTATGATGCACACGGTAGGGTGCCTCGTGGTATTGGAGGTATGCTGTCGCCACATACTGATGGCGTGATACTGAGCAAGAGCTTTGACCAGGCTACCTATGATAAAACATTGGCTGACGTACCTTACATGTTAGGTTATACAGGTGATGATATGATGGATTTGAGCAAGCCTATCCTGAGCTTTGCTGCCGTACGTGACTCGTTGTCAACGCAACCTACTTACTGCTATTTGTTTGACCGTAAGTTGCCAGATGATGGAAGAGAATGCTTAAAGGGTGCCTTTCATAGCAGTGAATTATGGTTTGTGTTCCATACCTTAGGCCGTAGCTGGCGTCCATTTACAGAAGCAGACTATAAGCTCTCAGATGAAATTGTTGATGCTTGGACGAACTTTGCAAAGTATGGTAATCCAAATGGCAAGACAGGTAACACCTGGGCTCCTGCTACTAAGGACACCCCTGTGATTTATGAATTCAAGATAAAAGAATAGGGCGGGTTGTTTTGAAACAAGAAAAGGGGACAATTACTGTCCCCTTTTCTTGTCTAATCGGCTTTTGATATTATGCCCATTCTTCCAACATTTTTTCTGTAACGAATTTGAGGTTGTTGAGAACAATGGCCTCACGAGCCTGTTCGTTGTTGTCGGTGCGGAACACTAAGATGCCCTTGCCTGCTACCAGGAATGAATACAGATAAGCAATGCTGATGCCGGCATCGCTGAATACCTTGATAGCATCGGCACCACAGCCAGGCCTGTTGTCGAGCTCAATGGCAAACACGTCGGTCAGTGCCACAGCTACACCAGCTTCTTTCAAAACTTCCCACGCACGAGTTGGCTCACTGCAGATGATACGGCAGATACCATACTCAGCAGTATCGGCAATTGTCATAGCAATCAGTTGAATCTGAGAATGCTTAAAAAGGTTGAGCACTTTTACCAGTGTGCCTGACTTGTTCTCCAAGAAAATGGATAGTTGTTTGATTGTCATAATGGTATGGTTTTAGAATAATTTACGTAAATCTTTTACTCTGACAGCTTTCTTTTCGTCTGATACCACCAAACTGCCTTTTGGTACCAACTTCACCCGAGGCGTAATAAGAATTTCATCCTTCAACTGACGGGTTATCTCACGTTCCAATGCTTTGAGACGATTGTAATCGTCGGTGAACATCTGGTTGATTTCCACCTCGATGGTCATGATGTCGTTGCTGTCAACAGTCTCTAAAGTAATGAGATAGTCGGTGCTCAGTTCCTTGAAACCCAGCAGAATCTTCTCAATTTGAATTGGGAAGATATTGACGCCCTTGAGAATCATCATATCGTCACTTCTGCCTTGCAGACGAGCCAGACGCTTGTGATGTCTGCCACAAGGACAGTCGCCTGGGATGATGCGGGTAAGGTCACGTGTACGGTAACGCAACAGCGGCATCGCCTCGCGGTTGATGGTGGTGAGTACCAGTTCGCCCAACTCGCCATCTGGCACAGGTTTCAGCGTCACAGGGTCGATGATTTCCACAATGAAATAATCTTCCCAAATATGCAAACCATTCTGTTCCTGGCACTCGAAAGCAACACCAGGTCCCATCATCTCTGAGATACCATAAGAGTTATATGCCTTTACGCCCAAGTTCTGTTCAATGCGTTGGCGCTGTTCTTCGCTATGAGGCTCGGCGCCGATGCACAGAACGCGCAACTTGGTATCCTTGCGCGGATCCACCCCTTCTTCCTTCATCACCTCATAGATGCGTGAGGCATAGCTGGGGATGGCATGCAGTACTGAGGTGCCAAAGTCCTTGATGAACTTGATTTGGCGAATGGTGTTACCAGCGGCAGCAGGAACGGTCAGCATACCCACCTTCTCGGCACCATATTGGAAACCTAAGCCAGCTGTGAACATACCATAACCAGCAGAATTCTGGAACACGTCTTCAGGACGGCTGCCTACCATCCATAGGCATCGAGCAACGGCATTTGCCCACTCTTCAAGGTCTTTCTGCGTATGCAGTACTACCGTTGGATTGCCCGTTGTACCGCTGGATGAGTGCAGGCGCACACAATCCTTCATGGGTACGCAAGCCAATCCGAAAGGATAATTCTCACGCAAGTCCTCTTTTGAAGTGAAAGGCAGTTTTTGTACATCATCTAAGGTTTTGATGTCCTCTGGTGTAATTCCCAGTTCTTGGAATTTCTTTTGATAGAAAGGTGAGTTCATGCAATGGCGCACAGTCTTTTGCAGACGTTCCAGTTGCAGCGCTTTCAGTCCTTCAACTGACAGTGTCTCTACCTCGGGGTTGAAATAATCAGAATAACACATATCATTTTATGTTTCTATTATCTATAACATGGGCACTCTTGCCTTGGCTGCGCTCAATGGTATTAGGCGCTTTCAGCTTCACCTTGGCAGCAATGCTCAATACACTCTTCAGCTTGTTCGACAATTTCTTTTCCAGTTCGTCGATAGCAGCTGGGGTGTCGAAGGTAGAAGTGAAGTATTCCTGACGTAGCTCTACCTGCACCTGTAAGGTGTCGAGGTTGTTCACACGATCCACAATCAGCATATAGTGAGGTGCAAACTCCTTCATGCTCAGTACTACGCTCTCTACCTGTGACGGGAAGACATTGATACCACGGATGATGAGCATATCGTCGCTACGTCCGTGGATAGCTGACATTCGTACGTTGGTTCTGCCACATTCGCACTGACCTGGCAGCAATGAGCAGAGGTCGCGTGTGCGATAACGCAATACAGGCATACCCTCTTTAGTAAGGGTAGTGAATACCAACTCGCCTTGCTGACCTAAAGGCAGAGGCTCTAATGTCACAGGATTGATAATCTCTGGATAGAAATGATCTTCGTTGATGTGAGAGCCATGCTGTGCTTGGCATTCATAGCTTACACTTGGTCCCATGATCTCACTCAGACCGTATATATTAAAGCCTTTCAGGCCTAAGCGTTCTTGAATCTCTTCACGCATCTTCTCTGTCCAGGGCTCAGCGCCAAAGGCACCTACACGCAGTTTTATCTGGTCTTTGGTGATACCCATCTTGTCCATCGTCTCAGCTAAATAGAGAGCATACGAAGGTGTGCAGGCAATGCCAGTGATGCCTAAGTCCCTGATTAGGCGCACATGCTTTTCAGTATTACCAGTAGAGGTAGGAACCACAGATGCACCAACCATCTCTACACCATTATGGGCACCCAGTCCTCCCGTGAACAGACCGTAGCCATAGGCTACAGAGAAAATGTCGTCACGTGTCACACCATAAGCCGTGAGGCATCTGGCCATACATTCCGCCCATACACCGATGTCTTTACGAGTATAACCTACAATGGTAGGATTTCCTGTAGTGCCCGATGAGGCGTGTATTCGGATAATTTCACTTTGCGGAGCTGCTTGTAAACCAAACGGATAGTTGTCACGAAGGTCTTTCTTTGTGGTGAAAGGCAACTTGGTGATATCCTCAATAGTTTGGATATCATCAGGTCTAATGTCCAGTTCCTGCATTTTGTTACGATAGAACGGCACGTTGTGATATACATATTTCACAATTTTGTGCAGCCTTTTTCCTTGGAGCGCGCTCATTTCATCGCGGCTCATACATTCTTTGTTAGGATTCCAAATCATTTTATTAATACGGTATGCTAAAAGTTTCCTTTCGTGGCAAAAGTACTCTTTTTTCCTTTGATTGCAAAAAAATGAGCATGAAAGAATTACTTTTAACATCAAAATGTATTATTTTTGCATCATCATACTTTAATAACCAAAAACGACTATGATTAACAAACAGCTTTTACAGCCTGAGAGCATCGTTGTCATTGGTGGCTCCAACAACAAGCATAAGCCTGGTGGCGCGGTGGTACGTAATCTTCTTGATGGCGGCTATAATGGTACATTGCGCATTCTCAATCCAAAGGAGGATGAAGTACAGGGAATCAAAGCTTTCCACGATATAAAGGAACTGCCACCCACCGATTTGGCTATTCTGGTAGTGGCTGCAAAATATTGCCCTGACTATGTTGATTATCTGGCCGTGGAAAAGAATGTCCGTGCGTTCATTATCATTTCTGCTGGGTTTAGTGAGGAGACGCATGAGGGTGCTCTGTTGGAGCAGCGTATCTTGGACACTTGTGAGAAGTATGGTTGTGCGCTGATCGGTCCTAATTGCATCGGTTTGCTTACTCGCTATCATCACTCGGTGTTCACCAAGCCTATTCCTCACCTCAATCCTAAAGGCGTTGATTTCATTTCGGGAAGTGGTGCTACGGCGGTGTTCATTCTCGAGAGTGCTGTTACCAAAGGCTTGCCATTCAACAGCGTATGGTCGGTGGGTAATGGCAAGCAGATAGGTATTGAGACGGTGCTGGAATATATGGATGAACACTTTGATCCTGAGCACGATTCATTGATAAAATTGCTCTATATCGAGAATATCAGCGACCCAGATAAGTTGCTGTATCACGCTACATCGCTCATACGAAAAGGTTGTCGTATCGCTGCCATCAAGGCAGGTTCATCTGAGAATGGCAGTAGGGCTGCCAGCAGTCATACGGGAGCCATTGCCTCAAGCGACTCTGCCGTGGAGGCTCTATTCCGTAAGGCAGGTATAGTACGCTGTTTTGGTCGTGAAGAGCTGACTACAGTGGGTTGTATCTTTACCCTTCCTCGTTTCACAGGCAAGAACTTTGCTATTGTCACCCATGCTGGTGGACCTGGCGTCATGCTAACTGATGCTCTCTCTAAAGGAGGTATGCAAGTTCCACCGCTTACAGGTCCTGTGGCCGAAGAGTTGAAGTCGAAGTTGTTGCCTGGTAGCAGTGTGGCTAATCCTATTGATATTCTGGCTACAGGAACTGCTGAACACTTGGGTATTGCCATTGACTGTTGTGAACGAATGGAGGATATTGATGCCATCATGGTCATTTTCGGCACACCAGGGTTGGTTAAAATATTCGAGGTGTATGATGTGCTTCACCAGAAGATATTAGAATGCAAGAAGCCGATTTTCCCTATTTTGCCCAGCGTCAGTACAGCAGGTCCTGAGGTACAGGAGTTCTTGAAACGTGGCCACATTAACTTCAGTGATGAGGTAACGCTGGCCACCGCTCTGACACAAATAATGAAGACCCCTGAGCCAGCTCGTTCGGAGGTTGAGCTTTACGGTACCGACATATCTCGTCTGCACAAGTTAATCAGTGGAATCAAAGAAAGCGGTTACTTGCCTCCTGCTCTTGTACGCGATATTCTGTCCTGTGCAGGCATCCCTCTTGTTCCCGAATTCGTTTCTACCTCAAAGGATGAGTTGACTGAATTTGCTGAACGTGTGGGGTATCCTGTGGTAGCCAAGGTTGTGGGTCCTGTACATAAGAGTGACGTGGGTGGTGTCGCATTGAATATACGCTCGAAGCAAGTGCTGACAGCCGAATTCGACCGTATGATGCAGATCCCTGGGGCTACATCCGTGATGGTACAGAAGATGATAAAAGGTACAGAACTGTTTATTGGCGCTAAATACGAGGAGCGCTTCGGGCATGTTGTACTTTGCGGCTTGGGCGGCATCTTTGTGGAGGCGCTGCGTGATGTTTCGTCAGGTCTCGCTCCGCTGAGCTATGAAGAAGCATACTCCATGATTCACTCCCTTCGTGCCTATAAGATATTGAAAGGAACTCGAGGTCAGAAAGGCATCAATGAGCGTAAGTATGCTGAAATCATTGTACGACTGAGTACCCTCTTACGTTTCGCCACAGAAATAAAAGAAATAGACATCAACCCTCTACTTGCTGATGATAACGACGTCATAGCGGTTGATGCCCGTATTCTGGTGGTGAAGGAAGAGCAACAATAAATCCCCCAAAAACTCCTCTCCTGAAGTAGGGGAGGCAACTATAATATAAATAGCACCCCATCTAACATAGATAGGGTGCTATTTGTCCTTCTTGCTGCCCTGTTTATGGGTTGTTCTCTTCGAAGATTGCCATACGCTCGTCGAGCTGTTGGTACTGGTGTTCTTCAATAAATGATGTACATACACGCAGACCTTCCTGATGGGAGCCTGTAGTGATGAGGCAGATAGCTGATACGCCATAATACATCAGTTCACGAGCCAGTTCGCCGCTTGTCATATTCTTATAGCCGATGGTGAAATAGAATCCATCGGCAACAGGCTTGTCAAGGTCTTTGTCATAAACCACATGGAATCCGTGTTTGCAGAAGATTTCCTTTAGCTTGCGGGCACGATCTCCGTAAACTTTTACCTCATTACGGAAGTTGTACTCTCCATCGCAGGCAGCGCGGAACATGGCAGCCAGCGCGTATTGTGCCGAATGGCTTGTACCAGATGACAGGGCATAGAGCATTCGTGTTGAGAATACCAGTCCGAAAGGCAATCCTTCGTAGCGAGCAGCCAGGTCATCGAAGTGGCGGTGGAATAACTTGTCGCTGATGCAAACCACACCGATACGTTCGCCGGCATAACTGAATGCCTTCGAGCCGCTGATGAGCAGCATGTAGTTGTCTGTATAGCGAGCCACTGTCGGCTGGTAAGGCGGTTCAAAAGGTACAGAGAGATCCTCCCGGAAGTCCATCGCAAAGTAGGCAAGGTCTTCCATGATGATACAGTCGTATTTCGTAGCTAACTTGCCAATCGTCTCAAGCTCTTGCTCCGTCAAGCATATCCATGATGGGTTGTTTGGGTTCGAATAGACGATAGCACAGATGTTTCCCTTTGATAAGTAGGACTCCAACTTTACTCCTAATTTATCACCTCGGAAATCATATACGTCAAACGTCTCGTAAGGGACACCCTGTACCTGCAACTGCATTTTTTGAACGGGGAAGCCCGGGTCAATAAAAAGGACGGTGTTTTTGGCTTTTGTGGCCTGCGAGCAAGTAAGGAACGAGGCAAACGTTCCCTGCATGCTTCCTGTGACGGGAACACAGCCCTCAGGAGCAATATCCACACCAATGAATGCTTTGACGAAACGTGAAGCCTGCTTTTTCAGTTCGGGATAGCCTTGAATGTCGGGGTAGGAATGAGCAATACCGTCCTGGAGGGCTTTTATCTGTGCCTCAACGCCCACTTTGGCAGCTGGCAGTCCTGGAATACCCATCTCCATCTTGATATACTCCACACCACTCTCTTTTTCTGCGGTGGCAGCCACCTGTTTTACCTCGCGGATGGTAGCTTTGGCAAAGTCCTGAATGCCCATCTGGGCTATCAGCCTGTCAACAATCTCTTTCTTAATAGGGGTAGGTCTCATTTCTGTGCCTCCCTTCCTAATGCCAATGCTTTGATGTTTGCCTCTACGATGGCTTCACCTTTGCGTCCGAAGACACGACGGATGGCATCCTCCAGCTTTTCATACTCAATGCCGAGGGCTTTCTGGGCAGCACCCAACAGGATAACGTTGGCAGAACGGGGCACTCCATTGTCCTTTGCCATTTGCTCTATATTGAGGGTGATGACGTGGGGCAGTTTGGCGAGGTCGGCGTTAATGATATCTATATCAGGATAGTTGGGAATATTTTTAAAAGGAGTGTTACTGGTGATAACCCAACCTTCCTTCGACAAGAAAGGCAGGTAACGCAAGGCTTCCATAGGCTCCATCGAGATGATGACATCGGCACCGCCACGGGCAATCAGGTCGCTGGCGATGGGGTCGCTTGAAATGCGAAGGTTCGACTGCACATCACCGCCACGCTGACTCATGCCGTGTACCTCGGCCTGCTTGATATATAGGTTCTCGTTCATGGCAGCTTCGCCAATGATGGTGGCAATTGAAAGGATGCCTTGTCCTCCCACGCCACAAAGTATGATATCTGTTTTCATTTGTTTCCCTCCTGTGCTTTTTTCTGTTTTAAATGTCTCTGCAATGTCTGCATGCACTCACGGCGTGGAATGATTACACTGGTGCCTTGGTAGTTAATCTCGTCTCTGATAATTTGCGTAATTTCCGGCATGTTCTTTGGCAGGGGAACGACCACTTTAAGGTGTTCATCACTTAGTCCTAAACCACGACAGATGGCCTCGAACTTGTTAGTACCGGCAGAATCCTGTCCACCAGTCATGCCAGTGGTGAGGTTGTCACTGATGATTACAGTGATATTGGCATTCTCATTGATAGCATCCAGCAGACCTGTCATGCCGCTGTGGGTGAAGGTTGAGTCACCAATGATGGCAACGGCAGGCCATTGGCCGGCATCAGCAGCACCTTTCGCCATTGTGATGGAAGCACCCATATCGACGCACGAGTGGATGGCACGGAATGGAGGCAGAAAGCCGAGCGTGTAACAGCCGATGTCACCAAATACGCGAGGATTCTCGTACTCACGGAGCACCTCGTTCAGGGCGGTATAAACATCGCGGTGTCCACAACCCATGCAAAGTGCAGGTGGGCGGGGAACTACGTCTTCGCAAGGAGCGAAACTCTGATCGCACTCTATTCCGAGTGCCTTCTTCACGATGTCTGGGTTCAGTTCGCCCGTTCTGGGCAGGGTTCCGTCGAGCTTCCCCAAAATGTTCTGACTCTCGCTCACGCCACGCACGATATCTTCGATGAAAGGCTGACCTTCCTCAACGATAAGCACCTTCTCGCATTCGTCTATCAGGCGACGTACCAGCTTCTTGGGCAACGGATATTGTGAAATCTTCAGTACCGTATAAGGGTTCCCTTTGGGGAAGCATTCGTTGACGTAGTTATAGCCAATCCCGCTGGCAATGATGCCTAATGACTTATCCTGACCTTCTATATATTTGTTATAGGTAGAGTTGAAAGCATCTTCCTCTAATTGTTGCTGTTGTGCAGTCACTGCATCGTTACGTTTGCGGGCGTTGGCTGGCAGCAGTACCCAATTGGAAGCAACTGCGTTGTAGTTGAGCTCGTTCTGCTGACGCGCCTCGCTCTTCACCTGCACTACCGCACGGCTATGCGCCATACGGGTGGTGACACGCATCAATACAGGCAATTGCTGCTGCTCGGAATATTCGAATGCAGCTTCCATCATGTCATAGGCCTCCTGTTGGTTAGAAGGCTCGAAAGTAGGGATCATAGCGAACTTGCCGTAGAAGCGTGAGTCCTGTTCATCCTGCGAAGAGTGCATCGAGGGGTCATCTGCCACCAACACTATCACGCCGCCATTGACGCCCGTCATACCACTGTTCACAAACGGGTCGGCACAGACGTTCAAGCCCACATGTTTCATACATACCAAGGCACGTTTGCCCATAAAGGACATACCCAATGCAGCCTCCATGGCGGTCTTTTCGTTAGTGCACCAGCGACTTCTCACCTTGCGTTCTTTTGCCAATGGCGAGCCTTGTATAAACTCAGTAATCTCGGTCGAGGGGGTGCCGGGATAGGCATATACACCGCTCAGTCCTGCGTGCAATGCTCCCAAGGCAATAGCCTCGTCACCTAAAAGTAATTTCTTTTCCATATTTAGTCTTTTATTTTAAATTCGTCACCATCGCCCAGCACAGGAAACTTCTTCCTGAATGCCTCTAATCCGTTCATGTCAAGTACTGCCAAAGCTGCATCCTCTTGAAAATCATCAATTGCTGCAATCGTTTGTCCGTAAGGACTGATAATGGCAGAGCCACCCTGATACTCACACTTACTGTCCTTGCCCACACGGTTGACGCCTATTACGAAACTCTGGTTCTCTATCGCCCTGGCTTTAAGTAAAGTCTTCCAGACTTCCACACGGCTCGATGGCCAGCTTGCCACATAAATCATTGCGTCATAGTCGCCCTTGTTGCGGCTGAAGACAGGGAAACGCAAGTCATAGCATATTTGCAGCATGAACCTTACGCCGCGAAACTCCACTATTGCACGTTTGCCGCCACGGGTAAAACGCTTGTCCTCGCCGCAATAAGTGAAAAGGTGCCGCTTGTCGTAGTGGCTCGCGTTGCCGTCTGGCTCAACGAAATAGAAGCGGTTGTAGAACTTACCGTTCTCTTCAGTAGCCACACTGCCTGCTAATGCCGCATCTAACTGGCTTGCCATTCTTTTCATCCACGTCAGCGATGAGCCGTCTTTCTCGGCTATGCCCTCGGGTTCGGTGGCAAAGCCAGTCGAGAACATCTCTGTCAGTACATAGAGATCCGCCTTTGGCTGCCTGAGCAGCAACTCCTCCAAGTGCTTTTGGTTGTCCGCAGGACAAGCCCATTTAATGTCATGTTGTAAAATAACAACCTTCATTTCTGACGTTTTGAATCGCAAACAACTTTTTGACTTGCAAATCTACTCATTATTTGTCATACGTCCAAATCAAACTACATTTTTTATACAGCCAGTCGTGGCTTCAGTCGGCTATTTGTCGGGTTTACTTGTGTCTTTGTTTATAAATACACATTTTGTTTTGGCTATTGTAAAATATTGTATTATTTTTGAGGGAAAATGTACAAATTTCGATTTAGTTGCCATGATTGTTGATTTCAAGAAAGAGAATGACGGTGCGACGCTGATACTTGCCGGACGGCTTGACACTGCCACATCGAATCAGGTAAGTGCTGACATCGATGGTTTTTTAGACACTGCCACCGACATTTCCCGACTGACATGCGATACGGCTCAGTTGGATTATATCTCAAGTTCGGGTTTACGCATATTGCTAAAGCTGGCTAAGCGCTATAAGGATTTTCGTATAGTAGAGGTACAGCCTCGGGTATATGACGTGCTCAGCACCACAGGCTTCACAAAGATTATGCATGTGGAACGTGCCTTGCGGCAGTTCAGCGTAGAGGGGTGCGAAGTCATTGGGGCAGGCGGAGTAGGTACCGTCTATCGAATAGACGGCGACACGATTATCAAGGTGTTCCGCGAGGGTACGACTGTCGATGAGGTACGTCGCGAGATTACCATGTCAAAAGAAGCCTTTATTATGGGTATGCCCACTGCCATCTCGTTTGATATAGTACGAGTGGGCAGCCAGTATGGTCTTGTATATGAACTGTTACAGGCTGAAACCCTTAGTACCTGCATTAGGCGTGAGCCTGAACGTATCGATGAGTTCGCCAGGAAATACGCTGATTTGTTTCACCAGTTACATGATATTGAGGTCCCCGGCGGGAGCAGTGTACCCTGTGCCAAAGAGCGTGAGCAACAGCAGATCCGGCATATACGCCGCTATTTCCCCCAGCAAAGTATCGACCTGATGTTACGCATCACTGATGCCGTTCCCGATGCCAACCGTCTGCTTCACCTCGACCTGCAGACGAAGAATGCGATGGTTCAGGACGGTCAGCTGATGCTTATAGATATGGGTGAGGTGGGTTACGGACATCCAATACTCGATTTGGGGCACGCTTATTCTGCGATGGTGACACTGGTGGGCGACTATGATTCGATTATCAGTATGCCACGTGAGTTAGGTGTTTCATTGTGGAGCCGTGCCATTGATTACTATCTGGAGGGACTTCCCTCCGATGTGGTGAAACAACGCAAGGCGCAGATAGAGGTTATCTCGTGCGTGCGCAACTTCAGTTGGCTGGCTTTGTCGGATTCGTTTCCCGAGGATCTCGTCAATGAGTGCAAGAACCTCTTTGACGAGCGTGTAGGATGTCGTAAGGACTATATCCTTGATGTCTGCAAGACTTTTAGCGACTGAACGTTGTAATAAAAAACGGCTGAATTCACCACAAATCTTGGGGACGGTTCTTTTGATTTTCCTTCCCCCAAAGATGAGAATAAGGAAACGGATGGCGCCTTCAGAAACCCCGAAAGCGGTCGAAGTAATTAATATAACTAAGAAAGTGATGTAATCCATACGGTTACACCACTTTTTGTTGTTTTGTCCCTTGAACTATATTTCACCTCCTCTGATTTACAGCTTTGCAGATTCTCATGGCAAATACACCGCTTCATTTACGACTCTGTGGGAGACCTCCAGTTTTAGGCTAAGACAGTTGATCAACGACTAGATAGAAGGAAAACAGATCCTTTCTTACGGATTGGGGTGAGAGACAATACTCTTTGCAGATGAAGGATCCCCAAAGTATTCCACCATTAACTGCATTTCCAGCGAAGCCAAAGGGTAACGGGCAAAAGATTAGTGTATATTGAAGTAAGGGTGACAGCCCCTCTATGGCAGGGGGGGGTTATTCTTCTTGCCGTTTAATATGCTCCCTGTCAATGATATACTTCTGGTAATAAGAAATCAATAAGGCTGTGACAGGCAGGGCAATAATCATGCCCATGATACCCATCAAAGATCCCCAAATGGAAAGTGAGAGCAGGATGATGGCAGGACTTAGTCCTGTAACCTTACCCATGATCCTTGGAGTGAGGAGCGTGTCCTGAATGGTCTGCACCACAGCAAACACGGCCAGAGCAGAGAGCATGATGAGCAAGAAACTCTCACCTGTGTCTGCTGATTTCAATATGGCCAGTATGATGGTGGGGATGAACCCAATGAGCTGCAAATAGGGCACCATGTTCAGCAGACCTATAAACAAGCCTAAACCTATGGCCAACGGGAAGTCTATGATGAGGAATCCAATGCTGAACAGGATGCCTACACAAGTGGCTATCATGGCTTGTCCACGGAAATACTTGTTCATGCTCTCCTTCATGTCTTCTACCAGTTTTATGCCCATTGGCCGGTAGCGCTTAGGCACCAGGTTCACCCATCCTTCAGAGATGCTTTCATAATCCAGCAAGATAAAGATGGTATAGAGCAGTATCATGATGAGCGAGAAGAAGCTGAACACCACATTGATGCTTTCTATCACCATGTTCCATAACTTAGGCAAATACTCACGCAAGGCGTTTAGGAAATCCTGACGACTGAATAGTGCCTTCATCTGTTCTATGTTGAGGTGCTGCACGATGAATTCGTGAATCATTGCGGGCACACCATCACGGGGAGAAGACTCAAAATAATCTATCAGCAAGTCCTTGATTCGCCAGGCTTCTGATATCATGGGAGGGATAATCAGGTAGAAGAAGCCTACCCCTACAGCCGTCACCAATAAGATGGCACAGGCTATCGCCAATACGCGGTATTTCATCTTGCAGCGAATCTGGAAGAACTGCACCAGGGGGAAGATGAGATAGGCAATGAGCCAAGCCACGAAGAATGGCAACAATACACTGCTCAGCCGATTGAGTATCATCAGGATAATGACCGCCAACAGAATGGCTGTCGCGGTGCGTATAAAGCTGTCAAAGGTGATTCTCTTATCTATCATAACTGTCCATTTTTCAATTTGTTATAGCATGTCCTGCACAAAGGTTCATATTCTTGTGTCTCTCCCAACATCACTTGCTTGTCGCCGCTTACCTTACGATGCGAATACATGGCCAGGTCACCACAATGCACACAGATGGCATGAACTTTCGTTACCTCATCGGCAATTGCCATCAGTTGCGGCATTGGACCGAATGGAACACCACGGAAATCCATGTCAAGGCCTGCCACAATAACACGAACGCCGTTGTCAGCCAACTGCTTGCAGATGTCGGGCAATCCGTTGTCGAAGAACTGAGCCTCGTCAATGCCTACCACATCGATGTCAGAGGAAAGCAGAAGGATACTGGCCGACGAATCAAGGGGCGTAGAGGCAATGCTCTGTCCCTCGTGGGTCACCACTTCTTCGTCAGAGTACCTGGTGTCTATGGCAGGTTTGAATATTTCTACCTTCTGTTTGGCGAATTTGGCGCGTTTCATACGGCGTATCAATTCTTCTGTCTTACCAGAGAACATGGACCCGCAAATCACCTCGATGCGTCCTCTGCGACGGGTTTCCTGCATATTATTCTCAGAATAAACCTCCATAATAAAGTACTAAATTTAGTTACAAAAGTACTACTTTTGATGAGTATTTGCTATTTTAAGCCAATTTATTTATAACTTTGCACCGTTTTTTATTTATGGACATGAAAACAGGCACCTTGTATATCGTACCGACTCCAGTAGGAAATATGGAGGATATGACGTTGAGAGCCATTCGTATCTTGAAAGAGGCGGATGTGATCTTGGCTGAAGATACGCGAACCTCCAGCATCCTGCTGAAGCATTTCGATATCCAATATGGCTCGCTGTTGGCCCATCATAAGTTTAATGAGCACCAGACAGTGGAGCCGTTGGTGAAACGACTGATGGCGGGTGAGAATGTGGCGCTGGTATCGGATGCCGGTACCCCAGGCATTTCCGACCCTGGCTTTCTGTTGGCAAGGGAGTGTGCCAAAGCAGGTGTAGAGGTGCAGTGCCTACCAGGAGCTACGGCTTGCATACCGGCATTGGTGGATAGTGGTCTGCCTTGCGACAGGTTTTGCTTTGAAGGTTTCCTGCCTCAGAAAAAAGGACGTCAGACACGCATCAACGCTGTGGCAGAAGAAACACGTACGATGGTGTTCTATGAGTCACCGTACAGAGTACTGAAAACCCTTACCCAACTGAGAGAGGTGCTTGGCAATGACAGACAAGCTGCGGTATCGAGAGAAATCTCCAAGGTGCATGAAGAAACCCTCAGGGGTACCCTTAGTGAATTAATTACCCATTTCACCGAAACCGAGCCACGCGGTGAATTTGTGATTGTAGTGGCTGGAAAAAACTAAATGTTTGAACGTATGAAAAAATTTGTGTTTACATTGATGGCTGCTGCCGTATGTTTCGCTTCTTGCGACGGATTGGGCGGCGGTAACAAGAATTTGCAAGCAAAGAATGATTCTTTGATGGCTGAGTTGAACTCACGCGATGCAGAATTAGAAGATATGATGGGCACTTTCAATCAGATTACCGAAGGTTTCCGTCAGATTAATGAAGCAGAAAACCGTGTTGACCTCGAGCGTGGATCTGTGGCAGAAGGTTCTGCAAGTGCAAAGCAGCAGATTGCAAGTGATATTGAGTTTATCCAGAAGACTTTGCAGGAGAACCGCAGTCAGATTGAGAAACTGACAGCACAGTTGGCTGGCAGCAAGAACCAGAATGCTCAGCTGAAGAAGGCTGTTGAGTCATTCACCAAGCAGTTGGAGGAGAAAGCGGCTGAGATTACTGCTTTGCAGGAGGAACTGATGGCTAAGAACATTCGTATTCAGGAACTGGATGAGGCTGTGAGCGAACTGACTGCTATTACTGAAGATTTGCATACCCAGAATGTGGCAAAGACAGAAGTACTGCAGCAGCAGGACCGTGCTTTGAATACCGCATGGTTTGTGTTTGGTACTAAGTCGGAGTTGAAGGAGCAGAAGATCCTAACAGGTGACGGACTGTTCTCAAAAGGTAAGATTCTGGCAAGTGATGAGGCTAATATGGATTATTTCACCGAGTGCGACATCCGCACCACCAAGGAAATCCGTCTGTATTCAAAGTCGGCTACTTTGCTTACCAGTCACCCAACCAGTTCTTATTCACTGGTAAAGGATGAGAAAGGTGAGTTGACCTTGAATATCACCAATCCTACCCAGTTCTGGGGTGCCAGCAAGTATCTGGTTATTCAGGTAAAATAAGATGTAGTTGCTTATCCCCGCCGATTGGCGGGGATATTTTATATCCAACCACACGATGTTATATTTAGGTGAAACCATTTCGCTGGTGGTGGCGTTCTCATGGACCATCACAGCGCTATGCTCCGAGGTGGCCAGCAAGCGACTTGGAGCCTTACAACTAAACGTCATCCGTATGTTGCTCTCGCTTTTTTTGCTGGGATGTACCATGTGGATTTTTACTGGTTCTCCATTTCCCTTATATACCAATATCCAAACCTGGGTATGGCTCTTGATGTCAGGATTGGTGGGGTATGTCTTTGGTGACTATTGTCTGTTCAATGCATATATTTTGATTGGCTCCCGTTTTGGGCAGCTATTTATGACCTTGGCTCCTCCAACAGCTGCCTTTGCCAGTTGGGTGCTGCTGGGCGAACATCTTCACCTTCAAGCTTGGCTGGGTATGGCGATTACTTTGGTGGGCATCGGTATGTCGGTACTCAATAAAGGCAGCCAGGAAAGCCATCATAAAGTAGAGCTGAAATTGCCGGTAAAAGGCGTTCTTTTTGGCATTGGTGCAGGGGTCGGTCAGGGTCTGGGACTGGTACTCAGCAAAGTCGGCATGAACTACTATGAGGCAGGTGTGCCTGAAGGTATGGATGCCGTGAACGACCTGTTGCCATTTGCTTCTACTTTTATCCGTGCCATAGCAGGAAGTCTGGGTTTTCTGTGTGTGATGGCGCTGCAGAAACAGTTTTACACTTTACCTACGGCATTGAAAGACAGGAAAGGCATGAAAGCTGCTGTAGGAGCAACGCTTACAGGCCCATTCATTGGAGTCTCTTTGTCTTTGATGGCAGTACAATATACAGAGGCGGGCATTGCTTCCACGCTGATGGCACTGGTTCCTGTCTTGATTATCTGGCCAGCACATTGGCTGTTCAAGCAGGAAGTCAAGCCACTTGAAATTGTAGGTGCTGTTATCAGCGTAATCGGAGCGTCGCTCTTCTTCCTTTAAATTGTTTGTTTTTATGCTTGGTATTTAATAGGATTTTACTATATTTGCCTTGTTAAAGTGTCAACGATTATTTTTTGATGAAGGAATTTGTAATATCCGAGGCTAAAACCGAGACAGCTGTGCTGGTGGGATTGATTACCCAGAGGCAGAACGAGCAGAAGACGAATGAATACCTTGACGAGCTGGAGTTTCTGGCAGAAACTGCTGGTGCCCAGGTGGTGCGTCGTTTTACCCAGAAGCTGATACAGGCCCATGCTGTAACGTATGTCGGTGAGGGTAAGCTGCAGGAAATCAAGCAATATATTTTGGATGAAGAGGATGCTGAGCGAGAGGTGGGTATGGTCATCTTCGATGACGAGCTGTCGCCAAAGCAGTTGCGCAACATTGAGCAAGTATTGAAGGTCAAGATTCTTGACCGCACATCGCTCATTCTCGATATTTTTGCCATGCGAGCTCAAACAGCCAGTGCCAAGACACAGGTAGAGTTGGCACAATATAAATATATGCTTCCTCGTCTGCAGCGATTGTGGACACACTTGGAACGTCAGGGAGGTGGCTCTGGAGCCGGTGGCGGTAAAGGTATGGTGGGCTTGCGTGGCCCTGGTGAGACGCAGCTGGAAATGGACCGCCGTATCATCCTCAACCGTATGTCACTGCTCAAACAACGACTGGCTGATATTGACAAGCAGATGTCTACCCAGCGCAAGAACAGAGGCCGTATGATACGAGTGGCATTGGTGGGATATACCAATGTCGGTAAGTCAACCCTGATGAACCTGATGGCCAAGAGTGAAGTGTTTGCGGAAAACAAATTGTTTGCCACGCTTGATACCACTGTGCGAAAGGTGGTGATAGATAACCTGCCTTTCCTGTTATGCGATACGGTGGGATTCATTCGCAAATTGCCAACTGACCTGGTGGATTCATTTAAGTCAACCCTCGACGAGGTTCGTGAAGCTGACCTGCTGGTTCATGTGGTGGATATTTCACATCCTGATTTTGAGGAACAGATCAAGGTGGTGAACAAGACATTAGCGGAAATTGATGCTGGAGGTAAGCCAATGATTGTGATTTTCAACAAAATAGATGCTTATAAGTTCGTTGAGAAAGATCCCTTTGACCTGACACCAAAGACAAAGGAGAATGTCTCATTGGATGAATTGATGCATTCTTGGATGGCCAAGTTGGAAGAAGATTGCATCTTTATCTCTGCCAAGGAAAAGACGAATATTGATAACCTGAGGGAGAAATTGTATTACAGGGTGAGAGAACTGCATGTGCAGAAATATCCTTATAACGATTTCCTGTATCCTCAATCAGAAGACCAATAAAGTATGAATTACAGAAATCTAACAACAAACGAGGTGGCACGGTTGGAACAGCAGGGCTGTACTGCCACCGACTGGAATCGCGTGTGTGTGGCACCTGATTTCGATGCGCAGTATGTAGTGGATGCCCATTTCTCGGGCGATATCCGTTTGGGCTCTCTGTGTGGCGAGTTTACTTTGAAGGGTGGCATCATCAAAGATGCAGGTTTGAGACATGTGACCTTGCATAACGTTACCGTTGGTAATGGATGCTACATCAAAAATGTTCACAATTACATCGCCAATTATGAGATTGGCGACAACACCTATATTGAAAACGTTGACAGTATCTTGGTGGATGGTAAAACCAGTTTCGGAAATGGCGTGGAAGTGTCTGTGCTGAATGAGACGGGAGGCCGTGAGGTGGCTATCAGCGATAAGCTTTCCGCGCAGTTGGCCTATATTATGGCCATGTACAGACATCGTCCGGAACTGGCTGTCAGATTACGCGAGATAGCCGACTATTATTCCAACAAGCATGCCTCTGAAATGGGCGAGATAGCCGACCATGTAACCATCATGAATGTGGGCTCTATCGTGAATGTCCGTATTGGCTCGTATGCTACTGTCACAGGTGCTAACCGTTTGAATAACGGTTCTATTAACAGTAACAAAGAAGCTCCTGTTCACGTTGGCCATAATGTGATCTGCGATGATTTCATCATATCTTCGGGATCTTCCCTCGATGACGGTGCCATGCTGACACGTTGCTTTGTGGGACAGGCATGTAAGATGGGGCATAGCTATTCGGCTTCCGATTCCTTGTTCTTCAGCAACTGCCAAGAGGAGAACGGTGAGGCTTGTGCCATCTTTGCCGGGCCGTTTACGGTGACGCACCATAAATCCACTTTGTTGATAGCGGGCATGTTCTCGTTCATGAACGCTGGCTCAGGATCTAATCAGAGTAACCACATGTATAAGCTGGGACCAATCCATCAGGGTATCTTAGAACGTGGTGCCAAGACTTCATCGGACTCATATATCCTTTGGCCTTCCAGGGTAGGTTCTTTCTCGTTGGTCATGGGTCGTCATGTCAATCATTCCGATACATCTAACCTGCCATTCAGCTACCTGCTTGAGAAGAAGGATACTACTTATCTCGTACCTGGTGTCAATCTGCGCAGTGTAGGTACCATTCGCGATGCACAGAAGTGGCCAAAGCGTGATAACCGTACGGATTCCAACAAGCTCGATTGTATTAATTATAACTTGCTGAGTCCCTATACTATTCAGAAAATGTTTAAGGGATGTGAGATACTGAGGAACCTGCGACAGGCTTCGGGCGAGTTATCTGACGAGTATTCATACCACAGCGCAAAGATCAAGAGCTCATCGTTGGTAAATGGTATCAAATTCTATGAAATCGGTATCAATAAATTCCTCGGAAACTCTGTTATTAAACGATTAGAAGGTATCTCGTTCAAGAGTGATGAAGAAATCCGTGCCCGTCTCAAGCCGGATACTGCCATCGGTAAGGGCGAGTGGGTTGACATATCCGGTTTGATAGCTCCAAAGAGCGAGGTGGATCAGTTACTTGATAATATCGAAAGTGGCAAGGTGAATAAGCTGAAAGAAATCAACGCTGATTTCATGCGTATGCACACCAATTATTATACCTATGAATGGACTTGGGCTTATGAGAAAATGCTCGAGTTCTACGGATTGGATCCTGAAAAGATTACTGCAGCTGATATTATACACATTGTGGAAAGATGGAAAGAAGCTGTGGTTGGCTTGGACAAGATGGTATATGAAGATGCCAAGAAAGAGTTCTCATTGTCGTCCATGACTGGCTTTGGAGCCGATGGTACCAAGTTTGAGAAAGAGCAGGACTTTGAGCAGGTGCGTGGCGATTTTGAAAGCAATACGTTCGTTACAGCTGTGCTCGACCATATAAAGGCTAAGACTGACTTGGGTAATGAACTGATTGAGCGCATAAAGCCGCTGACTGAATAAAATATTTAACCAAATAAAAAACTAATGTAATTATGGCAACAAATCCTCCGTTCCACTATCAACCCATGTTTGAGCATGGAGTAGATAAGACTGAGTATTATTTGCTTACTAAAGACTATGTGTCAGTAAGCGAGTTTGAGGGAAAACCTATCCTTAAGATTGAGAAAGAAGGCTTAACTGCGATGGCTAATGCTGCCTTCCGTGATGTTTCTTTCATGCTGCGTCGTTCACACAACGAGCAGGTGGCCAAAATTCTGTCTGACCCAGAAGCAAGTGATAATGACAAGTATGTTGCTCTGTCATTTTTGCGTAATTCTGAGGTGGCTTGCAAAGGCTTGCTGCCTACTTGTCAGGACACTGGTACTGCCATTATCCATGGTGAGAAGGGGCAGCAGGTGTGGACAGGCTATTGCGATGAAGAGGCTCTGTCATTGGGCGTTTACAAGACTTATACCGAGGAAAACCTGCGTTATTCACAGAATGCTCCTTTGAACATGTATGACGAGGTTAACACCAAATGTAACCTTCCCGCACAGATTGATCTGGAAGCTACAGAAGGTATGGAGTATCGTTTCCTGTGTGTAACGAAAGGTGGCGGTTCTGCTAACAAGACCTATCTGTATCAGGAAACCAAAGCACGTATCCAAAACCCAGGTACACTGATTCCTTTCCTGGTAGATAAGATGAAGAGTTTGGGCACTGCAGCTTGTCCTCCTTATCACATTGCTTTTGTGATTGGCGGTACCTCTGCTGAGAAAAACCTGCTCACGGTGAAGTTGGCATCTACTCATTATTACGATGAGTTGCCTACCACGGGTAATGAATATGGCCGTGCATTCCGCGATGTGGAGTTAGAGAAGCAGTTGCTTGAAGAAGCATACAATATTGGCTTGGGAGCACAGTTCGGGGGAAAGTATATGGCGCACGACATTCGCGTGGTTCGTCTGCCTCGTCATGGCGCTTCTTGTCCAATCGGCATGGGTGTTTCATGCTCTGCCGACCGCAACATTAAGGCAAAGATCAACAAAGATGGTATCTGGATTGAGAAACTTGATGACAATCCTGGCGAGCTGATTCCAGAAGCAATGCGTCAGGCAGGCGAGGGTGATGTGGTGAAGATTGACCTTAACCAGCCAATGAGCGAAGTCTGCAAGATTCTGTCTAAATATCCTGTGGCTACCCGTGTTTCTCTGAACGGCACCATCATCGTGGCTCGCGATATTGCTCATGCTAAGCTGAAGGCTCGTTTGGATGCTGGTGAAGACTTACCAGCTTATTTTAAGGATCATCCTGTATTGTATGCTGGTCCTGCCAAGACCCCTAAAGGTATGCCTTGCGGTTCTATGGGCCCGACAACCGCTAACCGTATGGATCCTTATGTGGATGAATTCCAGGATCATGGTGGCTCTATGGTAATGATTGCCAAGGGTAACCGCACGGATGTGGTGACTGAGGCGTGCAAGAAGCACGGAGGTTTCTATCTTGGCTCTATCGGTGGTCCTGCTGCAGTCCTGTCGCAGAATAACATCAAGAGTATTGAGTGTGTAGAATATCCTGAACTGGGTATGGAGGCCATCTGGAAAATTCAGGTTGAAGATTTCCCTGCTTTTATTCTGGTTGATGACAAGGGCAATGACTTCTTTAAGCAGATTAAACCACGCTGCGCTTGCAAATAATCAAGTGTTGAAGTTAAAATAGTCAAGAGGGGGCGCCAATTTACGACGCCCCCTCTTAATTATTATAAATTTTCGATGTTAATCTTTTTAAGATTCATTTCTTTTACCTATCTTTGCGTAATATAAAATAGAACAATAAAAAACAGTAAAAATATGATGAAGTTTATCGTTTCAAGTGCAGACTTATCTGGTCATCTTCAGGCTATCAGCCGCGTTATCAACGCAAAAAACACACTTCCTATTCTTGATAGTTTCTTGTTTGAATTGCGTGATGGTACTTTGTATATTACGGGTTCTGATGGTGAAACTACCATGACTACTCAGGTAGAGGTGACAGAGAGTGAAAAAGACGGGAAGGTGGCCATTACGGCTAAGACTTTACTTGATGCACTACGAGAAGGTACTGACCAGCCTCTTACGTTTGAAGTGAACGAGGAGACATTGGAAGTGACGGTAAGCTACATGAATGGTCATTATAGTCTGATGGGACAGAACGCAGATGTATATCCTTTGCCTATGGCTGTAGGAGAGAATGCTACACAAGTGCAAATCGCTGCAGTTGTTCTGCAAAAGGCTATAAGCTGCACTCTTTTTGCCACAGCAGACGATGAACTGCGTCCTGTTATGAACGGCATCTATTTTGATATTACAGAACAGGATATTACCTTTGTGGCTTCTGATGGTCACAAGTTGGTTCGTTTCCGTACCAGTGCAGCTCATGGTAATAACCAGGCTGCATTTATTCTGCCAAAGAAACCTGCTGGCTTGCTGAAGAATCTGTTGGCAAAAGAAGAAGGTGATGTGACTGTTGCATTCAATGAGCGCAATGCCGTGATTTCTGTGGGTGACTATCGGGTGATTTGTCGTCTCATTGAAGGCAAGTATCCTAACTATGCTTCTGTTATTCCACAAAATAACCCATTTGTGTTGACCCTTGATCGCCAGAGTGCTTTGAGTGCTGTGCGTCGCGTGTCAATATTCTCTTCACAGGCAAGCAGTTTAGTTAAACTTTCATTGAGCGAAAATAAACTTACATTATCTGCACAAGATATTGATTTCTCTACCTCTGCCCAAGAAGTGGTAGATTGCCAGTATGTAGGTGCCAACATGAACATAGGTTTCAAGGCTACTTTCTTGTTGGATATCTTCAATAATATATCTTCTAACGAGGTTACTTTTGCATTGGCTGACCCATCAAGAGCCGGCGTGGTTGAACCTGCTGAACAGGAAGAAGGTGAAAGCTTGCTGATGTTGCTGATGCCGATGATGCTGAACGATTAAGTATTATGAAACTGAATCTTACTTGTCCTGTCGTTTTTTTTGATTTGGAAACGACAGGAACTGATATCAATAAAGATCGCATAGTAGAGATATGCTACCTTAAAGTGTGGCCAAATGGGAATGAAGATGCTCATACGATGCGCATCAATCCTGATATGCACATCCCTGAAGAGGCCTCTAAGGTACATGGAATCTATGATGATGACGTAAAAGACTGTCCCAAATTTAAGGAGGTTGCAAAGAATATTGCTAAGGATTTTGAGGGAGCTGACATCGCAGGCTTTAATTCTAATCGTTTTGATGTGCCTTTGTTGGCTGAAGAGTTCCTTCGTGCTGAGGTAGATATTGATTTGGCACGCCATCGTTTTATTGATGTTCAGGTTATCTTCCATAAGAAAGAACAACGTACTCTTTCTGCCGCTTATCAGTTCTATTGTGGTAAGAACCTGGAAGATGCTCATACTGCTTTGGCCGATACTCGTGCCACATATGAGGTGTTGAAAGCTCAACTTGATAAATATCCCGATTTGCAGAACGACATGAAGTTCCTGTCGGACTATTCTTCATTTACCAAGAATGTGGATTTCGCTGGACGAATGGTTTATAATGACAGTGGTGCAGAGGTGTTCAACTTTGGAAAATACAAAGGGCAACTTGTAAAAGATGTACTTGCAAAAGATCCTGGTTATTACAGTTGGATTCTCAATAGCGATTTTACGTTAAACACAAAAGCTGCTCTGACACGTATTCGTTTGCGTGAAATGATGAATAAATGATTCGAACACTTTTTATACAAAACTACGCACTCATTGAATCGCTCGATATTACATTCGAGGATGGTTTTTCTGTAATCACGGGTGAAACAGGCGCTGGTAAATCTATTATGCTGGGTGCATTAGCTTTGTTGTTGGGGCAACGAGCTGATAGTAAGGCTATACGCCAAGGAGCATCCAAATGTGTGATAGAGGCACATTTTGATGTAAAAGATTATCATTTTCAATCTTTCTTCCAAACAATAGATGTGGATTATGACGATGACTGCATTCTCCGTCGTGAGATGTATGCTTCGGGGAAGAGTAGGGCTTTTATTAATGATACACCTGTGCAGCTCTCTCAGTTGAAGGCGGTGGGTGATAAGTTAATAGATATTCATTCACAACATCAGAATCTGATGCTCAACGATGAAGGTTTCCAGTTGGATGTACTGGATATTCTCTCTCATCACAAGGAGCAACTTTCAGACTATAGGTCAATCTATAGATCTTGGGCGGATACGAAGAAAGCGATGAACAAGCTCGTTGAGGAGGCCGAACGTAACAAAGCCGATGAGGACTATGTGCGTTTTCAGCTTACCCAATTGCAGGAGGCAAGATTGCAGGCTGATGAGCAGGAACAGTTAGAACAAGAGCAAGACATCCTTAGTCATGCAGAGGACATCAAGTCGGTGTTGTACCATTCATATCATTTATTGGACGGAGATGAGCAGGGACTGCTACAGTCACTGAAAGATTGCCACTCATCCTTAGCCAGCATTAGCAAGTTTTTCCCCTCTGCTGATGAATTGGCAGAGAGACTCAACTCGTCTTACATTGAATTGAAGGATATCGCTGAGGAATTGACTGCCCAAGAGGAGTCGGTTGAGTTTAATCCTACTCGTTTAGACGAAGTGACAAATCGGTTGAATACCATCTATACTTTGCAAAAAAAACACCACGTAAATACCGTGGCTGAGCTGATGACCATTGAAGCAGGCTATCAAAAGCAATTGGATAGTATCATGTCATTCGATGATCAAATTGCAGCACTACGTTTGCGTTGTCAACAAGAGCAGCAGGAGTTAATAAAGGAAGCGGGTGTACTGACTAATAATCGCAAGCAAGCAGCCAAAGAAGTTGAAGCAAGGATGCAAAGCAGATTGGCTGCTTTGGGAATGCCTAATGCACATTTCAAAGTTGAGGTGGATGCTCGCAAAGAGCCAGATATGAATGGCATGGATAGCGTAAAGTTCCTGTTTTGTGCCAACAAGAACGGTGTTTTACAAGATATCTCATCTGTGGCATCGGGTGGTGAAATTGCACGTGTAATGCTTTCGCTAAAAGCTATGTTAGCCGGAGAAACTCGTCTTTCCACTATTATATTTGATGAAATAGATACAGGTGTTTCTGGTGAGATAGCTTCACGTATGGCAGATATGATGCAGGATATGGCAAATGGTAATAGTAATGAAATGCATCAGGCTGGCAGACAAGTTATCAGCATAACCCACTTGCCACAGATAGCAGCTAAAGGTTCTGTTCATTATAAGGTTTATAAGAAAGACAACGAACTTGAGACGGTGAGCCACATACGCAGACTCACTACTGATGAACGTGTGGAGGAGATAGCCCAAATGCTGAGTGGTGATACACTCTCTGAGGCAGCTATCCAGAATGCAAGGGTACTTTTAAAAATTTAGAGTAAAGAGCTATGAAAAAGATATTTTTAAGAATGGCATTTGCCATATTACTGGTAATGGCCAATGGTCAAATGGTTAATGGCCAATCTCCAAAATGGGCCGACAAAGCCAGACAAGCGGTGTTCTCTATCGTTACCTATGGCGCCGATGGCAAGATGATGGGTACAGGCAATGGATTCTTTGTCAGTGAGGATGGTGTGGCATTATCTGACTATGCTTTGTTCAAGGGAGCTGCACGGGCTGAAATTATCAATACTGAGGGCAAACGCTTTCAGGTGTTGGAAATTATGGGTGCCAATGAGATGTACGATGTGTTGAAGTTCAAGGTAGAATTGAATGGTCAGAAAGCTTTTTCATTGGCAGTATCAGACAATGTGCCTGCCAGTGGAAGTCGCGTATATCTGTTGCCGTATTCCACACAGAAAAACACAGCTCCAACGCCTGGTTCTGTGAAGGAGAGTTCTCGTATGGCTGGTCCCTACCAGTATTATACTTTGGAGCTCGCTCTTCAGGATAAGATGGTTAGCTGTCCGTTAATGGACGCTAATGGTCAGGTGTTCGCTTTGGCTCAACAAACATCCGATGATACGGATAAAAGCACTTGCTATGCGATGGATGTCCGATTTGCTATGGCGCAAGAGATTAACGCTTTTTCACTGAATGATGGCTCTTTATCGAATATTGGTATCAAGAAAGCCTTGCCAGATAGTGAGGAGCAGGCACTGGTAACTCTCTTGATGGCCTCTACTACTAATAAAGAGGCATATGCGATGATATTGAATGACTTTATCAAGAAGTTCCCCAATAATGCAGACGGTTATGTGCGTCGTGCCACCTATGAATTAGGGTTGTCGCTTGATGAGGCTTCATTAGTCAAAGCTGAAGCTGATTTAGACAAGGCATTAGAGGTTTCAACTGATAAAGCCGAGACATTGTACGAACGTGCCAACTTGATTTACAACTACCAGCTGACTAAACCAGAACTGACATATAAAGCCTGGACCTATGATAAAGCATTGGATGAGGTGCGTCAGTCACAGGCAATCAACGACCTCCCTGCCTATAGTCAGTTGGAGTCCGATATCCTGTTTGCCATGCAAAACTATGCTGAGGCTTATAAAGCCATTGAGAAAGTTAATGCATCGGCTTTAGCTTCTGCTGCTACATGGTACAATGCTGCTCATTGTAAAGAACTGATGAAGGCTCCTGCTGATGAAGTGATTGCCTTGATGGATAAGTGCGTCAGCACTTTTACACCCCCCTATACTGAGACAGCCGCTCCCTATTTGTTAGAGCGTGCACGCATCTATACGAATGCAGAGAAATATCGTCTTGCGTTAGTGGATTATGATGAATACTTGAAAGCAGTGAACGGTAAGGTAAACGATCAGTTCTACTATCTGCGTGGACAATGTGCCATGCAGGCAAAGGCTTTCCAGCGTGCGTTGGATGATTACACCGAGGCCATTGAACTCAATCCAGACGATTTGACCTATCGTGCAGAACTTGCGGTTGTGAATATGCGTGTAGGGCGCAACGATGAAGCGCTGAAAGTGCTGGATGCGGCCATTGCGAAAGATGCAAACTATGCAGAGCTCTACCGTCTGAAAGGCTTGGCACTCTTGCAGTTGAAGAAAAACAAAGATGCTCGTGCCGCCTTCAATAAAGCCAAGGAATTGGGCGACCCTCAGGTAGATGCTTTAATCGAGAAATACTTTTGACTCCAGCAAGTCGGCTACAATAAAGTTACTGCCTCCTACGAAGATGAAGTCTTCTGGGAGGCTTTCTTTCATCGCTGCTTTCACTGCATTCTTCACACTGGCATAAGCTTTCCCTTTTAGCCCTGCTTCTGTTGCCAGATGTAAAAGTTGCTTTGCAGGCAATGCTCGATTCACACTAGCTTGAGTAAAGTAGTATATCGCTTCTTTAGGGAGTAAAGCAAGCACGCCACTTATGTCTTTGTCGTTCACCATACCGATCACAATACGCAGCTGATTGCATGATTGTTGGCGAAGCTGTTCCACAACGTAAGTAATGCCTCCTACGTTATGGCCTGTGTCGCATACAAGAGTTGGGTGGTCATGCAGTTTTTGCCAACGCCCCATCAATCCAGTCAGCTCTACCACATGGGCGAAACCTTCGCGTACGTTCTCTTCATCAATATGATAGCCTGCTTCTTTTAATAAAGGCAATGCTGTAAACAAAGTGCGTTTGTTTTTCTCCTGATAGATACCCTTGAGTTCATACTCCACACCAGGATAATCCTCGCGGTTATTCTCCTCAGCAAAATAGATAGGAGCACCCACTTCTGTAGCCTTTGCCATAAAAACTGGCTTGGTCTCAGGTGTGGTTTCTCCGATCACCACAGGAATACCTTTCTTGATAATGCCAGCTTTCTCTACTGCAATCTTTGCCAATGTATTACCTAAGAACTGCACATGATCGAAACTGATATTGGTGATGATGCTCAAGTCAGGCGTAATAATATTGGTACAATCAAGTCTGCCTCCCAGACCTACTTCTATTACAGCTACATCTACCTGCTCGTCTACGAAATATTTGAAAGCCATAGCTGTGGCTAATTCAAAAAAAGAAGGGCACAATGGTTCAAAGAAACTACGTTCATGCTCTACAAAACTTACTACATAATCTTTGGAGATTGGCGTGCCGTTGATGCGGATACGCTCACGGAAATCCACTAAATGAGGTGAGGTGTATAGCCCTGTTTTGTAGCCAGCACTTTGCAGGACAGCGGCCAGTGTATGACTAACGGACCCTTTACCGTTCGTGCCTGCTACATGGATGGTGCGGAACGAATGATGAGGATGGCCGAAATGTGCGTCTAAAGTCAATGTATTATCTAATCCTTCTTTATAAGCAGCTCCACCCACACGTTGAAACATGGGTACTTGCTCATACAAATATTTCAGAGTCTCTTGATAGTCCATCTTTTTCAAAAATTAAATTATTAGTTCACCCAACCAAAATTTGTATCTTCACCCGATAAATCGTAACTTTGTGAGGTCAAAGATACACATTTTTTATAAAGGAGACGTGTTATGAAGAAAAGAATAAACGTATTTTTGCTGCTGCTGTCTTTTATTATAGGCCTGAAAGCTGCAGAGACGGTTGATATCTGCATATATGGTGGGACATCTTCAGGGGTGATGGCAGCTTATACGGCTTGTAAGGAAGGGAAATCTGTGTTATTGGTTGAACCCACAGACCGCATTGGAGGACTTACTACAGGAGGCTTAGGCGCTACCGACATAGGTAATCCATATATCATGAAAGGTTATACTTATGACTTTTACCGACGTATTGGTCAGCATTATGGCACCAGTTCCATGAAGTTTGCTTTCGAACCAAAAGTGGCTTTGGCCATTTATCAACAATATGTTGATGAGGCAGGTGTGCATATTCTTTATAACCATCGTCTCTTGGAAGTAAATAAAGAAGGTAATGTCATCAAGAGCATTTTAGTGGAGGACAGCCAACATCCTTCTCTTCAAACCAATATCACTATTGAAGCTCGCGAGTTTATAGATTGCTCTTATGAAGGAGATCTGATGGCACGTGCTGGCGTAAGCTATACTATAGGCCGAGAAGGTAATAATGTTTATGGTGAGACTTGGAATGGTGCTTTCTGGTCACTTCATCACCAACTGCCCGACTATGTTGATCCATACGTAGTGAAAGGTGACCCTAAAAGTGGATTGCTTTATGGTATCCTACCTGGAGAGCCGCCTTTGCCAGGGGAGGGTGACAAACATATACAGGCCTACAATTTCCGCATTACTCTAACTGACGAGCCTTCCAATATGATTCCCATCGAGGAACCAGCTAACTATGACCCACAGAAATACGAGCTGCTCATCCGCATGAAAGAGCGTGCTCCTTTCTCCGATCAAGGGCTGTCTGATATTTTCATATGGAGCGAAATGCCAGGGCGCAAGACTGACATCAACAACAGAGGTGGATTCTCTACTGATATGATTGGCGAAAATTGGGATTATCCAGAAGCCAGTTATGAACGTAGGGCAGAAATTACACAAAAGCACCTCGACTATACCAAGGGCTTGTTGTATTTTATTGGTCATGATGAACGCATACCAGCTTTTGTGCGTAACGAAATGCAGCGTTGGGGATATCCTAAGGATGAGTTTCTTACTTCAGGTCATTTCACCCCTCAACTTTATATACGTGAAAGTCGTCGCATGTTGGGACGCTATGTGATGACGCAGGCCGATTGTGAGAGCAAGACCCTGGTGGATGATTATGTGGGTTGGGCTGCATATACTATGGATTCCCACAATTGTGGACGTTATGTCATCAATGGTATGGTAAAGAATGAAGGTAATGTAGAGATAGGTATCAAGGAGCCATATCGTGTTTCCTATAGATCGCTCACTCCCAAAGAAGAGGAATGTAGTAACTTGTTGGTACCTGTATGTCTGTCTGCTTCGCACATTGCTTATGGAAGTATCCGTATGGAACCTGTGTTTATGGTACTCGGACAAAGTGCAGCATTGGCAGCTTGCCAGGCCATAGACCAATGTGGTGGCATCGTACAGAGTGTTGATGCCACCAAAGTCTATAATAGAATGGAAAACTCAGTGAAATAAACTTATTTCTTGAATTGTTCGTAGTATTTCAGGAACTGTGTACGTTCGAAAGTGTTGACACCTTCGTTGCGGTCGTGCATGTTTAGCATGCCTTTAAACATGCTGATGTTATCCATAGTGTGAGAGTCCATCCAGTCCATCAGACCATCAATCATCTCTTTGATAATGCCGTTGCCTTTCAGGTATATGGCACTACATACCTCTACAGCAGAGGCTCCGGCCAAGATGCTCTTTACTACGTCAGCTGCATTATGAACACCACCCGATATTGCGAAGCTATAATTACTAATGGCCGCTGATGCAATGCCTGTCCAGCGCAATGGTTTGCTAAGGTCGGCTTCAGAGGTGAATGGCTTTCCTGCACATTGTACCACCTTATCTATATTAATGTCGGTAGGATAGAAACGGTTGAACAGAACCACTCCGTCAGCACCGTGAGCACGCAATTGGTGAATCAATGCAACGGGATTAGTGAAATTGTCACCCAATTTCATGATAACGGGAATATTTACTGCTTTCTTTATCAGCTTTAGGATATTGATATGTTTTTTCTCAAACTCTCCATGTTGATAGTCAAGTGAGGTCTGCAATGCCAGGATATTGATTTCCAAAGCATCAGCACCAGCCTTCTCGATCTTCTTGGCGAATTCGGTCCAGTAACCCGAGTCAAAAGCATTGATGCTGGCAATCACTGGAATATCCACCATCTTCTTAGTGTCACGGATTAGTTCGAAATACTCCTCCAGTTTGTGGTGGCGCATATATTCTGTCAAGTCATTGCCTCCCACTACAAAGGGGTCGAAGTCTTCCATATCATCTACCTCTAAATGGATCTGTTCTTCGAAGAGCGACTTTAATACAATAGCACCTGCACCAGCATCACAGAGTTTTTTGTTTTTCTCTGCGCTATCGGTGAGGCCTGAACTACTCACGATAATTGGGTTCTTGAGTTTCAACCCAGCATAAGTTGTCTCTAATGTTTTCATGGTCATAATATTTATTTATTGTAATTTCTTTCGCCAAAAATGAGGGTGCCGATACGCACGAAGGTACTTCCGTGACGTACAGCAATGGGATAGTCATCTGTCATGCCCATTGAGAGTTCCTTGAAAGTAGCGTCGCCAGTAAACCAACTATTCTTCAGCTCTTCAAGGAATGCCTGCAGACTGACAAACTCGCGTTCCACTTGCTCCATATCGTCAGTAAAGGTCGCCATTCCCATCAGTCCGCAGATGCGCACATGAGTTAGGGTTTTCCAACTCCCCTTGTTTAGTAGTTCTCTACATTCATCGAATGTCATGCCAAACTTGGTCTCCTCATGAGCAATGTGTATTTGCAACAACACGTCAATCACACGATTGGCTTTTTCTGCCTGACGGTTTACTTCCGTCAGGAGGTGTAAGCTGTCGATGCTATGAATCATGGTCACATATGGTGCGATGTATTTCACCTTGTTGGTCTGCAGATGCCCGATGAAGTGCCACTCAATATCCTTTGGTAAAACCTCGTGTTTGGCTGTCATTTCTTGCACCTTGTTCTCGCCAAACAAACGTTGCCCTGCATTGTAGGCTTCCATCACCGCCTCGACAGGATGGAACTTCGACACAGCTATCAGCTTTACACCTTCTGGTAAAGTGTCCTTTATATCCTTTATTGTTTTTGCAATCATTGCACCTCAGGCTTATCATCTTTCACCCCAAACGGGAACACATCCATCAAAGGCGTTTCTTGTAAGCTGGCAATCACATAGTCCATCATGGAACCCCTCATGCCCTCCTCAAGGTTTTTCAAGGCTGAACGAAGGTCAATGGCCTGTATCAGCATCATTGAACTGGTTTTCTTTTCCTTGCCTGTCTTCTCGTCTAAGGTTATGAACACGAGCTTTGCCTTATACCAACGGTCGGCCGATGCATCCTCGCTATAGAACAACTCGCTATAGTTGGCACGTTTGATATCTGCCACAGTGAACTCGCCGGTAATAAACGGTGAAATTTCCTCGATGATACGTGCTTCAGCTTCAGTGAAGCTAAGGGCATCCACCAGGTAAGGCTCTGTCACCTTCTTTGTCATTCCGTTTTCAATTGTCTTTTCATATTGAATTTTACACTCAAACCAAGTATGTAATGCCATATCCTTATTATTTTTTAGTTCCTTTATAAATTAAATAACCTACAATTATTACGCCTATCACAATAAAACCATAACCGATCTCATGACTGTATTTGTTTACTTGCATCAGCAACTGTTCCTCCGTTTCTATACCAGGTACAGTGCTTAGGTAGTAGCCTATGGCCGCCAAGATGGAGTTCCATATACCTGCACCCAGTGTTGTGTAAAGAACGAAAGTGCCAAGCTTCATCCTTGATAAACCCGCAGGGATGGAAATCAGTTGACGTACAGCAGGAATCAGTCGACCAATGAAGGTTGATAAAGCACCATGCTCAGCAAAATAATCCTCGGCACGTTTCACTTTTGCTTCATCAATCAGACACATATGCCCAATGCGGCTATTGGCAAACTTATACACAATGGGTCGGCCCAACCAGCGAGAAAGATAGTAGTTAATGAGTGCCCCAATGTTTGCTCCTAAAGTGGCAAAGAACACCACTAAAAAAACATTCATGCCACTATCGCTGGCTGATTTCCAGGCAGCTGGCGGTACCACCACTTCTGAAGGGAAGGGGATGAACGAACTCTCTATCGCCATCAGCAAAGTGATGGTCCAATAGTTGAGGTGGTCGAGACACCATTGTATAAATGCAACAGATTCCATGTTCAGTTTTAGTATCTTAAATTATTCCTCATGCTTTCCATCAAATAATTGATGGACACTTCGTCACTGTTTTCCACCATATTGATGGCCTCGTTTATCTCATATTCTGTCAGTGGCTCATCGCTCTGTGCGCTATATTTCCTGAAATCGTCATACCTCTTCTTTAGCAAAGAGAGGATGCCCATTGTCCTGTACAAGTAATTGCGTTCAGGCTCATGCTCTACAGCTAATTGCAGTTGCTCTAAGGCAGCATCAAAGTCGTTTTGATTCATGTAAACCACAGCCTTCTGCGTCAATACTTCCGCATCGTTGGGCCTGAGAGCCAAGACTTTGTCGAAATAATCAAAAGCATTTTTGTCCCATCTTATATGAGCATAACACACGCCTAAACGGAAATAGGTGTTGACGCGCTGTTCTTCAGTAAGGTCCAGATATCTGAGGTAGAAGTTCATCAGCCTGATGGCATCCTCTGCCTTTTCCTGATCGAGTAACAGCGCAAGATCCATCTCATTCATATCACCTGGGGCAACAGCATGCAATTTGATGGCTTGCTTTAGGTTCTCCTTGGCCTTTTGTTTGTTGCCTAACAAGGCAAAGAGATTACAGCGGGTCAGATAGGCCTCTCCCATATCTTCGTCGTTAGTAATGGAGAAATCGCAGGCATCCAGTGCTTTATTGTATTCTCCAAGAGCCAACAGGCATCTGCCAAGACTAAGCCAGTAGTGTGCCGAGAACGGATCTTTGTCTATCAGTTTCTCGCATATCTCGACAGACTCCTCATACTTGCCCATATAGCAATAGGCGTTCATGAGTATCGACAGGTAGTCTTCTTCCTCCTCTAAGCCTTGCCCATGTTGCTTCAGCCAGTCAATTGCCTTTTCCGAGAAATGAGTCTCCATATACATATTGGCCACCATAATGGGGTCAAGATCCTCTGGAGGGAACGAATTCAGCAACTCGTCAGCTTTCTCATATTCCTCATTTTCTATCAGCAGTCGAGCCTTGAGCAATTGCAAATCTCCCGTCATATCATCCTCAATCTGGTTGGATAGTATGATGGCAGAGTCAATATCTCCTTTGTCAAGATAACGGTAGGCCTGTTCTATCTGGAGCATTGTAGAGTTGGGGTACATGCTCAGGGCATACTCCATCACCTCGTCCGATTTCTCAGGGTAGTGGTTGTTGTCATACCACAGACTGAGGTCAGCCAAGTCATCTGGCTCCATATATACAGACTCCCCACCGGCACGCATTGCTTCATAGTCACGTGCCAAATTGTTCAGTCTTTTCTCGTTGTCCGACAGCGGATTTCTTTTTGCCATTTAGCTTCTATTTATTAATCTTTCCCCAAGTATCCTTCAGACTTACGGTTCGGTTAAACACCATCTTTTCAGGAGTAGAGTCTTTGTCCACACTGAAATAGCCAATGCGCTGGAACTGCAAGTATGTCAGAGGTTTCATGCCCTGTACGAACTTTTCAATATAGCACTTGGGCAGAATCTCCAGCGAGTCTGGATTAATCATCTGCTTCATGGCAGTCAAAGCGTCGCAATTCTGCTCATCGCGTATCTGCTGCATCACATCACGAGGATTCTCCACCTTCCACAATCTGTCATATAGGCGAACCTCAGCTTCCAGACAGTGGTTGCAGCTCAGCCAGTGAATGGTGCCCTTCACCTTACGGTTGGCACCAGGCATGCCACTCTTGCTCTCCGGGTCGTATTCGCAATACACCTCTACCACTTCGCCTGCTTCGTTCTTCTTACATCCTGTGCATTTCACGATGTAAGCATTCTTCAAACGTACCTCCTGACCTGGTGTCATGCGGAAATATTTCTTCGGAGCGTCCTCCATAAAGTCTTCCTGTTCCATCCACAATTCACGGCTGAACTCTATCTGATGCGTTCCTTCCTCCAGATTCTCTGGGTTGTTGATAGCTTCCATCTCTTCCACCTTACCCTCAGGATAGTTGGTCACAATCAGCTTCACAGAATGTAACACAGCAGAAACGCGTGTAGAGCGAATGTTCAGATCTTCACGCACAGCACTCTCCAACAAAGCAAAGTCGTTCAGTGCGTCAAAAGTGGTATATCCAATCTTATCTACGAACTTGCGGATACCTTCAGGTGAATAACCACGACGACGGAAGCCGCAGAGGGTTGGCATACGAGGGTCGTCCCATCCATTCACCAAACCTTCCTTTACCAGTATTAGTAAGTTACGCTTGCTTAGCAAAACATAGTTTAAGTTCAACTTGTTGAACTCATACTGACGAGGGCGGTTGTCATCCAGGTCTTTACCATCTTTAACCCAATCCACAAACAAATCATATAATGGACGATGGGGCACAAACTCCAATGTGCAGAGCGAGTGAGTTACCCCCTCGAAATAGTCGCTCTGTCCGTGGGCAAAGTCATACATAGGATATGCTTTCCATTTGGTGCCAGTATGTGGGTGAGGATGATTCACTACGCGATAGATGATAGGATCGCGGAAGTGCATGTTAGGGCTCGCCATATCAATCTTGGCACGAAGCACCATCTTGCCTTCTTCCACTTCGCCTGTGTTCATCATCTCAAACAAACGCAGGTTCTCCTCTATAGGACGGTCGCGATAAGGACTATTAGTACCAGGTTGGGTAGGGGTGCCCTTCTGTGCGGCAATCTGTTCAGAGGTCTGCTCGTCAATATATGCCTTGCCCTCCTTGATCAGCATCACGGCAAAGTCCCACAATTGCTGGAAGTAGTCGGAAGCATTATAAACATTTGCCCATTGGAATCCCAGCCAGTTGATGTCCTCCTTAATGGCGTCAATATACTCCATATCCTCTTTAGTGGGGTTGGTGTCGTCAAAACGCAGGTTGCAAACGCCGCCATATTTAGCTGCAATGCCGAAATCCAGACAAATGGCCTTGGCATGTCCTATATGTAAATAACCATTTGGCTCAGGTGGGAAGCGTGTCTGAATTCTACCTCCGTTCTTGCCCTCAGCCAGGTCTTTTTCTACTATCTGTTCAATGAAATTCAAGCTCTTTTTTTCGCCTGTTTCTTCTTTCTTAATTTCTGCCATATTATATATAGGTGTGTTAGCTGTTAATACTGCTACAAAAGTAATCAATATTTCTGGTAAGTGGAAACATTAATGCAGAAAACATGTTTTAAGACATATTTTTTTATTTGCATAATAAATATAAAAGGGCTTAATTTGCATCGTTATCCTGAAAACAATCTTTTTACCTTAAAAAACTAATACCTATTGAAAACTGAAAACGAGGGGCTTTGTGAAAAGCTCCTCGCTTTTTTATTTGCGTGTATCTGGAGCTTTTATTATCTTTAAATAAGATAAGCTGCACCTCAACAATGTGCAAATTAATTTGCCATTGTGTTCGGTTTGCATTATCTTTGCAAAGTTACTAATTATTATTGATATGTTTTCCGGAATAGTAGAAGAATGTGCCAAAGTTGTGGGCATTGAGAAAGATAGAGAGAATGTGCATTTCACCCTAACGTGTTCATTTGTAAGTGAGTTGGACATTGACCAAAGTGTATCCCACAATGGTGTATGTCTTACGGTAGTGAAGAAGACAGCTGATACCTATGTGGTGACAGCGATGAAGGAAACCCTTGACCGCTCCAATTTGGGCTTGCTCAAAGTAGGCGATGAGGTGAATGTGGAGCGTAGTATGATGATGAACGGACGCTTGGATGGTCATATCGTGCAGGGTCATGTTGACCAGACGGCTACCTGTATTGCCGTTGACGATGCCGATGGCAGTTACTATTTCAGTTTCAAATATGCTTTTGATAAGGCGATGGTACAGCGAGGCTACTTTACCGTTGACAAAGGTTCAGTTACGGTAAATGGTGTCAGCCTTACAGTGTGCAACCCTTCTGATGACACCTTCCAGGTCGCCATCATCCCTTACACCTTTGAGAATACTAATTTCCACAATATCAAGGTAGGCTCTGTGGTCAACCTCGAGTTCGATATCATAGGCAAATACATCAGCCGACTGATGGAATATAAATAAGGTAGATACGCGATAGCTGTTATGAAGCATTACCTATTACTCTGTCTGATACTGACTATATCTTTTTTCTCTGCATGTAAACAACAGGGTAATAACATTGTAACCTATCCTTTCCAAGAAGGTAGGGCATTGGTGGGTGTACCCAATGACAGAGGTGAAATGGCCTATATGATTATCAATACAGATAATGAGGTAGTAAGCTATATACACCTAGCCGATATTAAACTCGATACCATATATAGAAATGGGAGGTTGTCTTTTACACACATCCCTACGGGACAATCGGGCTTTTTTGACCTTGATGGCAAAGAAGTATGGATAACTTCGGCCAATACTACGTCAGATGCCTCTTTACAAAACCAACAGCCAGTATCTAAGAAAGAGACGGTTCCTGTATCAATCAAAACAAATAATTGGCAGGAGGTTGTGGCGCAAAGTCCTTTCTATGAAGAGGCTAAAAAAACATTTGAGGGAGGGCTGGAGGAAACAGATAAGGCCAATAGACAGATAATTCTTGATTACGTTGAGCGACTTAGAGAGTCATATAGCTTGAAAGACATCAACTTCATCGAGCAGGTTTTCAGCGACCATGCTTTAATTATTACAGGTAAGGTGATTCGAGAGAATTCGTCTGATAATAGCCAATACCTTCCTCAGGAAAAGGTGATATACAACTTAAGGAATAAACAACAGTTCCTGACCAAATTACGACAAGTGTTTGCTGCAAACAAAAAAATTGAGCTCTTTTTCAGTGATTTCAAAATCAATCGACATCCCACAATCCCTACGGTTTACGGAGTAAGTTTGCGACAAACCTATACATCTGATATCTATTCAGATGATGGCTATCTGTTTTTGTTGTGGGACTTCCAACAAGCAGATTCTCCCCAGATTCATGTGAGAACCTGGCAACCAAGGATATTGGATGACCAAACTGTGATTCCAGAGAATGAGATATTCAGCCTCCGTAATTTCAACCTCAAATGAAATGGCGACACTTACATATAGTCGTAGGCTTTTTGTTAATGTTGCCATTAACATCGAAAGCACAACAATTCGCAGTCAAGGATTTTCATAAAATACCCAATGACCTGACAGCTTCCTATACCCCTGTCTATGACCTAAATAACGATGCTTGCGCTTTGATAAAGGTAGTATGTACGCCAGACTACGCCTTTGATTCTCCTTTAGGTATTGTAAAAAGGATTGATGAAGTAGGTGAGGTGTGGCTATACTTGCCTAAAGGCAGTGTGATGCTCACTATCCGTCATCCTCAAAGGGGAGTGATACGTGACTATCGCTTTGAAGAAGAACTTTCACCACTGGTTACTTACGAACTTATTATAGATTCTCCTAAACTTATAGAACAAGATTCTGTTGTTGATAGGCAACAGTCTTTAGTTGAACCTGATATTGAAAACACCATTATAGAAGAGCCTGTTGTTGAAAACCTGGAGCTCCTGCCTGTACATAAATTCACTAATTATATGGTATCTGGCATCGTAGGTATCAGTAATGAAACAATTTCATACGGTATCAGGGTAGCCATGTTTCGTAAACATGGTGCTTGGCTTTCGTTTCAGAGCGACTTTAAGAGTATGCCTACTACAGTAGGAGATTGTGACGAAAACGGAAAAATGGCGAATAGCTCTGATGCACCTTATTATAATGGTGAAATCAAACGAAGCTTGCTGAAAATCATGGGTGGAGGCATACATCGCATTATTGGTGGACTTCATATTTATGAAGGAGTAGGCTATGGGAACTATTCTGTCGTTTGGGGAGCTTCCAATGGCAACTATTATAAGAATACGGATGCTTCTGCTATTGGAGTTTCAGCAGAAGTAGGTGTAATATATAGATTAGGTAGTGTGGTTTTCTCCGCTGGAGGCTCCACGATAATGGCAAAGCATTGGGAGGGCAATGCTGGCATTGGAATATGTTTTTAACTGATATCATGCAAGATTATGAGAAAATACATCAATATACTGATTGCAAGCCTATTGCTAATGGCTTGTCAAAAGGAAAGTGAACCTCAGTCACTCACACCTCAACTATTTGTAAATGAGGTACAACAATTAGGCTCTAATAAGTATTTTCTCTCCGGAAGCTATGATCCTGTTGGCAAAGAAATTGTTAGTAAGGCTGTTTTCTATTATGGCACTACAGAGGCGATGGAGCAAAGCATAACAGCCAATCTGTCAGGTAGAACTGCTACAGTTATCCTTGAGGGCTTAGATGTCGGTACTACCTATTATTATTGTTTGGAGATAGGCAATGGGGCAGACTCCCGTCGCAGTGATATGCATAGTTTTACTACAGAAGGCACGCAGCTGACAGGGCTGGTTATGAAAAATACTAAATTCATCAATGTCTTGGAACAACAATTGGGACGCGACTTTCAAAAAGAGGCTAATGGTACAGTTTCGCTTGATATTGAGTATAATCAGCGTATGGTGGAGATGGTCACCGCTTTGGATTTATCTGATATGGGAGACCCAAAAATTACGAACGAGATTTACTTTCTCCCTAATCTCAAGGTGCTGAGTTGCGGTGGCAATGGTATTACCGCTCTGAACCTGATGGATAATCCTTTGTTAGAGGAAGTATATTGTGAGGGCAAAGAGATTCGTGGCATTAATGAATGGGGTAACGATGACATATTAGGCCACGATGGAGTTCTCTCATCTATTCTTCTGGTAAAAAACAAAGCATTAAGGAAGTTGTATGTAGGAGGCAATAAGCTTACCCGTCTTGATTTGTCAGCATGCCCAGCACTTGAGGAGTTGAGCTGTTTCGAAGACTCAATCAAGACATTGGATGTGACTGATAAACCTGCATTGACTAAGCTGGTGTGTTACAGATGTGATTTAACGAAATTAGATGTCACGAAAAATCCCAAGTTGACTTACTTAGAATGCTATAGCAACCAACTCACCTCTTTAGATGTCAGTAAGAACACAGCATTGGTACACCTATATTGTGCTTGGCAGTCAATTAGAACACTTGATTTGACTCATAATACTGAATTGGAATGGGCTCATTGCCATTATATTGATGTGATGGAGCTTGATTTGTCTAATAATAAGAAGTTGAGATTTATTGATTTGTGGGGTAATCCCCTTGGAACCATAGATGTTTCAAATAATACGAATCTGGAGGAGCTGGGTGTAAATTATTGTGGACTCAATGAGATAGACTTATCAAAGAACACAAGATTAAACTCGTTATCTTGTATAGGCAACAATATTGAGTCTTTGGATCTCTCGAACAACAATATTCTTAATTCTATGTCGTGTTCTCTTAATTATATAGCGACCTTGGATATCTCTAACACCAAAGTTGAATTAGATAGTGCTTTTGGGCTCCAGCATGATATACACGGCAATGATATAGAATTGACCCTTTATGTAAATGCTTTACAAGGTAATCAAGAGTTGAAACATAGAATTGAAGGTTGGCATACTAATGAAAATTTGAATAAGAATGTCAAGGTGGTGATTAAGCCTTGATTTAAACAATCAGTGTATTATCTCTATTTGCCCATAGCTCAGTGAGTCTGGAGCGTATGGCAGGGAATTGTTATTCTGAAATAAACTGCCCTGTTCCCCAAACATGAATGCTAAGGCAATGAGGCAAAGCACCATTATGACTATCAACAATAGTCGCCAAGGAAAAGAATGCTTGTGTAAAGTTAGCATCACCTCTTTGGCATTGGCTGGCCTTTGTGTCCTGTTCCGTTGGGTGCATAGTCTAGAAACAGCTGCTAAATGTTTATCGTTCAGCAACTCAGCCATCTCACCCATAATGATTCCTAACGAATAGATATCTGCTCGGCAATCAAGTGGAATGTCTTCCAGTGTTTCTGGAGCCAAATACTTTCGAGTGCCTGCAGGAAGTTTCAGCATCACCGAATCATCGGCATCAGCTAAAGAAAAGTCTATGAGCTTCACGTTGTCACCATTGTGGGTAATCAAGATGTTGCTTGGCTTCAAGTCTCGATGCACAATCTGTTTCTTGTGCAGATATGCCAACGCATCACATAGTTCTGTAATAATCTTTTGGGCTAAAGAGGTTGTTAACCTGTGACTCTCCATTACACTTTGAAGCGTTTCCCCATCAATAAATTCCAATACAATGCAATGCCCCAGCCCTTCTATATGCTCCCAGCTAAGCGTACGGCATATGTGAGGATGATCCAGTTGGAAACCAATGTTAAACTCCTTTCGAAGCGCTTTCTCATAGAAATCCTGTCCAGTGTAATTGTCTTGTAGTGTTTTTATTACATGCAACTTCCCCAACCGTTCGCATCTTATCAGCCTTGTATAACCATCTGGTGAAGCAGATATTTCTTCAAAATGGGTAAACTTCACACTTTCCTGTTGAGGCTCCCCCTCAATGAATCCAGATATGTTGTCATCAGCTTTAGTCATGCTCATTGCGTTTTAGAAGAGTCAGTCCCCCATTTTTCCCTGCTATGTATGCGGGTGTATGTATGCCATTATGTAATAGATAAGGAAGAACAAGTGGTTGTTTCAAGATGAAGCCACCAGTTACAAAGCAGTCGCCCTCTTGCAGTTTAGAATTTTGTGATTCCAATACCTTGAACAGAGCATCACCCAAATATTGTAGCCTTATTATACGGTTGGGCGCCCATCCAATCTCTATCTCATCGCCTGCATTCAATCCACTGATAGACAAGTGTTCTGTAAGGAAAGACGAAGCCTCAAAATCAGCGTTTGATTTCAACCAGGCACAAAAATCATCAAAGTTGTTATGACCAATGTAATAAGCCAATGCATCAAGGGTAGCCTGACGGGGTTGATGAACGTCCCCTACATAGCCCCATAGTCGTTTCAGCGTAGCAACAGAAACTGGTTGCTTAAACTGATGTAACCTCATCGACAAATCGTAGTAATCGCTGGGTGTATTAATCGACTTCCCAAATCTCTGTTCCACCTGTGCCAGTAGCTCTACTATCTCTGGTTTGAATACTTTTACAGTTGTCATATCACATTCCCTTTATTATCCATTGTTTATAGAATGGGTCTTCTAATTCAAAGTGATCGGTATAAATCACATACCCGTCTCTCTGTAACTTTTTCAAGGCACTGTAGATGGTACTTGTCCTAAATTCGCCCGTTTGCAATGATTGTCCACTTGCTAAACGTTGCAATATCCATTTGTTGGTGCGCTTGAAATTCATCCAAAGACGTTCGTAGTCTAATGAATGTGTGGTTACAATATTTTCTATCGCTGCACTCACAGGATCTGATGTCTTGGGTTGTAAGATTCCTACCTGCCATACGTTAGCTGCTAACTGTTGGGTATAATAAGGATGGCAGTTTGTATAGTCCAATATCTGGTTGGCTATGTCGTTATGATTCTCAGGAAAACAAGATGTCAATCTCTCCGATAGGTAAACAAAGAAATCTTCACGAGGCAACTTGCTCAGTCTCATCAACTCGCCAAAATGATAGAAAGGTGATTTTTTGCTCTCAAAGATGTCCGTCATCATACTTTCCTGGCTACCTAATAATATGTAATTGATATGTTTCTGTTCCTGCATGATAGCTCGAAGCTTTTTGTCCAGCCCAGAAGCGATATCATGAATTTCTTGAAACTCATCAAGTACTACAATCATCCTATCCTCATCAGAATGAGCATTTTCAATTAGTTTCAACACATCTTCTAACAGAATCGTAGCATCAACATTAGGTTGAAACATTACATCCATTGCACCTGTTACAGGATTGGTAGAGAGTGTAGGGATGAAACGGAAATGCGTAATCAAATGGCGTACTCGTTCCAATGGATGTACATTGAAGAACTCTTTTAGTAACTTAGCTGATAGGTCGGCTACTGATGTAACTTGTTGCAGGTTTACCGTGATAAACTTTCGTCCCGTTTGCTTTATAGCCTTAGTTACCACACTGCTCTTACCAAAACGACGTGGACTGATAAGTATTAGGTGATTGGGACTATTCACAAACTGGCAGATATATGCCACCTCTTTCACCCTGTCGGTGAAGTATTCCTCTTCTACAATGGTGCCGAATTTAAAAGGGTTTTCCATATTACGATTTTTTTCGTTACGATTTTTTTCGTAGTATGGTGCAAAGATAGAAAATAGTTTTGATACAATATATTAATTAGTTGGAAAAATCAGTCTTTTCTCTCTATTTGAACCAAAATGAACCAAAATAGTTTTGATTCTTGACAAAAAATGCTATATTTTAGTAGCCAGATAATAAGAAACGCAGCTCACACAATGTGGCTTCGTCTCTATCTGGTTGTGCAAATTGAAGTGCTGATAGGAACAAAGAATAAAATTAGACCCATTTTTTTGTTTTTCTGCCTAAAAGCCTTATATTTGCAATGTAACATCCCGATGGGATGCTATGAAGACATATTGAGGAAAGCGTTTGGCTTATTTCCTTCCGATGAATCTCGACACTTCATCTAAATGATTAGGGAAAAAGGCGCAAATGGTTCCTCCTTTGGCTGTATAGTATGCAATTCTGTATACCTCTCCAAAGGTGTGAGCTGTTTCATCTTATTATCTAATCAAGGCAGTCGAGAGCCTATCGGTAATAATAAGAGAAAAACAGGCTCACACTTCCTTTTTTTTACAGATTATAATAAACTTAAATTATATAACGCATGAAAACGCTGAAGAATTATCTTTTTGCAGCTTCCATAGTGGTTACAATGGCAGCATGTAGCAATGACTTGAAAGAAGCGGTGGATACCGTAGTACCTAATCCTGTAGCAACAACAGGATTGAAGTATATGGAGTTTACAGCATCTGCTGGTGCTGACACTCGTACCCAGTTGACAGATGACAACAAGGTGGTGTGGGTAAATGGTGATGCCATCAGCATCTTCGATGGTACGGCTAATCGTAGGTTTACTACCAAGGACAATGGCGCAAGTGCCATATTTGGTGGTGAGGCAAAAGAAACCAACACCTACTATGCCCTCTATCCCTATCAGGAAGGAGCGACTATACAGGGTAGTCTCATAAAGAATGTTACCATTCCTGTGGTACAGGAAGCAAAGGCAGGTAGCTTTGATGGAGGCAACAACATCTCTGTTGCTTCTGCTTCTACTGACTTGCAGTTGGCTTTCAAGAATGTGGGCTCATTGGTGAAGTTCTCGATGACCAATGACAAGGCATCAGATGTAAGAACAGTGAAGCTGACCAGTAATGGTGGAAATGCTGTGCTGGCAGGTACTGTCAACATAAGCGTTGGTGCCACTCCTACGATAACAGCTGTTAGTGCCCAAAGCCAAGTGACCTTGAAATCGGATACAGGTTTCGAGAAGGACAAGGACTATTACTTTACGGTATTGCCAGGCACTTTGTCTAATGGCTTCTCTCTAACATTCACTGACAAGGACAACAAGACTTGGCAGAAAACCTATACAGCAGAGGCTAATATGAATCGCTCAAATATCCTGAAGCTGAACGATATCGAATTAGGTAACTTCACTACAGGCCTTCTTTCTAATGTCAACCTGATAGCTGCAGCAGAGGCCAGCACAGGTCAGGTTTTCACCAAGAATGCCGATGGCACTGTGGATTTGAACAATGCAGCCAACAGGGCTATTGTTGAGTCTGTTACTACTATTGATGTAACAGGTAAGAATGATGCTACCATAGCAAATGATTTATGCTATTTTACTGGGCTGAAAGTGTTAAATTGTTCTGGCAATAATATCGTAAACCTTGATCTATCTGCAAATACTGCTCTGAAAGTAGTTCATTGTCATGGCGTTGCCGATGAAATAGATGATTATGGTAATCAAATTGAAAGAAAATATGAAATTCTGGAATCGATTAACGTTTCCAATTGTACGGATCTTGAAGAACTTTATGTTTACTGCAACAATTTGAATTCACTTGATGTTACTAATTGTCCAGAGCTCAAGATTCTCTATTCATTTGCTAATCCAATTAATGTTTTGGATGTTACTCATAACACGAAGTTGATAGACTTATATTGTAAAGAAAATGGTCTTACCAGCCTCGATTTATCACATAACACATTATTAGAATGGCATGTTGATTGTGGTGGTAATCCACTAGAATCTCTGGACTTATCAAACAATCATATATTGAAAAAATTGTGGTGCTGGGGTTGCGAATTAAGATCATTAGACCTTTCACATAATCCCGAATTAGTCGAATTGTATTGTGATCATAATTCCTTGACGAGTCTTGATGTTTCTCATAATACTTTGCTAGAAAGACTTGAGTGTCGTAATAATCAAATTACAAGTATTGACGTATCTCATAACACTGAATTAATTGATTTATCTGTCGCAATTAATCGATTGACAACAATAGATGTATCTCATAACACCAAGTTAATGGCATTAAGATTGGGTACCAACCTTTTAAACTCTTTGGATGTTTCGAATAACCCGTTGCTTGAATGGATAGATGTAGATAACAACGAACTAACTTCATTTGATATGTCAAACAATTCAAAATTGACTGGATTAGTAATTGCAGTCAACCATATCGAAACGCTTGACATTTCTGGTACGTATTTGTCTCTGGGAGCTGTTCAAGTTGGAGGTCAGACTAATAATCAAGGAAATGACATTGTACTCGACCTTTATGTTAATCCTACTCAATACAATAATGGAGAATTAGTATATGAGGGCAATGATTATTATCGAAATAACGAAAATGTAAATGTCATGGTCAAGTTTGATGCTTCGCATGAAGGTTATAACGAAAGCAACTATGGTGGTTAAAAATTATTATGAAACGCTCAATTTATATCATAGGATATTGCTGTATAGCATTAGGATTGGCATCCTGTAGCAAAGATGAGCAAGAATTTGTGAAGGATGTCCCAATCAAGGGACTGCAATATTTGGAATTCACAGCTGCTGCGGGTGTCGACACCCGCATGCAGTTGGTTGAAGGCAATAAAGTGGAATGGCAATCAGGTGATGCCATCAGTGTGTTTGATGGCACAAGCAATAGGCTTTTCACTACGAAAGACAGTGGACCAACTGCTGTTTTCACAGGTCAAGCTGCTAAAGCAAGTACTTACTATGCTCTCTATCCATATCAGCAGGAGGTTACCATAGAGGGGAATGTCCTGAAGAATGTGGCTTTGCCTTCAATCCAAACGGCTAAGGCAGGTAGTTTTGATGCCGAATTCAATCTAAGCGTTGCTTCTTCGTCAGCAGAAAGTATGCTATTTGCTTTTAAAAACGTAGGTGCCTTGGTGAAGTTCAGTGTTAGTAACGATAAAGCAAGTGAGGTAAAGAGCATAAAGCTAACAAGCCATGATGCAAGTGCCGTATTAGCTGGTACAGCGGACATTACCATTTCTGACCAGCCTACAGCTGTGGTAAAGTCTGGACAGCAATCTGTTATTACTCTTAATGCGCCTAACGGTTTGGAAGCAGGTAAGGATTATTACTTTTCTGTTTTACCTGGTACGCTGAGTAAGGGCTTCACATTGACTTTTGTCAATAGTGAGGGTAAGACTTGGCAGAAGAGTCGCGATGCTTCCATAACAGCTGAACGTTCAGGTATTATCAGTATGAAAGCTGTTGAAATAGGTACTTTTACCAAAGCATTGCTCACTAATGCCAATCTGATAGCGGCAGCAGAACAATCAACAGGACTGATGTTTGAAAAGAATGCCGATGGTAGTGTATCACTTTTGAATACATCAAACTTGCAAATCGCCAATGCTGTTACAAACTTAGACCTTAGTGGTAAGAATGATCCTAATATCTGTGACGAGATAGGACTTTTTGCCAACCTTGAATGGCTCGATTGCTCCCGAAATGGTATAACAGATTTGGATCTTTCCAATAACTTGAAATTGGTAGCTGTTTTTTGTGATGGAAATGAGGCGGAAGGTATTAGATCTTATAATAAAAGAGGCTGTTGGAGATCAAATGTTGATGGTACACTTGAAACAATTAATGTTGGAAAGAATGCGTTGTTAAGGTATCTTACCATTTCAAATAATCGAGTTTCTTCTCTTGATATATCCAATAATAAGGAACTTGAATTTTTGAGCTGTTATAATAACAATCTTATCTCTTTGGATGTTTCTGCTAATGTTAAATTAAAAGGGCTATCTTGTCAAAGCAACTATTTAACAAGTTTGAATGTCTCTAACAATAAAGAACTGACTTCTTTGGTGTGTTCTGGAGGAAATGACATTGAATCATTAGACCTCAGAAACAATACCAAACTTAAGAGTATTTATTGTGGAGGTAATGCATTCACATCTTTGGATGTAAGTAATTGTCCTGATTTAAATCTTTTATTCTGTGACTGGTCTTTGTTGACGGAGATTGATTTAAGCTATAATAAAGAATTGCAAACGTTTGACTGTTATAATAGTGGTATCAGGACATTAGATTTAAGTAACAATACAAAATTATTGGTCTTATTTTGTGGTAGTTGTCAATTAAGTGATTTGAATGTTTCAAATAATCTTAAGCTTCGAGAATTAGAGTGTTATGGTAACAAACTTACAACACTTGATCTGTCGAATAATACCAATTTGAACTATTTATTTTGTTTTGAGAATCAACTGACTACATTGGATATTACTAATACAAATTTAAATTTGGGATGTGGGGTCGGTAGTCAAAAGGATGATAAAGGAAATAATCTCATGTTGACACTATATGTTAATTCAGAACAATCTAATCAGGAATTAACACATGATGGTTGGCCTTGGAATACACCTTACGTTGATGATGTAAATGCTAATGTGAATGTGTTGCTAAAGTCCGAAGCTACTCACGAAGACTATACAGAGAGTAATTATGGAGGATAAATAAAGTGAGACATACGTTATACATATTAATATGGTGTAGCGTAACGACAATTATGTTGTCCGCTTGTGGTGGAGGCAGTGATTCGGGAGGTTCCAGTGGCATACCTTCCGTACCTGTCAACCCCACACCAACATCTACGAAAGTAACAGGTGTATCTATCAATAAGTCAACTCTTTCTTTGGTGGAGGGGAAAGCGAAACGCTATCGGCAATTGTTTCCCCTTCCAATGCCGCTAACAAAGATGTGTCTTGGAACTCTGACAAGACAAGTGTAGCTACTGTTGATGATAATGGCAAGGTAACAGCTGTCGCTGCAGGCACTGCTACAATTACTGTAAAGACAATAGATGGGAATAAAACAGCTACTTGCATTATAACTGTTGCTGAACCTGATCCTACAGACATGCAAGGTGGTGCTACTCATGAAGGCTATAATGAAGTTGATATTCCAGTGAGTTAATTTTCAAAAGTTATTGAGAAAAGAACCTACAACCTTACAACCTTTCTTAAAACATGATGATATTGATGAGTTATCAGGTTGTAAGTTGGGTTGTAAGGTTGTAAGTCCTATAAAGTATATCATGCTGCGAGCACTACTTTGTACAAAGTGCTATGTTTGCCTCGACGTCGAGGTAACGAACTCATGTTGCTCAGGTACTTGCCAAAACGTTCTACTGACATATCCAGATTGTCTCTCTGCGACTTGACCTTGCGCAGAATCTCGGTAGGAGACATCCATTCACCTTCCTCATCATCCAAAGGTTCACGGAAATACTCTCTGAAAAGCTGTTCACTCAACTCTTCATGCATGAACTGTTTGTTGGATTCCATAATCTGCTGCACCTCGTCTTCTGAGAACCAGTAAGATTTGCCTTCCTCCAGTTCCTGCAGAATCTGAGCATAAAGCTGGTCGTATTCAATAGGGGTATGGGTATCAATAGGCCCCGTGAGTTCCACGCAAAGGAATCGTCTGCTTCCCGTTGGGTCTGTCAGCAAATCGTTTACGTTGCTGGTGCCTATGAAGGAAGCATATCGGCGCGCTTCATCCACATCGTCGGTAAAGAGTTTACGTGTCTTACTGTCTGTGCGTTGCAGTAAGTTTTTCAGATAGCCGTTCTGCACCCGTTTGGTCAGTTGGTCAAACTCATCCACATTCACCAGCAGGTAGTGCTTAATGGTTAGGTCAATGTCGTGCTTGCTGCCGAAGTTCAGTTGGTCAGTATAGCCAAAGCTCAGTTCTGGAGGCAGAAGTTGGCGACAGAAAGTCGACTTGTGCCAACCTTGCCTGCCAATAATAATAGGAGCCACACTGTTACCGTACTGCTGGCTCATGCCTTTCCATTGAGCCACCATACCCCTCATCCAAATGGCGAACCAACGAGTCCAATGGGGGTTGTCGGTGTTGATTCTGTTATCCAGTTCAGTAAGGCGATCCTTGCCGTCCCATTTGCCATTCACCCTGTCCAGGTAGTTGTCCACAGGGTTGAACTCAGGCACATCCATCGAGTGGATGTACCTCTTCATATCCCTGTCATTCACGTCAATACCGCTCAGCCTGGCATCTATCACCATTGTGTTGAGCCTACGGTCGTCAATCTTTCGGAACCCCAAACCATTTGAGATTCTGTCATCAAACTCCACCTTGCCTGTCAACATGTTAAGTCTCAAGGCGTAGCGATCTCTCATGTAACGTTGGAACAAAACAGCTTTCTGTTGAACTTTGTTTAGTACCATGATTTGCTCGTTTGACTTTTGAGGAGTCATAACCTGCTTCATTTTTGCCGTCATATAATAAAAATTAGTTAGTTTTGTCGTAAAGGCTTGCGAAGATATAAAAAATTATATACATATGCAAATATTATAGGTAAAAAATTAGATTCATTTCTGTAGTATTGTTGAACTTTTTTATGCTAATAGTAGTCTTATCCATTGAAGGATAATGCGATGCCTCAGAAACACAAAATACTATGGGTGTGTAAATCGTGCAGAATATCCGTTTAGCGGTAGCGGAAGGCCTGTTTAGCGGAAGTAAACCCACCGTTTAGCGGAACTAAGCCCACCTTACAACTTAACCTACAACCTTACACCCCAACTTACAACCAGATAGTTTATTGTTATCATTGTCTTTTAAGAAAGGTTGTAATGTTGTAAGTTCATTTTACAAAGAAGTCTTTTATTAATCTTTTTATCTCTCTTGCGTTTTCAACGTAGTTTTTTTATTTTTGCATTGTATTTGCGACAGAGATTGAAACGCACGAAAAAACAGGTAAGAGTATGATGACCATGAGTAAGACTTGGAGAAAAATAGTTATAGCTGTACTGCTTGTGATATTGTGCTGTGCTGTAGTAACTTGCGCGAGGATTGCTTTTTCCGACAGAGTGGAGCCTACAGACGACAATAGCGAGTTTGTTACTTTGACGGATATGGTGCCAGATGCCGTATTGGAAATCCGCTATTATGGAACCTATAACTTTGTGGGTACACGTATTGATGGCTACATGGAGCCTACGGCACTGCTCACTCGCAAGGCTGCTGAACGTCTGAAGGCCGTGAGTGACGATGTGATGGCGCAAGGCTACCGACTGAAGATATATGATGCTTACCGCCCGCAGATGGCTGTGGATCATTTTGTGCGTTGGTCATTGGATATACCTGATACACTAATGAGGGCTTATTTCTATCCGGACTTGGACAAGGGTGTACTGTTCGAGCAAAAGTATATCATGGCTGAGAGTGGACATACGCGTGGCTCAACGGTGGATCTCACTTTGTTTGATGTGGCCACAGAGAAGGAAGTGGATATGGGGGGTACGTTCGACTGGTTTGGTGTGGAGAGTCATCCTGATTTTTGTGGCAACCCTGAGACAGGAGAGTATAATCCCAATGATGACCGTGCACCTTCTGGCAAAACCATCACCGAGGAGCAGTTCAAGAACCGTATGATTTTACGTCGCGCTATGCTTCGTCACGGGTTCAAGCCATTGGAATCGGAGTGGTGGCATTTTACCTTGGTGGATGAACCTTTCCCCGACACCTATTTCACATTTCCTATAAAGCAGATTAAACGGTAAAAAATATGAGCCTCAGCAATGAGGCTCTTTTTATGGTTTTTTTTCTTCCACGTGAGGGAGGAAATAATCTCTCGTTAGCAAAAAAAAAACAGTTGGTCTGTAAGCCGGGTTCTGTACCCCACAAAAGTAGGGTGCCTGTCATTTATCTGAGCCTGCTGTCACCAACAGGCTTTATCGGTCCACCCTCTGGCATTGGACGAGCAGCCCTTATAGCGCCAGTTTACATGACCTTTCAACTTCCAAGAAGCACAGCTCTTATGTCACCACAAGACTGGTAGGCTCTTACCCCACCTTCTCACCCTTACCTCCGAAGAGGCGGTTGTTTCCTTCTGCTTTACTCAACCCTCGCGGACTGCTTCCCGTTAAGAAGTGGAATGCTCTGTGTTGCCCGGACTTTCCTCCTGCATCCCGAAGATGCACGCGACAGGCCGACCAACTGTTTTTTATATGTAACCCCCTCCGCCTTTCGGGCACCTCCCCTCAGTAGGGGAGAAGTTTGAGGGCTAACAGCCAATCATAAATCATTGGGCTTGCAAAGTTAGTGTAAGCTGAGCGAAATACAAAATAAATTGATTTCTTTTTATTTCCGAGGCACAGCCTAACTTATGAAAAGTTATATATGTTTGATATATAACCAAATGCTACAAATCCTTTACCTTGGTACTGCCTGTCTGACGGAATGCCAAGCGAGCTTGTCCTAATTGCTCATAATGCTGATGGAACTGCACTTGCCAATCTACCTTGAAGTCCTTAAAGCCAAAGCCCTTGGTACTGAGGCGGTCGATTGTCTCTGCTAAAGTGATATCCACGCACCCTGAAGCGGGCAGATATATTTCCTCCTGACTCTTGTCGGGAGCATTCATAATCAACAACTCTGCTTCAGTCAACTCGTTCAATATCATCTGCGTCAACTGGATAGGAATGTGGCATTTGTTGGAAAGCTGACGAGCCGAATAGGGTCTCTCGTTCCCTTCGGCATATTGCTTGCAGATGACCGACATCAGTACTACTGCCAGATAATTGCGAAACTCCAATGAGGCGTTGTTCACCTCTTTATAGTTGTCGTAGCGCTTGAAATTCTGCATGATATGCGTCAGCTGGGCACCTAAGATGCAGATAGTCCATGACACTTGCAGCCACAACAGGAACAACGGCAAAGCGGCAAAGCTACCGTAGATGGCATTGTATTTCGATACCCAAACCTGTCCGCTGATATATAGGAACTGGAACGCCTGGAACAAAGAACCTGCAATGAGGCCGGCTATCAGGGCATAGAGTATCTTTACGCTGGTATTGGGCATAAAGACATAGAGAGCTGTAAACATGAGCCAGCTTAGCACATAAGGAATCAAGCTGATGAGAAACTTGATCATAGGTGCCAAGAGCGTATAGCCCTCCATATTGCTGACTAATGTGGAAATGAAAATGCTTAGACCACCACTGACAATGATAAGGATGGGCATCAGAATCAACATCGAGAAATAATCGGTGACCTTGCGATAGGCCGTGCGGCTTTTCTTCACATACCAGATATCATTGAAGATGCTCTCCATGTTGTTTACCAAACTGATAAAGGTCCATAGCAAGGCTATGAGACCTACTCCCAAGAATACGCCTCCTGTTGTTTGTGAGAGATAGGAGTCAACAAACTGGAAGATTTGTTTGGTGGTTTCATTGTTACCCAACAAGCCTTGCTCAATCTGTTGACGGAGGAGGTTGTCAAAGCCAAAGCCACGGGCGATGCCAAACAAGATGGCGAGTATAGGCACAATAGACAACAACGTACTATAAGTCAAGGCAGCTGCCTTGTTGCTGATACTATCGGCATTGAAACGGTTTATTAGAATATATATCACACGTGTCACGTAGGCCACTGCGTTCTTCAGTGACAACTGCTGGTACACGCTGTCTTGCCAGATGCCGAAGGTGATAAACTTGATAAGCCACTCCCACACCTTGTCGATATACTCAACTATCTTGTTAAACCATGATCCCATAGATGCTTAATATTTCACGTTCTTAACGCTCTTCCAGTCGATATCCTTGGTGCTCTGAGCTACCTTCGCGGTTGGAATCACAGCGCCCTTGCGCACCAAAATCACAGCCTCCAGCTTGTCGGTGGTGATGTCGTTCCATCCAGCCTGATAGGTCTTGCCCGTCTGGTAGTCCACCCAAGCGCCTCCAGGCAGATACACCTTGCGTGTCCAATGACGCAAGCCTGTGGTGGGGCGATGGTCGGTGTTGTTGTAATTATTCTTAGGATCTACAAAGTCCTGTGGCGCATCGAAGATAGGTGCTACCAAGATATCTTTACCAAAGAGGTACTGGTCTTCTACCATCCAAGCCACAGGGTCATCAGGATACTCAATAAACATAGCCCTTACCATAGGCAAGCCTGTCTCTGTGCATACCTTAGCTTGCTCAACAATATATGGCATTAAGGCATATTTCATCTCGGCGTTGGCGCGATAATAGTCTGTAAACTCCTGATTATAGAGCCAAGGCTCGGTAGGAGGTGCCCCATGACTGCGGGTATGTGAGGTGAGGAAGCCAAAAGGCAACCAGCGGCGATAGAGATCTTCGGGGGTTGACTGCACAAAACCGCCTATGTCATGACTCCAGAAGGGGAATCCAGACAAGCCGAAGCTCATGCCTGCATGCAGGGTAGAGAGCATCGCCTCGTTGGTATTGGCTGCATCACCTCCCCAATGCAACGGATAGCGTTGTGAGCCAGCCCAAGCTGAACGTGCCCATATAACAGCTCCGTCCTTCTGAACGTCCTTTGTCACATCCCATACGGCTTTGTTATATCGAACTGGATAGAGGTTATGCTCATACAAACCGCCTCTGCCGTTGTGGTAGAATCCATCGTATGGAGCCCCCTCGCCAAAATCTACCTTGATGGCTCCCACTCCCATGTCGAGCAGATTGCGCAAGTGGCCTTGATACCATTTTACTGCCTCAGGGTTGGTGAAATCCAGACATGCGTCCTCATAAGGCAATGAACCGTCAGCGTTGCGCACCACCAGGTTCTTTTCAATCAGTTCGTTATAGAACACATTGTGTTGGGTAAAGTAAGGCAACTGCCACAGACTGATGTGGAAACCATCGTCAAGCAAGTCTTTTACCATCTTCTGCGGATTGTCGAAACGGTCTTCGGCAAACTTATAGTCGCATTGCCAATCTACACCGAACCATCCAGTATCCAAGTGAATCACATCGGCAGGGATGCGGTTGTCGCGCAGATTCTTGGCTATGCCATAAGCATCCTTGTCACTCAGGTAGGTGATGCGACTCATCCAGGTGCCAAAACTCCATAGGGGAGGCATAGGCGTCTTGCCCACCAGGTTGGTATATTCGTTCAGTATCTCAGCGGGGTTACCAATGAAGAAGAAGAAATCAACGGCCTCGTCAGCCATAAACAGTTTGGTGGCTCCCACGTATGTAGCACCAAAGTCGCAGGTGACGGGTGCCGAGGTGTGCATGAACACACCATAACCACGATTGGAGAAATAGAAAGGTATGGGCTTGTACATCTCATCGGTCTCAGGACCTTGAGGGTCGGTAACAAACAGGTTCACTTTTTGTCCTGCCTTGTTGAGACCTGTGGGCGATTCGCCACATCCATAGATGCGTTCGCCTGTCTTCAAACTGAACACAGGGTTCAGCATGCGTGAGTTGTCGGTACCGCTCTTCTTGAAACCGAAAGGCAACAACTTCACCTGACTTACCCAGTTGTCGTCGTTGGTCCAGGTCTGTGTCAAAACCTTTCCACTGGCATCTTTCAGTGTTATACGCCAAGGATGTTTCTGAATGGTCAGCGAGCCTTGTTTGCTGGTATAAACTATTTCTTTTTCATTTTCCTTGCAAGTCCAGGTTACATGAGGGTTGTCTTTCATAAATTGCGGACTCAGCATGATCTCCTCCACTTCCTTAGGGGCCACCAATGAGGTGAGCATTCGTACCCTGACAGTACGGTCGGAGATGAAATCTACCTTGAAGCGGAACTGTGGATCGTTCTCATAACCTGTATCGGGGAAATCCTTCATTTGCAACTTGTCAGCCACCACCGTATTGGTGTTGAATGCCTGACGGGGTTCCAGACTATAGCGAGCCCATTGCACCTTGCCCTCACCTGTAGTAGTATCAAACTGTGTCAGTTTGTCGGCAAAGAAATAAGTGGCGGTCATATCCACATAGCCACGACTCATGTCTTTGGCCTGATTCATAAGTTGGGCACATGCCGTTGCGTAAGTGACTAACGCCAATGCTGTTGTAACGAAAATCTTCTTCATAAGAGATGTATTTTTCATGTAAACGATTCTGTCCTTTTGCGACGCAGGAATGATTGTTTGGTAAGGATGAAAAACAGTGCCATTCCTGCCATGTGTACCACTGCCATTGTCCAAAAAGCCGAAGCATACCCCATAAACTCTGATACCGAACCACCTATCAGGATACCGATTCCCACACCCAAGTCCCAAGAGGTAAGGAGGGTAGAGTTGGCGGTGCCTCGTTCGTTGTTTTGGGCAACATTGATAATCATGTTCTGCAAGGCTGGCCACATATGACCATTGCCTAAGCCAATCAGAATAGCCGAACCATAATAACCCACCATGTTGGGCATTGCGATAAACAGTGTGTAGCCTATGGTTGAAAGCACAATGCCTTCTGCAGCATTGTGGGTCAATTTGCCTTCCCTCAGTGACTTTGCTCCTTGCAAACGAGAGAGGATGAGACCAATGCTCAGCAACATGAAGTAGGTGCCAGTACCACTGGTAATGCCCATCACCTCCTTGCCATAGATGGCCAGATAGTTGCTCAATATGCCGTAGCAGAAGCCGAAGAAGCAGATGTTGAGGCCTATCACCCATCCCTTCAGCAGAAAGAAGCGGTCGAGTGAGATGGCTTTCTTGTCTTTCATCAATTGTTTCGTTGGCAGTTTCAAGGTGTAATCTACAGCAAAGCCTATGCCGGCTACGATAAATGCCAACCAGAACAAGGCATCGAAATTGTGTACGTATTTATATAAGAATACTCCAATGGTGGGGGCTATGGCCGTGGCGAGGTTGTTGCTCAGACCATAGTAGCCAATGGCTTCATTACGGCGACTGGATGCCACCACATCGATGGCCACCGTGTTGTTAGCTACCGTTGAGGCACCGAAAGGTCCTCCGTGTAGGGTGCGTACGATGGCGAACATCAAAAGGGTACTTGCCAGAAGGTAACCTCCGAAGATGACGAAATATAGGAAAAGGCACACCAGCAGCACCTTTTTTCTTGGGAAGCTATCTACAATGTAGCCGCTAAAAGGTCTGAATAACAACGCTGTAATGGTATAGCCGCTCAGCACCAATCCTATCATGTCCTTTGTTGAGCCAAATGTCTCACTGAGGTACAAGGGCAGGAGAGGGGTGAGTAAATAGAAGGCGAATGACATAGTGAAATTCGCCACCATCACCTTCTTGTAATTGCTATTCCATAGTTTATCCATTATTATTGTATCCTTTTTGCTTTTGCAAAGGTAATAATTAATTGCTTTTTCTTAACTTTGTAGCAAGAATAAATAAACGATGACAATGAAAACAATGTGTCTTTTCAAGATGAAAGCATACTCAATAGCTGTAGGATTGATAGCTTTAGGGATGCTGTTTCCTCAAGCTGTAAAGGCTCAGGGAAATGCACAGACATTTACCCAGGAACAATTAAAGGAATATTTCAATAACCGTCCCAAACCAGACAAATGGATGGACCCAACGGGTAAATACCCAGTAGTGATGGAGGTGGACCCAACGTTAGAAGGTCACACCATCTATCATCCTGTTGACTTGAGTGTCTTCCCCAAGAAAGACAAACTGCCAGTAGTACTGATGTCAGGACCTGGGTGCGACGATGACGGTGACTCATTTCGTCCCTTCTGGACAGAGATAGCTTCGCACGGCTATCTGGTGATAGCTACTGGTGAGCCAGTGCCTGACGGAGTTCGTGCTGCTATGGGAGCCACTACCGAGGAAGACATGAAGGCAGGCTTGGACTGGATTATCAGCGAGAACGAACGACCAGGTAGCAAGTATTATCAAAAGGTGGACACTAAGCATATAGCTTTGTTTGGTCAATCATGTGGGGGCGTACAGGCTTTGAAGTTGTCGGGAGACCCGCGTGTGTCATTGTTAGGTCTTTGGAATAGTGGTTTGGGAGCGATGGCCGATAATGCTGATCCAACGCGCAGTAGTCTGATGGGGATAAGTCCTGCATTGAAAGAAATGCTCATCAACTTGCGCATACCTATAGCTTATTTTGTGGGCGACACTGATCCTGCGCGCCCAAACTCCACTATGGATTATGGCAACATTAAGACCAATGTGCCTGTTGTGTTAGCCGTTCGAGAGATTCCTGGCGATGCTCACGGAGGTACTTTCAGAGAGAAAAACGGAGGGTCTTTTGGTCAGGTTGGGGTAGCTTGGCTTGATTGGCAGTTCAAGCATAGCAAGAAAGCTGCTAAAGTGTTTAAGAGTTCTAAATCATTGCTCTTTACCGATAAGAAATGGGTAGAGGTGAAAACCAAGAACCTATGAGACTTTAGCTGTTTTCATTCTTCTGCAACTGATACTGACGGGGTGAGCAACCCACGACTGCCTTGAAATACTTGCCAAAGAAGGAAGGGTTAGGGAAGTTCAGCATATCACTGATTTGCTGTACTGTTAGGTCGTTTTGGCGGAGCAAAGCCTTTGACTCCAGAACCACATAGTCGCGTATCCACTCGCTGGGCTGACGGTTACTGTATTGTTTTACAATCCTTGAGAGGTATTTGCTGGTAATGCAAAGTTTGTCAGCATAGAAGCTAAGTTGTCGTTCTTTGGTATAATTGCGTCTCACTTCGTCCATGAACTGATGGAACAGCATCTCACCTCGACTTAATTTGGCGTCTTCATTTGCAAGGTTTTCAAACTTGGTAATGCAGAAATAGGTCATGGCCTCCATATAGTTCATCAAGATTTCCTTGGTATAGGGTAATTGCAATTTTATGGCCGATCGCATCATTCTGTACAACATGATGAGATGTGCCATCTCGCCATCAGTATAATGAAATTTCAAAGGGCGCTTCATGTGTTCACGAAACTTCAGCGAATTTTCCATCTTCATGAGCAGTGGAAATGCATCCTCGGGTATTGCCATAATGGCTACACGACAGTCTTTCGACATACTGATATGTTCGCCAATGGTACCTGGCACCATCGTCAGTATTTCATTCTTCTGCACTTTCACCTCCTCTAAGTTGATTCGAAGTGTCATCTCACCATTTGCACAAATCATGATAAGTGGGAATGTAAGCTTGATAGGAAATGGTTGTGTAGGAACAAGACCGTCTAAATCAAGGTCTTCGGTAGAGTCAAGGTTGTCGTCAAAAAGCACAAAATTTTCAAGTACCAGTTTCCTGTCACCACTTGGCAGCATGTCCAACTTCAACTCGGTCAGTTTCAATTCATTTTCCATAGCTCTTCATTCAGGGATTCCCTTTCCCACTACAATTGTTTTGATGCGAAGATAATACAAAAAAAATTAACAACAAAAAGAAAGGCAGTAGAATATAGCAGCATTTGAATGAGGTGCTTTATCCCCTTTAGGACAAAACTGGTAACTTTTTGAGCTTTACAAATGATATTGTTATCACTACCTTTGCACTATCAATAACAAAAGAAAGATAAAAATGAAAGTAGCAGGAAAAGTAATTGTGGTTACTGGTGCTGGGAACGGCATGGGTAGAGCCATTAGCCTTAACTTGCTGAGCAAGGGGGCAAAAGTGATTGGACTTGACATTAATATGGAGGGTTTGAAGAAAACGCAAGAGTTGGCTGGCAACAACGGCGATGCCATGAAACTGATGCAGTTGGATATTACCAACAGAGAGGCTGTGGAACAAGTGGCAGAGGAGGCAGTTCAATTGTTTGGTGCTGTTGACGGCATTATCAATAATGCTGGCATCATACAAGACTTTGTGTCAGTAAACGAGATGGAGTACCGCACTATTGAGCGTGTGATGAACATCAACTTCTATGGAACATTATATATGGTGAAGTCATTCTTGCCTCATCTACTTACTCGTCCGCAGGCACATATCGTTAATGTGTCAAGCATGGGTGCCTTTGCTCCTGTGCCTGGGCAGACTTTCTACGGTGCATCCAAAGCTGCCGTCAGGGCTTTGACCGAAGGCTTGATGACAGAGCTGATGGATACCCATGTGGAGGTGAGCGAGGTGTTCCCTGGCGCTGTAGCTACAGATATTCAAGTACACTCTGGTGTGAAAAATGCAAAAAGTGTGGCTGACTATTCTGAAGATGATTTTAAGAAAGCTAATGCTAATATCACTGTGCCAAGTGAAGCTGCTGAAACTATCGTGAGTGGTATGGAAGCTGGCAAGTGGAAAATCATCATAGGCAAAGACTGCAAGCAAATGGATTTGCTTACTCGCATAGCTCCTCGCTTTGCCATGAAGAAGTTGGCAGAGGTCATGAAGAAGTTGCATGCTATATAATAAGGTCGATAAAAAGGCAACAAAAAAGTGGGACTCGAAAGAGCCCCACTTTTTTGTTTCATCTATTATCATATCATTTCATCAGGATGGTCTTGGTCGTTGGCGCTACGCCTTCACCTGTGACGGTAATCTTTACATTGCCTGGCTTCGATGCACGTACCACTGCCTGAGATTGACCATAGTAGGTAGGATATACACCATCGAGGAAGGCTGCTTCAGTAATTAACGTCTGACTGCCATAGCCCAGCAGTTCGCCACCTTCAACGGTAACTGTAAGTGTACGGTCGGCTTTTGACTCAACAATGCCATTCTCACCTACAAGGTTGATGTTGACAAAGGCCAACTCGTCACTCTTGTAGCTGTCTTTCTCAGGCTCAATACTGATACCTATCTTACCTGTAGCGGAGGTCAGTGTCTGCTCATATTGCTTGCCATTTGCATCGGTGGCCACAGCCTTTAGCGTGCCAGGCTCGTAAGTTACATTTTCGAATGAAGCTACATAGTCTTTTACTTCCTGTTCACCGATAAGCTTGTCATTCACATACAGAGCTACCTTTGGAGCTGCAGTGTATACCTCCACTACGGTAGGCATGCCCTCGCAACCTTGCCAACTCCATGATGGAATGCTGTTAGTTCCTCGCCACATAGACTTCACTAAGTTCTCTTTGTGGATAGGGCGAACAGCAATGTTAGGTTCTACTTGCTTTGTCCAAATAGCCTTAGCCCAGAAAGCTTCTCCTGTAGGGTTGCCAATTAGGTCGATGGCACCACCACCAAAGAGTTTCCAAGGGTAAGTCTTGTTGGCAAAGTCGGGATCGTTGGAGTAATACCAAGCACCTAAACCAATCTCACCAATATAATCTAATGCAGTCCACATGAAGTCCCCCACCACATAAGGCATTTCTTCCACCATAGCCCAGTTCTTGGCCAAGTCTTGTGGATATGTCTCTGAACCGACTACTACTCTGTTTGGATGTGCGGTGCCTTCTATTGGATAGCGAACACTTGCATAGTTGTAGCCTGCAATGTCTAATGCATCGAGCACAGGAGTCGTAGCTTCGTCGAAAGCGGGTTGGAGTGTCGCCATTGACATCTGCTCACTGGAGTTTGTCATCATCATGTTATACTGCTCACTGGTAATCTGCTGTCCGCCACCCATCATAGCAGAGCTAGACTGCTGGAAGATGTTTACGCCCATCTTTGTCAGACCGATAATCATCAGGTTGATGCCAGCAGTAACTGGACGTGAGTTATCTGCTTGGTGCAGGCGATTAATCAGTTCCTTAGCCAAAGCTACACCCTTCTCTTCAGCAGGTTCACCCACCTCGTTACCTATACTATACATGATGACTGATGGATGGTTGAAGTCTTTCTTAACGAAATGGCGAATGTCCTCCACGTAGTTATCATAGAAGTCTTTTGAATAGTCAAACTCTGTCTTGGTGATATACCACATGTCCCACAACTCATCCATCACGTACATACCCAACTCATCGCAAGCTTTCAGCATGGCCTCTGACAATGGGTTGTGTGATGAACGGATGGCATTGAAACCATATTTTTTTAGCAAAGCTACCTTGCGGTAAGCTGCATCTTCGTATTCTGCAGCACCCAGGATGCCATTATCGTGATGGATGCATCCGCCTTGCAGCAACACATCTTTGCCATTCACTTTCAGACCCTGTGTACTCCAAGTGATTTTGCGAACGCCAAAGGGCTTCTCTTGCTTCTCTATGGTTTTGCCATTTTGCTTGAGTTCCACCACTGCTTTATATAAATAAGGAGATTCGGCACTCCACAACTTGGCGTTATCAATGTTCAGTTCCACATTGTCGCCTTCAGCAGATACAATCTGTTTGTTGCCGTCGTAGATGCTGACACTTACCTCACCACCCTGATGCAAGGTTTCTACTTTCACCTTGGCTGGGGCAATTGATAGCGTGCTTACTTTCACCTGCTCAATATATTCTTTTTCCTGAATCAAAAGGTGCAGAGGACGATAGATGCCAGCACCAGAGTACCAACGGCTGTTGGGCATCTGAGAGTTGTCCACATCTACACGAATAGTGTTCTCGCCAGCTACCAGTAAGCCGTCCAAACATACATCAAAAGGCATGTAGCCATATTTGTAGCCACCTGCCTCCTGACCATTTACAAATATCCTACTGTTGCGATATACACCTTCGAAAGCCAGAGTGACATGTTTCTGCAGCAACGAAGCGTCTGCAGTAAATGTCTTTTCATAGTGATACACATTGCCAGGATAAAAGCCGTTATGACGACCTTCCTTCACATCGGCAGAACGAGTTTCTGTCTGCATGGCATCGTGTGGTAGGTTTACCACTTGCTTGTTTGGTTGGGTGTCGCTCCAGAATTGCCAATTTTGGTTAAAGTCAGCTTGCTCATTAGTGGTGCAAGCACAAAATGCGGTCAATGATGCAACCGCCATAATCTTCAATAGTTTTGTTTTTTTCATTGATTGCTAAATTACCCTTAATTCCGCAACACTTTGATTTAACTTTATTTATAAGTTCCTGAGCAACAAAAAGTTGCTCAGGATTTTGCCATGTCAGATTTTTCACTTATCTTAGTGTTGCAAATCAAAA
>Ga0256404_1000315_pt1 | contig 125047 bp, 99 predicted proteins | sample RumenRJG_01DNA_FD_185990 | JGI IMG/M metagenome (GOLD analysis project Ga0256404, IMG submission 185990) | Bovine rumen microbial communities from Lethbridge, Alberta, Canada - RJG_01 | ecosystem: Host-associated > Mammals > Digestive system > Stomach > Rumen | place: Canada: Alberta... | reverse complement strand
GCTTGATGAACTCAAGGAACGCGCGCACATCCGGGTTCTCAGCCTTCTCAAAGCTGCTTGCATTATAGATTACTTTATGGATTCTGTCATTCAGAATAAGCCCGCCGTCCGCCTCTTTTGTCACAAAGTTGTAGACCGGTTTTCCGCCGCCGAATGGGTCGTCCAGGCAGATGAACACTACGTATGACTCCTTCAGGTCGATATAACTATCGCCGCGGTTCAGATGGTCTATGTCCATCATGCTCTGGTAGTAGCGCATACGCAGACCTTCGTCTTTTTTTATGACTGTCTGCATTTCAATGTCGATGACCTTATCTTCATCCTCAAGGTAGGCGTCAAGCCGGATGCCCTTGCCGCCGTAAAGCTCGTCGATTGAATATTGTGATGTGATGAACTCAATCTTTTTGACCTTGATTCCCAGCAGGTTCTGCACGACACCCTTCGCGATTTGCGGGTCACGCATAATCTTGGTAAAAAGGAAGTCGTCTGTGAAAAACAGCTCGTCGTATGGTTTAAGTGTGTATTTTGATTCTTTCTGCATATTTTTGCTCCTACATAGTTAACGCAAAAATATTTCAGAAACGGAACTGAATCACAAAAAAAATTACAACCTATGTACTGTAGACCATTATATTTTGTTACTGTAAATATAATATTTTCAGTAACAAAACATTCTCCTGAGTTAAACAAAAGATTATATTCTCATTAACAAAACATTATGTTTTCAGTAACAGAATATTATGTTTTGTTTAACAAAATATTTTGGTCTTGTTACTGGAGAAAAATCACATTCTCCGATATTCTCTTGCCAAAAGTACAGTGCTTGTGATTGCGGAGCAAGTTGTGGCGAGCGGCTCGGCAAAGAAGATTCCTTTCTCAAACTTTTGGAAAAGGAGATTTCAGCAGATGTCCTTAAAAAAAATTAAGTATTCTTTGTCAGTTAAATATATAAATATTTTTTGACATTTATACAGGCTGCAATTTCTCTGCCGACTAGTTCTCACAACATTCTACTGTCTCTTACAGAATCCACCTACCAGTTTTGCAATGCAAAACTGTAAACAAAACCTTAATCCACAGAATATTGAAAAAAAATATAGGTTTTGTTTGTGATTTACGCAGGTTACAATTCCTCTGCCAACTAGTTCTATCAACCTGCTACCAAGTTTTTTACAAAAATTTGCAGAATTTTTTGTGATTTATTTCATTTTCTGAAATCTTTTTGCGTTAACTAGTTATATGGAAAAAATTGAAAACAAAATCTATCGAATCAAGCCGGTCGAGGAACTGAAATTCACCGACGACTTCATGTTCTGCCGCGTAATGCAGAACCCTGATTTGTGCAAGGGCGTAATCGAGCGCCTCCTTGGAATCAAAGTTGACAAGATTGAATATCCCGAACTACAAAAAGAAATCCGCCCGTACTACAGCGCGCACGGTGTCCGCATGGATGTCTATGTGAAAGATAGCGACCGCATTTTTGATATTGAAATGCAGACAAGCGTCCCCGATGACCTACCGCGCCGCATGCGCTACTACCAGAGCATGATAGACATCGACACACTTATGAAAGGTAGCGAGTATGAAACTCTAAAGGAAAGCTACGTAATATTCCTCTGCACAAAAGACCCGTTCGGGGTGGGGCTTCCGGTCTATTCATTCAGCACAGTCTGCAAGGAGAAAAAAGATTTTGCTTTAAATGACGGAATCAACAAGCTGTTCTTCAACGCGAGCGCCTTCGCATCAGAGAAAAACCTTGAAATAAAGGGCTTCTTGGGTTATCTTTGTAGCGGAAAGCCTTCCGACACTTTCACAGAGGACATCGAGCAGCGCGTCGAGAGGCTAAAAATCAACGAGATTTTCAGGAGCGACTATATGATGGATGCACTGCCACTTCACGACGCAAGAAAAGCCGGTCTAAAGGAAGGAATTGCCCTTGGTGAAAAACGCGGAATTCTAGCAGGCGAACGTAAAAAAGCCCTTGAGACCGCAAGAAAAATGCTAACGAAAAACATTTCAGTAGAAATAATCGCCGAATGTACAAGCCTTTCAACTGATGAAGTTCTTAAGCTCAAGCAGGAAATTTAGCCAAACTTCTACCCAGTTCTACACACACTCACATTGTTTTTAGCTAAACTTGCGCACTGAACAGATTTTAAGGCAAAACGCATTTCATTCATACGCAGGCTGATTTTTTTGCCCACAATTTTTTTCAGCCTGCAACCAAACTGCTTTCTAATTGTCTAAATTATTAAATTCATATACCATAACTAAATACCATTTTTAGAGGTATCAAAATGAAAAAAGTAAACGGATTTTCTTTAGGCGTTCTTATTGCTTCAACATTAATTTGTTTTGGAGCTTTGATTTTTTCGGGCTGCCAGAATGACTTGCTAGAATCTCCTTCTTTTCAGAACAGAGGCTCTTATTCAACCGGAAAAGTTTCCGCACCAACAAATGTCACTGCAACTCAGGGCGGATTCAGAAGCATAACCCTAAAATGGACGGCGGCAAAATCTGCGGTTCTTTACAATATATATTCTTCTGATACCGCAACCGGAACTTTCGATTTTCTTGAACAGACACCGGACGCAACCTGCAGCTACACGTTAAGCGAAAGCCCGGACGTAAAAAAATACTATAAAATCAAGTCGGTTGACTCAAACGGCGAAGTTTCCGAGTTGTACAGCCAGATTTGTTTCGGCACAACGCTTGCAACCCCGATAATCACAAGCATCAAGCAGAATGCAAACGGAGACGAGATAACCGTCCGATGGTACAAAGGTGTAAACTGCACAACAGACACATACCTGAACAGCGGACTTATCTACACCGTGGTTCTTTACAACGCGGATGGAACACAAGTCATAAAGGAAGAGACAATCTCTGCGATGGACGTAAAAGAAGCCGCAGACACAAAATACACATTCAAGAACCTTACCCCAAACACAGAATACTGCATACAGATAAAAGCCTACACAAAAGCCTCACAGGACTCAAAATCAACAGAAAACAGCGACATCCTGAACCAGTCAACAGCGCACTCGCTTATTCCGGCCGCCCCGGAAAACTTTGCAGTCTCAAAAGGAACTTCAAAAGACCAGGTAACGCTCTCGTGGACACTTCCAAAATTCGCGGAAATCAAAAGCTCCACGGCGTTCGAGACGCGCCCAGTCTACTTTAAAATCTACCGCAAGCTTGAATCCGCGCCGGAAAATGCCTACGAGCCGATTGTAAGTTATTTGGGGACAACAGAAATAAAAGCTAATGAACAACCTCTAAAAACGGAAATTCACTTCATAAGAAATGAAGAATCAGAAGAAGAACCTGTAAAAAAATATTACGGTGATTCATTCTATGTAAAACAAGGTGATGAGACAATATACAATATCGAAGTTGGAATAGAATATCCAGCTGAACTTCCAGAAATAGACCCGAACTATCCAAATTACATTCCGGGAACAAAAATAACACTTTCAGACAAGACAGTCACACGCGGACAAAAATATTCCTACCGCGTACAGTCATTCATTGACGACAACGGAAAGAAAAACGTAACCTCTGATGAATCACTATGCGAAGATTCCGGATGGCTAATAAATAGTCCAACAGTCTCTGTTTCTTCAACACACAAAGAAAAACCTAAAAAAACAGAAAATGAGCCAACCAAAATTGAAAGCTTTACAGTTACATTGAATTTTAAATTCGATGATTTTGGTCAGCCATACAACTACGTAATTACTGAAATTTGCCAAAATATGGAAAAAGCAGAAGTAGATGGTGAAGATGATAAAGAACTAAGCAAAGAGGAACGATATATTTCGAATTCATCTTATTCATCTATGTTTCCCAAAATATTTGAATATATTCCCGAAGACGATGATAAACATTACAAAAAATACTCATATAAAGTATCTATTTGCGATTCTTCTTCAGAAGATATTTCCGATGCCTATTACACAGCAGAAGCTCCTGGGTGTGTAATTGTAATAAATGATGAAAGTAAAATTCCTAATGTAGACGATTTTAAAATTACAGATGGATATAAAGATAAATTCATACTTTCTTGGACTTATAAGAAAGACTGTAAATATACTTTAAAGTGGAAAAATATAGACAAAGACAATAATGAATCTCCAGATTTGCTGATAGAAATTTTAGACAACGAATTTCTCGAAACAAAATTAAATGAAGAATCTGGAATCGTTACATTTGAACATTCTGCAAACAGTGGAGACACAAGAAAACAATATACTCTAACAGCAAATAATGGACTGGAAGCAACAAACACACTTCCAGAAGAATATAAAACCCTTGGAACTCCAGAACCATATTTTGAACCTTCATACAAATCTATAAAAGTTATATGGAAACCTGTCCAGAAAGCTTCAAAATATGAGATAACAACAGAATACAAAAAAGAACCGATTACAGCTGAGAATATTTCTGAAATCCAAACTGATGAAAACGGTAACCTTTATTGCGAAATAACAGAACCTTATGGAAAAAACGATGATGGAACATTTAGAACAACAAACGCAGAAATCTCTGGTCAAAAAATCGATTTCAAAATAACAGCAATTTCTCAAAACTCTGAAAATACAGAAATTGATAGAACAACATCTTCTGATGACTTTAAGATTTTCACCCTAGGACCAGGAGCAATTGAACATACAGAATCAGACAATGGAAACCCTAAAAATGAAAAAGGACTTTCAGTAGAGGGAGCAGTTAATTCTATAACTTTAAGATGGAACAATGTTGAAGGTGCAAAAGGTTATTTAATCATCAGAAAGAAATATAGCGAAGATTATTATCCTGACTTGAAAAACAAAGCGGATATTTATTACTACTCCGAAGAAGATAAATCCCTGGAACTTATACAAGACGAATCAACGGTTTCTGCTTCTTGTTACAAAAATGGAAATGAATTTACATTTAAGGATAATTATCAACCTGCTAAAAATTATAATAATCAATATGAAATAGACCAAGCTCAATTAAAATGGGGCTTACCTTATGGTTATACAGTTATTCCTGTTATAAAAAATACAGATTTTATAATAGGTGATGGTTTAAAAATACAAGGAACTGAAATTACATATACAGAATCATCTTTAGAGAAAATTGAAAAGCAGGATTCTACTTACGGTTATGGTCTTGCATTAAAGGCCTCAAAAGCAACAAGTAAATCTCAAGTTGCTCTTTCATGGGCTACTCCATACAAAACTTCGCAAAAACCTACTATATATTATAGAAGTTTTAACGAAGCCAATGGCTCTGTATGGAAAAAAGGAGATACTTCAAACAGTCTTACAACTGCACAGATAAAACCAGAAAGTGATTATAAAGCCTATGATTATGTAGTATGCTATTCTCCAGACTCACCTGACACACTAAATGTGGATTCATACTTTGAAGATTACATTGCAACCAAAAAAGATTCTAACAATGAAAAAGATAACAAAGGATACATACTGGCACTTGAAGCACCAACTGCTAAATATGGTGGAATATCAAGTGGCGATGATTATGTAAAAGACAACCATTACTATTACTCAGAGAATTTATCATGGAAACAATATAATCCAGAAGAAAAAAGACAAGGCTTTGATAGTGTTGAAATATTTATGCTAAATACAAATAAAAAAGACGGATGGGTAAAAATTGTAGACTTAAATCCAAGCGATTTTTCAGTATCCAATACAGAAATTGCCTCTGCAAAATATGACTTGCTAATTGAAAAAACAACGAACAGCGATATTGCCATTATGCCAAAAAGTATAATAGAAGGCGGAACAAATACAAACGGACTATTAAAAGTTCTAAGAGATGCAAAACACTATTATATGATAAAGGGTGCTAGAACAATTACAGATTCAGAAGACAAAAAGAAAACTATTGAAATTTCAATTGGAGATAATGGTTCAATTTACGCATATAGACAGATAACTGATGAAGAGCTTGTAAAATCAACAATGCTTGTAATTGCGGATTTAATAAAAGATTCCCAAATGGAAGATTATGGAACTGGAACTGCATTTGGAGATGCAAAACCTGTTTATGGCTACAGCGGCAATGACGAAACTGGAAAATTTACATGGGAACAAGATGCTTCAAGCAGATTTAATTGGAAAATCACAAAATTCACACAAGGTTGGAATAAACTACCATATGAACAATTTTCTAATGTTTCCAAATTAACAGAAAACACAAAAAAGCTAATAAACTTTATAACTATTTCAGATGCGGACAGTCTTTCAGGCGATTTTAAACGAGGAAGAAAAAATGCCAAAACGTTGGAATATCTTTCAATTAGAAAGCTTGAAAGTGATTTTTTCGGTATAAAATCATATAAAGATTTTGATTTAAATGAAAAAATTCCTCTTGTAGTTACAGCTTCACAAAAATCTTTTGATTATTTATCTTCTTACTCAGGAACTGTAAAATTTGCAACTTCAGATTCTCAATTTTCTGTCATACTTGAACACAACGGTTCGCAAACATTTAAGAAAGATGTTTCTGGCGATGAAGTAAAAAAATGGTTCCCTGCAAAAATCGGAAAAAATGCATATACAGGCGACTCAACCGAATACTGGTGGGAGTAATAATTATGGAAAACAATAAAACCTTTACTTTGCACAATGAAAAAATCAAATCTCACTTTACCCCCCCCCTACAGTTCTGCGGTTTAATTTTAGCCGGCTGTTTGGCATTGGCTTCTTGCTCAAGTTTTTTTGAATCGGATGTTTCCATGAACTCAAACAGCAACAATTCCAGCATCTACGACCTTTTAACTCCGCCGGAAAAAATAGAAAGGCTTTCCGCGCCAACAGAGATTTTTATTTCCCAGGGTTTGTATTCAGGCGTAATAGAAGTAAGCTGGTCGGCCGTTCCAAATGCAACTTCCTATAAGATTGAACGCGCTGTTGTAAAGGAAAAAAATGCGGACGGCACTTGGGAAATGCCAAAAGAATCAGACTTTGAGCTTTTGACTTCCTCAAATATCTACAACACAAAATACACGGACACAATCATCCAGGAAGCAAAGTACACAAGCCTTGAGTTAAACTATGTGTACTATTACCGCGTTTTTGCGCAGAATCCTGCAAAAGGCTACACAGAAAGCGAATATTTTCCGGACTATTCGGAGCACAAGGTTTTTGATGCAGAAGGCAAAGAAACTGGAAAAGAAGTTTACGCCGACCCTACAAAATACGGAACGCTCTTAAAGCCGGTTACAGAAATAGAAGCATCCAAGGGAACTTCCTCTGAGTCAATCACAATAAAATGGAACGCTGTTCCGGATGTCTGGAAATACAGAATTCAACGATGCGAGCGCGAGCAGGGAAACTATTACCAGATTGCGGAAGTTTATTCAAACGAGACTGAATATATTGATGAGATGGATGAAGCCGACCAGGGAACAGAGTTTTACTACAAGGTTTACGTTCTGAACAGCAACAACAAGCTTTCATGCTCAAGCGCCGCCGCTATGGGATATTCTTTGCAGCCGGGCGCGCCTACTGCTCCGGAAAATATCCATGTGGAAAATGGTCTTGGAACAAGCAACAAGTCTTTGACAGTAAGCTGGACTTCTCTTTCTAACCCTCCTGACGGCACATTGACGTACAATCTTTACAGAACAAGTTCAAATGATTCTGTATATAAACTTATAAAATCAGGTTTGGAATCAACCGCTTCTTCTTACACAGATTCAAGTGTAAAACCTGGAATTTACTATTATTACTTTATCCAGACTACAAAAACAAATGGCGAAGAAAAACTGAAAAGTTCTTTCAGCGAAACTGGAAAAGATTCTGCAAATCCGGCTTATGGATTCCTTTTAAGCGCGCCAACTTATATCGAAGTTGATGACGGTTCAGACACAGAACATAAAAAAATCATCTGGACGCCGGCAATAAACAGCTTGAACTCAGAAAACGCAGTTGATTTTAAGTACAATATTTACGCAGATTCAGAAAGAACTGGAATTTTTGACAAAATGATTGCAGGCTCAATTACAAGAACAAGCGAAAACGGAAATCTTTACGCAGAAGTATCTCTTACTGATGGAAAATTCTTTGTAATTACAACTGTAAATGAAGACGGTGTAGACAAGGAAAGCGCAAAGAGCGAGATTGTTGCGCCAGTTCCAGAAGCTCCGAGAGATGTCTATGCAACAAAAACCGCTGGTTTAAAGACAATCCAGAATAAAGTTGCGGCGGCTGGTGGAACTTTTGATGAATCTTTGTGGACTGTGAACAAGAACGAAGTTTACCCAGTTCTTATAACTTGGGACGCTCCTAAAGATGGTGCGGACGGTGGCTACGACATTTACCGTTCAACAAAAGCGGATTCAGGATTTAAAAAGGTTGATTCTGTTTCAAAAGATAAAAAATATTACATTGATTCTTATGCGACAGCAAAATCTGGAATCATGTATTTCTATAAAGTTGTTTCTTTGAACAGTCTTGGTCAGGGAAGAAAATCCAACACACCGGAAAACGACATTGAGCACAACGCACGTGGCTATGGCGCAATTACCCGCGAGCAGTGGTTCAGGGAATACAACAAGAATATTGCAAGCTCGCAGAAAAAACTTACGCTTATGCACAATCCTAGCGATTTGGACAAAGTTGGTTCAGAAAGCGTAAAGGGAAACATCAGCGGAACTTTGGGCTACAATGCAAAAGTTGCCGGTCTTGGCGCGGAAATCACAATGCCGTACACAAATTACGCGGATCACTTTATTAGCGATGACAGCACTTTGGGAATCAAGTTTATTCTGGACGGAAATACGGACACAACTTCAAACATGAGCGCAAACGGACACATGCACGAAACTGTCCACTGCTTCTCTAGAACTATTGATGTAACAGATGCCGCACAGATTGAAAAAGCATTTGAAAATCTTTCTGAACCGGCAAAAAATACAATCAAAAATACCGGCGATAAAAATTATCTTTGCGGAATGTATCCAGGCTACGCAATTTACAACAATCTTGAAATCAAAGGTGGAGCTGCCGGCGGTGGTTATTACCTTGTACAGACATTCGAGCTTGACAGGAAAGACAAAAATTCTGGAACAGTTGTTCTTGCAGAAGACAAAGTAAACTGGCTTGTAGGAGAAGAAAAATGATAAAAAACAAAAAAATCTTATTTTTAGGAACTATTTATCTTTTGAGTTCGGCAATTCTTCTTTATGCAGAACAAAATGAACTGAATAATGAACAGGATATTGAATATCTGAAGATATTTAACGAATCTTCTTTGAGCAGCCATAAAAAACTTACGCTTATGCACAAAAGAAGCAATCTTGCAAAGCTCGGAAAAGAAAAAATCAATGGCAACATAAGCGGAACTTGCGAATACTGGGCACGCGTCCGCGGATTCAAGGGTGTTGTTACAATCGTTTACAAGGATTACTGCGACATAGACGGCTGGATTTTAAACGGAGAATGTAACACAAGGGCAAATATTCATGCAAATGGAAAAATGTACGGAAAAATTGAAGTAACCGGCACAAATCCTGGAACAGTCTACTACGAAAATGTGATTATAAAAAAAGGAACAAGCGCAGGCGGAACTTACGGCGTTCAGCGCGGCGGTTTTGAGCGTTCAGAAGTTGAATACAATGTTCTTCCGCAAGAAGTTGAAGAATCAATTGACGATATAAAAGAGCAACCTGCATAAAAAAATACATTCTGTTAAAACTGGAGTAATTATGAAATCAATAAAAAAAATATTTTTGCCTTTGACTGTTATTTTTGCATTTTTTGCAAGTTTCTTGCTTTCTTCATGCTATGAGCCTTCGCCTTTATACGGAAAATGGGCAGATGACTATGGAAATTACATAACTTTTACCTCTGATGGAACTTTTGTAGCAAAAATCTACACAGAACCTCAAGATGAAAAAAGCGAAATCAATTACCAGGGCGATTATTCGGTAATAGACAATGTTCTTGTTTTTACTGTCTCTGAAAAAGATGGCGAAACTGTTTCTGAAACCATAAACACTGAATGGGACATCCGTGGCTCAATGCTTTATCTTACTTGGACAAATGCCTCTAACAGCAAAACATTGAATCTTACTTTGTATCATGTTTCAAAATAAGGCGGAAAATATGAAAAAAATATTTTTGATTTTTGCGTTCGCTTTTCTGCTTTTTCCGGTTATTTGCCAGGAGACTAATCTTTTTGAAACTTCCACCGCAGAAGAAAAAGATGACCCGAATGTAGAGATTAACGAAAAAACCGGATTCCCAAGAATCAAGGCAAAACCATTTGTTATGTTCAACGAGGGATTTGCCGCCGCTCAAGTTACCAGAATCCAGACTGTAAGCGGCAGAAGCAACTTTGTGTGGCAGAATGATTTTATAGGCGCGTTTTTTCAGATTCAGACAAGAAATATGAAACCGCTAAATTCTGTAATCCGGACTTCTGTGTTTTATCCGTTTTACAATACTTTTAATGACGTAAAGCAGTTTCCAAAACAGACAGTTTTGTACGCGTTCGACTTGTTTGCGGGACCGATTCTTGAAACTGATATGTGGAAATATGTCCGCCTAAAATTCGGGTTGGGATTGCATTATATGTACCAGCTTTCGGATGAATATCACCTTCATTATCTTGGAGGCGGTGCTCTTGCCGGTCTTGAACTTCCTGTTGAATCAAGATGGTCAGTTCTTTTGGACGGAACATTTTCTTTTGATTACCCGAATTTTGGAACAAACAGTCTTGTTCAGCCGTACGATTATTCATGGCAGTACCAGCTTAATCTTGGAGTTCGCTACAGCGTAAAGGGCAAAAACAAATATTCTTACATACGCCAGTCTGCAAAATCTTTGCAAAAAGAAGAACTAAAGGCCGAAAAGAAAGCGGCAAAAAAAGAATTAAAAGCCCAAAAACGCGCAGAACGCAAAGCGGCAAAAGCAGAAGCAAAAGCCCTTAAAGACAAAGAAAAAATCCTAAAAGCCGAAACCGCCGCCGCAGAATCCGCTGAAACTGAGGCGGATGCTAAAGGGGAAGAAAAATAAGTTGTTGACAATAAAAAACTTATTTCTATAGTGCGAATATGGAAAAAAAATTAGACTTGATTTCTGGTGGAATTTCTGGAGCAATAACTGATATTTATTCAGAAGAGGCTTTACACCATGCAGAATTGTATTACGAAGAAATTCGACATATGACAACAGATGTTGAAAAAATCGCAAGAAATACTGAGTTTACTGAAAGTCAAATTTTACTCGTAAAGGATTACCTTTTTGTCTCAAAACATGAAATTTTTGGTGGCTTCAGACGTTTTGACCCATGTTTTGAAATTGCAGAAAGCTGGAGAAGACTTGCTTTTGACAAAGAAAATATAAAACCACATGACATTACACTCATAAATCATGAATTAACAGAAATGACTCTTGTGGCAAAAGGTGTTTCTCAAGAAGAAGCCCATAGGCAAGCTTCATTGAAATATAATTATTCTCTTGAAAAGAATGAATATTATGCTAAACTTGGAATTGAGCAAAGTTCTAAAAACATGGAAAGAACTTCTGGTGGGATTACGGTGCATAATTTGCATGATGATAAAAATTATGATTTTTCAAGGTGGTAAGATATGATAAAAATGACAAATATCAATAAACAGGGAAACATAATAACTCTTGACTGTCATTCAGATGAAGCATATCCAAATGAACAGTCATACAAACTTGCTTTTAATGCGGAAACCAAAGAAATTCTTTCAAAACCAGAAAATGCAGAAATGTCTGATATAGCAAAAATAATTTACAAACTTAGAAAATACCTTTTAAATGGAATTTCTTTACCCTCAAAAGACTGTATTGCGTGTTTTTAACTTTTCTATTCCACAAATTTATGTGAAATCAAAAAGCTTGCGATTTCTATTATGGCAATCATGAGGGCGTAGACTTTTAGGCAGAGTTTTGTGCTTGCATCTGTTGGAAGAAGATTTTTCCAGTAAAAATTCTCTTCCTTGCGAAGGCATAAAAAGATTATTGCGTTGTAAAGTATCAGAGCCATCAGAGCAATTTCACATACTAGAAGAATTTCTTGTTCATCTTCTGTTATGCCTGTAAAAAGTAAAAGGCTTGTAAAAAGCGCAACGCTTACCAGCGAATAGATTCCGCAATTCCAGACAGATTGTGTGTAGCCCTGCCCGCCTGCAAAAATCGCGGCCGTTCCCGTGGAAAACAGCGCAAACAAAAAGAATGTGCAAAGCAAAAATCCAGTAAAGACATAAAAAAGCCCCCATCCCAAATCAGGGGAAGCAACAAAAAACGCAAAAGAATCTATATTTCTTGCAAGAACAGGAATTGCCGCGGCAAGCGCAAACATAAAAAAAACAATACCAAAAATCCGTAAAAATACTTTAGACATAATTTTATTTTATCACATTGAGAAAGTTTCTGTAACGTGCTAATCTTGTAAAGTTATGATTAATGATATAAAAAAATCCATTCTTTCCGGGCTTATGATTTGCATCGGCGGAACTGTTTATCTTTCTTGCATTGCATTGAACCTAAAACCGCTCGGTGCATTTTTATTTGCGGCAGGACTTTATTCAATCTGCGTGTACGGCTTTAATCTTTACACAGGAAAAGTTGGCTATATTGCTTACAATTTCAAAGATACAAAATATATCCGCCTTGTAGTTCTTGTGCTTGCGTTCAATCTGCTTTCAACATATATTTTGGGAATTTTGGCTTCATACGCGTTCCCGATGATTGTTGAACCGGCAAAAAATATCTATGAGGCAAAATACAAGACTCCGCTTTTACGCCTTTTTATTTCTGGCATTTTCTGCGGACTTTTAATGTTTCTTTCTGTTGACACCTGGAAAAAAGGCACAAAAATTGGAGTTTTTATCTATATTCCAGTTTTTATTCTTTGTGGATTTGACCATTCAATCGCAAATTCATTCTACAACGGAATTGCAAACGGACTGAACGCATTCTCGCTCCAGAATTTTCTGATTTTTGCAGTAGTAATTCTAGGAAACGCAATTGGCGGAATGTTGATTCCACTTATTGCAGGAAAACCCGCCGACGAATCCCAGAATTAATTGAACGCTAAAACAGTTTTTTCAGAGCATCCACTGCCGCGCCTTTTGCGGCATTGGAAAGCTGCTTGTTGATTTTCGCTTTTTGATCTTCAAGCTGTTTCTGCAGATTGTTCACAGAATTCATCTGGTTGTTCAAAAGTCCTGAAATATCTGTGAACGCAGAAATCTGTTCAGTTGCGATTCCTGTTTTTTCGCTAAGAACTTTTGTTACATTCGCCTGCGCTTCAGAAGCAATTGAATTCAGTTCACTTGTAAGAGCCTGAGTTACCGGCGTTACAAGTTGCTTTGTAAGCCTATCGATATTTGTAAGCTCAACGTTCATTCCGCCATTTTTGTTGTACAAAACATTGAATCCGACCGAAAGATTTTTTATGCCAGAAATAGCCTTTTTGTAAAGCTCGGAAACTTTTGCCGGCTCAAAATCCATTCCCTGAATTTCAGTTATTTTCATATTCAAAGTTCCACCAACAGAAAAACTTCCGTCTGTCTTGCAGGTAAGAACCGCATCAATATCGCTTGCCGAACTAAGATTGAAAACCTGAGCATCCGCGCTGATTGGATAACCTTTTCCTGAATAATCAGCAAGAATCAAAGGCGCATTGGAATTGTCGCGGGCATCAATTGTTACAGAAGCCTTGTTTGGTTTTCCCATGACTTTAAAATCTGCGTTGATTTTTGCAGGTTTTCCGCGCATATTCTGGTCGCTGGAAATTTCAGTGGCAGTTCCTTTGAACAAAAGTTCGTCTGATTTGTATTCGTAGCCAGAAGCCACAACATTTTCAATCAAAAGTTTTGGAACTGTATCTTTTTTGTAATAAACCATTCTTCCGGCAGACCGCGCGTGTCCAGTTGAATTTTTTGTTTTTTTCGCTTTCTTTTCAGTTTTTTCCGCAGATTTTTTTGAATCTGCCGCCACATTTGAATTTCCTTTTGAATTCATTGCGGCAGTCAATGCTTTGTCAATGTACGGATAATATTTTCCAGCTTTTTCAAGAATGATTCCCCGAACGCCTTCTGTAAGAATATTTTTTAAGCCGTCAGCAGAAAAAAGATTTTTCATTTCCGCAATTTTCGCGTCAACCAATTTTGAATCGGCTTTTATTGCGTTCTGAAGTTGCTTTGAATAATCATTTACAGAGTTTGTGTCAGCCTTTATATCTTTTGAAGTTGCCGCCATCTTGTTTTTTAGGGAATTTGTTTCGCTCATCGCAGTTTCAATGTCGCTTATGGCTTTTTTTAGCGTTGTGGCGTTTGTAATGTTTCCCCAGTTTGTTTTTACCAAAGAATCAACGCTTGTAGAAAGTTTTGTGATTGAAGTCTGATATTCGTTTGGAACATTCTTCCATTTTTCAACTTTTGTCTTTACGTCCGCAGAAATTGAATTTGCCACAGCCGGAGATTTCAGCTCATTCTGAATGTTGGAAAGCATTGTTTCCGGATTGTAACTTTCAAACATTTTTTTAAGCTGGTCTGCCGCTGCCATCATTATTGAGTCAGATTCTTTTTTTGTGTCAGCAGAGACTTCTTTCTGTTTCTTTGTTTTTGCCTTGCGAATAAGCTCGCCGGACTTTTTGCGTTCAGTATCAATCGCAACTCCGGAAACTTCTATATTTTGCGCATGAAATTTTCCTCGGAGCAAATCTGTAAGATTAAAGGCAACGTCAATTTTGTCTATCTCAAAAATATTTTTCATCGGAGACTCAGCGTTTGCCTGGGCAAGCCCATCAATTTCCAAGGACGCTCCAAAAATCTGCAAATCAACTTTTTGAATATCGGTTTTTGCTCCAAAAATTTCTTCCATTGCGGCGGTCAGACCTTTTTTTATCACAACATTTTTAAATAGCGTTACAGTGATTCCAATTCCAGCAATCAAGCAGACAACAGCAAGAAGCGGAACGAATTTTATTCCGAATTTCTGATTTTTTACATCGATTGCAATTTTCTTGCAGCGGAAAAAGTCTGCTTTGGCGATTTTTGCGGTTCGATCAAAAAACAAAATCTCACGGCCTTTTTTATCTGTTCCTTTTTTAAACTGTGACTGAACTAATTTTTTATCCGCATCAATGTAAATCTTTTTAAGGACTTTTTTTTCAAAATCTTTTTCACTGAATTTTTTTCTATAAAAGCCTGGAAGTTTTTTTGCCGGAACGAGTTTTATCTTCTTTTCTTTTTTTGCCATAGTTTTTGAAGATTTTTCAGTTTTTGCAGGAACTTTTGATTTTTCAGCTTTTTTTTCTATATTTTTTTCAGTTTCAATTTTTTTTGCCATGATTTTTTCCCTTTCCTTAAATTAATTCCGTCGCTTTTGAAGCAATTTTTCCAATTACCGGAATATGATAGATTGTCTTTAAGATTTTTGAATCGTTGAATCTTGGCGCAATATGTTTTCGCCAAAGTTTTATCACAAAATACATAAGAACAAAAAAAGGAATGTAAGCCAAAAGCCCGAACACAAGCGAACCGGCAACAATTGTATTATTGAATTTTGTAAATCCTACAAACGGAACGTCCAAAGCCCAGGCGTAAAAATTTTCCAGCGGAGCAAAAGTAAGAACAGCGTAACCGATTTTATCAAAAAGTGGATCCAAAAGATAAGCACAAAGTGTTCCAATAATAATCATTATATAATAGCCGCACTTATTTATGCGCACAAAAGCAAAGAAGATAAAAATCACATACCACAAAAGATTGTTTTTTGGCATAAAACCAAGAATAAGCCCAATGCAAAACGAATTTGCAATCTGAGACGGCTTTGAATTTGAATTAAGCGCTTTTAGGAAATTAATTAAATATGCAAGCATTTTCTACAGACTCCAACAAATTATTGTAATAAAATTGAGTTTTTTGCTAATACAATAAAATGAATAAGCGGAAGGAAAAAGGTAAGTTTGGCGTCCTTGAAGTGGCTTTTGCCGAATGGCATAAAAGAATTATTGAGGATTTTACAAAGTAAAACCGGAAATAATTCTTCCCAAAAAACACTTCACAATAGCCAATACTTGACTTTTGACTGGAAGCTTAGTCATTTTCTTTCACAATCATCAAAACTCAATTTTATTCTATATATTATATCACATTTCAAAATAGAAGGAAGTTCATTCTTCAATCTGAATTTGAATCGGGCAATGGTCGCTTCCTGTTACATCTGAAAGAATTGTTGAAGAAACGACTTTGTTTTCATAATTTTTGTGAACGCACCAATAATCAATGCGCCACCCGATATTTTTTTCACGCGCATGGAATCTGTAGCTCCACCATGTATACTGCTTTGGCTCCTTGTTGAATTTTCTGAATGTGTCAACGTAACCGGCGTTCAGAAAACTTGTGAACCATTCGCGTTCCTGCGGAAGATAGCCCGGATTTTTTTCATTTGTAGAAGGATTTGCCAAGTCAATCGGAGTGTGGGCAACATTATAGTCTCCGCCAAGGACAACGTTAAAACCGGTAGCAACAAGTTCATCACATTTTTTTAGAATCGCATTGTTAAACGCAAGTTTATATTCAAGGCGCGCTCCCGCTTCCTGACTGTTTGGAAAATACGCGCTGATTACGGCAATTTTTCCAAATTTTGCAATTGTAACGCGGCCTTCGTCGTCAAAAAGTTCATTTCCTAAAGTTTCAACAGAATCTGGCCTTTTCTTGCTATAAATTGCAGTTCCGCTATATCCGGCTTTTTTTGCGCTGCTGAACGAGGAATAATATCTTTGGCAATCATCAAAAAGTCCTGCGCCACCAGAAGAACCGGAAAGCACAGAAGAGGCGTTTTCTCCATAAGGCGGAGCAATCAGATTTTCAGAAAGTTGTGCCGGGTTCGCCTTTGTTTCCTGAATGCATACAACATCCGCACCGCAAGAAGCTAGCCAGTTCAAAAAGCCTTTTTTTTCAACAGCTCTGATTCCGTTCACATTCCAAGAAATTATGTTCATTTTATGTCCTTAAAAAATTTTCTGTATTATTTTTCGATATTTAATTGTAGCAAAAAAACAGCAAATTACGCAAATTCTTATTTTCTATTTACCCACAGGAAAAAAATCGCTAAACTGAGTTCGAACAGTTACCCAAAAGGAATTGATTCACCGCGGAAGAGCAATATTTTCCGCAAAAACAAAGCTCTTTTACAAAAGACTTGATCTAAAAGGACAGGTACTATGACTTCTCTTGATTTTTTTAAGTACAAAACGGAAAAACACAAAATTTCCATGGTAACGTGCTACGACACAACTTTTGCGCGTCTTGTGGAAAAAACAAACGTTGACTGCATTCTTATAGGCGACAGCCTGAGCATGGTCATGCACGGCGAAAACACAACAATTCCTGCAAAAATGGAATGGATGGAAGAACACACAAGAAGCGTGCGGAACGGAACCCAAAAATACATTGTTTCGGACATGCCATTTTTAAGCACGCGGAAAGGCATTGAATTTGCGACAGACTGCGCCGGACAACTTCTTGTTGCCGGAGCAAACTGTGTAAAAATTGAAGGAATTTTCGGTCAGGAAGAAATTATCCGCCATCTGGTTTTAAGCGGAATCCCGGTCATGAGCCATTTGGGACTTACCCCGCAGTTTTTTCAGGCTTTTGGCGGACACAAAATGCAGGGAAAAACTGAAGAAGCCGCGGAAAAAATCCTGGAAGAAGCAAAACTCGCGGAAAAATCAGGCTGCGTGGCAATCGTTCTAGAATGTATTCCTTGTGAACTCGCAAAAAAAATAACTGAAACAGTAAAAATTCCAACAATCGGAATCGGGGCAGGAGCAGAAACAGACGGTCAGGTTCTTGTGCTTCAGGATATGCTCGGAATGAGCGGATTCCACCCAAGATTCGTTAGACAATATTTGAACGGCGCGGAACTGATAACAAATGCGCTGAACAAATACGCAAAAGATGTCGCAGAGCAAAATTTTCCAGGACCAGAGGAATCAAAATGAAAGTAATAACAAAAATCCCAGAATTAAAAGAAATCCGCAAAAATATTCAGAATAAGAAAATCGGTTTCGTTCCAACAATGGGCGGACTTCACGCAGGTCATTTAAGCCTTATAAACCGCGCCAAAAACGAAAATGAAATCACAATCGTAAGCGTTTTTCTGAATCCGACCCAATTCAACGACAAAAAAGATTTGGAAACTTATCCAGCGAATCTAAAAGACGACATTGCGCTCCTTGAAAAATCAAACGTAGACTTTTTATTCGCTCCAGATTACACAGAAATGTACCCGGACGACTACAAATACAAAATCACCGAAAATTCATTCTCAAAAATTTTGTGTGGAGCAACCCGCCCCGGACATTTTGACGGCGTTCTTACCATTGTAATGAAACTTTTCAACCTTGTGCGCCCGACAAATGCGTATTTTGGCGAAAAAGATTACCAGCAGTACAAACTTTTAAAAGGAATGGCAGAAGCATTTTTCCTGAACATAAATATAATTCCGTGCCCAATTGTCCGCGAGCCGAATGGACTTGCGCTTTCAAGCCGGAACAGAAAACTTTCGCCAGCAGGCCTTGCGCTTGCCCCGAAATTCCACGAGATTCTTGCTTCCAACAAAACCGCCGAGCAAAAAAAATCAGAACTTACACAGGCGGGTTTTACCGTGGATTACGTTACCGAGCTTGCCGGCCACATTTACGGAGCAGTTTTTCTTGAAAATGTGCGCCTGATTGACAATCTGGAGTTATAAAATTCAAGGGGAGAAGCCTCTCCCTCGGGCACACTGCGTTGCGTCCTACCCTCTCTTACACAGGACGCTGCCTTCGGCCGTCCTGCATTTTGGAGATTCTATGAAAAAAAATATTTTGCTTCATGTTTCAGGCTCAATTTCCGCATACAAATCCTGCGCGCTAATAAGCCTTTTAAAAAAACATGAATACAACGTGCGCGTAACCGCAACAAAATCCGCGTTAAAATTTGTCGGAAAAGCCAGTTTTGAAGGTTTAAGCCACAACAAACTGGAAACAAAAATGTTCAATAATTCAGATCCTATTCCGCACATAAATCTTGCGCAAAACTGGGCGGATTTAATAATAAGCTATCCGTGCAGCGCAAACACAATAAACCGTCTTGCCGCGGGGCTTGCAGATGATTTATTCGGGGCAGTCTGCCTTGCAAATAATTTTGAAAAACCGCTTCTGATTTCTCCTGCAATGAACACACAAATGTTCCTTCATCCAAGCGTTCAGGAAAACCTGAAAAAACTGGAAAATTGGGGCGCAAAAATTCTTCCGACAGAAAGTGGCGAACTTGCATGCGGATCAACTGGAATCGGCAGGCTTATTTCCCCGGAAAAAGCATTTGAATTTATAGAAGAATATTTCACTGAATGTAAAAATTAGGAAGTCAACATGAAAATTCTTATTACAGGCGGCGGAACTTGTGAACCAATTGATTCTGTGCGATACATTACGAATTTTTCAACTGGAAAAACCGCATCATTTCTTGCAGATTTTTTTTGCTCAAAAAATCACGAAGTAACCGTTCTGATTGCAGAAAATGCGCAAAAACCAAAAAATGCAAAAATTCTTACATACAAAACCTTTTCAGATTTGCAGAAAATTCTTAAAAAAGAATGTACAGATTCAAATTACGATGCGGTAATCCACGCGGCGGCAGTCAGCGACTATTGCGTTAAAGAAATTTCTGTGGACGGAAAGATTTTTCCAGCTGGTGAAATCTCAAAAATTCCTTCCGGCAAAAATATTTTGTTAAAAATGCAGAAAAACCCAAAACTTCTTTACAAAATAAAACTGTGGGGCGGAAAACAGACAAAAGTTGTGGCGTTCAAATTAACAAGCGGCGCAACAGATGCAGAACAACAAAACGCCGTCCATAAAATCTTTTTCGCAGAAAAAGATTTTGCCCCGGATTTTGTTGTTCAAAATGATAAATCAGAAATAACCGAAACAGAACATCTGTGCAAAATCTACAAAAATTCTGATAAAATAATAGCAAAAACCAAAAACCTTCAGGAACTCGCAGAATCCTTGAACAAAATCATTGAGGAAAAATTATGATATTGACTTTAGACGTGGGAAACACTCAGATAACTGGCGGACTTTTTGAAAACGACAGACTTGTTTTGCAATTCAGAAGCGCAACCAAGGCAAACTCAAGCTCGGATGAAATCGGGATTTTTTTGCGTTCTGTGCTCCGGGAAAACGGATTTGACTGGCAGCAGATTCAAAAAATCGGAATTTGCAGCGTTGTTCCGGCAATAAATTATTCACTTTCCAGCGCAATTACAAAATATTTCAAAAAAGAATCAGTTTTTGTTCAGGCTGGAATAAAAACCGGGCTAAAACTCAAATATTCAAATCCAAAAGAAATCGGTGCGGATAGAATCGCCGGCGCAATCGGAGCAACAAATCTTTTTACGGAACAAAATATAATCATTGTTGACATGGGAACTGCCACAACCGTTGACTGCATCACAAAAAACAAGGAATATCTTGGCGGCGCGATTCTTCCGGGATTAAAAATAAGCGCAGACGCATTGGCAAATGGAACGGCAAAACTTCCTTCTGTGGAAATTGCAAAACCGGAACACATTTGCGGAACCACAACAATCGAAGCGATTCAAAACGGACTTTATTTTGGAAATGCTGGCGCGATAAAGGAAATCCTGTATCTTTTCAAGAAAAATGTATTTAAAGGCGAGGAAACTTTTATCATCGGAACAGGCGGTTTTTCCAGAATTTTTGACGAATACCACCTTTTTGACACAATCTGCCCGGAACTTGTTCTTTTGGGCGTAAAAAAAGCCGTAGAAATGAACAGCTAAAATCTTTAGGAGCAAAAAATGGAAATCACAGTTTTAAAGGCAAAACTTCACCGCGCTACAGTAACAGACGCAAATTTGAATTACGAAGGTTCAATCAGCATAGACACAGAACTTTGCAAAAAAGCAGGAATGCACAACTGGGAAAAAGTTGATATTTTAAACGTGAACAACGGAGAACGCTTTTCGACTTACATAATTCCGGGCAAAAAAGGCGAAATCTGCCTGAATGGAGCGGCCGCTCGAAAAGCCTGCCCCGGCGACAAAGTAATAATCGTAACATATACAAAAATTGAAGAATCAAAGGCAGACGACTGGAATCCAAAAATCGTTTTGCTAAACGAAGACAATTCTATAAAAGCCGTAAAAAATTAAGTTTGAATTTTGAGTTTTATAAATTGTGGAAATCGCTTTCGCCAGATTTTCAATTTGCTCCAGACGGTTGAGCTCGCGCTACGCTTGTAAAAATCTGGGTGCTGCGCACTTTAATTGGTTCAATCGCTCAAAGTCTTCACAAATTAAAAACTCTGGCTACGCTTTTATCTCTTTTTCATTAAAACTCAAAATTCAAACTAAAAATCTTAATGTTTTTCTTGACAGCAGATTAGCTTCATATTATTATATGAACAGTTGTTCAAGTGAATAACAAACACAAATCAAAGGAAAATTTATGGACAAACAGGAAATTCTGGAAAAAATGCCAGATGAGGACACTTTGTTTGATCTTGCAGAACTTTTTAAGATTTTCGGTGATTCAACACGAATAAAAATTCTTTTTGTTCTTCTTGACAACGAAATGCCTGTAAACGCAATTGCGGATGCGCTCGGAATGACTCAGTCCGCAGTAAGTCATCAGCTGCGTATTCTAAAAACAAACGGACTTGTAAAATTTGCACGCGATGGAAAATCGCTGATTTACTCGCTTGCCGATGCGCATGTACATTCAATTCTTGCGCAGGGGCTGGATCATATCGGGGAATAAAAGGAGCTATTATGGAACACGAACACATTGAACACAAGGAAGAGGAAAATTCTTGCGGCTGCAAATGTTGCTCTTCGCATGAATCTCAGCAGGAAAAAAAGGCGATACACGACCATGAGCACGAACACGAGGAAGAAGAAATTTCTTTATCAAGAATTATTGCCGCCGGAATTCTTCTTGTTGTAGGCGAAATTCTTGAACGGATAAAAATTTCAGATTTTATTCAGAATATCCAGGGAATTGATTTATACCAGCAGTACATTTTTATCGGCGTTTGTCTTGTCGCATATCTTTTGGTTGGTTATGGAGTTGTAAAAAGCGCAATCAAAAATCTTTTCCACGGTGAAATTTTTGATGAGAAATTTCTGATGTCGGTTGCATCGTTAGGCGCGGTTTGCGTTGGTCAGCTTCCAGAAGCAGTTGCAATCATGTTTTTTTATCAGATTGGAGAACGTTTTGAAGATTATGCGGTTGACAAATCCGAAAAATCAATTGACGCACTTATGGAAATCCGCCCGGACACAGCAAATGTAATCCGCGACGGAAAAGAAATCAACGTAAAAGCTGAAGAAGTTCAAATCGGTGAAACAATTATTGTAAAACCCGGCGAACGAATTCCAGTTGACGGAATAATTTCAAAAGGAACATCTTTTGTTGACAATTCAGCCATCACCGGAGAATCCGTTCCTGTGGAAATTTCCTGTGGCTCAGAAGTTTTTTCCGGCGCAATCAACAAAAATTCTGTAATCGAAATAAAAACAACGCGCCTCTCAACTGATTCAGCCGCTTCAAGAATCATAAAAATGGTTGAATTCTCTAGCGAAAAAAAGACAAAAACTGAACGGTTCATCACAAGATTCAGCAAAATCTACACTCCGGCAGTCTGTGCACTTGCGGTTGCGGTTGCAATAATTCCATCTGTAATCATCGGACTTTCAAAAGGTGAATGGCAATGGTCAACATGGATTTACAGGGCAATCACTTTCCTTGTTGTTTCTTGTCCATGCGCAATTGTAATTTCTGTGCCGCTGACATTCTTTGGTGGAATCGGAGCTGCCAGCCGGAACGGAATTCTTATGAAAGGTTCATCCGCGGTAGAAGCGCTTTCCAAAACAAAAACCGCAGTTTTTGACAAAACAGGAACACTGACAAAAGGCATTTTTGCGGTAAGTGAAATCTGCCCGGCAGACCAGTCGATTTCCAAAGATGCGCTGATTGCACTTGCGGCGCACGCTGAGGCAAAATCAAACCATCCTGTTGCAAAATCATTAAACGCGGCTCATTCAGGCGAATGTTGTAAAAACCAGAAACTTACACAAGCTGAAGAAATTGCCGGCCAGGGAATAAAAGTCAACCTGAATGGAAACGAAGTTCTTGCCGGAAATGCAAAACTTATGCAAGAAAATAAAATTCCAGATTTCAATGAAGAAGATACAAAAGAAAAAGCCGGAACAATAATTCATCTTGCAGAAAACGGAAAATATCTTGGTTACATTGTAATCTCAGACCAGATAAAAGATGATGCGAAGGATGCCATTAAAAATTTGAAAAAAGTCGGTGTTTCAAAAATCGCGATGCTTACCGGAGACAGCAAGAAAGTTGCACAAAAAGCGGCAGAAGAGCTTGGAATCACAGATGTCTTTGCGGAACTGCTTCCTCAGGATAAAGTTTCAAAAATTGAAATTCTTCTGGATGAATTAAAAGGCAGCAAAAGAAAAGTCGCTTTTGCAGGAGACGGAATAAATGACGCTCCAGTTCTTGCCCGCGCTGATGTTGGAATTGCAATGGGTGCGTTAGGTTCGGATGCAGCAATTGAATCAGCAGATGTTGTAATAATGACAGACGAGCCTTCTAAAGTCGCAGATTCAATTCTTGTCTCAAAACGAACCATAAGAATTGTTTACCAGAATATTATATTTTCAATTGGAATAAAGGCGCTGATTATGCTTCTGAATGGAATAGGAGTTGGTTCTATGTGGCTTGCTGTATTTGGAGATGTTGGAGTTTCATTCCTTGCCGTGCTGAATTCAATGCGCGCACTTGGCTATACAAGTCTAAGAAAAACACACAAGGGAAAATAAAATATTAATTCCGAGTTTTAATTGTTGTGAAACAGCTTGAATAAGCTTTCCGTGCGCTCATTCAAGCTATCGATTCAGCATAAAAACTCGGAATTATTTTTTAGTACACAGAAAGTATTTTCTGCAGTTTTTCCTTTCCGATTATTTTCATAAATGAAGCCAGACGCGGTCCCTGATCTTTTCCAATCAGTGCCTGATACAATGCTGTAAACAATGCCTTTGCATCAAGTCTAAGTTCAGTTGCAATATCATACATCGCCTGCTGACATTCCTTGTCCACAGCAAAAGTTCCTACACGTGGAACAACTTCGTCCCGCACGCGCTTTACAGCTGTAAGCATATCGCCAGAAAGTTCAGCTTTTGAGCCATCTTCCCTAAGCGCAAAACAGAAATCTTCCGCACAAGTAGGCGCACATTCCCTAATCCAATACCACGCGCATTTAGCACGGCGGCGCAAAGCCTCTTCCTGCTCAGGTTTTACATCGCCCAAAGATTTTATTACAGCATCAATGTCGCCAGAATAAGTCTGAAGCAATGTTGTCATCATTCTAAAGCCAATCTGATATGGCATTACAGCAGGCATTTTGTTGTCAATCTGAGAAAGAACATAAATTCGCTTCTCTTTTGCAAGAATTTCCTCTGACTTTGCCTTGTCAACGCCCCAGACAATTCGTTCAGTTTTATCGTAATCTTCATAAACCTTGTTTACATCAAGGTCAAATGAAATTGCAAATTCTGTGTTCGGTCTTGTTCCGGCAAAAATATAACGCAAAACTTCAGGCTGATAAACTTCCAAAGCATCAACCAAAGAAATAACTTTTCCTTTTGAAGAAGACATTTTTCCAGGAACACCTTTAAGATTAACAAAATCATAACGCATTGTAATCGGTGCATCCCAACCGTAGATTTTTTTAGAAACAAGTTTTGCTGTGTCGTAAGAACCGCCTGGAGAAATATGATCCTTTCCGCCTGGTTCAAAAATAACTTTTTCCTCGTTCCAGCGCATAGGCCAGTCAACGCGCCAGCCAAGCTTAGCACCTTTAAATGTACGCAAATCAGCAGTCTCGCAGTTGCCACACTCGCATTTGTACGAGATACCATATTCGCCGTCATAACCAGTGATTTCAGTTGTATCTTTGTTGCATTTTCCGCAGAAGATAGAAACCGGCCAATAAACATCCTCAGGTTTCATTTTGTGCTGCTCATCGCGGTATTCGTTAAGGCACTCCTTGATAAGCTCGCGGTTCTGCAATGCTTTTTTCATTCCTTCTGCATAACGGTTTGCTCTATAGCGAGAAGCCTGATACAAAAATTCAGGATTAATTCCCACGCGCGGAAGTTCCTTTTCAATGTCAACTTCGTGATGGCGCGCATAATTTTCGTTCCTGCCAGTAGTATCAGGAACCATTGTAATTGGATATCTTAAATATTTTGTAAGAATTTCTGGATCCGGCATATTTGCAGGAACCTTTCGGAAAACATCGTAGTCATCCCAGGAATAAATAAAGCGGACATTCTTACCGCGGTCGCGCAAAGCACGAACAACAAGGTCAACAGTTATAATCTCGCGAAAGTTACCGATGTGCACTGTTCCAGAAGGTGTAATTCCTGATGCACAAGTATATAAATCAAGGTCGCCTTTTTCCTTGATGATTTTGTCAGCCATCTGATCTGCCCAATGACTGAACTGCGAATTCTTTTCGTTATTGTTACTCATAATAATTAAATATTATATTGAAAGCGTCCAATCTTTTCAACGACACGAAAGACTGAAAAAAATCAAGAAGAATTTTGAGTTTTCTTAAAATATGATAAAAGCGTAGGCAGATTTATAATTTGCGAAGACTTTGAGCGATTGAACCAATTAAAGTGCGTAGCACCCAATTTTTTACAAGCGAAGCGCGAGCTCAACCGTCTGGAACAAATTGTAAATCTGCCGAAAGCGATTTCTTCAAAATTTATAAAACTCAAGATTCTTCTTATTGATTCTCGTCCGGGATATTCTCGAACATTTCGTCAAAATCAGAATCTTCTGTTTTTTCCGCAGTTTTTTCATCATCCCCTGACTTTTCGGAAGATTCATCAACAACAGAAGAAGGATCAAATTCCACACCAGCCTCTGAATTTTCTGCGTTTCCAAAATCGGCCTCAAGTTGAGCCTGAAGTTCCGGTGAAATAATATTTTCAATTGTTGAATTTTCTATTTCTTTCTGAACTTCCTCGGACTCATCGCTTGTTGTCTTAAATTTTTCAAGGACATTTTCAAGCTCTGTCATATTCTTGTAGCTTTCTTTGCTCAACGAGCCAACCGCCGCCATTCGTTTTACAATTTCTTCTGTTCCAGCGTTGATTTCCTTGATTTCCTCGAACGCCTTGTTAAAAAGTCCGTTCACAGAAGAAATTTCTGAAGCCACAGTTTCCTGGTTTTGCGCAAGATTTTTACAATAATGATTGATTTTATCCGCAGTTGTAGCTGTTATTCCTGTTTTTTCCGTAATATGTTTTGTCTGTCCGTTAATGTTTTCAATCTCTTCTGTAATCGCGGAAAATGCAGAAATCATTTCGTTTGAATGGCTCGAAACTTTTGCAAATGCCTCGGAAGCAAGCAAACTTGAACGGTTCGCCTCTGTAACAGCCTCAATCGTGCCTTTTATTGACTCAGTGATTTTCTTGGCATTGTTCGCCGTAGAAATCGCAAGGGAACGGATTTCTTCCGCAACAACTGCAAACCCTTTTCCATATTCACCGGCGTGCGCCGACTCAATCGCTGCATTCATAGAAAGAAGATTTGTCCGCGCGCTTACAGAATTTATAATCGTTACAATTTCTTTTATCTGGTCAAGCTGATTCATAACTTCACCAAGAATTTTGTTTGTCGCCGCAATTTTTTCATCACCATCTGCAACAAAAACGCCCATTTCTTCTGCGATTTTTGAGCGGGTAACAGCATTTTCCTTAATCTGCTCAATCCCATGAATCATATTTGCAACAGCATTCGTGCTTTCGTTTATTGCAGAAACCTGATGATTATTGTCCTGAACAAGAGTTTTAACCTGAACATTAATCTGGTTCACCGCCTCTACAGAACGGGCAATGGATTTTGTAATCTGCTCAAATTCATCTGTAATATTTTCAATATTCAGATTGATTTCATTTGTCGCAGCCGCTGTACTTGAAGAAGAATCATTAATTGAATAACCAGAAGAAATCGCCTTTGCCGCAGTTTTCTTTACAACAATGAAGAAATCATTTATCTCTTTTACCATGTTGTTCATATTGTTCATCAAATCCTGCATCTCATTGCTGCCCTGAGGAACAATTTTTGTGGTAAAATCCTTTTCCGACAACAGCTGAGACATATCCCTGACGCGCCCGATATTTTTAATAACAATTGTTGTTCCATAAAAAATGCTGACAAGAACAATCACTGAAAAAATTCCACCCAGCAAAAAAACACCGATTCTGTAAAGATTTGTGTAGAACTGAACACTTTCACTGAGCATGACATTTATTTTTTCCATAATATCGCGGAGAGTATTGCTGTTCTGAATAAGCGCCTTCATCTGATTTTCAATAAGAAGCGTGCTGTTGCTGATTGCCTGAACTGACTCAGAATCTTCATAACGTACAACAGCGGCTTTAATTCCGTTCCGGGAAATAAAATTTCGTTCCTCCTCGTTAATAGGAGCTTTCTGGATATTCTGGAAATGAATATTAAATGGATTCACCTGATTTACAATTTTTGTCCAAACGCTGTTCGCATTTTCAACTTCAGTCCTAAAATCCTCTGAAAAATATTTTAATCCGCCATAACCAGTAAATTCGTGGAATTTTTTATTCGTGCTTACAAGTTTTGATTTCCACGTTGTAGAAGCCTGAGGAGTATCTACACCATAATAAACAGTCTGGTTCAAATAATTTATCATGTCGGCAACATCAAACTGACATTCCTGCTCCAAAAACTGGAAATTCTGAAGCCGCTGAACAAAACTTGCCCCAATCATTGTTAAAGTCGCAAGAATGAACATTTCAATCGCACATACCAAAGCTATAATAGAAAAACGTCGTCTTAATTTCATGAAATTAATCCCTAAAAAAAATCTCTCTATTCAACTTAATATTATAAACCAAAAAATCAGATATACAAAATAAATCTCTACCAAAAATTTTACTTTATTGTTATATTTTTTATATGCTAAGTTTATTTTTCAAAAAGAATTTTTACGACGGTTGGGACAATGTCATGTTTTTCTTTGTTCCAAACCTTTTGATTGACGCGCTGATTATTTTATGCACTGGAATTTCCAGCCTTGGAGTAACAGTTTTTAAAGATGCGAATTTCTTCCTTTACATCTGGATTTTTCTTGCGCTGGTTCTTGTATGCGGTTCTTCAATTTTTACGCTTGCGTGGGCTGAATCTTCAAAGAGAATCGCAGACTATGAGACAGTTGAATTCAAAGATTTCTTTAAATCGTTAAAAAGCTGCATAAAAGACGGAATAAAATACGGGATAACGCTTGTTGCAGTAATCACAATCGCTGTAATCGGCGGAATTTATTTCTTAAAGCCCCAAAACGGACAGATTTCCTTTGCTGGACTTTTAGCTGGAGTCTGCTACATCTGGGCAGCACTGATAATAGTTGCTTCCCTTCTTTGGTATCCAGCGCTAAGAGCATATATGCACAACCCTTTCCTGAAATCTGTAAAAAAATGTTTTATCGTTTTTTTTGACAATCTTTTTGTTTCAATTGTGCTTGGATTTTACAACCTGTTTCTTTCCGCGATTTCAATAATAATGCTGGGAATTGCCCCGGGAATGTGCGGGATTGAGCTTGCGCGCTCAAATGCATTCCGCCTTATAATGAAAAAATATGATTATATAGAAGAATTAGACAAAAAAGGCGAGCCTTTAAACAGCAAGACCCGCCGCAGAATTCCATGGAAAGAACTCCTAAAAGACGATATTGAAGCAAATCCAACGCGCGGCTTCAAAGCATTCATTTTCCCATGGAAAGAAAACCAGTAGCGCGCAAAAAATTAATGCGCGGATTTTTCTAGTTTGTCATCAGCATTGTTTTTGCATCAAGTTTTACAGCCGCTGATGAAGATTCTTTTCCATCTGCCTTTAAAACTGAAAGCTTCACGCATTTTCCATCAGAAGCAAGATGAGCCACAATATCAAACAACGGAAGAAGTTCCGGTTTTACAGTTTTTGAAAGTTCCGTATTTTCATTTGTTCCGCTGAACCAAACCTCAACTCCTTCAGCCTTTGCAAAATCAGAGACAGCCTTTACATCCTGAACAGAAACTTTTTCCATATCCTCGCCGTCAATCACCAGGGATTCAACCTTGATTCCGCCTTCCTTTAGAGCCTTTAATGTATTAACAACTCTTGGAAGTGTAAAAGTTTCCTGATTGAAATTCAAAATTGTACGGTCACGGATAATCGACTCGCTCAATTCGTTCATATCATCAATGTTCTTTTTTTTGCCCATTTCCGCAAGAACGCTCTCATACCAAGCTATTACATTAGAAGATTTCTGGTCAAAAGAAACATGAACCAAATGCTTATCATGCAACAAAGCGTCTATTCCAAACTGAACAAGAACAGAAGTTTTCCCAAGCCCTTTTTTAGCTGTAATTATGCCCATCTGACCAGCTTTTAATCCGCCAAAAGAAGCGGACTCAAAAAATCGCACAGGGCTTGTATTTATTAAATCCTGCTTTACCATAAAATCCTCCATGAAAAACAAAAAGTGGACTTAATAACTATAAGTCCACTTTTAATAAAAGTCCATTCAAATTTATTTTGAAAACTAAGTTTAAAATAGGTAAATCCTAAATCAATGCAACGCACAATTTCTTGTGAAAATACATTTTTAATAAGGATGAACCTAAAATCTTGCGGTTTAAGACCACAAGATTTTTTAACGGTTCTTCTATTTGTTACCTTTTGCCTTTTCTTCCTGGTGTTTCTTGATAAGTTCTTCTGCTACTGCGTTTGGAACTTTTCCGTATTTTTCAAATTCCATTGTAAATTCACCTTTTCCCTGTGTTGAAGAGCGGAGAATTGTTGAGAATCCGAACATTTCAGAAAGTGGAACTTCTGCATTTACTACAGATGTATTGTTTTCATCAGTTGTTTCACCAATGATACCACGGCGCTGGTTGATAAGACCAAATACGTTACCCTGGAATTCGTTTGGAGCTGCAATCTGAACTTTCATAATTGGTTCAAGAATAACAGGCTTAGCCTTCATGTAGCCTTCGCGGAAAGCACCAATAGCTGCAATCTGGAAAGCGTTATCGCTAGAGTCTACCGGGTGATACTGACCATCGTTGATTGTAATCTTAACACCAACAATCTGAGCTCCAATCAATGAACCTTCCTTCATTGCTTTCTGGAAACCCTTATCGCAAGATGGGATATATTCGTTAGGAATAGCACCACCTTTGATTGCATCGATAAATTCGTAATCTTTTTCTGAATCTGGTTCCATAAATCCGGCAACACGACCGTACTGACCAGAACCACCAGTCTGCTTTTTATGAGTGTAGTTAAAGTCACCGCGAGCAGTGATTGATTCGCGGTAAGCAACCTGTGGCTGACCTGTAATAACTTCACAGTTATATTCACGTTTCATTCGTTCAACGTATACAGCCAAATGAAGCTCACCCATTCCCTTGATGATTGTTTCATTAGATTCAGGATCTGTATAAGTCTGGAATGTAGGGTCTTCCTTAGTAAATCGGTTCAAAGCCTTAGACAACTGCATAGCAGCCTGCTTGTCTTTTGGAGTAATAGACAAAGAAATTACTGGCTCTGGAACGAACATTGAAGCCATAGACAAGTTCAATCCGCCGTTTGTGAATGTATCACCAGAAGCACAATCTACACCAAAGAGAGCAACGATATCACCTGCGCAACCTTCGTTAATATCTTCCATCTGTGCAGAATTCATGCGAACAAGACGACCAACCTTGAATCTCTTCTTTGAGCGAGTATTGTAAAGTTCCTCACCCTTCTTGATTTTTCCCTGATATACACGTGTATAAGTCAACTGACCGTACTGTCCATCATCAAGTTTGAATGCCAAAGCAACACATGGCTTATTGTCAACTGATTCAAGTTCAACTTCAGCTTCATTGTTGTCAAGGTCAAGAGCAACGTTCTTTACTTCGTTTGGAGCTGGAAGATAGCGAACTACAGCGTCCAAAAGTGGCTGAATACCCTTGTTTACGTGAGCAGAACCGCAGAATACACCAACAAACTGCTCAGAAATTGTTCCCTTGCGGATTGCTGCGATGATTTTTTCCTGGTCAAGGTTAGCGTAATCGTTTTCCTCGTCCATCATTGCATCTTCCATAAGAGCGTCATCAAAGTTGATTGCAGCTTCAATAAGTTCCTTGCGGTATTTCTTTACATCTTCAACCATATTTGCAGGAACATCTGCATAGCGAAGCTCTTCACCGTTTGGTCCATCAAAATAGATCGCCTTCTGGCTGATAAGATCAACAACACCTTCGAGCTTGTCTTCGAGACCGATTGGAAGTTCCATCATATATGCGTTCAAACCAAGCTTTTCGCGAAGCTGAAGACGAACGCGCAAAGGATTTGCACCCTGACGGTCACACTTGTTTACAAATGCTACACGAGGTACATGATAACGTTTCAACTGGCGGTCTACAGTAATTGACTGAGACTGGACACCCGCAACGGCACAAAGAATCATGATAGCGCCGTCAAGAACGCGGAGTGAACGTTCAACTTCTACAGTAAAGTCTACGTGGCCTGGAGTATCGATAAGGTTGATTGTGTAATCTTTCCACTGAACCTGAGTTGCTGCAGACTGGATTGTGATACCACGCTCACGCTCCAATTCCATGTTGTCCATAACAGCACCAACACCGTCTTTACCGCGAACTTCATGAATCGCATGAATCTTGTTACAATAGAACAAAATTCGTTCAGAAGTTGTTGTCTTTCCTGAGTCAATGTGAGCACTGATACCGATATTTCTCATCTTTGAAATATCAAAAGCCATATTGTTACCTCTTAAAAAAAATAAATTTACTATTTAAGTTTTAGCAGAATAAAATTTCCAGAAAATAAAATTTCCAAAAATCCGTTTATCAATAATACTAAAAGATGAAATGTTGTTCAATAGTAGTTTTTTTGATAGAATATATGATTATGATAACTTTAAACAGCAAACAGAGAAAACTTCTTGAAAAATACGCAAATAAAATTGAATCTGTAGTCATTGTGGGCGCAGGCGGAGTTTCTGAAGGCGTAACAGGAAAAATCAGCGATGAGCTTGGAATCCATGAACTTATAAAGGTAAAATTCAATGATTTCAAAGACGAAAAACGCGAGCTTACAGAAGGAATTGTAAATTCAACAGACGCAACGCTTGTAAGACTGATTGGAAATGTCGCGATTCTTTACAGACCGGCAGAGGAACTTAAAGACAGAAAATACGAAAAAGAACTGAACAAACTTTCGTAACATTTTGCGCAGAACATTGTTTTTCTTTTATAACCAGAGCTGAATAAACCAGCTCTTTTTTTTACAGAATTTGAACATAAAATTGGAGGATATAAAAAGTATGATCGAAGTATCTCACGTTTCCCGTACTTTCGGTACATTTCGTGCGGTAAACGATGTAAGTTTTTCCATTCCTACAGGACAGATTGTAGGTCTTTTAGGTCCGAACGGCGCTGGAAAAACAACAACAATGCGAATGATTACAGGATTTTTGAAGCCAACCGACGGTTCTATCAAAATTGATGGAATCGATATTACGGAACAGCCTGTTGAATCAAAAAGAAAGATTGGCTACATGCCAGAAAGCGCACCACTCTACGGTGATATGATTGTCTGCGACTATCTGAATTACATTGCGGATATTGAAGGAAAAAATGCGGCTGAAAAAGTTCCTCTCCTGTGCAAGGAATGCGGACTTGAGGAAGTAATGCACAAAAACATAAGCGACTTGAGCCGCGGCTACAGACAGCGCGTGGGGCTCGCCCATGCACTTATGAACGATCCTGAAATTCTTATTCTTGATGAACCGACATCCGGACTTGACCCGAACCAGATTGAAGAAGTCCGTGCGCTTATAAAAGAAATCGGAAAAACCAGGACAGTTATTATTTCAACCCATATTTTAAGCGAAGTTGAAATGCTCTGCTCCCGCGTAATAATTATAAGTGGCGGAAAACTCGTTGCCGACAGCCCGACCGACCAACTTAGAACAAGATTTGGAAATTCAGCTGTAATAAAAGTTACAACCAGCGCAACTGAATCACAGATTTCAGAAATCCTGCATGGAATCCAAGGAATCGAAAGTCTTTCTTTTGAAAAAACGGAAAACGGCTCAACTGCACTTCTTTCTGTAAAAGGAACAACAGAAATCCGCCCGGCAATTGCAAAGGCGGTTCTTTCGGCAGGCTACGACCTTTTTGAACTGGTTCTTCAGCGCAACAGCCTTGAAGATGTATTCCACATTCTTACCACAGAAAACAGTGCTGAAAATGGAGTAAAAGATGAAAAATAAAGTTAAAAATCCGGCAATTGTAATTTTTAAACGTGAATTTGCCGCATATTTTGCAAGTCCAATCGCTTACATCGTTACAGGTTTGTTTCTGATTATTACAGGAATCATGTTTTTCACAGCATTTTACCTTCAGAACCGGGCTTCGATGAGAAATCTTTTTCAGATGCTGCCGCTGATTCTTTCATTCTTTATTCCGGCACTTACAATGCGCGTTTACGCAGAAGAAAAACGAGTCGGTTCAATTGAAACGCTCTACACTCTTCCTGTTACAGAATTTGATGTTGCCGCAGGAAAATTCCTTGCATCTTTTGCGGCTTCTGCAATAATGATTGCTCCAACTCTGCTTTATCTTATCGGAATGTTGCCTTTTGGAATTCCAGACGCAGGTCCGGTAATCGGCGGTTATATCGGCGCTTTGTTTTTGTGCGCGGCTTTTAGCGCGATAGGAATTTTTGCATCCTCAATAACAAAAAATCAGATTATCGCATTTTTTACGGCTTTTATAATCTGCATTGCACTCACAATGATAAGCGATTTTCTTATATTTTTGCCTGCACCGATTGTAGGATTCCTTCAGTTTTTAAGCGCAAACGAGCATTTCACTTCTATTTCCCGTGGAATTATTGACTCACGCGACTTAATCTATTTTGTTTCACTTACAGCTTTGTTTTTTAGCCTTACAGTTGTAACTCAGGAAAAGGAGGCAAGATAATGAAAAAATTCCTTGAATGGATAAAAAGCCCGAAAAGCGACTTTGTTCTTTTTGCAATGATTCTTATTCTTGCAAATCTGGCGAGCCGAAAAGCATTTTTTAGAATTGATTTGACAAGCCAAGGTTCTTATTCAATAAGCCAAGCTTCTAAAAATACAGTGAAAACTTTAACTGAACCGCTTTCTGTAAAAGTTTTTTTCAGCGACAATCTTCCAGCACCTTATAACGCGACCGCTCAGTACGTAAAAGATATTCTGGTGGAATATAAAGGCGCGGCGAATAAAAATTTCAGCTATCAGTTTTTTAACATGAAAAAACCTGAAAATCAGCGGATTGCCTCTGGATACGGTTTGCGCCAAGTTCAGATTCAGCAGGTAAAAAACAGCGAAGTCGGAGTAAAACAAGTCTGGATGGGGCTTGCAATAACTTACGGCGATGCAATTGAAACAATCGACGGAATTTCAAGCGATTCAGGTTTTGAATACAATCTTACAACAAAAATTTCAAAGATGATCTCGCAGGCGGACACTCTCGCAGGACTTTCCGCGGACGACAAAATCCGGGTAACTTTATACACGAGCAACGAACTTGAACAGTTTAGAATCGCAAATTTTGAAAATATCCAGAAACTTGCGCAGACAGCATTCAACTCGCTTAACCAGAAAAATAAGAACCGGCTTCAATTTGAATCAGAAACCCCGACAGCAGAAGAAATGGATTCTATCGCCGACAAATATGGACTTCAGCTTATAAACTGGCAGAACAAAGACGGCTCTGAAGGAAAAGGAATTTTCGGACTTGTGATTGAACACAACGATGCGTTCCGTACAGTTCCACTTTCAATCCAGCGTTCTTTCTTTGGCTATGGAATTTCTGGAATAGATAATATAGAAGAAAATCTTTCGACCAGCCTGGAAAGCCTTCTTTCAAAATCAACGGAAATCGGCTACATAAAAGGACACAACGAGGCGGAACTTTCAGATCAGAACGGAAGCGACACAAATTTCAAAAAATTGCTTTCAGATTCTTATTCGTTCAAAGAAATAAACCTTGCAGAAAACGATATTCCATTGAACATAAACACAATTATAATCAACGCACCAAAGGAAAAATTCGCGGAATCAGAGCTTTACAAGATTGACCAGTTCCTGCTTAAAGGCGGAAACGTTATGATTTTCCAGGATCCGTTCAATTCAACTCAGGAAAATTATTATCAGGCACCAAGCTATGAAAAAATTGACACCGGCTTGAACACAATTCTTGAAAAATACGGCATAAAACTTGAATCAAATTACGTTTTTGATGAAGATTGCTACACTTACAACCAGCAGGGCTACGGAAAAATCAGAATGTACTGGGCTCCAATGCTCGCAAAACAGCAGCTTTCCCAGAAAAATGTGATTTCTAAAAATCTTGGATATGTTATTCTTTTGCAGCCAGGAGAAATTTCTGTGGCAGAAGCAGAAAAAAACAAAGACCTTAAAGTTTCTGTCCTTGCAAATTCTTCTCCAAAATCATGGACAATGACACAAAATTTTGACATTGGACCGAATATGCAGACGCCTTACGACAAGTCAATCTACAAAAAACATAATCTTGCAGTTCTTGTTGAAGGCAAATTCCCTAGCGCATTCGCAGAAAATCCGGAAGAAAAACAGAATTCTGCCGACGCAAATAAAAAAGACGGACTGAAAACAACCGTACACTTGCAGAAAGGAACTCAGACTGGACGAATTTTTGCTGTAAACACAGCGTATGCAACTTCAAATCAGCTTATAAATGATGATGGTTCAGAACCAATCGCAATGTTTGTAAGAAACGCAGCTGATTATATGAATGGAAATGCAGATCTTTGCACAATGCGCACAAAAGGTCTTACATTGAACACAATGCAGAACACAAACGGCGCGCTGGCTTTGATTATAAGATATTTCAACCAGTTTGGCCTCGCAGTTCTTGTTGCAGCCGCAGGACTTGTAATGTGGAGAATCCGCTCAGTCAGAAGAAGAAAAATCCACGACAAATACAATCCTAATGACAAACGGGAAATAAAATAAAACAAAGGAAGGAAAAAATGACAACCAGAAAAATAACACTTCTTGCGGTTTTTGCATTTTTGCTTGTAGTCTGCATTGTTCAGGGAATTACAGGCGCAATAAATCCTGTAAAAACAATAAAAACTGACGCAGAGCCAGACGCAATCACAATTTCAAAAGACGGAAAAACAGTTGAACTTACAAAAAACGGATTTGGATGGCAGGTTGGTTCAGAAAATTATATTGCAAACAAATCTGACGTTGAAAAAATGATAAAAGAGATTCAGGAAGTAAAAATCCTTGATAAAATCGCGCGGCTTGGAAACGCAGAAAACGACGAGAAATATAATCTTTCAGAATCACGCGCAACTTTTGTAAGAGCATTCAAAGACGGAAAAGAGATTCAGTCTCTTATGCTTGGAAAAACAAGCCCAACAGGTTCTCAGACATACGGCTCTGTTTCCGGCAAAAAAGATATTTTCCTTTTTTCAGGCAATCTGATTTCAACTTTTGACAAGACAGAAGAATCTTTGCGCTCAAAAACAGTTTATTCTATAGAAGAAAATAAAATTACCGGCGCAAATGTTGAAATGGGCGCACAAAACTGGACTTTAACAAAAGAAAGCGGCAAAAACGCAAAAGATTCAGGATTATGGAAAATCTCAGGCACTGCTGATTTTGAAATTGATTCAAATGAGGCAAAAAAATGGATTCAGAATGTTGCGTTCATGAACATTTCTTCATGGGTTGATGACGGAACTGCACTTCCAAAAGACAAACTTGTTTCATTTAAACTTTTTACAACTTCAGAAACGGTTTCTGTTGAAATCTACGAAGCAAAAAATGGCGATGAAACAAAATACTATGGAACTTGCAGCAGAACACCGCATAAATTTGAGCTTACAAAAACTCAGACTGAAAAATTCACAAAAAATCCGGAATCGTTAAAGGCAAAAGCTGAGTAGCATTTCTGGAAAAAAAATTAAAGTTTATTTTTTGTAAAAAACTCGCTCACGACAGATTTACAGTTTGCTCCAGACGGATTGGGCTCAAGCTACGCTTGCAAGACTTCGGGTGCTTCGCACTTTAATTTATACAATCGCCCAAAGTCTTCACAAACTGTAAATCTGTCTGCGCTACAGTTGGTTCAATAAACAATGCAGTTCATGCGCTTTTTCTGGTAGTTTATTCAATTTCTTTCACAATCCCTATCTTTTAGTTTTATCTTCCAGTCAAAATAAATCACTTTTTTATTGCTACACAAATCTCAAATCATTATAATTTTTGTAAAAATATTCAATTGGAGTGTATAAATATGCAGTCTGAAATCAAATTCATTGAAGGTGGCGTAACTGCTGCCCAAGGATTTACAGCAAATGGCATCTTGTGCCACATCAAAGCAAGCCGAAAAACAAACGATACAGCATTGATTTATTCTGAAAAACCTTGTGCCGCATCTGGTGTTTTTACCCAAAACCGAGTAAAAGCTGAAAGTGTAAAACTTACAAAAAAGAATATCGCTAACGGACGGATTCAGGCTGTCATTGCAAATTCAGGAAATGCAAACTGCTGTACCGGCGAACAAGGCGCAAAAGTCGCATACAAAATGGCGTGTCTTGCCGGAAACGCGCTGAATGTAAATCCAGATGATGTTGTTGTCTGTTCAACCGGCGTAATTGGAGCGCAACTCCCAGTTGAAAAAATTGAAGCAAAAATCAATGAGCTTGCAAAAGGACTTTCTAAAAAAGGACACGAAGAAGCCCGAATCGCAATAATGACAACCGACACAAAATACAAAGAATGTGCCGTAGAATTTGTTCTTGACGGAAAAATCTGCCGGATGGGAACAATGTGCAAAGGTTCAGGAATGATTCATATAAACCTTGGAACAATGCTCTCTTTTATAACAACAGATGTTTCAATCAGTCCAAAAATGATAGACAAAGCCTTGCGCGAATCAATAAAGGGAACTTACAACTGCGTTTCTGTTGACGGTGATACTTCCACAAATGACACTTTGGTTCTTATTGCAAACGGAATGGCAGGAAACAAAGAAATAACAGAAGAAAATGAAGATTATAAGATTTTTCTTGCCGCACTTAACAAAATGAACAAAATAATGGCAATGAAAATCGCGGCAGATGGCGAAGGAGCAACACGGCTTGTTCAATGCACTGTAAACGGAGCAAAAACCGTAGAAGCGGCACGAGGACTTGCAAAGGAAGTAATTTCATCTTCTCTTGTAAAAGCCGCAATGTTCGGAAGCGATGCAAATTTCGGAAGATTCTTATGCGCAATGGGCTACAGCGGAATAGATTTTACCCCGGAAAAAACAAGCATCTGGTTTACAAGCAAAGGAAACGCAAAACGCTACTTTGAAAATTACGAAGATTTTGACGTTCACGGCGAAAATAGCGTTCTAGTCTACAAAGATGGAGTTCCAGAAAATTTCGACGAAGAAAAAGCAAAAAAAATAATGAGCGAAGAAGCTGTAGAAATTCTTGTTCAATGCAAAGACGGCGAATGTTCAGGAACGGCCTGGGGTTGCGACTTAACATACGACTACGTTAAAATTAATGGTGACTACAGAACTTAAACAGGAATAAATTATGACAGAATTAGAAATACAAAAAGATGAAAACCGTGGCAGACTTTTGGACAATGAACATTGGTCTGACGTTTTGATTCAGGCAATGCCATATTTTAAGCAGTGGGTTGGAAAAACCGTTGTTGTAAAATACGGCGGAAACGCAATGCTGAATGAAGACTTAAAGCAAGCCGTAATGAAAGATATTGTTCTGCTGAACACAATCGGTGTAAAAGTTGTTTTGGTTCATGGCGGCGGTCCAGAAATCAACAAAATGCTTGAACGCATAGGAAAAGAGTCAAAATTTGTAAACGGATTACGCTACACCGACGCTGAAACCATGGAAATTGTCCAGATGGTTCTTACAGGAAAATTAAACAAAGATATTGTAGGACTTTTGCTTCAGGAAGGCGGACGTGCAGTTGGACTTTCTGGAGTTGATTCTGGATTGCTGCGCGCAAAAAAAATTGACAAGAACGGTGCAGACTTAGGATTTGTTGGTGAAGTTACACAGGTTCATCCGGAAATAATAAATGATTTGCTTGAAAAAGATTTTATTCCGGTAATTTCAACTGTTGCACTTGGAGAAACTGGCGATCAGAGCCGCTACAACATAAACGCTGATACAGCCGCAGCAAAAATCGCAGTTGCATTGAAGGCGGAAAAATTTGTTCAGCTTACAAACGTTGCAGGCGTCCTAAAAGATGTGAACGACCCAAAATCACTGATTACACGTATTCCAATGCCGACTGTTCCGCAGCTTATTGAAAACGGAACTATTGCCGGCGGAATGATTCCAAAAGTTGAATGTTGTATGATTGCCCTGAAAGGCGGAGTTCCAAGAACCCACATAATCGATGGCCGCGTTCCTCATTCACTTTTAATCGAAATGTTCAGCGACCGCGGCATCGGCACAATGATATATTAGTTTCAGAAGGAAATTTATATGGGAAATCCGAAAGTTTTAAATAATTATGGAAGTTTTGACGTTACTTTTGCAAAGGGCAAGGGTGCGACGCTGACTGATGTAAATGGAAAAAAATATATTGATTTTTTGGCGGGAATTGCGGTAAATGTGCTTGGTCATGACTATAAACCACTTGTAAAGGCGATTTCGGCACAGGCAAAAAAGCAGATTCATGTGTGTAACTATTTTACGAGCGACATTGGAATTGAATACGCGAATAAACTTCTTGTGGCAACTGGTTTTGAAGGCGTTTATTTTGGAAATTCCGGCGCAGAGGCAAATGAGGCCGCAATAAAACTTGCACGGAAATACGGTCAGCTTAACGGCGGCTCAAAAAGAAAAACAATCGTTACGCTGGACAAGTCTTTTCACGGAAGAACGCTTGCAACGTTGACGGCAACCGGACAGCAAAAATTCCATATTGAGGCATTTGCGCCTTACCCGGAAGGTTTTAAGACAATCGAGGCAAACAATTTTGACGCGCTGAAAGATGTTTTTGACGACACAACGGCCGCGCTTTTTATGGAACCGGTTGAATGTGAAGGTGGAGTTATTCCTTTGAACCCAGAATGGGCAAAAGCCGCAGCAAAAGCCGCACGCGAAGCTGGCGCAATCGTTATGTGCGATGAAGTTCAGACTGGATTGGGCCGATGCGGCGCACTTATGGCAAACACTGCGCTTGAAATAAATCCGGAAGTTGTTACTTTTGCAAAAGCGATTGCAGGTGGCGTTCCTATGGGAGCATGCCTTTACCGCGGAAAAGGAAATGTTTTTCAGGCAGGAGACCATCAGTCTACTTTTGCAGGAAATCCGTTGGCATGTGCCGCGGCGAATGTTGTTCTTGACACAATCACTGCACCAGGATTTTTTGATAGCGTCCGTGAAAAAGGTGAATACATAAAAAATAAAATCGCGGGCTGGAAAATTCCTTTTGTAAAAGAAATCCGCGGAAGAGGACTTGTTATTGGCGTTCAGGTTGAAAAAAATCCAGCAGAAATTGAAAAAGAATGTCTAAAAAATGGGCTGCTTTTTTCTACTGCTGGAAGTGATGTGCTTCGTTTTGTTCCTCCGCTGAATATTTCCTACAAAGAAATTGACGCAGGACTTGAAATCCTTAAAAAAGTGCTGGAAGAGCAGAAATGATGAATAATAGCTGGAATGTAGATTTTTTCTGAATCCATAAATTGAATCAGCGGGAAGAGAAAACTCGTCATTCTAGCTAATATAAAAATCACAGGAAATTCTTTAATTTCCTTTTCATTTTTTTGTCGCCAGTGATTTTGTAAATCGTTTCGTTCAAATCTTTTGAAACTGACCAATAATCCGGGAAAATTCCAAATGTCTCACCGTGATATTCAGGATAAAAATCGCGGACTTCAAGGTATTTCATATTTCCAAAACGCACTTTTATTCCTGAATTTGGAAGAAACATATTAAAAATATTACCAAATTCAAGAACACCGCCTGTATTTGTTCCAATAACAAAAACCCGCTCGCCAAAAACTTCCTTAAACTGCAAAATCGCCCATTCCGCAGCGCTGGAAGTATTTTTATCCGTAATAAAAATGATTTTTCCGTCAAAATGATTTTCGCCCCAATCCATCAGAATTGCATCATGTTTATAGATAATCTTTTTGGGATTTTCTTTTTGTGCCTCAAGTTCCTTAAAAGTTTCAAAAGTATTTTTCCCGATGTCTAACTTCCTATGAAGAATTATTTCATTCACGCAAGGAGAACTTAACTCGTAAGCATCAAACATTGAATTTGCCCACTCATCTGTCACATAGCCAAGCTCCAAGGAAGCTGAAATATCTTTATAGCCGTCATGAAGAGCCAAAAGAAATCTTCCCGGAAAAACAACATAACCACCGGAATTTCCCCGCAAATCAATTATAATATTCTGCTTGTCCTGCCATTCAACGCTTTTCCGCAGAAATCTGTTTATCTGCACAAGGTTTCTATCTATTTTCTGGTTATGATCATAAGATGGAATAAACGTGTTGATTGAAACATATCCCGAATTTTCAGATTCCACGGAAGAAGAAAAGCCCATTGCAACAGATTTTGACGGCATTTCAGCCTTTACAGAAATTTCCTTCTCATCGTTGTCAAAAGAAAATTTGAATTTTTTTACGTCCGAAATATCATTCTCATCAAGAAGAACGCCAATTCTAAAAATATCATCGCCTTTTGCAGGATACAAAAACAGATTTTCCGTTGAGCCTGTATAAATTTTTCCGGCTTCGCTCCATTCGTCCTCTTTTACAACATATTCATCTTCGATTTTTTTAACGTAAACTTTTGTAAACGCAATGATTTTTGGGGCTGACGGCTTGTATAAAAACTTATCTCTCATAATAAATGAAAAGTGTGAATCATTTACATATTCTGAAAGCATCCGGCAAATTTCAAGAACAAAATCATCAGTCTGAATATTGCTTTTTCCTGCAAATTTTTGTTTCAGGTTCAGCTTGAATTTTTCAATGTCAAAACCTTTTTTTATCATATCATCGTAACCAATATATGCGCTCTGCAAAACATAACAAAGGGAATCCAAATCTTCATCAAATTCTTTGGGCAAAAGTGAATTCAAATTTTTTACATCTTGATTGGAAACATAGACTTTCTGCGGAACAACCGGCAGTTCGCTTACAAGCTCCGCCGCAAAACACTGAGCAACAAATATTATACTGATAAAAATAAAAATGGCTTTTTTCATAAACTCCCCATGATTTTGATTTTTTTATTCTAACATAATTTTGATTTCTAGTTTACCCCAAGGCAATTTTTTTATATTATAAAAAACTATGAAAAAAACAATTTATATTTTCGGTCACAAAAATCCTGACACTGACTGTGCGGTTGCGGCAACAGCGTATGCGCGATTAAAGCAACTTTTAGGTTTTGACAATTATATTGCCGCGCGTGCAGGTCATTTTAATCCTCAGACTGACTACGTTTTTAAGAAATTCAACGTTAAATCACCAAAATATATGCCTTCCTTAACTCCAAAAGTTGAATACTTTATGGAAAATGAGACAATGACTGTTCAGGGCGATGTTCCTGTATGGAATGCAATCCGCAAGCTTCAGCAGGCGCAGCTCCGCGCAATTCCAGTTGTTGACAAGAACGGAAAATACAAGGCTTTGCTTCACTATTCAGCTTTTGCGCAGAAAATTCTTACAATCTTGAATCCAGAGGCAAAGGTCAACATTTCTACAAGCATCGGAAACATTATAAAAACAATGAATGCGCAGCCTCTTGTAGTTTCAAATCAGGAAGAAATCTTTAAATCTTCAATTCTTGTGGGTGGCGCAAGCGACAAGGCTTTTGAGGCAATGCTGGATGAACATGCGAGCGAAAATGTTATTGTAATCACTTCTGACCGAAAGGAAATTTACGAGGAATGTATCAGCCGCAAAGTGAAACTTTTGATTATCACATCCGGCTACATTCTTAGCAAGGAACTAAAAGAAAAAGCGCAGAAAAACGGCGTAAGTGTAATAATGAGTCCCTACACAACCAGCGACACAGTAATGATGATTGCGTATTCAACGCCGGCAGAACTTATGGCAGACCCGGAAATAAAGGCCGTTCATATAAACGATACAATCTCCAAAATCAGAATGACAATGCAGGATTCGCCAATCAGACGACTTCCTGTTGTGGACGAAAATGACAAGGTCATAGGAATTATTTCTGAACATGACCTGAACAATGAACCGAACATTGAAATTGTACTTGTTGACCACAACGAGCTTCTTCAGGCTGTGGAAGGAATCGAGCACTACAAAATTGTGGAAGTAATTGACCACCACAGAATCGGTTCAATCAGCACAACATATCCAATCACATTTATAAACAAGCCGCTTGGTTCAACTTCTACAATAATCACAACGCTTTACCAGGAAGCAAAAATTCCAATTCCAAAAGACATCGCTTCAATTCTTTTGTGCGGAATTTTAAGCGACACGCTGATTCTTCAGTCCACAACAACAACCGAGACAGACCGGCAGATTGCAGAATATCTTGCAAACATCACAGATTTGGATATTCAGGCACTTGGAAAAGAAATTCTTACCGCAGGAAGCGGAATCAAAGGACGAACGGCCTCTGAAGTAATTCATCAGGATATGAAGGAATATCAGGAAGAAAAAGGCTCTTACACTGTAAGTCAGATTGAAGTAAGCAGCATAAAAGAAATTCTTGACCGCAAAGACGATTTTATGACCGAACTGGAATTTGAACGTCGCGGAAACAAGGCAATTTTTTCAGCATTGCTTGTTACGGACATTACGCAGCTTTCTTCAATTCTGCTGATTGCCGCCGATCCGAAATTTGAGGCTTTTGTGACATTTCCAAAAATGGAAGACCACACTTACTATTTAAAAGATGTTGTAAGCCGCAAAAAACAGCTTGTTCCGCTGCTTTCTGAACAAGTTGAAAATTACGAAAAATAAAAAATCCCCGGAAGAATGAAGCAAACTTCAAAAATCCGGGGTTTTTTATTGGAATCCGTTTTTATTAGAATTCTTTTAATGTGCGTTCAATTCTTTCAATTGATTTTTCAACACCAAGAATAAGGATTGAACCAATAAGCGGTGGAGAAACCCGGCTTCCTGTTACTGCCATTCTGATTGGCATCATAAAGTCGCCAAGTTTGATTCCAAGTTTTTCTGCCATTTCTTTTGCAAGATTTTCGCTTGCCTCGTGGTCAAGAGATGGAAGCTGATTTACAAAATCTTTTGCAGTTTCAAGAACTTCTTTTGTTTTTGCCTCATCAAGTCGTTTTGGAACAATCTGTTCTTTTGGAGGAACTGCCGGTTCAGTAAACAAAAAGTGAACCATTTCAGCGGCATCTGTAAGATATTTCAAGCGTTCCTTGATAAGCGGCATAAGCGCAAGAAGTTTTTCTTTAACATCCGCAGAAGACATATTCATTGACTTATCAACGCAAATTGGTTCGCCATCGTCACCAAGCGCAATTCCTGAATATTCAGGGCCAACTTTTGGCGCAGGCTGAGGATTTTCCGGATTGATTTCAAGAGCGGCATCTCCTGTTCCTGTAATAAATGGAAGAGTCCACTTGTAAAGCTCTTCATCAGTAAGCATACGGATGTAGTTTCCGTTGTAATATTCAAGTTTCTTGTAGTCAAAAACTGCAGGCGCTTTGTTCAAATGTTCAAGCTTGAATGATTTGGCAAGTTCCTCCAGCGTATAGAATTCCTTGCCTTCTTCGTAAGAGCAACCGAGCATCGCAACGTAATTTACAATAGCCTGAGGCAAATATCCACGGGCACGGAATTCGTTTACAGAAGTTGAACCATGTCGCTTTGAAAGTTTTTTTCCGTCCTGACCGTTTACCATTGGAAGATGACAGAATTCCGGGTGTTCCCAACCAAAAGCACGGTACATCTGAACATGGAGCGGAGTTGAAGGAATCCATTCCTGGGCACGCATAACATGACTAATCTTCATAAAATGATCGTCAACAATATTCGCAAGGTGATAAGTTGGAAATCCGTCTGACTTAAGCAACACTGGATCAGGTGAAATATCCTCGTTTTTCCATTCAATGTCACCAAGAATGTGATCGTGAAATTTTGTAGTTCCTTCCATTGGAACTTTTAATCTGATTACATAAGGTTTTCCAGCATCAAGATTCGCTTTAACTTCTTCCGGAGTAAGATGACGGCAGTTTCTATCGTAGCCAGGAGCCATTTTATTTTCCGTCTGGATTTTTCGGATGCGGTCAAGACGTTCTGCATCACAGAAACAGTAATAAGCCTCGCCTTTTTCAACAAGTTCCATGGCATATTTTTTGTAAAGCTCAAAACGCTCACTCTGAACATAAGGACCATACGGACCACCTTTGTCGCCGCCTTCATCCCAGTCAATTCCAAGCCAAGCCATTGTGTCATAAAGATTTTTTACATATTTTTCATCATAACGTGTGCGGTCAGTGTCTTCCAGACGAAGAATAAATTTTCCGCCCTTTGAGCGCGCATACAAATAATTGAAAAGCGCCGTGCGGACACCACCGATATGCTGCATTCCTGTTGGAGACGGAGCGTATCGAACTCGAACTTCTTTGTTTTCCATAATATATCTAACCTCTATAAAACTGATTTTAAGACAAATCTTTACTATTATAATGAATCAAGCAAGGTTTCTCAACGGCAATCAACGAGCCATGCGGACAAAGACTTTGGTGATTTTTTTAGTACATAAAATTCAATCAGATTGAAATTCTTTATAAATTTTCTATTTTACGAACAAAGCCTGAATTGCCCCGAAAGCGCCAAGGCTTATCGCAAGCATAATAATTCCTGCAAGAAGAACACCGCAGATTACCGCAATGATTGTTTCCTTAAAATTCATGTCCAAAAGGCTGGCTGCCAAAGTTCCTGTCCACGCGCCAGTTCCTGGAAGCGGAATTCCCACAAAAATAAACAAAGCCACAAAAAGTCCACGGCCTGCTTTTTCTGTAAGTTTTTCACCGCCCCTCTTGCCCTTCGTCAAAAAAAAGCTGCAAACACCGCCGATAAATTTCTTGTCCTGTCCCCATTCCAGAAATTTTCGGGCAAAAAGATAAATAAACGGAACCGGAACCATATTTCCAATAATACAAAGCGCATAGGCAAAAACAATTTTAGAAATATCATCAGACGGCATAAGCCCCATTGCCGTTGCCACAGGAATCGCTCCGCGCAGCTCAATCAGCGGAACCATCGAAATAAAAAAAATTGCAAGATATTTTGTAAACATAAAAGTATAATAACGGCAAAAAATGATTTTGAAAATAAAAAGTATTATAAATCTTCTATTTGTGGTAAACTTTTTCTATGAAAAAGATTTTATTTGTTTGTCATGGAAATATTTGTCGTTCGCCAATGGCGGAATTTATGTTCAAAAAAATGGTTAAAAATGCAGGGCGCGAAAAGGATTTTTTGATTGAATCAGCGGCAACCAGCAACGAAGAAATTGGAAACGATATGCACCTAGACGCAAAAGAAAAATTAACACAGATGGGAATTCCTTTTGAAAAGCGCAAAGCACGCCGCATAACGCCAGAAGATTATTCAAATTTTGACATTCTGATTGGAATGGACATGGAAAATATGTATTATATGCAGCGGGAATGGAACAAAGATCCGGACGACAAGGTAAAACTTCTTTTAACGTACGCCGGAAAAGACAAAGATATTGCCGATCCATGGTACACAGGAAATTTTGATGAAACTTTCAGCGATTTGGAGACAGGCTTAACCGCATTGCTAAATAAATTATAATAAAAAGAATGTTAAATATATCAAATTTGATATATTTTCTTGCTATCACTTAATGATAGTCCAAATGTTTATAATATAGCCATAAAACCCAAAAGGAGCATTTAATTGGCAGATATTCATATTTTTGACCCTGCGCCGGAAGGAACTCCGGTTTCTAATTTTGTTCATCTTCACGTTCACTCAGATTATTCGCTTTTGGATGGTTGCGCCAAGCTTGACTCACTGATTGCGCGCGCAAAACAGCTGAATATGCCGGCGATTGCGCTTACAGACCACGGAAATATGTTCGGTGTCTTGAATTTTGAGCATATTTGCCATGCGAATGGAATCAACCCGATTGTAGGATGCGAATTTTACTGCACTGAGGATCATCAGAAAAAACAGAATACCCGCTACGGAAAACACAACTATCATCTTATTCTGCTTTGCGAGAACAACACTGGCTATAAAAATATGTGCTGGCTGAATTCCCGGGCCTTTTGCGACGAGGATTCACTTTATTACGGAAAGCCGCGAATTGATTTTGAAATGCTCAAGCAATACCACGAGGGAATTATCTGTCTTTCTGCGTGCGTTGCCGGCGAGCTTCCTCAGGCTGTTCTGAACGGAAACATGGAAGATGCAGAAAATGTTGCGCGCCGATACAAGGAACTGTTTGGACCGGATCATTATTATATTGAAATTCAGGACCATGGACTGCCGGAAGAAAAAATCGCCGCAGAAGGAATGATAAAAATAGCGCGAAAACTTGACATTCCTCTTGTTGTTACGAACGATATTCATTACATAAACAAAGAAGACTCAGAAGCTCAGCTTGCCTTGAACTGCATCGGACGAAAAACATTGCTGGACTCGCCGGAAAGTGCGGCAAAAAGCATGGGTGGAGCAAACAGGATTTCTGAATGGTACTTTAAGTCGGAAGAAGAAATGAAGATGCTTTTTCCAGACATTCCAGAAGCGTACGAGAACACTGTAAAAATCGCAAATATGTGCAATCTTACGATTCACCAGTATTCAACGCCGGAACTAAAAGGTTGTCTGCCACGTTTTGAGCTTCCAAAGGAATTTCAGACACACGACGACTACACAAAAAATCAGGACGATTTTGTACGTTCAATTGTAGAAAAAGGTTTGCGTCAGCGTTATCCAGAAATCACGCCAAAAATCCGCGACCGTGCTGAATACGAGCTTGGAATCATCTTTAAAATGGGTTTTTCCGGCTACTTTCTGATTGTATGGGAATTTATCAACTGGGCAAAATCCACCTGGGACAACGTTAATAATAAGCCAAAACCTTACATTCCGATTGGTCCTGGGCGAGGTTCCGGTGCAGGTTCGCTGGTTGCCTATTCAATGGGAATCACGGATATTGATCCGTTCCGATTTAATTTGATTTTTGAACGATTTTTGAATCCTGAGCGCGTTTCAATGCCTGATTTTGACGTTGACATGGATTTCGACTACAGACAAGATATAATCCAGCATACGCGGGACCTTTACGGCGATCCGCAGGTTGGTCACATTGTTACTTTCGGAACTTTAAAACCAAAGAACTGTCTTGCCGATGTAGGACGAATTCTAAATATTCCGCTTTCTATTGTTGCAAAAGTAAAAGCCTGTATTCCAGATTCCCCAAAAGCAAAACTGAAGAACGCTTTCGAGCCGCCTACAGAAAAATTCCCGGATGGTGGTCAACTTATCGCCGTGCGCGAAAATCCAGAAGCCACAATCGGGCTGGACAAAGATGTTTTTGAACGCTGGATTGCGCTCTGTAAAAAACTTGAAGGAATGAACCGAAACACAGGTCTTCACGCATCCGGAATGGTAATCGGGCTTACTGCGCTCCCTGACTGGGCACCAGTGTTCAAGGATGCAAAAACTGGAGAAGTCGGCGTTCAGTACACAATGGACATTATTGAGCCGTGCGGACTTGTAAAATTCGACTATCTTGGATTAAAAACGCTTTCCCTTATCCGTTATGCAGAGGACATTATAAACCGTCATAAAAAACCGGAAGAACCAACATTCCTTACCGCAAATGTAAGCGAAACAGACAGCGAGACTTTCGATCTTTTTGACAAGGGCGATTCCGTTGCCGTGTTCCAGTTTGAATCTCCCGGAATGCAGAAAATTCTTCGTCAGGTTGCGCCACGTTGCATAGAGGAACTTGTCGCCTTAAACGCACTTTACCGCCCTGGACCGATGGACTACATACCTCAGTATATTGAAGGAAAATGGAAGCCAGAAACAATCCACTACCCTGACCCATGCCTTGAGGGATTACTGAAAGAAACTTACGGCGTTATGGTTTATCAGGAACAGGTTATGCAGGTTTCCCAAAAAATCGCGGGATTTTCCCTTGGTGCAGCAGATATGCTCCGACGCGCGATGGGAAAAAAGAAGCCAGAAGTTTTGATGGGAAAAAAGAAGGAATTTATTGAAGGCGCAATAAAACAAGGATTCACAGAAAAACACGCCGCAGATATTTTTGAAATCATGGTTCCTTTTGCCGGATACGGATTCAACAAGTCGCATGCGGCAGCCTACACGGTTCTTGCTTACCGAACAGGCTGGCTGAAATGTCATTATCCTGCTGCATTTATGGCTGCAAACCTTACAAATGAAATTTCCACAACAGACGGAGTTTCAATCTACATTGCAGAAGCAAAACGTATGGGACTAAAAATCGATCCACCGGACATAAACGCTTCTTATTCAGAATTTGACGCAGTTGGTGACCATATAATTTTTGCTCTCCGCGGAATGAAAGGAATGGGAAAAGAAGCCGCAGACGCCATCGTAAAAGAGCGCGAGGAACATGGACCTTACAAATCATTCATTGATTTCCTTGAACGCTGCCTTCCTCTTCAATCTGTTACAAAAGATGAAGAAACCGGCCGCGAAACGAAAAAAACTCTTATAAACTCAAAGGCAATTGAAGTCTGCATAAAAACCGGCGCATTCGACAAGCTAGGAAAAAATCGCCCTACACTTACAGCAAATATGGAAAGGGCAATAACTTATGTTCAGGACAAAATAAACGGAACAGACAACGGCCAGGGAGACTTGTTTGGCGACACAGATGAAAAAGTCTACGCAGATTTTGAATTTGAAGAGCTTCCAGATCTTCCGACTTTTGAAAAACTTAATATTGAAAAAGAAATCATCGGAACTTATGTTTCTGGCCATCCGCTTGGCGATTTTGAAAAAGTCATAAAAACCTGCGTTACGCTTACTTCTAAAACAATGGAACGCGCAGCCGCGGAAGACAAAGCCCTAAAAGCAAGTTTCACCGGAAAAGATGCCTGGCAAAACAGAAATTCCGGTAAAGTCTACACAGTCCTTGGATTTTTACAGAACCTTCATCCGATTGTAACAAAAAAGGCCACAAACATGGCATTTGCGAAACTTCAGGATTATGATGGCGAAATTGATATGACTTTCTTCCCAAAAACATGGGAAACGCTAAAAAATCAGATTCAGGATGGAAACATTTACGCATTCAAAGGAAAAGTTGACGGTTCGCGCGAGGAACCAAGCTTCATTGTGGACAGCCTTGAGGACATCAACAACCTTAAGCAACATTCCATCAAGGAAATTCATATAGCTTTGGAAAATACTTTCAATTCTGAACGAGATATTGTCAAAATGAAAGATTTTTTATTTGGCACTATGGGCAATTGTTCAGTATATTTTCATGTAGATACTTTAAATGGCGCATACATAGTCAAGGCAAACAGTTCGCTGACATGTTCTGCAACACCTGAAGTTCTTACAAAAATAAAAGATTTAGATTTTGTAAAGGAAGTCTGGTCTGAATAGGATGATTTATGTTAAGAATACTTATTAATACAGCTGCCGGCGCAGTTTCATTGTACTCAACACTTTGTTTTTTCAGAATTCTTTTAACATGGATTCCGTCGCTGAACTACAGCGCAATCGGAAAATTTCTTTCTTCAATCTGCGACCCTTATCTGAACCTTTTTTCAAGGCTTCCGCTCCGAATTGGAATGATTGATTTTACCGCAATGGTTGCAATCGGCGTGCTTTACGTAATTTCTTCAATTCTTGCAAATATCAGCGCTTCTGGTTATATTTCGCTCAGCATGATTCTGGCAAACCTTATCAATATTGTGTGGTCCATCGGTTCTTCAATAATAACAGTGGTAATGCTAATATTTTTTGTCCGTTACCTTGTTTCAATATTCAGCAAATCAAGCAACCAGTGCGATTCGCCATGGCAGCGTTTTGACGATGCAATCCGCATTATGGTTTTTAAAATCTGCAATTTTTTTACAGGCGGAAGAAGTATTTCCTACAAAACGGCACTTTTAATTGATTCAATTGCAATGCTTTTGATTCTTATAATCTCTTTCTTCCTGTTGAATTTGATTTTGCGCTTTATACATTATATTCCTTTTTAAATATTGAACTGAAAAATGAAACTGGATGAGATAAAAACGCCTGTCGCCTCACTTTCAGGAATTGGTCCTGCCGCAGAAAAATTGTTCGCAAAGCTGAATATTTTTACTGTGAGCGACCTTTTAAAATTTTATCCAAGAACATACGAAGACCGCCGCGAGCGGAATCCAATTTCAAAATTTGAATCGGCAAAAGTCCATACTGTTGCGCAAGTTACCGCCCACGAATTTTTTGGCTACGGACGAATGCGCACGCTAAAAATAATTATTTCAGATGGAACAGCGTCCGCAAGCCTTATCGCATTCAACAGAACTTTTCTGCAACATTCCTTGCCGGTTGGCTGCATCGTTTCTGTAACAGGAACTTTCACGGTAAAATACGGGCAGATTCAAAGCACTGATTTTGATGTTACAAAACTTTCTGAAAACGGAAAAATTGAAGATTTTGAAAACCAGCCGTTGCCAGACTCAGGAATTCTTCCGATTTATCCGCTCACAGAAGGACTTACGCAAAAAACTGTACGAAAAGCTGTTCAGGCTGCAATAAAGCAATACGACATTGGAATTGATGACAATCTTCCAGAAAAATATATCCAAAAGCAGAATCTTCTTTCAAAAAAAGATGCGATAAAATTCATTCATCTGAGCCAAACGCCTTCAGAAATTCAAAAAGCCCGAAAAACTTTGATTTACGAGGAACTTTTTTATTTTCAAAAAGCGATTGCAGAGCGGGCTTTTAGACACAAAGGCTCGTTTCCAGCGGCAAATCTGGAAGAAGCAAGACAAGCAGGAACTGAGCAGTGGAACAAAAGCGGCAGGGAACTTTCCGCGCAGGAAAAATCTGATTTTGAAAAAAGCCTTTCGCCGCTTCAGAAGGAACTTTTGAACAGACTTCCATTCGAACTTACACCTGATCAGATTTTTGTAATCGACCAGATGAACAAAGATATTGACAAGGGCTTCCAAGAACGAGCGGCTCTGCTGAACGGAAAATCCACATCAAAAAAAATTCCTTTTACAATGCAGCGACTTCTGCAGGGCGATGTAGGCTCCGGAAAAACTCTTGTTGCATTTTTTGCATGCCTCAGAATAATCAACTGGAAAGGTCAGTGCGCGTTTATGGCGCCAACAGAAATTCTTGCCCGGCAGCACGCGGAATCAGCGGCAAAACTGCTTGAACCGCTCGGAATAAAGGTGGCTTTTCTTACAGGAAACGTAAAAAGTTCAGGACGAACAAGGCTTTTAAATGCGCTAAAATCCGGTGAAATAAATATTGTAATCGGAACGCACGCACTTTTCAGCAAGCAGGTTGTTTACAATGATTTGCAGCTTGCAGTTATTGATGAGCAGCATAGATTCGGCGTTATCCAGCGCCAGTCAATCCTTGAAAAAGGTAGACATACAGAAACAGAGCCACAAGTAACTTTTGAGCCTCATCTTCTGATGATGAGCGCAACCCCTATTCCGCAAACGCTTGCCCTTACAGTTTTCGGCGATTTGGACGTAAGCGTAATCCGGACAATGCCAAAAGGACGCAAGCCAATTCAGACCTATCTTGTAAAAGAAGGAAATGAGCACAACGCATACGAAGCCGTGCGTAACCAGCTAAAAGCGGGATACCAGGCATATTTTGTTTATCCAGCAATAAATTCCGAAAACGAGAACGGCGAAATTCAGGATATAAAATCCGCAGAAGAAAATTTCAAGAATCTTTCACAAAATATTTATCCAGAATATAAATGTGCCCTGCTTCACTCAAAAATTGAAGAAGAACAGCAAATCCAGATTTTAAAAAATTTTCAGAGCGGAAAAATACAGGTTTTAGCGGCAACCACAGTAATTGAAGTCGGAGTTGATGTTCCAAACGCAACAAGCATCGTAATTGAACAGGCAGACAGATTCGGTTTAGCCCAGCTTCATCAGCTTCGCGGTAGAGTCGGCAGAGGAAATTCGCAGTCATTCTGTTTTTTGATTTACAGCAAAAAAATAACAGAAACTGGAATAGAAAGAATGAAAGTCCTTCGCCAGAACACAGACGGTTTTATAATCGCAAACCAGGATTTAAAACTAAGAGGTCCCGGCGAAATCACCGGAACCGCACAGGCTGGAAACCTTTCTCTTGGAATCGCAGACATCATCCGCGACCACGATATTCTTGTTCAAGCCCGAAATGATGCATTTGAATACACAAAAAGTTTATTCAACTAAGCAACATAACTTTCAAGCCGACGTGCACGAGTCGGATGCTGCATTCTAACCAGCGCATGTTTTTCAATCTGTCGGATTCTTTCCTTTGTAAGATTGAATTTATCGCCAACTTCTTTCAAAGACATCGGTTTTTCAACTCCGATTCCATAGCGCATTTTAAGAACTTCAGCTTCCGCTGGCTTCAAAGTTGAAAGAACATTATTCAAATCTTTCTGCATTTCCTTGTTGATTACAAAATCTTCCGGCAGAACATGAGCCTTATCCTCAAGCATTGCGCCCAAAGTTGTAACAGAATTATCTTTTCCAGCAACATCAGCATCAAGAGAAGCCATATCCCGGCTTATTTCAAGCAATTCCCGAACATGACTTGCATCCATATTCAACATTGCGGCAATTTCCGAAAATTCCTGTTCTTCAGAAACTTTGTCTTTTATTGTTTTCATGGCGCGTTCAATCTGAACAAGTTCATTCGCCTTGTTCTGCGGCAAACGAATCGCGCGGCTCTTTTCGCAGATAGCTTTAAGAATCGACTGACGAATCCACCAAACCGCATATGAAATAAAATGATAACCCTTTGAAACATCAAATTTATCAATCGCAGTCAAAAGACCAATATTTCCTTCGCTGATAAGATCCTCAAGTTCAAGACCTTTTCTCTGATATTTTTTGGCGACATTGACAACAAAACGAAGATTTGCATTTACAATCTTATTCTTTGCAAGTTTATCACCTGCGGCGGCCTTTTTTGCCAATTCAGTTTCTTCTTCATAAGAAAGAAGAGGAATCTTGTTGATTTCTTTAAGATAAATTGAAATTGTGCTGTCTGTCATAATTTGCCTCCAAAATAATCTACACTAAATATTATGCAAGAACCGTGCCAAGTTTTATCAAAAAAGTAAATTTTAATGTTTAAATTCATAATTTTTTTATTGAACCAACAAAAGCGTAGACGAATTTACAATTTGTGAAGACTTTGGGCGATTAAATCAATAAAAGTGCGCAGCACCCAAAAATATACAAACGAAGTGCGAGCCCAACCGTCTGGAGCAAATTGAAAATCCGTCGAAAGCGTTTTTTTTAGAAAGAAATAAAATTCATTTTTTGAGATAATTAAAATTCATAATTTTAAAACTGGGTAATTTTTCCCTACCTTCAAAAATCATATCCAAATTTGAGTAAATTTTACCCACACGATACATTTTTTTCATTTTTTTGTTGACGATTCAATGCAGATTTTCTTATATTTAATGGTAGAAAAAGAAATTATTTTCCAAAATAGGAGCAAAATAGAATGAAAATTAAACCATTAGCAGACAGAATTCTTGTAAAAAATGACGCAGCTGAAACAAAAACAGCAAGCGGACTTTACATTCCAGAAGCAGCACAGGAAAAAACCCAGACAGCTACAGTTGTAGAAGTTGGTCCTGGCACAGATGAAGACAAAATCACAGTAAAGAACGGTGACCGCATCATGTACGACAAATATGCAGGCACACAGGTAAAACTCGATGGAGAAGATTATCTTATTCTTCGAATGAGCGATGTTATTGCTGTTATTGAATAGTTTTTAAGATTTAATAAAAACGCAGACGAATTTGCATTTTGTAAAATCGCCTGCGCTTTTTTATTTAACACCAGATTTTATTTTTGTAACCAAAAGCTTTGCTTCAGCACTTTTCGGATTCAAAGTCGAGCTGTATTCCGCACAAATCCTTGCATTTTTCAAGTCATTTGAATCAAGGTAAATCAGCGCCATTCTAAACATCGCGAGCGACTTTATTTTTTTTTCCGAACTTCGCCCATTCACTTTTTTGTACAGTTCCAAAGCATCCGTTTTTCGCCCTATAGAATTATAAACTGCCGCCAGATTCATTGCCGCAGAATCACTCACCGCCACATTCACAAAATCTTTTTCACCATTTTCAAAAACACAATACTCGCCAAGCCGCACAGAATCAGAATTTCTCCCTGACAGAGCAGAAAAATAAAACGCATATTCACTTTCAACAGCAGAAAAATCATTGATTTTTTTTATGACATTCATCCAAAAATCGTTGTCACAAGGAATTTTATATTTTGCTGAAACATATTTGTAGAAAAGTTTCCACGCTTCTTCCGTCTGTTTTGTCTCCAAAAGAAAATTCAACGCATATTCAAATAAAATCTCTGGATAAACAGATGGAGAAACAGCATTTTCCTCCAAAATTCTCCAGACATCAGCAGTTTTTTCAGTTTCAGTAAGAGTTTTTTCTGTCTTATATCTTAAATCAAGGCGAACAACAAAAAGCAACGGAGATTTTTTTCTGGCAAGACTTTCGTCAATCCGGATAAGCGCATCACTCAAAGGAATTTTAGGGCGGCGGTCATAACGCTCCATCTCAAGAGAAGCCAATCCTTCATCGCGAAGCTGCATTTGAGTAAATTCCTTATTCTGCGGCAAGTTTGAATTGTAGGCAAAATTCGCATAAGATGTAAGTCCAGGAACATAATCAGGCCAATTTTCAACACAAAATCTAAGAAGCAAGAGTGCATGGCTTTCATCACCAAAATCCATAGCCCATTTTGCGCTGTTTACAAAAATCGGCGGCAGAAAGATATTTTCATCCCGTTCTGTTTCAGAAAGATTAAAATCTCCAATGGAATTTTCAATTGAATCAAGATAATTTCTTCGTATCGTTTCCGCGCTAGCCGAATCCCCAAGCCAAGTATAAGAATCCTGCAAAACCGCGCTTATTTCCGCAACAGAAACCTTACGCTTTTCCTTTCCAGTCCGCGAATCTGCAAAAGAAATTGCCATATTTCCATAATTCACCGCATCACCAAAACGAGCGGCATCATACATAACAAGCGACCAAAAATAACCGTCATTTGCCTCAAGAATATTGTTGCTTCCCGGATGAACAGAAGCCGCTTTCTCGTATGCACCTAGCGCAAGATGCAACAATGCGCAGTTTCTTAACCAGGCAGAATCTTTTGAACCTGCATATGCATCAAAATAAACTGTAAAATATTCCGGTGACAAAAATATTTTTGCGAGTTCAGATTTCTTTGACTTTTCAAGAACATTTCTAAAAACCGCTTCCGAATAAACCGAACCATACCGCGTTCCCTGAAGCCCCTTTCCAGCGGCAAGAGCTTCTTCAGTTCGTCCATTTTTAAGCAAAAAATACGCATAAACTGCGTTCAATTCATTATTTTTAGGATTTTTTTTAATTGCGCGGACAATAGTTTTTTCAGCTTTTTCAAAAAGGTCAAGTTTAATGTAACGCTTGAAAATTCCGATTTCAATCCAAGAACTGTAAGCTTTTTTCTCAATCTTATCTAGTTCCCGTTCGGCATCTTTGAATTGTTCCTGATTTATAAGAATATCAATCTGATCAAGCGCGGAAGAGATTGATTTTTCTTCCGCGCGGTTTGAACATGAAAAAAAAACCGGCAGAAACAGCACGGCCAACGCAATGCACAAAAAATTTCTGACCGATTTTTTTATCATTTAAGAATTTTTCTCCGCCAAATCTTTGCTGATATGATCGAGAATTGCATTTGTAAATTTATGGGTTTCGTCCTCGCCATAATCTTTTACAATTTCAACGGCTTCATCGATTACAATTTTTGGATCAATTTCTTTTTGATAAAGAAGAGAATAAACGCTCATTCTAATTACGGCAAGAGCAACCTTATTAAGACGTTCAATTGTCCACTTTGAAGAAAGATGACCTTTTATAATTTCATCAATCTGCTGAATATTTTCAACAGTTCCTTTCACAAGAATTCTTGCATAATCAAAAACTTCCTGTTTTTTTGCAGGCGTAAGTTTTTCAAACTGGTTCATCTGCTTTTCCAACAGACAATACTTTACTTCCTCAGAAGAATCTTCACCAACTTCAGAAGCATCAAAAACATCACGCTCAAGCCACGAAAACGAAATAAGATCATTTACATCAACGCTGGCAACATCCCATGAATACAAAGCCTGAAAAGCAAGAATTCGGCTTATTCTTCTAGACATAAATTCCTCCCTGCCTTACCAAGAAAGAAGTTTTGTCAAAGCATCACCAGTCTTTTTGCGTTCAACATTTGTTTCTGTATCAAGTTCTTTTGCAATTTCCTGCGCCGCAACTGTAAAATACTGCATAACTTTCTGCTGTCCCAAAGAACTGCGGATGTAGTCGTAAACAGTCGTTGTTGAATCCGGCTGAACAACATCGCTCAAAGAAAGCATTTTAGCATCATATTTTTTGATGATTGTATAAAACTGAAAATGCGAATCAAATTCCCCAACGCTAGAAAAATAACCAACATTATTGTCAAACAATGAAAGAAGATCCTTGTAAGAAATTCCAAGCTGCTGAGCGCTTACCTGATTCTTATTGATAAGCATTTCTCCAGACTGGAAACCGGAATTTTCCTTTTTTGACTCAACAGTCATCTGGTTTACAGTAAGTTTTTTATCCTTCAATTTGTTGAAAAGGTCGTTTGCCTTTGCACGAGCGGCTTCAGCATCCTTGTCTTTTGGAATTACAACCATATAAAGCTTGAGCATATCAGTCCATACAAACTGAGACTTGTTCAACTCATAGAACGCGCGGATTTCTTCATCTGTTGCGGCAACAGACTTAATTTCATTTTCACGCTGATGAAGAATATACTGCTGAACCAATGTCTGGTTTTTAAGATAAGTCTTATATTCTGCAACCGACATTCCAATCTGCTGTTTCATAAAATCATCAAGGGAAAGATTTGTCTGCTGCTTAATCACCGTCTCAAGTTCAGACTGAGTTGCATTTCTTCCAAGAAGCTGCTGGCTCACCTGCTGAAGGAACATCTGTTCAATCTGACTGTCTGTGATTGAAATTCCAGATTTTTGTGCAGCCTGAAGAACCAATTTTTCCTGAATCAATGCGTCAAGAACCTTTTTTCTGTCATCAACAGAAAGAACAGAACCTCTTTGTTTCTCATACATTTCAACACGAGTTTTAATCTGCTTCAATGAAATTGATTCGTTTTTGTTAAGTTTTACCACTGCAAGAACCTGAAGATCGTTCTGTGCAAAAAGTGCCGCACACATAAATAAAGCTAAAAATGCAACTGCAAAACGTTTCATATATAAATTCCTTTTTTTTATTTTCTAATATTTTACACCATAAAACCCACAAAATGTAAAAATAGTTACAAATTTTTGAGTTTTTTGCAAAAATATTATTTGTCCAGCGGAAGTCCGCCGCTTATTGTTGCCCTGATTCTACGAACGCCGGCAGAAGAAGACTGTTCTTTTTCAATCTTGAATTTTCCAATCTGAGCTGTGTGCTGAACGTGCGGTCCCCCACAAACTTCTTTTGAATACCAGTCTTTCTTTGAATCGCGGCCGATTGTGTATACTTTTACCTGTTCACCATATTTATTTACGAACAAAGCCCTGGCACCTTCTGCTTTTGCCTGGTCAAGCGGCATAACTTCCATTGTGACCGGCAAATCCTCGTTGATTTTTTCGTTAACGATGTCCTCAACTTTCTGAACTTCTTCTTTTGTCATCGGTCGGCCAAAAGTAAAGTCAAAACGCATACGCTCGTTGTTTATATTTGACCCCTTCTGCGAAACTTCATCGCCAAGAACGTCAACCAAAGCCTGCTGAAGCAAGTGAGTTGCCGTATGATATTTTGTTGTGATATCTGACTGTTCCGCCAGTCCGCCTTTTGCTTTTCCAGCATCAAGCGATTTTGAAGCTTCCTGGTGCTTTTTTTCCGCTGCCATAAATCCTTCAACATCAACAGTAAATCCGTTTTCCGCACCAAGTTCCTGGGTAAGTTCAAGCGGATAACCGTAAGTTTCGTAAAGATTATATGCAACTTTTCCAGAAATAATCTTTTTTGGATTTTTCATAAGATTTGGAAGAAGTTTTTGGAATTCAGCCTCACCTTTTTTAAGCGTTGTGCGGAATTTTGCTTCTTCGGCAGTAAGTTCGCGGAAAATCTTTTCTTTATTCTGTTCAAGCTCAGGATAAGCGTTCTTGAAATTTTCAATTACAACTGCTGCAACTTCCGCAAGGAATTCCTTTTCGATTCCAAGTTTCATTCCGTGGCGGACTGCACGGCGAATCAAACGGCGAAGAACGTAACCTGCTCCAACATTTGAAGGAGAAACGCCTTTCTGGTCACCAAGAATAAAAACAGAAGCGCGGCTATGATCTGCAATAATTCGCACGCTTTTGTCTTTTTCGGCATCTGTGCCATATTTATAGTTTGAAAGTTCCTCGATTTTCGCAATTATTGGCTGGAAAACTTCTGTAAGATAAACCGAAGTTTTTCCCTGCAAGATGCAGTTTGTGCGCTCAAGTCCCATTCCTGTATCAACGTTTTTCTTTGGAAGCGGCACAAGAGTTTTTTCATCAACGCGGTTGTACTGCATAAAGACATTGTTCCAGATTTCCATCCAGTTTTCGCTGTCTGTGCCTTTGTTTGAGCCAGTCGGCGGAAGTCCTTCGCCAACCCAATAGAAAATCTCTGTGTCAGGACCGCATGGACCGGTTGGGCCTGCAGCCCACCAGTTGTCGCTTGCAGGAAGATATGCGATTTTGTCTTCCGGCATTCCGTTTTCTTTCCAGTAAGTAGCAGCCTCTTCATCGCGCGGAGCATTGTCATCACCGGCAAAAACTGTTACAGAAATTTTTCTAGGATCAAGACCGAGCCATTTTGGACTTGTAAGGAATTCGTAAGAAAATCCGATTGATTCTTTCTTGAAATAATCGCCTAAAGACCAGTTTCCAAGCATTTCAAAGCAAGTAAGATGGCTTGGATCGCCAACTTCATCAATATCACCTGTGCGGATACATTTCTGGTAATCTGTAAGGCGTGTTCCAGAAGGATGTTTTTCTCCCAAAAGATATGGAACAAGCGGATGCATTCCGGCGGTTGTAAACAAAACTGATGGATCATTTTCTGGAATCAAAGACTGTCCAGAAATTTCAACGTGATTTTTACTCTTAAAGAACTCAATATATTTTGAGCGTAATTCGTTTGCAGTCATAATAGATAATTATAATGACGCGTGCCTTATTTTTCAATCTATTTTCTTTTCAAATTTATTTTGCTTCGCGGGCTTCTTTTGTAAGAGTAATTTTCATTCCGTCTGTTGCATAGCATGTATCCGGCGAAAGTTTTACAGGCGACATGATAATTGTATTTTTATCAACAACGGTTCTTACGGTCGGTTTCTGATTTCTTCTTTTTGCAGGAATAAGCTCTTCCGTTGTCTTGAACTGCATTGCATAAGCCGGAAGAAGATTTGACTTCTGCGAATTTTCAGAGCGGAACTGAATTACTGGAAACTTTCCGACCGTATCAATAAGATAAATTCCTTTTTCTTCAATTTCTGAATTTACAAGAGTATAAATTCCATTTTTAAAAGTGATTTTCCGGTTTTCTTCATCCTGCCAATTTTGCACCTCAGAAAGAATTTTTTCGTATTCAGGATGAGGATAATTTATTTTTTCTTCACCAAAAGTGCTTTGGAAAGACATTTTTTTATAAGTTCCATCCCAATGGTTATTTTCTTTGATTAAAAGCCCGACATCCTCATGAACGCGTATATAAACTTCGTTCACACCGGTAAGCATAATATCCAGGCGGCGCTTCATGCTTGAAATAATTGAATTTACTAGCGTAAGATAAATTCCACTTCGTCTTAGGCTTGAATTTTCCCACGAATAAACACCTTCTGTATCATTTGAAAGAAAAATCACCTCTTTTGTTCCATAATTAAAATAAATATAGTTGGCAGATTCATCTGTACTGGAGGTTTTATACCACAATCCGTCAAGATATTCTGCAAAAGTCGCCACATTTCCATTTTGAATTCTAGCAAGTTCGCGTGCGGCAAGTCGGCTTCCCGTAACACGAATCTGGCGGTTCTGCGTATATTTCTGCTCGGTCTCATTCCAAGTATATTCTGTCTGGATTTGTCCTATCGCAACCGAGGAAGATTTTTGGTCGTCTGACTTATCTGAACTGTAAACCCAAACGCTAAAACTCTGTCCGCGGGTCTGGGAAAGCTCATACGCCTCTGAACGTTCAGTCTGAACAATAAAAATTGTTCCATCAGACTTAAAGTCGCCGATTTTATTAAGCTCAACAGAATTTTTTTCCCGATTGCAGATGTAAATTTTCATAACCGAATCACCACTGTTGTCTACACCTTGATACACAAGAGCATTCCTGTGATTTCCAATCATATCAACTGCATTAAAAGAAAAAGTCCGTTCACGCGAAATATCCGTTGAAATTTCTGCGACGCGTTCATAAGAATTTGAAGTTGAATTATAAAGACCAACAATAAGGAAAAGATTTTCTGAGCCGGCTTTGTGAATAGCAACAACCTGATCATCAAGATTGTCACCATCAAAATCAAGTGTCAATGCACTAATCAATGTTTCCGTTGGAAGCAATGGAATAAAAGATGTCATCATTATGTTTTCGCTGGAAATATCAGAAGATTCTGTTCCGTTTCCAATATTGTCCGCAGAAACCGGAGTAACAACTTTTGCGCGTACACTTTGAGTTTTTCGGAAAACAGTAAATCTTAAAACAAGAGCAATGGCAAGAACAGCAAAAAGCGTGCTAAAAAAAATGACAACAACTTTATTTTTCATATAATTAATATACAAAAAAAAATCGGCATTCGCAACGAATACCGATTTTTTTTGCCACGCAAAACTGACTAGTGGATTCAGGCTTAGGGCTTCAACGCCTTAATATCCCATTCCACCCATATCTGGGGCTGGAGCCGCAGCCGGTTTTGGTTCTGGAATATCTGTGATTGCGCATTCAGTCGTAAGCAATGTGCCTGCAATTGAAGCAGCATTCATCAAAGCAGAAGTTGTTACCTTCGCAGGGTCAATGATTCCAGCCTGAATCATATTTACCCATTCGCCTGTGTAAGCGTTGTAACCAACACCATCTTTCTCATTCTTTGCGCGTTCAGCAACAACAGCACCGTCAATACCAGCATTGTCTGCAATCTGGCGGATTGGTTCTTCCAAAGCGCGGCGAACAATCTTGTAGCCAACTTTTTCATCTTCAGAAAGTTCAGCAGGAACCTTTTCAAGAGCCTTTGCAGCTTCAACCAAAGCAATTCCACCACCAGAAACAATTCCTTCCTCAAGCGCAGCGCGAGTTGCGGCAATTGTATCTTCTACGCGGAATTTCTTTTCCTTCATTTCTGTTTCTGTTGTAGCACCAACATTGATTACAGCTACACCGCCAGCAAGTTTTGCAAGACGTTTCTGAAGCTGCTCCTTATCATAAGTTGATGTAGATTTTTCAATAGCTTTTTTGATTTCCGCAACACGGTCAGAAATAGCCTTCTTGTCGCCAGCACCGCCAACAATTGTTGTATTGTCTTTGTCAATCTTAACAGATTTTGCCTGACCAAGAACTTCCGGTCCGCAAGATTCAAGCTTCAATCCAACTTCCTCAGAAACAACAGTACCGCCTGTCAAAATAGCAATATCCTGAAGCATATCCTTTCTGCGGTCACCAAATCCAGGAGCTTTTACAGCACAAACCTTGATTGTTCCACGGATTGTGTTCAAAACCAAAGTTGTAAGCGCCTCACCGTCAACATCTTCAGCAATAATAACCAAAGAACGACCTGCGTTGGCAACTTTTTCAAGCAACGGAAGCAAATCTTTCATAGAAGAAATCTTCTTGTCATAAATCAAAACATAAGCATCTGAATAAGAAGCTTCCATTCTTTCTCGGTCTGTAACAAAATAAGAAGAAATATATCCACGGTCAAACTGCATACCTTCAACAGTATCAACAGTTGTGTTCATGTTCTTAGATTCTTCAACAGTGATTACACCGTCCTTTCCAACCTTTTCAATTGCCTCGGCAATAAGATTACCAATCTCAGGATCATTGTTTGCAGAAATAGAAGCAATGCTCTTGATGTCAGCAGAATCCTTGACAGGCTTTGCATTCTTTTTGATTTCCTCAACAGCAGTTGCAACAGCCTTATCAATACCACGTTTAATTTCAATCGGAGTCATTCCGGCAGCAACAGACTTAAAGCCCTCGCGGACAAGCGCATAAGCCAAAACTGTAGAAGTTGTAGTTCCATCACCAGCATCATCATTTGTCTTAGAAGCAACTTCGCGAACAAACTGGGCACCCATATTTTCATAAGGATCAGCAAGCTCAATATCTTTTGCAACAGAAACGCCGTCCTTTGTGATTGTTGGAGCACCATATTTTTTGTCCAGCATAACCATTCGGCCACAAGGTCCAAGTGTAACTTTTACAGCCTTTGCAATCTGCTCAACACCAGAAAGCAACTTTTTTCTTGCATCTTCATTAAATAACAACTGTTTAGCCATTTTCTTTATTTACCTCTTAAATTAATTTCTATTTGATACTATCAAAAATATAAAAAGATTTAAAAATCGGCAACAAAAAAAATAAAAAAGGCGCAAAGATTTTTTCCACGCGGCATAAAAAAACAAAAGCCCCAGTTTTTTCAGAAAACGGCACTTCCAGGGCCCGCTAACGCTCGGTCTCGCCACACTCGCCTGGCTCCGCCACCCTTCCACCACCGCGCAAGTTCCACCAGCGGCATCCCGGCAACATTAATTTATCTGAATGTTGGGGTTTATTCCTTCTGAAAGAAATTGAATATGCTACCAGAAAAAGCACGTCAATTCGCCATGCGGAGCGCAATAAGGTATCGGACTGCGCAATTTTCTTCAAAAATTGCTTGCCATCGCTCCGAATAGCTCGGTTGCCGCTTTCTTTTTCTTCCCGCATATTCAATTTAGGAATTCAGCATGAAAAACCCAACATTCAGTCTAATTCATCAGCCCAAGCACAAATTTTCCCAGCACAAATGCCGCCGGGAACGTCACCAGCGTCAACAATGTTGAAATAACGCAGCTTCGGCTTGCAATCACCTGCTCGCAGTTGTGCTCAACGCACGCAATGCTCAATGTAACGCTTACCGGCGCGCTAAAACCAATCAGAATCGCCATAAGCGAAAATTCGTTGAACTTATAAATTCCGGCTCTGTGCAAAAAAAGACAAATCAACGCAACCACAACCGGACCGGCAATATTCCTTAGCAGCGCGATAATCCATGCAAAACCATCAGACAAACACTCAAAAAGATTCGCGCCGCCAATGCTCATTCCAATCATAAACATACAAAGCGGAGAAACAAGCCTGTTTACAGAACGAACCGTCACGTAAAGGACCGGTAAAGTCTTATCAATCCTAAAAACTGAATAATTTTTTCCTTCAACCAGAACCTGCGGCATAAAATTCTGCGTAAGAAAAACAAAAATTCCAAGAAACATTCCAATCATAATCGGCGTAAGAAAAACTTTTTTAAGCGAACCGCCCAGATTTTCAAATGAAATTTTTTCTCCAACAATAACCGAAAGCCCGATAATATACACAAAAATCCTAAAAACAATACTGATTGTGCTTATGTAAAGCATAACCTCTTCGCCACGGCCTGCATAAACAGATTCCAAAATCGGCATACTGAACAAAGTCGTCTGACCAATCGCCATAAAAAGCGCGCTCACCGTAGAAATCTTTTTTCCTTTTTTCAAAAAAAGAATTTTCCCAATAAGAATCAGTAATAAATAGAAGAAAATCGCAAGAAAAAATTCAACAATGCTAGCCTTAAAACTTTCCCACTCAAAATCCTGCATAAATGCGTTGAACGCAAAGCACGGAACCGCAAGTTTCCACACCAAAGCCGAAATCGTTTTTTCCCCGGCGGAATCCACAAAACCGTTCCGCATAAACAAAAAACCAAGAAAAATCACAATTATCGTCTGAAAAAACGCGCTCAAAAAATGCGAATCAGTAAAAACAGCAGCAAAAATTTCCATTTCAATATTTTTCAGAAGGGAAAACCTTTTTATAAAAATAAACGGCGGTTTTAAAAACCACCGTCAAAGACTCTAAATAACCCAAATGTCAAGTTTTACAAATTCAGAAAAAACTCGACATTTTGGTAAATATATTTTTCCAAACTACAGATTGTCGAAAAATCCTTTTGCCTTGAGCAGTTCTGCGTTCAGGATTCCGCCAAGTGCTGCGCCGCGCTTTGTGTTGTGGCTAAGCGAAACAAACTTGATGTCAAACACATTGCATGGGCGAAGGCGTCCGATTACGCAAGCCATTCCTTTTTCTGTCTCGCGGTCGCGGCGTGGCTGCGGTCGGTTTTCTTCGTGGCGCACAACAATCGGATGTTCCGGCGCGCTCGGAAGATTCAATTCCTGTGGAACTGATTTATAAGAAGTCCAGATTTTCTCAATTTCTTCAAGGCTCGGCTTTTTGTCCGCAAATTCAAGTGAAACGCAAGCTGTGTGTCCGTCAATTACAGGAACGCGTGTGCAAGTTGAAGAAACAACCGGATATTCAGCGTTAACGATTTTTCCGTCCTGAACTTTTCCAAGGATCTTAAGGCATTCTTTTTCAGTCTTTTCTTCCTCACCGCCAATAAACGGAACGATATTGTCAATCATGTCAAAAGAAGGAACGCCAGGATAACCTGCGCCGCTAGTTGCCTGCAAAGTTGTTACAATCATTCTTTTAATCGGGTAGCCGGCCTGAATCAGCGCGTGAATCGGCATCATGTAAGTTTGGAGCGAGCAGTTCGGCTTTACTGCGATAAATCCTTTGTCCCAGCCGTGGTGCTTTTTCTGTTCAGCAATCACATCAAGGTGAGAATAGTTGATTTCCGGCACGAGCATTGGAACGTCTTCCGTCCAGCGGTTTGCAGAAGCGTTAGAAACAACCGGAATTCCTTCCGCAGCGTAAGCGGCTTCAAGAGCCTTTATTTCTTCCTTGCCCATTTCAAGCGCAGAAAAAACAAACTGGCATTTTCCAAGAGCCTTTTTCTCGTCGTTTGCATCTTCTACAATCAAATCTGCAACACCGGCAGGAATTTCAGCGCCAATAAGCCAACGGTTCTTTACCGCATCCTTGTACGCTTTTCCAGCTGAACGCGGACTTGCCGCAACATAAGTTACTTCAAACCACGGATGATTTTCCAATAATTTTATATAACGCTGACCAACCATTCCAGTTGCGCCCAAAACACCTACTTTCAATTTGTCTGCCATAATATTTCCCCTAAAAACTGATTAAATTTATAATTTACATTCCGCCAAAGCGTCTTTTATAATCTCTTTAGCTTTTTCTGTAACTTCAACAAGCGGAAGCCGAACGCAAGGTTTACAAATTCCACGAACGCTCATCGCATATTTTATTGAAGTCGGATTTCCGTCTACAAAAGCAGCCTTAAAGAAAGGCAAAAGCCTGTAATGCAAAGCGCGTGCTGTGTTAAAATCACCGTTCAAAGCAGAATGAACCATTTGAGTAACAAGCTCTGGAGTTAAATTTGAAACAACGCTGAAAACACCATCGCCACCAGCCGCTAGCAATGGAAGAGTCAAGCTGTCATCTCCGCAAATCACAGAAAAATCAGGATGAGCAGATTTTACCTGTGCGATAACATCCATCATCTGGTTTATGTTTCCGCTGGCCTCTTTTACGCCTGCAATATTCGGAAGATTTGCAATTCGAGCCAAAGTTGGAGTATCAATATTTTTGCCGGTTCGTCCCTGAATATTGTAGACAATGATTGGAATTCCAACTTTTGAAACTGCTTCAAAATGTCTGAAAATACCTTCATTGCTAGGTTTATTGTAATAAGGAGTTACAACCAAAGCCGCGTCTGCCCCCGCCTTTTTGGCACGTTCACAATATCGAACAGCATCACGTGTGCAGTTCGAGCTTGAGCCAAGAATTATATTGATTTTTTTACCATTTGCCTTTTCAAAAGCCCTAACTTCTTCAAAAGCAATCTTGATAATTTCGTCTTCTTCGTCTTCTGTCAAAGTTGGAGTTTCTGCTGTAGTTCCCAAAGGAAGAATTCCATCGATTCCACCTTCAAGCTGGCGTTTGACCAATGCGCGGAATCCTTCATAATCTACAGATTCATCTTCATGCATAGGTGTGACTAAAGCTGTCATTGAACCGCCAAATTTTGCCATACGAGCCTCCAAGTTAATTTTATTTATTCCAAAGTATTGCACTTTTATAGTAAAAATTCAATAAATCTGATAATCTTTAGTAGATTTTGAGTTTATATAAATATTGAGAAAAATCCGCTTGCGCTCATGTTTTTTCTGTAAAAACTCAAAATTTATTCAACAAAAACAGAGGTTCAAAAATGGCTGGAAATTCTTACGGTTCAATTTTTAAGGTTACAACTTTTGGAGAAAGTCATGGCGAGGCACTTGGCGTTGTTGTAGACGGCTGCCCAGCCGGAATTCCTGTCAACATTGAAAAAATCCAGCAGGCATTGAATAAAAGACGACCAGGAGCCGCAATCAATGGAATAAAATCAGTTTCCGTAACAGCCCGAAGCGAACCCGACACAGCCGAAATTTTAAGCGGAGTTTTTGAAGGAAAATCAGAAGGCACTCCAATCGCAATTGTGATAAAAAACACAAGCCAGCACTCAAAAGATTACGGAAACCTTGAAAACACATTCCGCCCCGGACACGCAGATTTTTCTTACGACGCAAAATACGGATTCCGGGATTACCGTGGCGGCGGACGTTCCAGCGGAAGAGAAACAGCAGCCCGAGTCGCGGCAGGAGCAATCGCCTCTCAAATCCTTGAAAATTCAGGAATTTCCGTAAAAGCCTACACTTTAAAAGCCGCAGGAATAAAAGCTGAAAAAATAGAATTTTCAGAAATCGACCAGAATTCAATGCGCGCCCCGGACAACGAAGCCGCAAAAAAAATGGAAGAAAAAATCGAAGAATTACGACAAAACCGCGACAGCGCAGGCGGAATCGTTGAGTGCGTAATAAACGGCTGCCCGGCAGGTCTTGGCGAACCAGTTTTTGACAAATTGGACGCAGAACTCGCAAAAGCAATGCTTTCAATCGGAGCAGTAAAAGGAATTGAATTTGGCACCGGATTTGCCGCAGCGGATTTTACAGGAAGCCAAAACAACGATAAAATGCACGCAGAAAACGGAATTCCTGTCTTTGACACAAACAACGCAGGAGGAATTCTTGGCGGTATTTCCAACGGAAACCAGATAATTTTTAGGATTGCGGTAAAACCAGTTCCAAGCATTTTTCAGGTGCAAAAAACTGTAAGCAAAAACGGAACAAACTACGAAAATGCCGAGCTTGAAATAAAAGGCCGCCACGACGTTTGCCTTTGTCCGCGAATCGTGCCAGTTGTGGAAGCAATGACAAATATCGTTTTGGCAGATATGCTTCTTAGGAACAAAACCGCAAGAATTTAAAGAAGGGCGGACAACCGCCCTACGTCTTAAACCTTCGGTTTTCGCAAGTTTCGCAGGGCGCAACATCTCAAACCGGCGGTTTTCGCCTACCCACCGTGCGGGGACACCCCTCAACGCCCCGTAAAGTTTGTGCAAGGTTATAAATAATGCTCAAAGGGTCAAAAAAATGAACAAAAAGACAAAAAAAATAATACAAATCTCATTAATTTCAGTGGCTGGAGCAGTTTTTCTTTCGTTTTTTGCAACAGTCTGCGTGCGCGCAATTACACTGCGAAAATCTCCAGCCCTGAATGAACTTGAACCAGCACAAAAAACTTTCCTCAATCTTGCGCTGGATGCCGCCTACCCGGAACGGACAAAAATTCTTCATCCGCTTCCGTATTCCGCAGAAAAACCCGAACTGAATATCTGGGCAAAATCCGCAATTGCAGTCAACGTGGGAAACGGCTGCGTTCTTTTCGAAAAAAATGCTGACCAGATAATTCCACCGGCAAGCATGACAAAACTCTTTGTAATGTACGTTATAATGGAAGAAATTGAAAAAGGAAACGCCTCCCTTTCAGACATTGTGCCTCTTCCGCCACAAACTTGGGCAGCAAATCAGCCGCCTCATTCTTCACTTATGTTTCTTGGCAAAAACCAGAAAGTCAGTCTGGAAGAAGTTATAACCGGACTCGATGTCTGCTCTGGAAATGACGCCGCAACCGCAATTGCGCTTTATCTTTTTGGAAATGTTGATTCTTTTGTTCAAAAAATAAATCAGCTTGCAGAGGAATTCAACCTTGAAAACACACATTTTTTTGACGCAAGCGGCTACAGCGAAAAAAACACAACCACAGCGCGGGAAATGGCTTCCTTTGCACGAAAATACATCGAGCGATTCCCGGAAACTTTATACAAATTTCATTCAGTTCCAGGATTCAAATATCCAAAAGAAGAAAATCTTGCACCGGAAGACAAACTTCTCTCAACGCGATACCAGGATTTTTCACAAGGAATTCCACAAAACATTTTCATGCCGATTTACCAGAAAAATACAAATCCGCTGCTTGGAACTCTTCAAGGATGCGACGGACTAAAAACAGGATACATTGATGAAAGCGGCTACAATCTTGCGCTTACGGTAAAACGCGAAAATATGCGTATTCTTTCTGTAACAATGGGAGGCCCGGGAAAAAATCAGAATGAAGGGCAAGAAGGGCGCGTTCACGATGGAACTGAAATCATGGAATGGGCATACAAAACTTTTAAAAATTACGAAAATCCACTCGTTTTGCGCTCATATAATATTCCGGTTATCTGCTCGAATGTTCAAAGAATGAATATTGTTCCCGCATGGTCGCCAAAAGCGTTATGCGTTCCGGTTTCTGCCGCAGAAAATCCTGAAAATGCACTTGAGGAAGTGCAAATAAATCTTTCCTTGCCTGATTTTATAAAAGGTCAGATTGAAGCTGGAAATGAATATGGAAAAATTGAATATTTCCTGAACGGCCAATTGCTTGAATCAATTCCACTTGTTGCAGACCGCCCGGCAGAACGCGCGAACTGGTGGATTTGTGCCGCTGATGAAATCGCAAAAATCGCGCTGAAAATATAAAAAAGTACAGATATTTTGAGTTTTTATTCTTCCAGAATGTAACGGAGCGGAACTATTTCGTAGCCAGCGTCAAGGATTGCGCTTATCAGCAGATCAAGGTTGTCGTACAAGTAGCTTTCCCGTGTTCCGCGCGAAATTCCTACTGTTACAGGAATCACTTTTTCTCCTTCATCAAGCGTTTTTACATAGGATTCTATCAGCTCGCCCGGGCAAAGATATTTTCCGTTTCCATTTACAGCTTGCTCAAGAGTCACAGAATCGCAGACTGAATTTTTTATATCAATGTAATCGTAACCAGCTTTTTTTCCATCCTGAATGATTTTTTCAGAAACAGCGTAATACGGCGCGTGCCACATCAGAGAAAGTTCCTTACCTGTAACTGCGTTGAATTCATCTTCGTTTCTGGCTAAACCACGACGTATATAATCTTCATTCACCACAAAACCTGGCTGAGTCAATTTTGAAGTGGAAAAGAACATCGAAGCACATTCATTACGGCTAAGAGAGATTTGTTTTGTTTCATTTGGATAGCGGCGGATAAATTCTCCGTTCAAAAAAAATGTTCCTGTAACCAAATATCGGTTCAAAGTATAAAGAACGCGCGTCAGGCCGTCCGCATTGTCATAAGCATCGAACGCAAGCGCAATTTTTTTCCGCTCCGGAACTTTTTTAACGCTTTCAGAATAAACTGGCTTTGTAACCGCTTTTCCAAAAAGAGTTCGTATGTAAAGGGCATTTTCAAAAATAGGATTTGCAGTTTCTCCGCAGAAAAGCCGGTAACGCTCATTCCTTAAAGCATTTGAACGCCGCGAAAAATCAGATTCTTTTTGTACCCACGTTTTTTTATCTTCATTAAAAACAAAGAATTTTCCATTTCCGGAATCCGCAATTATTTCATCATTGTTCCAAAATCCGTTTACAACTGAACTTACGGCAAGAATTTCTGGATTTTGCTCGAAAATTTTCCAGCTTCGGATTGTCCGATCGCCGCCAATAATCAAAGTTGAATTGTTTTCCCACAAAAGAGAAACAACATTTTCGCCCTCAATTCTATTCACTCTCTTCCAGTTTTTTGTGTCATAAATGTAAACAGAAGAACCTGAATAAAATGCGCAGTTTTTTCCATCCGGGGAAACAGCAGGCTTTCCAGAATCAGAAATATCCAGAAATTTTGAAAGACGGTTTTCCAGATGATAAACTGAAGATTTTATTTTTTGTCCTCCGTAAGGAAGCATCCGCATCCACACAATTGGCGAGCCGTTCAAATCCCAGAGAATTTCGCTTTCCAGCAAAGATGCGCTCAAATCAACATACGGACCAGAATAAACAATATCAAGATAATCGCAAGTATTCCGGTTTATTTTAAAATATGTGAAAATTTTTCCATTTTGAACAAGAACCATCGAGGAAACATCGTTGTTCACGCTAAAATTGTCTTTTGAAGCCATAAACTGAGACGGAAGCCGCCCGACCATCTGTCCTTTTCCGATAATTCCAGAATAAAGTCCAAGCGTATAAAGTTCTTTTGAACTGATTTTATAAACCAAATCTGAATCAATGTAGACAAGGAATTTTCCATCAGTCCAGTTCACTGAATTTATTGTTCCAGGACCGATTTTTCGGAATTTTTCATCAACTTCAACACCTCGCGCAACTGCGGAAGGATTGCAGAAATAAACATTTCCATTTTTTGCATAAACAAGAACTGAACTGTCCGCCGCCCATTTTACAGAAACATTTTCGTAATTGAACGAAGAATTTTCGTCCAGACAAATTTCCTTTGAAGAATTTATATTTTTCAGGAAAAGTTTTCCGGTCGCATATCCATTTTTTTCAGCATAGCAAATCCATTCGCTATTCGGACTTACGCTTACTTTTGAAAGCCGCATTGAATTTACTGGAACTTCAGCTGAATATTTTTTCCACTCAACGGATTTTTCCGCCAAATCAATCCATGCAGTTCCGTAACGGTTTCTGACCTGAAGAATCTTTCCGCCGCACAAAAGCTCCATCTGCTCCGGAAAGCACGAAATCAGCGCCGGTTCGCCGCTAACGGCTCCATCTTGAATTTTTGCCTTGAACAAAGAACGATATGAAAAAGCTCCAGGAATTTCCTGCCGGATTGTGTACAAAATCTCATCATTGTTATTTATGTCGGCATCGCCAAATTTTATTCCGGCAAAGCAATAAAAACCGCACAAAAACGCACCGAGCAGAAAAATTATTTTTTTTGAAATTTCAATTTTTTTCATAAATGTCCTCGTTTGCAAAGACTTAAAAATTCTTAAACCTTATTTTATCAATGAAAGCGGATCCACAAGTTTTCCGTTCTTAAAAACAGTAAAATGAAGATGCGGACCAGTTGAATATCCTGTTGAACCAACAAGCCCGATTCTTGTTCCCTGGCTTACCCACTGACCTTTTTGCGCAAGAATTTTTGACATATGACCATACAAAGACTGATAACCATTTCCATGATTTATTATGACATAATAGCCAAAAACCGGGGAAGTCCCCGAATATGTGATTGTTCCGCTTGCCGAAGCCAAAATCGGCGTTCCTGTAGGGCAAGCCATATCAACTCCAGTGTGATTTGAACGTGCGCCTGTAAAAGGATCAGCTCTTGGACCAAAATGAGAAGTAAGTCTGTAGCGAGTTTTTAGCGGACTCCTGAAAAGTTCGCCCATCGCCTTTGAAAGCGCCTGCGGCTCAAGTTTTGCGCCAGGAATAAAAATCACCTGACCAACAGCAAGCTCAGAAGACTCAAGTTCATTCACATCAAGCAAATCTTCCATTGTAACGCCATATTTCAAGGAAATTCCCTGAAGACTGTTTCCTTTTTGAACTGTATAAAAAAGCCCGTCAATTGAAGGAATTTTTAACTTCTGTCCCGCCCTAAGCTGCCGAACATTGTCAATATCATTCACCGCAATCAATGTTGAAATATTGCTAAGCCCGAATTTCTTTGTTATTGAGCTTATGGAATCTCCCGGCAGAACTTTGTAAGACTGAAAAGTAACCGGCTGGCAAAAAAGTTTTTCCATATCTTTTTCAGAAATTTTTGAATCAACAAGCGTTCCATCAGAAGAATATTCAGAAGTGCCTTCCAAAGCCAGATTATTCATAAGTTTGTTCAGCATTGACATTTCATATTCGTAGTTGTTTTCAAGCTTTACAGCGCCAGTTGTTGAATGGAAATAATCTGAGATTTTAAAAATGGCACAGCAAGAAATAAAAACTGCAAAAGAAACAAGAACTGCAAGACCGACTTTTTTTGCGTTGGACTGAACAAAAGTGCAGAACGAGCCAAGACTGCGCAAAAAAGACAAAAAATCAGCGGAAGAATAAGAATTATTTTCCCGACGATTTACTTTCCGAGCACCCAATCCTGTTTTTTTAGCGCGATCGCTATCTTCTCTTCTATTTATTTGCCCGGAATGAAAGATTTTTTTGAAATTTTCATTAATCTTTTCCGCAAAAGTCAAAACAAATTCAAAAGATGAAGAAGATTGTTTAAATCCTATGCAATTTACTATTTCCATATTTTCACTATCGACATAATGAAAACTGAAGTTTAGAATTAAATGGGCAGGGAAAATGGAATCAAAAAAATCTTTTTGCAAAGAAAAACCGTTCATATTTTTTTGTATCGCGATTGGAGTTGCGACCGGAATTATCCTAAAACTTTTTGTGGTTGATATTCTGCATATTTCGGGAACTTCAATGGAACCAACTTTGAAAAATGGTTCTAAAGTTGCGGTGAATAAACTTGCCTACGGGCTTGCAAAACCGTTCCGCGGAGAATTTTTTTTTCAATGGAATAAACCAAAACTGAATGACATAGTTATTTACTTACATGATAACAAAATAGTTATAAAAAGAGTTGTTGCCACAAGCGGCGACCAACTAGAATTTTCAGAAAATTCCAGCTATACTGTAAAAATAAACCAAAAGGAAATTTCTCTTACGCCGGTTCAGTTCCAGCGGATGAAGAATTTTAAGGAAATACCCGAAAATTTTGTTTTCACGCTTGGGGACAATCAAAAAGATTCCATCGATTCAAGAGATTACGGTTTTGTTTCGGTAAAGAATATCATGGGGAAAATTATCGGAAAATGAACGGATTTTTCAATAAAACTGCATTAAAGATTGTTCTCGCATTTTTTATAATATTCTTTGCCTACACATTTTATAGATATATAACATTGGCATTCACGCCGCCAGGAAAAATTTCTTCCCGCAGCCAGACTGTTGAGCGCGGCTCAATCGTTGACCGTTCAGGAAAACCGCTTGCCGTCCAGACAAATTTTTACCATGTTGGAGTAACACCAAACCGAATAAAAAACAACGAACAGTTTGCGGAAGATATCGCGCCGTATCTGGAAATGACAAAAGAAGATTTGCTCAGGATTCTTCAGCGCGCAGAAAATTCAAGCTTCGTTTATTTAAAAAAGAAGATTGATCAGAACACTTACACAGAACTAAAAAAAGTCACAAATGAAAAAAATTACCTTTTTGTAAGTTTTGACAGAATTCCAGGACGCGTTTACCCGGAAAATGCGCTTGCATCTCAACTTATCGGCTACATGGGAGACGACGGAAAAGGGCTTGCCGGAATTGAATATTCAATGCAGGAAGAACTTCAGCCTCCTGTTGAACCGAACGCGATAAAACAGCCGCAGGGAAAAAATATTTACCTTACGATTGACGCAAATCTTCAATATAAACTAGAAGAAATCGCACGAGACACAATGAAATCAACCCAGGCAGAAAGCATGATGCTTTTGTGTTCCGATGTAAAGACTGGTGAAATTCTTTCATATATAAGCCTTCCAAATTCAAATTTGAATGAATACAATATGTCCACAATTGAGCAGACAATTGACCGCCCGGCAATGAGCGCATACGAACCTGGCTCAGTTTTTAAGATTTTTACAGTCGCTTCTTTTTATGATGCAGGACTGATAAACGCAAAAACCAGTTTTTTATGCGACGGTGTTTACGAAAACCGAATCCGCGGTGGAGAAACAATAAGAATCAAATGTCTTGACCATCACGGCTGGATTACCGCGCGTGAAGCTTTAAAATATTCCTGCAATGACGCAATCGCTCAAATTTCAGACAGGGCTTCTGATGAAACTTTTTTGGAAATGATTCATAGACTCGGATTTGGAACAAAAACAGGAATTGAGCTTCCAGGAGAAACTTCTGGCTCTGTAAAAGACACGAACAGCCGCCTTTGGTCCGCACGTTCAAAACCAACAATGTCTATGGGGCAGGAAATCAGCGTTTCCGCATTGCAAATGGTTCAAGCCGCAAGCGCAATCGCAAACTACGGAATTCCTGTAAAACCGACTGTAATCAAAAGAATCACCAATAAAGACGGTTCAATCGCATACGAACATTCCCCAGAATATAAAGAACGGATATTTAAAGAATCAACTGCAAAATATATTCTTAGCTGCATGGAAACAACCGCAACATCTGGAACAGGAAGCCGGGCGCACCTTAGAGATATTTCTATCGGTGTAAAAACAGGAACTGCGCAAATGGCAGACAAAAAGAACGGCGGATATTCAGAAACGGATTTTCTTTCAAACTGTATGGCGATTTTTCCAATTGAAGATCCGCAGATAATTCTTTACATTGTCGTTGAAAAAGCCAAAGGCGAAACTTATGCTGGACGAATTGTTGCGCCTGTAATCGCAAAAACTGCTGACGAAATTATAGATCATCTTGGAATGAGCCGTGGTGATGCCGCAAGCCTTGAACACAGCGGAAAAATCACGATTTCGCCGGCAAAACCGCTTGAACTCGGCACAAAAATCCCAGATTTCACCGGAAAATCAATGCGCGATTTGCTGCCGCTTTTCAACAGAAACGATATTCAGGTAAAAATCAACGGTTCTGGCTGGGTAAAATCTCAGTCGCCTGCGCCTGGAACTCCAATCACGGAGAATATGCTAATTGAACTCAATTTGGAATAAAAATCTTTCGCTTTTCAAACAACGTTTTCCTCAGCTTGCAAAAATGATGGAAAACCAAATCAGCTTTTTTGAAAAATACGCAGGAACAGAAAATGAAAAATCACTATTGTATCCTTTCTGGGAAATTTCCAACGCAAAAAACGGCGGAATAACAGCAAAGGAAAATTTGCTTCAAATTCATTCTGCGTATAATCCGCAGCGGGAAGCCGAAAATCTGATTAATTCCAAAAAAGATGAAATAAAAGACGCAAATGCAATTATTTTTGAAGGTTTTGGGCTTTTTTATGCGCCGAAAATCGTTGCCGCACTTTTTCCCAAAAAAACAATAATTCTTATCGAACCAGACATAAATCATTTTCTTGCCGCAATGCTTCTTGTGGACGCGGAAGAACTTTTTTCTCACAATTCGATAATTTTTGCCTGCGGAGCCTCAACAAAGCAGACAATAACATTGATAAATCAGTTCGGAATTCTGAACAGCGTATTTTTTTCGTCGCCAGCGCAAATTTCACACGCACAAAAATATTTTTCAGAACTTTCAACATTAATTCAACGCAATAAAAACAAAGAAAAAATCAACAACGCAACGCTGGAAAAGTTCCGCACATTATGGTTCAGAAATTCAAAACGGAACATTTATAAAACGGCAATTCTTGAAGGCGTAAATATTTATAAATCCCGCGCAAAGAACCTGCCGTTTCTGGTTTTGGGGGCAGGACCTTCCCTGCAAAAAATTCTTCCGCGGCTGAAAGAACTAAAAAACAAAATGATTATTGTCTGCGTTGACACGGCTTTGCGCGCTCTTCTTCAGCAAAAAATCCAGCCAGATTTTATCGTTCTAACAGATCCGCAATATTGGGCGTACAGACACATCGCCGGGCTAAAAAGTCCTGAAAGCATTCTGATTGCGGAAAATTCAGTTTATCCTTCTGTCTTTAAATTTGAATGTAAAAAAATTGTTTGCTGCCAAAGCCAAATTCCTGTGGCTCAATTTTTTGAAAAATACTGCGGAAAACAAGGTTATTTAGGCGCGGGCGGTTCTGTTGCAAGCTGCGCCTGGACATTTGCAAAATTTTGTGGTGCGAAGGATATTTTTTTGTGCGGAATCGATCTTTCATTTCCAAAGAAACAGACTCACATAAAAGGAAGCACTTTTGAGCAGAAAATTTACACAACTTCAAACAAGATAAAACCGGCGGAAACCGCTGCAATGCCACTTCTTTTTGGTGGAAATGCTTCCTGGGAAAAAGATTTTTACGGAAATCCAGTTCTTTCAGATCAGCGCATGAAAATGTTCGCATGGTGGTTTGAAAGCAATATCGCCGCAAGCCCGGAAACAAGAACTTTCACACTTTCACCGGAAGGCTTGTTCATTCCCGGCGTGGAAATTTTTGAGCTGAAAAAACTTTCTGCCTTGCCGGATATTTTACCCAGAAAAAAGGAATTTCTTTCGGCTGCGCAAACTGCGGAAGAAAAATTGCGCCGAGAACAAGGATTTAAAGTTGCGGTAAAGGAATTCAACGCGGAGCTTCAGAATGCACTGAACATTTGCCGAAACGCCCTGAAAAGTCTGAACGCACCAAATTTCAATGCGGAAGAATACAAATCTCAACTTGAAAAACTTAAAATCGCATCAATCTTGCAGCTGGTGGTTCCAACAAATTTAAATTCTCTGCAAGAAAACGAACAGAACCTGAAAATATTTAAATCAATAGAAGAATTCTGCTCAAAATATTTTTTATAAATCAAAAATCACTGTTCGCAGGAAATTTTCAGTTCTCTATAAAATACTTATCATTTTTTTCAAAAAAACTAAAAAATTTCTAAAGTCGCGCCTTTCATTCCCGATAATATAATTACAGCAAGTTACGGACGTTATTCGACATCCAGACGCCTGTAAATTATGTGTCCTTCAAAATGGAAAATTCCATTGAAAACTTGAAAAACGTGTGAGGTTTTTCAAGTTTTTTTTTGCCTTTTTAGTCTTGCCAAACAAAAAATTAAAGATTTTCAGATTTCTTCCGATATTCAAAGTGGAGCATTGTCTATGAGTACAAAAGTAAACATTAACGCATTAAAACCTGATTTGACTTTTAAAAGCGACCTTATGCTTGATGAAAACTTTATACTTCTTCCGGTTGCAGTTCCTGTTACAGAATCGCTTACAAAAGCGCTGAATGAATGGAATTTCACGGAATTTAGATGCAATGCGGAAATGAGTCTTGGCGGCGACATGGGTTTACCAATTCAAAAAGTTGATAAATCAAAACAAGAAATCGCAAAAATTCAAGCTGAAGAAAAAGTAAAAAATTCTCTGAAACATGCGCTGGAACAGGCAAATTCCGGAAAATTCGCAAACACAGAACGTTCCCGGCTGGAATCAGTCCAGGCTGTTTACAACGAATATATGAATTACATAAATTCAGTCTACACTGATTACGCCACAAGAAAAAAAATAAATTACCAGGAACTTTCAGACACTGTAAAGGATTTGTGCATTTTTATAAAAGACAACAAACGATATGTTCTGCGGATTACGCCTTCTGCGGAACAACGAAGCAAAAATTTTCTGGTGATTCATTCAATGCGCTCAACAGTTCTTGCAATCACGCTTGGGCTTGAGCTTCATATTGCAATCTCAAAACTTATTGAACTTGGAATTACAAGCATCCTTCATGAAATAGGAATGTTGCGCCTTCCACCGCAACTTTATATGTCGAACAGAAAACTTACAAACAGCGAACGCACACAAATTTCTACACATCCGCTGCTTGGCTGTGCAATTCTAAAAGAACTGAATTTTCCGCTCAGCATTCAGCTTGGTGTGCTTGAACATCATGAAAAAGAAAACGGAAAAGGCTATCCTCAGCATCTTACCGGCGAAAAAATTTCAAACTATGCAAAAATAATCGCAGTTGCCTGTTCTTTTGAGGCAATCACAGCTCCTCGCCTATACAAAACTGCACGCACAACTTTTGATGCAATGATTGAAATGCTCAAAAATGAAAATCAGCAGTACGATCCGACTGTAATAAAAGCGCTTCTTTTCAGCCTCTCGCTTTTCCCGATCGGCGCGTTCGTTTATCTTCAGAATGGAAAAATTGCAATTGTCTCTGATGTTTCGCCAAATAACCCAAAAAATCCGATAGTTCAGCTTATAAATGAAACTGAACCAGACGGTTCCCCAAAAACGGTCCAGACTGACAATAATTTGAACAAAATTGTCCGGGTTCTTACAAAAGAAGAACAGGCTGATGTCCAAAAAACGCTTGATTTGCAGCGAAAAATCACAAACCAAACTGCGGAACTTACAAATGCGCTTGAAACAGCAAAAGCAAATGAAACAAAAGATGAGCAGGGATTCAGTTCTGTTGATTTAAGCGAGTTTAACTAAAAAACGCACGGATTTTTTCAACATCCTCATTGAATTTTTCATCAATAACCGGCGGATGCTCATTAAAATAAAGAATCTGGTCAAGTTCCTGCTGAGACTGTGCCCCCCAGAGCGGCACAACATTTTCATATTCATGCAAAAAACCGTAAGCCAGCGGAATTGAAGTAAGAATTCCTCCGCACAATGGCTGCATCGCAATAAACCCAATGTCATTTTCCCGGCAAAGCTGGACAAGCTGGCGCGTTTTGTCGGAACTAATCATGCTGAACGGAAATTGAATTGTATCATACAAACCACCTGTAATAGCTTTTTCCGCAATATCAAAATCTGTTGTAGCAAGTCCAAAACTTCTTATTTTTCCAGAGCTCTTCAATGTCTTGAATGCTGAATAAATTCCATCAATTCCGTTTTCTTCCGGAATAAAAGAATCCGATTCATACTGATACAAATCAATTGAATCCGTATGCATAACGTTCAGGCTTGTCTCCAAATCGCTTAAAACTTCCGCACCGCTCTGCGCGCTTGTTTTTGAGGCAATCACCACCGATGAACGGATGTCGCCTAACGCATCGCCCAAAAGCTTTTCACAGTCAGGAGTATTTCTTGACGTGTCAAAAAAATTAATTCCCTGATTGTAGGCGCTTCGAACAAGCTCAGCGGCTTTTTCATCGTCGCCAATTTTTGTTAATGACATTGCGCCAAAAGCTACGCGTGAAATCATAAGGTTTGATTTTCCAAGTCGAACGTATTCCATTACAAAACCTCCATGCAATTTCAGAACGCTGAGTTTCCATATCATCAAAACCCAGAAAAATTCTGAAATTGCACCGCGGATTCACCGCTTTGAGTTTATTTTTCGATTTATCTGTCTTTTCTTTCAACAGGTTTGTATTCGCGGATTGCCTTCTGAATAAAAGGAATCAAATCATCCAAGTGAACACGTTCCTGTTTCATAGAGTCGCGGAATCGAACTGTAACTGTATTGTAAAATTCGTTCTTTGAGCCGTCTTCTTTTGTTTCCTGAATTGTGTCGTAATCAACTGTTACGCAGAAAGGAGTTCCAACTTCATCCTGACGTCGGTAACGCTTTCCTACAGTTCCTGAAACATCAAAATCTGTTACAAAATCTTCTTTTAAATGATGTTGAATTTCCTTAGCCTTTTCAGCAAGTCCATCCTTTTTCATCAATGGAAGAACTGCAACTGTAATTGGTGCAAGGCGCGGGTCAAGATGAAGAACTGTTCTGTAATCTTCTTTGCCTTCTTCTGTTGAAACATTTTCTTCCTCGTAAGCCTCGCAAAGGAACATCAGGAAATTTCGGTTCAAGCCGGCAGAAGTTTCAACAACATAAGGAATGTACTTTTTGTTTCCGTCTTCCTGATCGATATAAGACATATCCTTCTTTGAATAAAGCTGATGCTGAGAAAGGTCAAAATCCGTTCGCGAATGAATTCCTTCAACTTCCTCAAAACCAATCGGGAAATTATAAGTAATATCGTAAGCATCTTTTGCATAGTGGGCAAGCTTGTCGTGATGATGCCATTTAAGCTGTTTTTCAGGAATACCGTATTTTAAATAGAAAGCCCAGCGTTCTTTTCGCCAGCGTTCAAAAGTTTCATCTTCTGTTCCAGGTTTACAGAAATATTCCATTTCCATCTGTTCAAATTCGCAGGTTCTGAAAATAAAATTCTTAAAGATAATTTCGTTTCGGAATGACTTTCCAACCTGAGCAACACCGAAAGGAACTTTCATTCGGTTTGACTGAACAATATTCTTGAAATCTGTAAAAATTCCCTGGCAAGTTTCCGGGCGAAGATAAATAAGATGTGAATCATCCGCAATCGGTCCCTGATAAGTTTTGAACATAAGATTGAATTCGCGGACAGCAGTATATTTTCTGTTTTTTGAACCACAAGTAGGACAGTTGATATTTGCGTCAATATAAGCCTTCATTTCATCGTGGGTCATTGTATCAACTGGTTTTCCAGGATCTTTATCTGGATTAGCCGCAACAAAATCTTCAATAAGTTTGTCTGCGCGGTGGCGTGCGTTACATTCAAGACAGTCAACCATAGGATCTGAAAAATGATCAACATGACCAGATGCCTTCCATGTTGTGTGATGCTGGAAAATTGCCGAATCAAGTCCAACTACATCGTCATGAAGCTGAATCATATAATGCCACCAGGCATTCTGAATATTTCTTTTAAAATCTACACCTAAAGGACCGTAATCCCAAGCACCAGCCTGACCTCCATAAATTTCTGAAGCCTGATATACAAAGCCTCTTCTTTTACAAAGACTGATGATTTTGTCCAATGTACACGCATGTGTATCTTTTGTATTTGCCATTTAAGACTCCTGTGTAAGACCGCCGGTCAGTGCGGTCGATGTTAAATAGCAAAGCGTCAAGAAAAATTGCGATGCGGCAATTTTTTAGCTTTACTTATTATCGACTCTGGCGTGGGCCGTTTTAGTTTTTTCGTTTCATGCATGACCAAGGAATGGCTGCATTGAATACGTTTTTATAGCCTATCATAAAAAAAAAGATTAAGAAAGTTCAAAATATGCAAAAGTGTAAATGAGCAAAAAAAATCACCAGAAATAAATCCCGGTGATTTTATAAACTATCTCTCAAAAAAAACTCTCAAGAAGTTTTTTAAACTCTCGAATATCTATATCAATCTCTCGTGAATAATAATACTTTCTTTTCCGCATAAAAAAAATACGTTAAAGTACGAAATAACCAAAGTTACTAAAAAATAACCGAGGTTACCCCCCCCCTCGAAAAAAATAACCCGAGTCATTTTAAAACACCCGAAAAATAACCTAGGTTACAAAAAAATAACCCAGGTTATTTTTTTTATTTGTAATTTTCAGGAATATACATATAATAGATACTCATGAATGCAAATATAAAACAGAAATTTTCGGCGGCGAGAGTTATGTGCTTTTTTGCATTTCTTGTTCTGCTGTGCGCGGCAGTAATGAGTTACAAACATCCGAGAGAAAAACAAACTGTACTTCCAAACCAGAATGTTACAGTTTTCGTTATAAATTCAGTTTCAGCAGTAATTGCACTTACATTTAAACCTTCAGTTTGGCAGGCACAAGTTTTTCTTCTATTTGTACAGGCAGTTTCAACAACTTTAACAGGATACAATACTTTGGGAACATTTTTGTATTCCGCATTTATTATCCTGTGCTTTGCAAACGGTTTCTTTAAGACAAAGGTAAGGCTAAAAATCACCTGCATACTTGTTGTGTGGATTGCAGTTCTTGTTGGTTATGGTTATTACGCATTGCAATGGGGCGTCCGCGGAATAATGTATATCCATATTTCTGTTGCAACATCCCTTTTCTTTTTTGCGTTTTATTTTTATGTCTACAAAAAACTTGAGACATTGCTGGTACCGCTTGTGCCGGTAAAGCCCCTGAAATCAGATATAAAATTGCCGCCAAAAGGAACAACTTTACATCTTTCAAAATATGGACTTACAGAAAGACAAATTGACTTTGTAATGGAATATCTTGCCTCGCAGAAAATGTACAAAGAACTTGCAAACCAGTTTTTTGTAAGCGTTTCTACTGTAAAAAAAGATATGGCAGAAGTTTTTGAAATCTTCAATGTTCAAAATATAAAAGATTTACACATTCTGCTGCTTCAATATTTTGTAGAACGATAAAATCCTAAACGTTTTTTTTTATTTTCCGATACTCTACGTAGAAAATTATTTTTTTTACGTTAGAGGGGAAATATGACTAAAAAAATCAGTTTTTCACTTTTCACAGTTTGCCTTATTCTTTCTTTTTTTGGATGCACTTCAACTGAAAAAGAAGTTTCTATTCAGGAACTCATACGAAATAATAAAATTGAAGAAGCAAAATCAAAATTTGTCTCAAAATACGACATCAATGCAATAGACGAAAACGGAAACACAGCCTTGCACGCCGCCGCAGAAATCAACGATGCAAGCCTTGTGCTTTTTCTGCTTTGTTACGGTGCTGATCCTGACTTAAAAAATTACAATAGCCAGACACCTCTTCACGTTGCAATTGAAAATAACTCAAAAGCCTCAGCTCAACAGCTTGTAAATTATGGATGCAATATTTTTGCCAGAGACGCAGACGGAAAAACTGCAATGGAAAATGCATTCCAGAAAGACTCAAGCTACTATGATATTTTTATTACAGAAAAAACAGCCGAACAACGCGATTCCATAACAGGAAAATCAATTCTTCACTATTTTGTGGAAGACGCTGATGAAATGGCGATTTTTACATGCGTGCGAAAAAATATTCCGCTCTCTCCAAAAGACAACGAAGGAAAAACACCGCTTGACCTTGCGTTTGCCGACATAGAAAACGGCGGAATGGCCGAAATTGCAGCTATACTTATTACAAACGGTGCAGAGCAAGTTTCTTCAGACTTTGACTATTTTCAGACAGCAGTTGCAAACCGGAATATAAACTATCGTTTCGAGGATGGACAAACACCTTTGCATTATGCGGCAATAGCCGGTCATAAATCAATCACAAAATATCTTCTTGAAAATAACGCAGACACAAATGTCCAGGACAGTTCTGGGGCAACTCCATTACACGAGGCAGTCCGCTACGGCCACACAGAGATTGCAAAAATGCTTCTTGACGCAGGAGCTTCTGTTGACGCAAAAGATAATCTTGGAAAAACACCGATTCTTCTTATAATCCCGGAAAAACAGCAGCAGGAACTTTACAGCCTTCTTATTTCCCACAAGTCAGACATATCCGGAAAAGATATGTACGGTGACACAGTTCTGCACACAGCCACAATGACAAATGTTTCCACACAGATTCTTTCTATTCTTGTAAATGCCGGCGCAGATGTAAACGGAAGAAACAAAGATGGAGTCACACCGCTTGAACTCGCAATTGAAAACAAAATCACTGCCCACATAAAATTTTATGCAGAACACGGCGCTGATATAAATTCAAAAGACCAAAAAGGAAACACTCCTTTAAAAATGGCTTTAAAACCAACCGACTCATCAGACAAAACGCTTGAAATCATTCTGAACAAACAAAATATCGACAGCCTTGACTCAGATGGAAACACACCGCTTATTACAGCAATAACCGTGGACGCAAGCCAGGAAAAAATTCAGTACATTTTAAGCCTTACGGAAGAAGTAAACGCACGAAATTCCGCAGGAAACACAGCTCTTTACATTACAGTCCTGAAAAACCGAAAATCAATCGGCGAAAAACTTCTTGCAAAAAACGCTGACATTTTCTCAACAAACAACAAGAACAACTCGCCATTAAGCCAGGCACTAAAAAATCCACAGGTAATGGAATGGCTCATAACCTCAAAAACAATAAAAGACACAGACGGAATCGGAAACACCGCACTTCATTACGCAACCGAATGGGGGCTGGAAAACGCCGTTGAAACGCTTATCACAAAAGGCGCAAACAAAGAGGCTAAAAACGCAAACGGAGAAACTCCAATTTTCAGCGCATGCAAAAACAACAAACCTGAAATAATATCTCTTCTTGCAAAAAAAGGCTGCAAAATCAACGTCAGAGACAACCTTGGAAGCACACCATTGCACGTTGCAGTCCGCTGGGGAAACATCAATGCGGCGGAACAACTTATATCTCTCGGAATCAACATTGACGCGCAGAATGTCACAGGAAAAACTCCGCTTGCAGAAGCAGTTCTTGGCGGAAAACCAGAAATCGCAAAAATGCTGCTTTCAAAAGGTGCAAATCCAAACACAAGCGACATCAACGGCAGAACAATCCTTATGGATGCCGTAAAAGCAAAAAACACAAAAACAATCTCAATGCTTCTGGAATACAACGCAAACCCGCAGGCGCAAGACCTGAACGGAAGAAATTCCTACCATGAAGCAGCATTGACCGAGGACGAAAACGTAATCAACCTAATAAGAAACGCAGGCGGAAACCCGCTCAGCCGCGATAAAAACGGAAACACTCCATTCAGCCTTTGTCTCAGCAAGCAAGATTCAATCATCAAGGCAATCCTTGGCAAAGACACAAGCATTTCAGACAGCGACGGAAACACACCGCTTCACATCGCCGTTCAAAACAACAAAGAATCCATACTCAAAATGCTGATTTCTTCCGGCTATCCTCTGAACACAAGAAATTCCGACGGATACACACCATTAGCTATAGCAGTAGAAAAAGATTACAACCAACTCGCGCTTATACTATTAGAAAACAAGGCAAATCCATTCATCCAGATAGACAGCAACGGAAACAACGCGGCATTAATCGCGCTTAAAAACAACAACGTGTCAATTCTTGCCGGAATCGCAAAATGTTCAAGCACAATGAGCGACATCCAAGGAAACACAATTCTTCACTATGCAGCCCGAATCAGCAACGCCGCAACAATCCAAAACCTGCTTTCCTACGGATTAGACAAAAATGTAAAAAATATCTACGATGAAACACCATACACCGTCGCAGTCCGCTGGAAACGAAGCGAGGCCGCAAACATCCTAAAACCAACCGAATCAAAATAAAAAACTTTCGGGCGCTTCCTGAATTATGCCGCACCGCGTCATAATTCAGGTCGGTTGTTCCGGCATTCCGCTACGCTCAGCCTCCTCACTACGTTTGCCACGCAAACTCCGTTCCGGTGGCCGCCTTCAGCGTGCCTCCATAACCTAGCGCATCCGCATAAAAAAATTATTTTTCCAACAAAGCCAAAAGCTTCAGAAATCCACTGTCTGATTTTTGCAGTTCCTTTGAACCACGGGTAATCTTGCAAAGCGACATATTATAAGTTCTAGCAATCTCTCGCTGAGTTGTTCCAGCCTTAAGTTCCTTTACAATCTGCCAGCGCTCCGCAAAATCGCGTCGCTCATTTGGAGTAAAAAGGCAACTGAACACCGATTTCAACTCATCTTTATCTTTTATTTTTAGCAAAAGCCCACAAAGCTCATCATAACTTTCCAAAAGCGCCGGATTTTCCACATTGCCGTTCTTATTCATAGAAACATTATATCACATTTGACATTAATGTCGAGTTCCTAAATTTCACGAAAAACCGCGTCACTGCTCGCACTTTTGCAACCGCTCTTTCCGCAGTTCGATTCTCAACAATCCATTTAAAATAAAAAAACAGCACCGTTCCAGTGCTGTCTAAAAATTAGTTATAGCCCCTAGGAGAATCGAAGCGCGACAGTCGAAAACATCCTGTTTTCTCCTTCTGCGCCGTCTGCACTCGCTTTTGCCGCCATCCTTGGCGGCAAATTGCAAAACTGCTGCGCACTGCTCGCACTTTTGCAACCGCTCTTTCCGCAGTTCGATTCTCAACAATCCATTTAAAAATAAAAAAAACAGCACCGTTCCAGTGCTGTCTAAAAATTAGTTATAGCCCCTAGGAGAATCGAACTCCTGTTGACGGAATGAGAATCCGCTGTACTAGCCGTTATACGAAGGGGCCAAAAAAACGAGGCTGACCGCAAAGATTATAACTGCCGAAATAATCCGTCAACAGTAATAATTTTTCCGGTCAGCCTCGTTATAGTTCCCCAAGGAGGATTCGAACCCCCACAGTCAGAACCAGAATCTGAAGTGCTACCATTACACAATCGGGGAATGCAATGTTCTAAAACTATAAAAGTTTTCATAAATCTTGTCAAGTGAAAATATTCAAAATTAGTGATTTTCCATTTTTTTCTTTCGTGCTACACTCTTTATATGACAGACGACGAACTTCTTGTTGATTCATATAAAAAAATTCTTACGCAAATAAAAGAAAATTCTGCGTATCTTTCAAAAGACAAATACGACTACACAAAAGAACTTACTGATGAATGTTCTGATTTGACTGCGATTCTGAGCGATATTCTCCCAGAAATCACCGGAGTTGAATCCATGAACGTATTGGATGAAGAAGATTATGCTTTTATGTACGAAATGTTGAATTCCTATGCGGAAAATTTTATTGTTGACGGCAGAACACCAGAAACCTTAAAAAAAGATACAGAAATTTACGAGCAGCTGATGGATATTCTTGCAGTTCTTGAAAAAAATTACGTTCCGCAAGATTATGATTTTGACGAAGAGGATGAGGATTAAAATGGCTAAAACATTGGCTGGAACTCAACAGAAAAAAGAACACAAAGCAGATTTTGGACGCGAAAAAATAGAGCTCCTTTACGAAGACGAATTTATTGCAGTAATTTTCAAACCAAGCGGAATGTTAAGCGTGCCTTACCCAGGAAGCAACAATAAAACCGCCCAAGCAGCCCTTGAACAATTAATGAGAAAAAAGGGAACTTACAATTCAAACCACAGACCATTTGTTGTTCATCGCCTTGACCGTGACACTTCAGGGGTCATGATGTTTGCGCTTAACCAGGACGCACAGAAAAAAATCATGGAAAATTGGCAAAAAATGGTAACAGAACGCCTTTACCGCGCAGTTGCAGAAAACCCAAAAAATGGATTTCTTCCAGAAAGCGGCACAATTGATGACGAAATTGCATACAACGCCCACAATATCGGTTTTGTTCCAAAAAAAGATGACCATCCCGCACTAAATAACGCAACAAAAAAAGCAATCCATGCAGAAAAAAATGCGAACCGCAACGAAAAATCAATTTACGAAAGAAATCTTCTTATAAAAAACGGAAAACCCGAATTCAAAACCATTTCCGCACGGACTCACTACAAAACAATCGCACGCGGAAAATACCACACTCTTTTTGAGCTAAGCCTTGACACAGGCCGAAAAAACCAGATTCGCGCGCACCTTGCAGGCAAAGGCTACCCGCTCGCAGGCGACGAAAATTACCGCGCACAGACCGACCCATTCTGCCGGCTCGCGCTTCATGCCAGAACGCTGGAATTCACACATCCTTACACAGGAAAAACAATGAAATTTGAAATTCCTGAACCACAAGAATGGCTTGAAACAGTCCAGCAGAATTCAGGAAACATTCCGGCTGTCTGGGCAACGAAAACGCAGCGCACACACAACCACGAAAACAAAAAGGATATATACAACGAATTTTCCGGGCAAAAAATCCCAAGCCACAAAAAACTTTCAAAAATGGATTTTATTTCGCGCGGAAAATACCACAAATAACAAACAAAAAGGACTTTTTATGAACGAAAAAAAAATAATTATTGCAATGATTGCTTTCATAATCGCAGGAATTGTATTTCTTGCCGCAGGATTTTACTTCTCTTCCAAAAACTATCAAAAAGCTCTTGCTGACAGCCACGAAAATCCTGAAGAAAAACGCAAAGCCGTCATCATGGGAAAACTCTGTGGAATAATCGCGCTTGCACTCGGCGGCTTAACAATCGCATCTGGAATCATACTCAAACTTCTTCCGCAAATGTTCCGCTATCTTTCATTCGTTTACGTTCTTGTTGCATTAATCGCCTGTTTTGCGGCATTGACTTTTTCTTTTGGGCGCAAAAAATAACCGCAAACCGGCGTTTCAGGGTTCCGCTAACGCTCATTAAAATTATGCGTCATTTTTCAAATGCCACATAATTTCAACGCTACGCGCCCTTCCATGCCGGCGCAAGTTATATTTTGTAAACTAAAATTTTATCCGCACTTAAAAGGACTTCCTTATCTTTTGCAAAAACAGAAATATCTTTTCCGCTAGAACCGCAGTCAACAGCAATACCAATTTTTTCAGAGCCATCTTCCGCACTCTTTACAATATGAACAATTCTATCAGCGCCAACTTTATCCAAGTCAGAATAAACAAATTCATAATCACAGCTTCGCATCGCAGAATGTTCTTTCCGCAAGGCAATAAGTTTTTTTGTAAAATCCAGTTCCTCAGAAAATTTACCTTCCTCAATTTCTTTCCAAGGCATACAACGCCTGTTGTCCGGATCAAAACTTCCCGGAAGTAGAATCTCTGTTCCATAATAAATACAGACTGAGCCAGTCATTGCAAACAGCAAAACCAAAGTCTGAAGCGCAGTCGTCTTGTTTCCACCGCAGCGATTTAAAATTCGGATTGTGTCATGGCTATCCATCTGGTTAAAAAGAACGCGGTTTGTCTGCTTAAAATACATTGAATAGCAGCGGTTTATTGCATATTCAAATTTTTTAACATTCCATCGGTCTGAGCAACAAAAATCCGCAATTCCATTTTGTAAAGGATAATTCATAACAGAATCATATTCGTCACCACGGAGCCACGGCAATGAATTGTGCCAAATTTCCCCGATAATATAAAAATCAGGCTTTATTTCGCACATCGCTTTTTTTAGTTCCTTGCAGAATGAATGAGAAACTTCATTCGCAACATCAAGGCGAAGCGCATCAATATCATAATTTTTTACCCAATTTCGGCAAACATCGATTATATATTTCTGACATTCCGGATTATTTGTGTTCAGCTTTGGCATATAATCAACAAACGCAAATGAATAGAATTTTCCTAGCCCTGCGTTTCCTTTCTTATAACCAAACCCAGGTTCAACAAAATCAAAATCGTTTACCATAAACCAGTCTTTATATTTTGATTTTTCCCTGTTTTTCCAGACATCCTGCCATTTGTCAAAAAGCCAGCCGGAATGATTAAAAACTCCATCGAACATAATTTTTATTCCGCGTTTGTGCGCTTCCTGAACATAAGTCTTTACAGTTTTAGCCGTACCAAATTCTTCATCAATCAGATTGTAATCATCTGTATTGTATTTATGCTGACTAGAAGATTTATTTATCGGCGTTGTGTAAATTCCAGTGATTCCAAGTTCCTTCAGATAATCAAGTTTATCGATTATGCCCTGAATGTTTCCACCGTAAACTGGCTCTGGCCCATGATGGTCGCAAGGAATCTGTTCACCATATTTAGGCCACGGCAAAAGGTTTTTCGGCACAAAATCGCTTTTTCCACGGCAGAATCTTGCCGGAAAAATCTGATACCAAACAGTATTTTCTGCCCATTCTGGAGTTTTATTTATGTCTGCAGAATTCATCCACGGAAAAATAAAAAATCCGTGCCGGTTTCCACCGTTCTCAAATTCAGATTTTGTAAAAAATCCATCATAAGAATAAAAAAATTCTTCGCTTCCACTTACAAGACGAAAATAATATGAAAGCCGCTTGAACTCAGGCTTCAAGGCAATCGTCCATCTAAAATGCTCCTGAAGCTCTTTCCTTTCAATAATTTCAGATTCTTCACCATTCCAGCTCCAGTCACCGCCCAAAATTCCACCGGCAAACGGATCGCCGCTAACAATAAAGACACGCTCAACATCTTTTCCTGTAAGAATATTGATTTCCAAAGTATCTTCATCCAAAGGATAACAAAAATTATCAAACGCAAAATGCTGTACTGCCGCTAAATTCATATTTTCATTCTATTCTAAAGATTCGCATTGTGCTATAGTAAAATAGATGAAAACAAGAGAATTTAACGGTTCAATAGAATTTACAAACGATGGGCAACTTTCACTTTTCTTTTTGGGAACCGGCGGTGCCTTTTCAAAAAAATATTTCCAGAACAATGTTCTTGTCATAAAAGGAAAATCCCATATTCTTATTGACTGCGGAACTTTATGTCCATTTTCATTTTCGCAATTTAACTCAAAAATAACACAGGTAAGGAATTTTTTGCTTACTCATAATCACGCGGACCACATCGGCGGAATGGAAGAAGTTGCTCTTTTAAATATGTATGGAACCAGACAGATTCCAAATATTGTAATAACTGATGAATTTAAAAAACTGCTCTGGAATGAATCATTAAAAGGCGGATTAAAAACCAAGGGCGAGAATTCTTCAAAGTCAAAAATGACTTTCAGTGATTACTTTCTCCAGATAAAACCAAAAAAGATAAAGAATTCTCCACGTCCATTTTATGAAACTAATATCGGTGATATAAATTTAAAAATCTTCAGAACAAAACACGTTTTTACAGACAAGAACAACTGGAAAAACAGCTATTATTCTGTTGGTGTCCTTATTGACAATAGAATTATTTTCACCGGTGACTCACAGGCGGATAAAACTCTTATAGACTGGCTTACTTCATCTTTTAAAATTGATTACATTTTCCATGATTGTCAGTTTGGAAAAAATGCGGTTCATGCCAGTTATGAAGAACTCTTGCAAACCATTCCATCCGACCTGCGAAAAAAAACTTACCTTTGCCATTACAGCGACAATGCCGACCAAAATATTTCACGAGTATTAAACGATGGATTTGCCGGCTGCGTAAAACGCGGCATTTATTACGACTGTGATTAAGACTAAACGCAAACAAAAATCTTAACCTAAAAAATCAGTTTAAAAAATATCTTACATAAAAAAAGAGTGCGTTTGTCAACGCACTCTTTAATGTCCCGAGCGCGAGTCGAACGCGCGACCTTCCGCTTAGGAGGCGGACGCTCTATCCAGCTGAGCTACAGGGACTAATTTTTGCCACCATTTCTGATGGCTTTTTTACAAACTAGAACAATCCAGAAATCACACCATCATCATCAACATCAATATTGAGTGCGGCAGGCACTTTTGGAAGTCCAGGCATTGTCATAATATCACCGGCAAGAGCAACAACAAAACCTGCCCCTGCATAAAGCTGTACATCACGAACCGGGAAAACATAACCACTCGGAGCACCAATAAGTTTTGGGTCATGACTTATAGAATTCTGAGTTTTCGCAATACAAACAGGAAGTTTTCCATATCCTTGCGCTTCAAAATCCTTAAGTTTTTTCAAAGCCTTGCTCTCAAATTCCACTGAATTAGCATGATATATTTCTTTTGCAATTTTTTCAATCTTCTTGTCCAAAGAAAGTTCATCTTCGTAAAGATAATGGAAATTTGCTTTTCCGCTATCTGCAATTTCACAAACAGCCTTTGCAAGTTCAACCGCACCTCCTCCGCCTTTTCCCCAACCTTCGCATAAAACAGCCTTAGAACAGTTTTCTTTGCAAAGTTTTTCAAGAAGAGAAATCTCCTCATCTGTATCTGTGATAAATTTATTCACCGCAACAACACAAGGAACTCCAAACTTAGAAATATTTCCAATATGCGCCTTAAGATTTTCAAAACCTTTTTCCAACGCGACAACATTCGGTTTAGAAAGTTCAGTTTTTGCAACACCACCATGCATTTTCAACGCGCGGATTGTGGCAACAATAACAACCGCACTAGGTTCAAGTCCAGCCGCACGGCATTTTATGTCCATAAATTTTTCTGCACCAAGATCAGCGGCAAAACCTGCTTCTGTAACAACATAATCTCCACAAGCAAGAGCGCTCAAAGTCGCATTCACAGAGTTACAACCGTGTGCAATATTTGCAAAAGGACCGCCGTGAACAAAAGCAGGATTTTTTTCCAAAGTCTGAACAAGATTCGGTCTAATCGCATCCTTCAGCAAAGATGCAACTGCGCCAGTACATTTCAAATCACCGAATTTCACATTTTCTTTATTGTAATTTTTTCCAATAATGATATTAGAAATTCTTTCCTTTAACTCAGAAATTGAGCGACTAAGACAAATAATAGCCATAATTTCAGAAGCAACAGTAATCTGAAAATGATCTTCACGAGGAGTTCCATCAGTTCTGTTTCCAAGCCCGTCAACAATATTTCTAAGCTGGCGGTCATTCAAGTCAACACAACGCTTCCAAGAAATTGTGCGAGGATCAATTCCGAGTTCATTTCCCTGCTGAATGTGATTATCAATAAGAGCCGCAATCAAATTATTTGCAATGGAAATAGCATGAATATCACCTGTAAAATGCAGATTTATATCTTCCATAGGAACAATCTGGGCATAACCACCGCCACAAGCACCGCCTTTTACACCAAAACAAGGTCCAAGAGAAGGTTCCCGCAATGCAATTACAGATTTTTTCCCGATTTTTCTGAGTCCATCGCCCAAACCAATAGAAACAGTCGATTTTCCTTCACCAGCAGGAGTTGGAGTGATTGCTGTAACTAGAATCAATTTTCCACGTTTAGCAGAATCAGAAGCCTTGCTCTGGAGTTCCCTCAACTTTTTCATTGTAAGTTTAGCTTTGTAAGGTCCGTAAAGCTCAAGTTCCTCAGGTTTTATTCCAATCTTTTCAGCAACATCCGCAATCGGAACCATCACATTTTTCTGAGCAATTTCAATATCTGTCATCAAACCAACCTCATGGAAGAAATAATGTTATTATTCTACAGAAATACCGTGTTATTTTCAATTATATAGAATATTATTCAAACCAATTTTCAACGCAAAGTGAAAAATGTTCCCTAATCGGCTCATAATCTTTTACATTCCGGGTAACAAGAATCAGGTTATTCGACATTGCTATGGAAGCAATCATCGCATCTATAGTAGGTGGAGTTTTTCCATATTTTTTTAATTCTGAAAAAATCTTTGCATGCATACTTGCAGCATGTTTATCATACTCAACAATTGGATAAGTTCCTTGAATATAATCATAAGTAATAACCTCCGCAGTCTGTTTTTTCTTTCCTTCAGGCATTGTTTCAAGACCTTTTAGAGCCTCATACCAAACAGGAGCAGATATACTGCAAAATGCTGTTTTTGATTCTAACATACTCAACATTTTTTCACTTGGTTTTGGTTTTGTAAGCTCAGAAATTATATTTGTATCCAGAGTATAAATTACAGACATAAACACCCCCTTTCTTTTTCAAGTCGGCTTTCTTTTCTTTGTTGTTCCAAAATCTGGGAATATTCATCACCAAAACATTCTTCTATATCTTTTTCAGACAATCCCGCCCGCCACTTACGCAATTCCTCCACAGGATTCTTTTTCACAGGTTTTTTATAATTTTCATCAAAATTCTTTTTGCTGATTATGACTGCAGAAACCGTTCCATGCTTTGTTATCTCAACAATCTCGCCATTTTCAGCATACGTTATATATTCACTCAATTTTGCTTTTACATCATAAAGTGGAGCTGTCATCGTGCCTCCTATAGAAAACCTTTCTGACTATCAGATAGTTATATTATAGTCATAAATAGTCATAAATAGTCATATTGTCAAAGTAAAAACAAAGAAGGAAAGAAATTACGTAAAAAACAATATTATATTGCAGTCAAAATTTAGTATTATACGTTAATAAAATTCAGTCTACACGTTAACAAAATTTAGTCTATACGTTAACAAAATTTAGACTACACGTTAACAAAATTCAGTCTACACGTTAACAAAATTTAGTCTGAATTTTATCTAAATTTCCCCTTGCTTTCCATATCACTATTTTTATCGGATCAGTAACAAAATATAGTACTGTCTCGTACCCATGTAAAAGCCTTAGTATGTGCTTTAGTTTTTTAGGAGATTTTTAAAAATAATAATCGACAATTTTAAGCATTCATCAACGCAGCCACTTCCTCATCCGTTAAATCGCGGTATTCTCCAATGGCAAGTTTTTCATCTAATTTTAGAGGGCCGATTGAAATGCGTTTCAAATAAACAACTTCATTCGCCTCTGCCAAAAACATTCTTTTTACCTGATGGAATTTTCCTTCATTTATGGTAAGAATGCATTCGTTTTCGGTTTTCCACTGGATTTCAGCTGGTTTTGCAAGGAAGCCAGGTTCGTTTCCTTCCGGCGGAATTTCAATTCCGTTTTTAAAATCCTGTGAGATTTTTTCCTGATTTTCAATTGTTTCTGAATTGCTTAGTCGCACAAAATATGATTTTGGAAAATGAGTTTTTGGGCTTGTGATTCTATGTGTCAGAGCGCCATCTGTTGTAAAAAGCAAAAGCCCTTCGGTGTCAATATCAAGCCTACCAACAAGATGCAGATTTTCTTCCAGATACGGAGTATGAAAACGTTCGTCCAAAAGCTCAAAAACAGTCTGATGAAGGCCATCTTTATTTGCGCTTACAAAATCTTTTGGCTTGTTCATCATAATATAAAAATTCTTTCGTAGATTTAGAACTTCGCCATCGATTTTTATTTCATCTTTATCTGGATTCACAGAAAAACTCGTGTCAAAAACACGCTCGCCATTTATCATAACTTCTGATGAATACAAAAATTTCCGGATTGCCTTGCGGCTTCCAAAACCTTCATGAGAAAGAATCTTATCTAATCTTGCAAAACTCATTTTTGTTCCAGAATATTAAAAAAATTAACGCTTGTCGATTGGAATATATTTTCGTTCCTCGCATACATTTTTATAAGCAGGACGATAAATTCTTCCGCCGGCAACAAGCTCTTCAATTCTGTGCGCAGACCAACCGGCAATTCTGCTGATGGCAAAAATCGGTGTGTACAGTTCACGAGGAATATTCAGCATTGTATATACAAATCCAGAATACAAGTCAACATTTGCGCAAATCTGCTTATCTGAATGATGAACTTCCATAATGATTTCTGGAGCAATTTCTTCTATCATGCGGTAAAGATTGTATTCTTCCAGGCAATTTTTTTCCTTTGCAAGTTTTTTTGCCTTTTCGCGGAGAAGCAAGGCTCGTGGATCGCTGATTGTATAAACCGCGTGTCCCATTCCATAAATTTTTCCGCTGTGGTCAAATGCTTCTTTTTTTGCAATTTTATAGAGATATTCGCGGACTTCTTTTTCGCTTGACCAGTCTTTTACATTCGCCTTGATTTCATCCATCATTTCTACAACACGGATATTCGCGCCACCATGGCGGCGACCTTTCAATGAACCGACAGCAGCAGCAATTGCCGAGTATGTGTCTGTGTCCGCAGAAGAAACAACATGAACAGTTAAAGATGAGTTGTTTCCACCACCGTGTTCTGCGTGAAGAATAAGCGCAAGGTCAAGAATTTCGGCCTCAAGTTTTGTATACTGGCAGTCAGGACGAATCAAATGCAGGAAATTTTCAGCAGTTGAAAGTTCTGGAAGCGGATTATGAATATACATTGATTTATTTTCATAATAACGTCTGCGGGCCTGATAACCGTAAGCGGCAAGCGTGGAAAAACGTGAGATAAGCTCAATGCACTGACGGAGATTATTTGCAACTGAACGGTCTTCCGGATTTTCATCATACGAATAAGAGGCAAGCACTCCACGTGCAAGTTTATTCATAATGTCCTGGGAAGGAGCTTTCATAATCATATCTTCGGTAAAATTCGGCGGAAGAGTCCTGCTTTCTCCAATAAAAGCGCGAAACTCATCAAGCTCTGATTTTTTTGGAAGTTCACCGAACAAAAGAAGATAGGCGCATTGCTCGTAGCAATAATCATCATTTGCCTCTGCGTCGCGAATCAAGTCAACAACATCATATCCGCGGTAAAGCAAACGCCCTGGAACAGGAATTTTCTCTTTATTTGCACCGACTTCGTAACCAACAACATCACCAATCCGTGTAAGTCCAACAAGAACTCCAGTACCATTTGCATTGCGAAGACCGCGTTTTACATCATACTTTTGATAAAGATCAGGATTGATAGGGTCATTACGTTCTGCAAGTATCGAAAGTTTTTCTATAAAATTTTTGTGTTTCAAATCTGCCATACTTGCCCCCATAAAGAAACTGCATAAAAAATGTATATTTATTCATTGCAATTTTGCATATCTTTATAATTATACAAATTTCTTGGGCGGTGTACAAGAGTTGCAAAAAAATATAAGAATTAATACATTTTTAAAAATAATTACGCCATTTTGACTTTTCCGCTTCCGTTGCGGAATTTTTTATTTCTTCAGTTTTACAATATATCAATCTAAAAATATCATGTATTCTCGCTGATTGTGAAAAATCCTGTTTCGGTTTGCCAATTAAAAATCTGGTTTTGGACTGCATTTTCAAGTAAATCAATCAGTTTCTGCAAGTCTGGAACACCCAATGCCTTTACCATTGCCCTGCCGTATGCAGAAGATTCTGTGTTGAACCAGCGTTGAATCTCTTTTTGCGAGATTCGTCTTTTTTCATTTATAATCTGAGTCGCACTTAAAACTTTGAATCCGGATTTTCTGAAGGTTTCGGCAATGTATTGCGTGTTCCAGCAAAAAAATGGATTTGTCTTGTCGCCAAAAAATTGTGATTCCGCATATTCCATCTTTTCCAGAATATCCAAATACGGCTCCCGCGTTGTTTCCGTCAGAATCTGATTTTTTATCAGCTGGCCAATATGCTGACCGCTGGAAGGAATCTTCTGTGAAACAATAATGCTCCAGCCTGGCGCAAACGGACTTTCCTTTGAAGGAATATTTTCTACCGCATCATTCTCCTTTTCAACATTCGAATTAAAATCTGAATCATAATTCATTCCATCAAAAATCTCTTTTTCAAGTTGAATTTCAGAGTCCTTCTGATCTGTAAAAATCTTGCCTTTCTGCTTTTGCGGATTCAGCATTTCAAAAACAGCTTTCGCAAGGGCGTCAATCGATTCAACGCTTACAAACGGATCGCGGAAAAAGATTCTGTCAAAAATTGTTCCATTATATTGAAACTTTAAAATCAGATTCTTAAAATTTTCAGAAGACATAAAATCCGGTGAACTTGTTTCTGGTCGGAACTGAAGCAAAGGCTTGTCCAAATCGCCAAGAGTCCGCGAATATTGCTCCAGAATCTGGCAGCCTTTTTCAGTGCGGCACAAACCACACGTAACACCTTCTGGAGTTTTTCTGGCAACTTCCCAAAGCAAAAGTCCATCGTCGGCATTCCAGACAAGACAACGGTCATGACGCAAAAGATTTGCCATTCCTATCATTGTGTCGCGGATTTTTAAAAGAACTTCCGCACGGTTTGAATCAATACGGTTTTTCCATTGACGGTCGGCTTTATCCAGCGCAGATTCCCGTGCACTATCAACAGGACTAAAGGTGAGATTTTCGCCTTCTCCTGAATTTTTAAAATGTTCGGCAATCCACCATTCACTTATCGGATTTACACCGAATTCTGATTTTGTTTCTTTCGCTTTATTAATTTCTTCTATTATATTCTTGCTTCCAGTCTGAGCTGGAGCATCTTCCGGCTGCTGCTGTTTTTCTAGAATCGCGGCAATTTGCAGTTCACGGCGACTAAGAACTTCATCACGAATTTCTTTTTCATAACCTTGTGTGCTTGGCGTATAAAAAACTCGTCCCATCAATGAATCTGGCAAATATTGCTGGGCAACCCAATGGTCGCGGTAAGCATGCGGATACAGATAGCCCGAACCATGTCCAAAGCCTTCTGCATCGCGGCTTGAATCTTTCAAATGATTTGGAACTTCAACGTTTTCTTTTTCAACAGAAGAAAGCGCGTCAAAAAATGCCATGCTTGAATTTGATTTTGGAGCGGTCGCCAAATACAATGCCGCATGCGCCAAAAAATAACGGCCTTCCGGTAAACCGACGCGATCAAATGCGGCGGCGCAACTTTCAACAATCTGAATAGCCTCTGGATCGGCAAGTCCGGTATCTTCACAGGCTGAAATCAACATTCTTCTGAAAATAAAATGCGGGTCTTCCCCTGCGCTGACCATTCTTGCAAGCCAATAGCAGGCGGCGTCAGGATCTCTGCCGCGCAAAGATTTAATAAATGCGCTGATTATATCGTAATGGTAATCTCCGTCCCGGTCGTAAAGAACAACTTTTTTCTGGATTGACTCTTCGGCGGCTTCTTTTGAAATATAAATTGTCGAGCCGTAAGCTGGAACTGGAACATCTGCATCAGGTTCCCATTTTTCCGGAGTTGTTTCAACAGCAAGCTCAAGCGCATTCAGAAGGGAGCGGCAATCTCCTCCGGCAGTTTCAACAAGATGCTCAAGCGCGCCTTTTTCAAAAACAACTTTCCAGCGGCCGTAGCCTCTTTCTTTGTCCTCAAGCGCCATGCGCGCCGCTTTCATCAAATCATCATAGGTTAAAGATTTCAGTTGAAAAACGCGGGAACGACTTACAAGCGCGCGGTTCACTTCAAAAAACGGATTTTCAGTTGTCGCACCAATCAGAATAATTGTTCCATTTTCAACCCAAGGCAAGAGCGCATCCTGCTGACTCTTGTTCCAGCGGTGAACTTCATCAACAAAAAGGATTGTCCTTCGACTGTAAAGATTGTAATAATCCTCCGCCTGCTTGATTGAATTTCGAATGTCGGCAACTCCAGTAAGAACCGCATTTAACGTAATAAAATTTGACTTTGTATGATTTGCAATAACCCGAGCCAAAGTTGTTTTTCCTGTTCCTGGCGGTCCATAAAAAATCACAGAAGTGAGCTGATCCGCAGCAATCGCACGACGCAAAAGGCGTCCCTTTCCAACAATATGGTCCTGCCCGATATATTCATCCAGATTTCTAGGTCGCATCCGAGAAGCAAGCGGCTCACGCAAACTTCGCGCCATGCTAAAAAGTGATTCATTTTCCATAGCGACAATCAGCCTTAATTTTAGTTCAGCAGCAAAAATAATTGAATATTGCTACTAGAAAAAGCGTTTCTTTCACAATAAACAAAACTCAAAATTAACACTAATTATATCACATTGTTGTTTTTATGATACAATTAGATTATGAATAAAAAATGGTTTGAAATTATTGATTTTTACAGGCTCACGGGAATTGTATTTATTTGGATTTCGGCGTGGATTTTTATGATTCCCTGGAAAGCGGACATCACCTCGCCTTATTTTGACAATGTCTGGGGCGCTTTTTTTGCATTCTTTGGTGCGGTTGCGGAAAAAACTGTAAAAACTCAGCAAATGCCAGACCTTTTAAGCGGACTTTTTGCACTTGCATTTATATTTCTTCTTCATCTTAGAGGAATTTTAAATATCACAGACAACGAGAAACTTTCAGAAAAAGATTTAAAAAATCACAGGCTTCTTATCGTCTGCATGAATATTCTTAGCATAATAGTTCATACACTTTTCTTTGCAATGCTGATAAAAATTTTTCTTTTTCCAGACAAGGGAAATTCCGCAGTCTTGGCGCGCCTTGAGCAAAATTTTACGGTTACAGTTCTTTTTGCGGTCTGCATAACAGGAATGCTTTTGGGCGGAGCGGCAGTTTCTAAAATACTGATGATTATTTTTTCGCTTGCGGCAATTTTTTTCAACGTAAATTTTGTGAACAGCACAATGGGAATCTGGGGATTTATTGCAATCATTTTTGCGGCAACAGGATTTTATCTTGAATTTTGCGTGAATGGCTTTAAAAAAGAAAATCTGATGATAGATTTGGCCTACATTTCCGGAAAATATGAAAAACTGGAACTAAAGGCAAAAAACGAAATTTTGGAAATAAAACAGTCCGCAGGAACAATGCAGAAAATTCAAAAAGGAAAGAATAATGACAAAATCAAAAGCAATAATTCTTAGTTCAATCCTAGGCATTCTTTTTCTTGCAATGCCGACATTTGTAATAATAAAAGCCGCAAACATAAAAAGCGGCTACAAAGGTCTCGTCTGGGGACAAACTGAATATCAAGTTAAAGAATGGATAAAAAAGAACAACAACAACATAATCTGGACAAAATGTCCGCTAAGCCATTACGGAGTTTCATGCTCAAAATTAACATGGAAGCAGAACGAGCAGTCGCCATTTGAATACATTGAATTTCAATTTAAGAATGGAAAACTTGCCGCAGTAATTGAAACTGGACATGAAAAACCATTCACACCAGAAGTTCTTTATTCTTACGGACGCTCCGAAAACGGAACCGACCTTGCCGTGGAAATCTACAAAAATAAAGGTGAAAAAATTCAGTTGCGCGACTATGTGAACTATTACTCGCCATCACAAAAATTTAACGGAACAAAAAAAAGATTTGCCGTAGAAATTCTTTTCAGAAAAAATCTTTCAGACACAACAGTTCCAGAAGAAAAAGTTTTCTATCTTTTGACAACGGGCTATTATTCGCCAGAATACTACGAAGAAGCAAAAAAGCACACCGAAAACTTTCCATCGCACCGTTTTTTAGCGAACTAAGATGAAATTGCATTTTTTTGAGAGACGAATATGAAATATTTCTTTTTTACTATTTTTGCCGCAGTTTTCCTGTTTTTTTCCTGCAAGACAACTTCCTCGCTTGTTGAATCCACAAATTCTTCAGCCGGGGAAGAATTTTTTGCCCACGAACAAAAAAATTATTTTATTGCAGAAATTGACCTTTCTTCACCGGAAATTGAGATAAAAACCTACCCAAAAGCCAAAGGATTCTCTAAACCGATTTCTGTAAAAAAATTCGCGGAACAAAATAACTGTTTCGCCGCAATCAACACAAATCCATTTATAACAAGCTCAAAACTGAATCCATTTTTTTCAAAAAGAAAACCTGTCGGACTTTATGTTGACAACTTTTCTCAATTTTCTGAACCACAAGAAAAATATGCGGCACTCGCCTTTTTTAAGGAAGAAATCGGATATTCAGCAAAAATTTTTGATTCTCAGTCTGAAATTCAAGGCAAAATTCCTGCATTCGCAGTCGGAGGATTTTGGACAATTCTTCGCGGTGAAAAAATCTATTCTTTTAAAGACATAAAAGATTTTCGTTCTGCGGCCGGAATTTCTGAAGACGGAAAAAAACTTTACCTTTTCTGCGGCAAAAATCTTTCATACGAAGAAACTGCAAAAATTCTAAAAGAAAAAAATGTTTTTTGCGCAATGCAACTAGACGGCGGACCTTCAAGCCAGCTTTATTACAACGGAAAAAACAGGCAAAAATCCACAAAGAAGCAGCTTCCATCCGTAATCCTAGGATTTTCTCATAAACCGAATAATAAAATTGACGAATAATTTGATATAAACTAAAATTAAATTTATGAGTTTCTCAATAACGACAAATCAGCAAATCAACGAATATTACAACAAATATCGGGAAAACGAAATAATATTCACAAAAGATATAATAAGATTTTTACGCCTTGATCCTAGACAAATATACGTAAAATGTGCAGGTTCCCAGTGGCCATGCATAATAAATTCAACATCTTTTCAGCAGGCAAAAATAATCATCGGAACAAACGGTGGAGCTTTTCAGCAGATAACAAAAAAAGATGCGCCACCGGTAAATCTTCGCTATTGCTTTATTGAACCAGACAACCAGCCTTTGATTTTCTTTGTAACTTGCCGCGTAACGGATGTAACTCCATACATGAACTCAAAGGAACTTGCGATTGTAACCCTATCTTTTACTCAACGACCGTCAGATGACCTTATCTATAAACTCGGCTCTTTGATTGACGCAAATGAAGGCTTTATATATAGAAAAGAAGAACGAATCGTTTTGAACGAGGACTCTAAACGACTTTTGGGAATCAACAAAAAAGAATCAATTGTCTACATTCAGTCTGTTCCGCGCCACTGCATTCTTTGGAATCTTTCGTTTACAGGCGCAAAAATTATTGTACTGGGCGTTCCAAAATTTCTTGCAAACAAAGACTGCATAATACGGCTTTTATTTTCTGAACCGAATGAAATCATTGATGTAAAAGGAACAATTGTTTCTGTAAACACTGTAGAAGGGCGCAAAGAACTTGTTGAAGCCGGAATAAAATTTGACGAAAATCAAGTTCCGCTCGCATATAAAATAAGAATCAACGAATATCTTTCCAACAGAAGAAAGAAATACCTTGATTACGCAACAAAAAATTCAGCTCAAAATAAAACTGAAGAAAAAACACCGGAAGAACAGGCTCAAAAACAAGCTCCGCAAAATCCTTCAGACAAATAAAAATTTATAGGAAAAACAAATGAATCATAAAAATCCGCTCGAAACAGTTTATTTTGTAAATTTGCCAGAAAATTATAATTTTTCAAATGCGGCAATGAAAATTGACTCAACAATTCCGCTGCCGGTCCAGAAAAAAATGCAAGGCGACCCGGACGATTACGACATGAACGATATTTCGCCGGAACAAGTTCTTTCTGGCATTCTTACAGTTCTAGCTTATGACCACAAAAATGAGCACAAAGATTATTACCGCTCGATTATTTTAAAAGCGCGTCCAAATATCAAGAAAGAACTTTCTGAAGCGGCAATCCTTAAAGCAAAAAATGAAGACTGGGATTTGGCAGAAGAACTTTTTCTTTCATTAAAAGGAATTGACCCGGAAGACAAGGCAATCACGCTGAATTTTGCGCTTTTTTTGGATCAACGTGCCGAAAGCTACCGCCGCTCAGAATTAAACGAGGACGCAGATGCTTATGACAGCGACGCGGAAAGTTACTACAAAGATTCCATGGACGCAGACCCACCGATTCCAGACGCATTTTTTAACGCAGGATTCTTTTATTTAAAATCGCACGACTTTAAGAACGCAAAAGAATGTTTTGAAAATTACGTTGCGCTTGTCTGCGACACAACAGACGAGGAACTTGGTGAAAACGGACTTTACAAAAAAGAACGCGCCCAGGAGATTTTAAACAGAATCAGCAGCGAAAACATGGATAATGACGCATTTTCTCAGGCATACAAACTGATTCAATCTGGTCAGGAAGAAAAAGGGCTTGAAAAAATCAGAAAATTCATTGAGTCAAATCCAAAAGTCTGGAACGCATGGTTTCTTCTTGGCTGGGGATTAAGAAAACTTGGGCGCTACGAAGACGCTCTTACAGCTTTTAAACAGGCAATCGCTTGCGGTGGCGACAAAAATTCCGACACATTCAACGAAATGGCAATCTGCCTGCTTGAACTGAACCAAATAAAAGAAGCAAAAGACGCTTTGATGAACGCATTCAGAATCTCGCCGGAAGACACGAAAATCATCTCAAACCTTGGATATGTCTGCCTAAAAGAAGGAAACAAGGCTGAGGCGCAAAAATATTTTACCGCAGTTCTGGAATTTGACCCGAATGACAAAATTGCAGCCAGCGAACTTGCAAAACTTGAGCAGCAGGATAACTAATTCCAACTGAAAAAACTAAAAATCGATTTTTATGGCGTCTCCAACAGAGATGCCATTTTTTTTGAACCATCCCTGAGGAACTTCCAGCGCATAGCGGACATAACCGGAACTTGTAATATCCGCAAGGCTGAACGGCTGCATATCAAGAATATCCTTGATTTTTCCGTCTTTTGAAATATATGCAATTGAAAGCGGAGTCGGTGTATTTTTCATCCAGAAATTAAGAATCTGGTCATTTTCAAAAACAAAAAGCATTCCTGTTCCCTGCGGAATATTTTTCCGTTCCATAAATCCGCGGTTTCGGTCTTCTGGTTTTATTGCAATTTCTGCCAAAACTGAAATTTCAGTTCCATCAGCCTTTAAAATTGTAAGATTTCGCTTCTCAAGTTTTGACTGGCAAGAAATATTCACAGCAAAAACAAAAAACAATCCGAAAGAAACAGCAAGATTTCTAAAAAAATTAAAATTCATCATATAAAATTCCTATCAAAGTCCTTCCAAAAACATTTCCCGTGTAATTTCTGTGCCGTTCGGACCGACCATCGATTTATTTTGAAGCGACTCAAATGTTTTTTTGTCAACATATTTTAAGGTCAAAGGACGTTCCAGGCTCATCGTTACATTATTTCCGTTCCAAACGGATTTTTCAGGACTTACAGAATCGGGCATTCCGTATTTTTTGCAGAGAGAATCAAAAATGCTGAAATGATCCATTTTTTCGCGGTTTACATTTATCGTAATTATGTAAAGTTTGTCGTTGTAAAACTGAAACCAACATCGCTCCAAAAAAGAAAATCCGGCAAATGCAGAAGTATCAGTTTCAATAAGAACACGATTTTCACCAGGAAGCAAAGAAACATCCCTGTCGCCATGGTAACCAAAATCAGGATTATCTTTTAAGGCTTTTTTTACCTGCTCAACAGACATTCCCAGTTCAATGCCACCATAACCTGATGCGACTTTTTTCTCTGCAAAAAGAGAAGATAAAAAAATTGCGCTAAAAACAAGAAAAAGAATTTTTTTCATAAAAGCCTTTTATTTTGATTGGGCTGACAACTGCTTGTCTTCAAGTTTTCTGTAAAAAGCCGCCACTTTCAAAAGCTCGGCGCAATCTGGAACAACGATTTTATTATCAACAAAACGAATGCAACGTTCCTGTCTAAGCTGAAAATTTGCCTTGTTGTGCTGTTCAAGCGGAATCGAGCACATATTCGCAAGGTCGTCAGAAGTAATATCCGGCTCAAAGATTCCAGAAGATTTCCGCGATTTTTCAGCCTGAAGAGCAAGCATATCTATCATTTTATGAACAGGATTCACAAGGCACGCATTGTCAAGCTGGCGGTAAGAAGTCCAGAGGCGTTCCGCCAAAGTTGTTGTAAGACGCGAAATCAGCTGTGGCTGCGTTGAAACCATCATATCAAAGTTATTTTTGTTAAGAACAATAAGTTTGCACGTTTCATGGGCAATTGCGCTTGCAGAACGAGGCTTATTTTCAAGCAGAGCCATTTCACCGAACATATCACCAGGTTTTAGCACTGCAAGAACAACTTCGTTTCCATTTATTACTTTTGAGATTCGTACTTGTCCAGACTGGATTACAAACATATCTGCACCGGACTGGCTTTCTGAAAAAATCATCCTGTCTTTTTCGTAGATTCTGGTTCCTTCCGCCGGCGGCTCAAAATCCCGCAGCCTAGAACGCGTGCTCAGCGCCCTGAACGAACCTTGAGCCTCTGAAAGATGCGCGCCGTTTCTGTTTTCTTTCATATATTGATAATATGCGAAAATCGCAATGTCATAAGCCTGAATTTTTTCGTAATATTTTGCGACTTCGTAAATATGCTCTGCAGATTCAACGTTGACCGCCTTGTTTGAAAAATTCGTAAGCTGCTCATTCATTGTGCGCATACGGTTTGCAAAAGTGCGGATAATTTTTAGCGCAATCGGAGTATTTTTTTCAATAAGTTCAGGATATTGATCTCTGCGGACAGAAATACATTTCACATCTGTAAGTGCAATCGCGCTTTCTATCTGGGAATGTCCGGACATACAAGGAATTACGCCGACAAAGTCTCCCGGTCCAAGATTTTTTACTGAAAGTCCTTTTAAATCATTTTGTTTAAAACAACGGACATTACCGCTCTGAATGATATAAAAATGATCGTTATTTTCTTTTCCTTCAACAAAAAGATATGAATCTGGTCTGAAATTTACGAATGACAACTGTAACATTCTATACCACCTTGGACATTAACTTTTAAAGTATAATGGTTAGATTTTTTATTTGTCAACGAAGATTATCTCTGGCTGCAAACAAAATCCGGTCTTCGCCTTAACTTCTTTAACGGTGAATTCAACAAGTGCCTTTACGTCTTTTTGCGTTGCTCCACCCAAATTTATAATAAAATTTCCATGAAAAGGTGCAATCTGCGCCATTCCAATTTGTTTACCGCGCAAACCACACTCATCGATTATCTTGCCGCTCGGCGCGCCGAATTCCCGGTTGTTCCTGAAAACACTGCCGGCGCTAGGAAAATTAAAATGTCCCTTGGATTTTCGTTCCTCAATATATTTTTTATTTTCAGATTTCAGCTCTTCTTTTGATTTTACATTTTTTTTCAGCCTGAAAGTCGCAGAAAGAATCAGCGTATGCGAATTTTGAAACGGAGAAACTTTATAATCCCAATCTGATGAAGAAAAAATCTTGTGCTGTTCCGTGTAATCATTCAAATCAATGTAGTAGGCTTCCACAAAAAGCTCGCTGATTGAAAGGTCAAAGCATCTTGCGTTCATAAAAAGGGCGCCCCCAAGCGTTCCGGGGAGCCCCGCAAACTTTTCCGCGCCAGAAAAACCGTTTTCCGCACAAAAATTAACAAACGAAGCCATTGTCGCACCGGCTTCCGCAGAAACAAGAACGTCATTTTCTTTTGTCTGCGCATTTTCCAATGCAGAAATTCTGTTGATTTTTAAAAGTGAAAGAACCACGCCATCAAATCCGGTGTCGCAAAAAACAATATTTGAACCGCCGCCAAGAATAAAATAATTTATTTTTTCTGATTTTAATGCAGCCAAAAGAACTAAAAGTGAATCAAGATTTTCCGGCTCAAAAAAAACTGGAACTGCTCCGCCAATCTTAAAGGTTGTATGTTTTGCCATCGGTTCGTCAAATAAGACTGAACCGCAAAAATCGCCGGAAGAAATAATTTTTTGCGCAAAAGATTTATAGTCGTTCATAAAAGCTATTATATAGAAAAAAACAAATAATTGTAATTGGAAAATGTATGCTGGAAAAAGCCGGAACTTTTACTTTTTTCCAAAAACTTGAAATCACCGCTGATAATTGAAACACGATGTTTTTTTCATTAAAATTGTATAGATAAAGGGGGCGTTGCGGGGTCTCCCCGCACGGTGGGTAGGGCGCAACGAAGTGCGACCGCAGGGCGGTTGGCCGCCCTTTAGACTAAATAAAAACAGGAGTTCTTATGCCGTTAAAATTATTTAATACGATGGGACACAAAATTGAGGAATTTAAACCGGTTCACGATGGTTTTGTTGGTTTTTACGGTTGTGGTCCGACTGTTTACAATTATGCGCACATTGGAAATCTTCGTGCTTACGTTTTTTTGGATATTCTGGATAAAACACTGACTTTTTTGGGTTACGACATAAAACACGTTATGAACATCACTGATGTTGGTCACTTGACCGGCGACAACGATGATGGTGATGACAAAATGGTAAAAACTGCGGAAGAGCGGCATCAGTCTGTTCTGGAAGTTGCAAAATTTTATACGGACGCTTTTATGCAGGACATTGACGATTTGAACATCCGGCATCCTGACGTAATCTGCAAGGCGACAGAACACATTCCAGAAATGATTGAGCTTATAAAAAAGATTGAGGCAAACGGTCATACTTATATGGCTGGCGGAAATCTTTATTACGATATTTCAACTTACCCGGATTATGGAAAACTTGCGAATTTAAATCTTGACGAGCTGAAAGAAGGGGCTGGTCGGCGAAAGGAAGTTGTTATTGACGGAAACAAGCGAAATCCGGGCGACTTTGTCCTTTGGTTCACAAAATCGAAATTTGAAAATCAGGCGATGACTTGGGATTCTCCTTGGGGTCGGGGTTATCCTGGCTGGCACATTGAATGTTCTGCAATGAGCATGAAATATCTTGGAAAACACATTGACATCCACACCGGCGGAATTGATCACGTTCCGGTTCATCACACAAATGAAATCGCACAGTCTGAAGGTTCGTTTACACCGGAAGAAAGAGCGGAAGGTCCGTGGGTAAAATATTGGCTTCACAACGAATTTCTGGTTGTTGAGGGCGGAAACAAAATGTCAAAGTCAAAGGGAAATTTTTTGCGCCTTCAGACTTTAAAAGACAAAGGCTACAGCGCGCTTGACTACAGATTTTTCCTTTTGGGCGGACATTACCGCAAGCAGATTTTCTTTAGCTGGGACGCAATGGATTCCGCAAAAAACGGACGGGCGAGCCTTATTCAGAAAATTGCAAAACTTGCACAAAAAGCCAGCGTAAAACTTGAAAAAGGAAAATCATACAAAAAAGGTGAAGCGGACAACCGCGAAGGACTTTCTGAAAAAGCTGTTCAATACCTTGACGCATTCAAGGCTGCTCTTGAGAATGACCTTCTTGTTCCTGTTGCACTTAGCCAGGTGAACAAAGTTTTAAAGGACAGTTCTTTGGACGCAAAAGAAGCTCTTAGTCTTATTGACAGAATGGACAGCGTTCTTGGACTTAAAATGATTGAAACTGCAGGAATTGCGCAAAAAGAAGCGGAAAAAAACGCGGCGGCAAACGTGATTGACCATTCAGACGACCCGGAAGCCACGGAAATTGACACGCTTGTTGCAGAAAGAACTTCCGCAAAGAAAAACAAGGATTTTGCAAAAGCAGATGAAATCCGCGACACATTGACAAAACGTGGAATCACAATAATCGACACGCCAACAGGTCCGACCTGGAAAAGAAATTAAATCTGCATGATCATTTCGACAAGCTCAATGACCACGCATTTGCTACTATAATGAATTAAGAATGTGAAGGTTGAGCTTGTCGAAACCTGTTATTGCAAATTGAACATTTCGTTATGTTCAATAAATATAATTTTTTATTTTTATGTAACCAATCAAAAGGAGCGTTGTTTGCTAAATATGGACGGTCAGACAGAAAAAACTAAGCCTCTTAATGCAGCAGATTCTGTTGACTTTAAAACGATTTATAGTGCGACAATGCAAATGCTGTTCAAAATCTCTTACAGAATTGTAAATGAGGAAGAAGCAGCAGAGGATTTAGCCCATGACTCGCTAATTAAGGCCAACGAAAAACAACTGACTTTCCCTACGATGAATGACGCTAAATTCTGGTTGATTCGTGTTGTAAAAAACGCTTCGCTGAATTACGTCAAAAGAAAAGCGCGGGAAAAACGAGCCTACGAAAAAGCTCTTTACGAAGAAACCCGCATTTTTCATTCTGGTGAAACAGAACTTCTTAGGGAAGAATCTATAAAATCTGCACAGGATGCTTTGAACAAACTGCCACCAAAACTAAAAGAAGTTGTTGTGCTCGCTGAGTACAGCGACTTAAACTACAAAGAGATTGGTAAAGTTGTGGGAATCACGGAGGGAAACGTAAAAGTCCGTATATTCCGCGCCCGCAAATTACTTGCAGAAATGCTAGGAGCTGAAAATGTATTCTTGCCCAACTGATGATATTCATTCAATTTATCTTGATAATGAGCTTCCTTTGGCTTACATAAAGGAATACGAATCTCACATTGCGAATTGCCCGGCTTGTAAAGCAAAGCTTGAATCTTTAAAAAGAATCAAAAATGCTTTTCAGGCAGACAGCAAAAATATTCAGCTTGACAAACAGTTCATGGATCAAAGTTTTGAGCGCCTTAAAACAAAAATGCACTACTCAAAAAATGCCGCAACGCACTTTGAATTTCCTTTCAGCGAAAAAACTGTCCGCTGGGGAATGGCAACCGCTGCAGCTGTGCTCATTGCCGCGATTCTTCCTGTTACAATTTCAAACGCAACAAAAGCAAATCATTCAAATGCAAATATTGCATCAATCACTCCTGTCACCCGTCCACAAAATGCGCCGATTTCAAATCAAAATGTTGTAATCAACGGAAATTTGAACCACAATCTGGCGCAGACAGTCGGCACAAGAAATATTTCAAACTCTGCGCTGACAAATGTTGATGTTCTTAGACCGGAATTTGATGATGCGAAAAAAATTCATGTAAACATTACAGTTCCGGGGCTTGAAGACAATCAGGAAACAATTGAAATCAAACTGCCGGTAAACTCTAATGAAGGGCAGCTAGAGTGGACTCGTCATCGGTAATAAATTATTTTTTTAGAAAATCTCCTGTAATCAGAACCCTGTGCTGGATAGCTTTAGCTTTAATTTTTGCGCTTGGTTCTCTTTTGTTCGGACTTCACGTGAATCAAAAGCCGGTAATTTATTCAATAAATCCGCCGGTAGGTTCGCCGGGAGACCTTATAATCATAACTGGAAAAGGATTTGGAAACACCCGCGAAACAAATTATGTTGAATTTGGCGGTTCAAAGCTAACTTCCTCATCTTATATCTCGTGGACAGATTCAGAAATAAAAGTCGTTCTGCCGGCAAACGTAAGAGATGGACTTGTTGTTGTTGAAACAAAAAGCAACCGCTCAAAACCAGCATTTTTTGCAAATGCAACAGCTGCTCCAATCGCAGTAACGCAAAATCCTCAGACAACCGCACCGATAATCACAAGCCTTTCTCCTGAAAAAATTTCTGTAGGAACATTGATTACAATTTCAGGCGTGAATTTTGGAAACGCAAAGGATAATTCAAAAGTATTTTTTTCTGTAAACCGTGAAAAACCTATAAATGATGAAAATTTTGCCTCAAAATCACAGGATGACCTTGCTTTTACAGAAGCAAACGAAGATGATTTTGACTACGAATATTGGTCAGACAATGAAATCAGGCTTTATGTTCCGGACGGCGCTGTTTCAGGAGATATTTTTGTTTCAACAAACAAAGGAAAATCCCCAATGCGCCACATTGAGATAAATAAAAAAATCGGCACAAAAAGTTTTATTTCGCCAAAAACTTATGTTATTCAAGTTGCGGTTGACATTGATGATACCGCCGGCGACAAGGATTCCCAGATAATTTTGCGCTGTCCGCGACCATTCACTTCGCCAGCCCAACCAGTTGTGCTTGTTTCAGAATGTTCACCAGACCCTATAATTTATGATTTTCAACATACAATCATTCATCAGACAAGCGGCGCACGCGGTTCTGGAAAGACAAAATTCAAACAGAATTTTGCTGTAACTTCGTATGACACCCGCACAGAAATTTTTCCATCGGCAATAAATTCTTCTGCCTCAATAAACAAAAATTTAAAGGCAAGCGCAACAAAAGCTGACAGTTGTATTCCTTCCGATAATGAAGAAATCATAAAACTTGCGCGCTCGATTGCAAAAAATGAAAAAAATCCGTATACAATCGCGGCACTTACATATAATTATATGCTGAAAGAATTTGAAATTCTTCAGGATATAAGAAAAGGGAATATTTCACCACTAGACCTTTTGCAGACAAAACACGGTGATGCTTACGATTTTGCAGTTATTTTCACGGCTCTTCTTAGGGCTAATGGAATCGCGGCTTTGCCTGACAGTGGAATTCTTGTTGAAACAGATTTAAAGACCCGCCCTCATTGGTGGAGCGAATTTTTTATTCCAGGATTTGGATGGCTTCCTGTAGACATTGCTCTTGCCGCAGGATTAGACTATCAGCCGTGGCAAAAAGATATTGTGCCTCATCAGTTTTATTTTGGAAACCTTGACAGCCAGCACATTCTTTTTAACCGGGGATGGAACGAATTCAAACCAAGCGCACCGAACAACAAAACAGTTTCTAGACCACGAAGCTATTCCTTGCAGTCAATCTGGGAAGAAGCCAGTGGAAAAACTATAAAATACAGTTCATACTGGTCAAATCCGACCGTAATAGGAGTATATTGATGACTAAAGTATTATCAGTTGGCGGTTCAATTGTTGTACCAAACCAGCCAGACACAGAATTCTTGACAAAATTTGTTTCAATGGTAAAAGAATGGCTTGAAGAAGACGCAAGCCGCAAATTGATTCTTGTAGTTGGTGGCGGTGCACCTGCGCGAGTTTACCAGAACGCATATTCAGAAATTTCAAAAAACGTGAACTCAAATTCAGCAAGCGACGCGGCAGACTGGATTGGAATTATGGCAACAAGATTGAATGCTCAACTTGTAAAAGCATGTTTTGGAGAACTTTGCCAGAACGATGTAGTTTACGACCCGACAGCTCCAATCGACTTTAAGGGAAGAGTTCTTCTTGCCGCAGGATGGCATCCTGGATTTTCAACAGACAACGATGCGGTTCTTCTTGCAGAAAAACACGATGCAAAAACTGTTGTAAATCTTTCAAATATTGAAAAAGTTTATACAGACGATCCAAGAAAAAATCCAGACGCAAAGCCGATTGACGAAATTTCCTGGAAAGACTTCCGCAAAATGGTAGGAAACGAATGGACTCCGGGAAAAAACTGTCCGTTTGATCCGATTGCCTCAAAAAAAGCAGATGAATGCAAAATGACAGTAATCTGCGCAAGCGGCAAAAACATTGAAAATATCCGTGCAATTCTAAACGACCAAGAATTTATTGGAACAAAGATTAGCGGTTAATGTTCGCAGTTTAAAATTTGAGTTTTATAAATTCTGAAAGAACGCTTACGGCGAATTTCCAATTTGCTCCAGATGGTTAAGCTCGCGCTTCGCTTGTATTGGTTCGGGTGCTCCGCACTTTAATCGGTTCAATCGCTCAAAATCTTCACAAATTGTAAATTCGCCTGCGCTTTCATTTCTTTTGCCAAAACTCAAATTTTCAACTTAAAAATATTCCATTTTATCAAGGATTGCGTCGATTTTTTGACCGTACAGCTTATCGGTTGCCCAAACGCCTGCCAAATCAAAAATTGTTTCAGCGTATTTTGCCTTGTGAATCCAACTGTAGCGCGGATCAACCAATTCTTGCCTTAACGGAACATCCTGAGTCGTTGCATAAGCCTGAAGATGCTGAATGTGCGCACGAACGCCAATCTGTTCTGTTTCAAACCATTCCCCCGGATGAGAAGCGTCCATTGCACCTAGCCCACAATAATTGTGCATTTCCGGAACAACAAGATTTCCAAAAGAAAGATAACCTGTTTCAAGGCACATCTGCGCAAAAGCGACATCAGAATTTATTCCTTCAATTGCGGCTTCCTGAACATAGAATTCTGCAAGCCGGCGAACTTGAGCATGATTGTTATTCGGTTTTACAGAAATAAAATATCGGTACAAATCTTCAGATGACAAAACTGGAGTTCCTAACAAATTTCTTGAAATTGAAACTCTTTTTCTTGGAACAGAAACACACGAAAACAAAAAAATCACCGATAAAAAAATACCGACGCTTATAAAAATCGAACTTAACTTTTTCATACATAAATTTTCGTATTTTTTTTGTGATTCATTACCGAATTTGCATTTTTTTTGCGTTAATAAAGTATGTGCAAAATAGATTGTACCCCGGACATCCGTGAACTTACATTAAAGCACGGAATTGAATATCCTTCGGATGTGGAATTAGTAATGATGATTCTTGGCTCAGGAATAAAAGGAATTCCTGTTGAAAAACTTTCTGAACAGGTTGTGAAAATTCTAGCAAAAACAAACCGCGAATCCTTGATTACAAATTTGCTTCAAATAAAAGGAATGGGAGCTGGAAAAGCCCTTGCCGTTGCGTCCGCAATTGAACTTGGAAGACGACGGAACAACCATAAAAATGTTCTTTTAAAAAAGCCGAAAGACGTGATTCCGTTTATTCAAAATTATTCAATGCAAAACCAAGAGCATTTTTTGTGCATAACACTGAATGGCGGACATGAAATTCTGCAAATACGAGTTGTAAGCGTCGGCACAATAAACCAGACAATCGTTCATCCGCGCGAGATTTTTTCAGAAGCATTAATTCAAAATGCGGCCGCAATAATTGTTGCGCACAACCATCCGTCAGGAAACTGCGAACCTTCCGATCAGGACATAAAAACAACCAGAACTCTGCTAGAATGTTCAGAATTTCTAGGAATCTCACTTTTGGACCACATAATTTTCAGCAGGACATCGTACTACAGTTTTCTTGAACACGATATGATGTAAAAAATGATTTTCCGATTAAAATAATTTTTTGAATATCGATTTTTAGAGATTGATAAAAGACGCTCACAGCGGATTTCCAATTTGCTCCAGACGGTTGTGCTCGCGCTTCGCTTGTATTGATTTGGGTTGCTCTGCAACTTTAATTGTTCCAATCGCACAAAGTCTTCACAAATTGTAAATTCGCTTGCGCTCTTATTCATTTTGTTGAAAAAATCGATATTCAAGGTATATAATTTTGCTATGCCGTTCAAGAAAAATATTTTTTTCCTTATAGCTACATTGATTTTCTCGTTTTGTTTTGCAGATGAAAATGAATTTTTCTCAGAAGAAGAAATTCCTGCCGCCGAACTTCCACAGGAATTCAGCAAAAAAGGATTTTTTCCGCTTGAACCGCTAAAACCTGAAAAAACAAATGAAACGCAAAAAAAGAACACTGTAATTATCAAGACAAACGCACGGAACGCAAAAGTTTTCTTGAACGGAATATACAAAGGCACAACTCCAATTTCAATAAGCAATCTTGAACCGGGAACTTACAGACTCAGGCTTGAAAAAGCAGGTTTTCTTACTGCGGAAAGATACATTTCGGTTTCAAAAAACACGACTTACAATTATTTCTACGAAATGACAGAAATAAAAGGCTTTGTTGACATACGAGGAATTCCAAACGTTGAAAAAAGCCTGATTTTTGCAGACGGAAACAAGATTTTCGCGCCATTTTTTGAACTTTCAGAAGGATTTCATACAATTCAGGTAAAAAGTTTTGGCTACGAAGATTTTTCAGCTTCAATTTTTGTAAAACGAAACCACATAAAAAGAATTTTATTAAAAATGCAGAAAGCTGACTTTAAAATCCTGGATTTTTATTCCTCAAGAAAAACAATAAATCCAAAATATAGCGGTTCTATCGGAAATTGCCAGCTGACTGCAAAAGTTTCCGCACCGGGAACAGGAAAAATTTCCATAAAAAATATGTCTGGGGAAGAAATTTTTTCCGCGGAATTTCCAAAATTTTCAACTTGGGAACAAAATGTAACTTGGAATGGAACAGATTCTTCAGGGAATGACGTTCCTTCCGGAAAATACATTGCGACTTTTTATGCGGACGGACAATCCGCCGAACTTGAAATAAATATTGACCGCACGCTTATATTTCCGCTCGAAGATTTAACTGCCGGGGGAACAGGAATCGGTTTTGTTACAACCGCAAGCATGCTTCCAAAAAGCACAAAAATGCTGAATTTTTCAGCCGCTCCGGTTTCAAGTTCAAAAGAAGGATTTTATGCAACGCCAATAACGTTTGGATTTGCCGATTCAATTTTTGAACAACTTGAACTTTCCATAAAATTTTCAATTTTTGCCGGAATCGAAGAAACTCCGCTACAAGTTTCTCTTGCCGCAAAATTTGCGGATAAAACAAAAAATGAAAATTCTCCAGTTCAATTCCGCTATGGAGTTTCAGCTAGATATGGAGTTTCCGAGAAAAAAGTTTTTCCAGAATACGGAGCGGATTTTGGTTCAGGATTAGGCATTTCTGGATTTTTAGGGCTCTGCAATTCTGAATTTTCCGCAGATTTTTCTTCAGAATTTATTTTTGGCGCAAAAAGTTCAAATCCTTTCAACGGCGACAATTCCTGGAAAAACGGACTTGCATTCAGTTATTCGCCGCTCCCGGAATTTTCCGCAAATATTTCGTGCGCGCTCATAAGCAACTCAAACTTTTTTGACGCAATCCAACCAAAAGCGGGATTCAGCTATCTTATTCCTGGAACATCATTCATATTCAGCGCAGATTTTTACGGAATCATTTATTTTGATTCACCATATTATCTTGGCGGTTTCGCAGGCTTTGGCTATTTATTCTAAATCAATCCAAAATCAGTATTAAATTCATTTTCAAACTGAAATAAAATCACTATTATAGAAAATATGAAACTTTATTCACGCAGCCAATTAATAAAATTCAGCGCAATCGGAATGGTTTTTGCGGCAGTCGCAGCCTCTCTTATCACTTCAGTTTCTTTAAAGAAATCAAAATCTGCAATGCCAGAAACTACTGCGCAAAATACAAAAAATCAGGACTCAGAATCTAAAGATAAAAATGAATTCACGCTTCTTCAGTCCGAAAATAATGATGAAAAAAACGGAAAGAATGCGGCTTTCACAGTTTCTGCAACAGAAACAAATTACACGCAGGATGAAATTCAGAATATCAACGTTTACCAGAAATGCGCGCCAGGAGTTGTGAACATAAATACACAGGTTGCCGGAGTTAACTGGTTTTTGGAACCGGTTGTTCAAGACGGCGGAAGCGGCTCCGGCTCAATAATCGACAAGCGCGGCTATGTCCTTACAAATGGGCATGTTGTAAAAGGCGCGTCGAAAATTTATGTCTCACTTTCAGATGGAACACAATACGAGGCAAAAATTATCGGTCAAGACAGAGATTCTGACCTTACCGTAATAAAATTTGATCCGCCGGAAGGTCTTGTGCTGCAGACAATTTCTTTTGGTGACTCAACAAAACTGAATGTTGGTCAAAAAGTTATTGCAATCGGAAATCCGTATGGTTTCAACAGAACAATGACAACAGGAATCGTTTCTGCTTTAGGGCGACCGGTAAAAAATCCAAACACACAGAGAATCATTAGAAATATGATTCAGACAGACACTGCGATAAATCCGGGAAATTCCGGCGGTCCGCTTTTGGACACTTCCGGAAAAATGATTGGCGTAAACACAATGATTTATTCCTCATCTGGTTCTTCGGCAGGAATCGGTTTTTCTGTTCCGGCAGAAACTGCAATCCGCGTTGTAAGCGACCTTCTTCAATACGGAAAAGTACGACGAGGACAGCTTGATGTAACTCTTGTTCAACTGAACAATACAATCGCAAATTACGCAAACCTTGACATTTCTTCCGGTCTTCTTGTTTCTAGAATCCAAAAAGGAGGAAACGCAGAAAAAGCTGGTATTATCCAAGGAACACAAGCCGTCCGCTACGGATATAACCAGAACATAATTTATCTTGGCGGCGATATAATTACAAACATTGATGGAATAAATATTGCTTCTTACACGGATTATTATTCCGCATTGGAAAGCAAAAAACCTGGCGACACAGTGACTATAACAGTTCACAGAAATGGAAAAGACAGAAAAATAACAGTAACTCTTTCAGAAGAATCGGCAGTGCTCTAAAAATGAGAAAATTTGTAGTAGAATCACCTTTTAAGCCAAGCGGCGACCAAGGTCAGGCAATTGAAAAACTCAGCGAAGGATTTTTGCGTGGCGACAAATTCCAAACGCTAAAAGGCGTAACTGGCTCAGGAAAAACTTTTACAATGGCAAAAATCATTGAAAAAGTTCAACGTCCAACCCTAATTATAAGCCACAACAAAACTCTTTCAGCGCAGCTTTTCCGCGAATTCAAGTCATTTTTTCCGCACAACGCAGTTGAATATTTTGTTTCATATTACGATTATTACCAGCCGGAAGCTTACGTTCCCGCCCGCGACCTTTACATTGAAAAAGATGCCGCAATCAACAAAGAAATTGACCAGATGAAAATGGCGGCAACCTACTCTCTTATGGAACGCCGCGATGTTATTGTAATCGCTACGGTTTCGTGCATTTATGGTCTAGGAATGCCGGAACTTTACAAAAGCATGAGAATCCATATTGAAAAAGGAAAGCCGCTCGACCTCCACAAGCTGGCAATCGAATTGGCACATATTCAATATGCGCGAAATGATATGATTCTTGACCGCGGAAATTTTAGGATTCGCGGAGATGTAATAGAAATTTATCCGCCTTACATGGAATTTGACGAAGCTTACAGAATCGAACTCGACTGGGACACAGTTTCCAGAATCCGCAGATTCAACGCAATTTCAGGGCAGACAACCGAAGAGCTTGATGAAACAGTAATTTATCCGGCAAAAAACTTTGTCGTTCCGCAGGATCAGCTGGAAATCGCAACAAAACGAATTCAGGATGAACTTGAGCAGCGGCTGGAAGAATTGAACGCCCAGCACAAACTTCTGGAAGCAGAAAGACTAAAAACCCGCGTAACATACGATATTGAAATGATGAAGGAAATGGGCTACTGCTCTGGAATTGAAAATTATTCAGCACCAATCGCTGGTCGCGCCCCTGGAGAACCGCCGGCAACGCTTCTGCATTATTTTCCATCAGATTTTTTGTGCATGATTGATGAAGCACATATCACAGTTCCGCAGATTGGCGCAATGTACGAAGGAGACCGAAGCCGCAAACAGAATCTTGTTGATTTTGGATTCAGACTTCCTAGTGCGCTGGATAACCGTCCGTTAAAATACGATGAATTTTCAAAAATGATGAACCAGGTTATCTACGTAACCGCAACGCCTCGAAAAGAAGAGATAAAGCAGTCAACCCAGATTGTTGAACAGCTGATTCGCCCAACCGGCCTGCTTGACCCGATTGTAGAAGTCCGCCCAAGCGAAGGTCAGATGGAAGATATTTACAAGGAAATCAAAGAACGAATTGCCAAACACGAGCGAAGCCTTGTCCTGACTCTTACAAAAAAGATGGCGGAGGATTTAACCGCATACCTTACAGACCTTGACTTAAAAGTAAAATATATTCATTCCGAAATTGACACTTTTGAACGGGTTGAAATCCTAAAATCACTCCGCCTTGGAGAAATTGATGTCCTAATCGGAATCAATCTTCTGCGAGAAGGAATCGATTTGCCGGAAGTTTCGTTCATTGCCCTGCTTGACGCGGATAAAATCGGTTTTTTGCGCTCAACAACTTCTCTTATTCAGATTATTGGACGGGCCGCACGCAACGCGGAAGGAAAAGTTGTTATGTATGCAGACAGAATGAGCGACGCGATGAAAGAAGCAATTGATGAGACAAAACATCGCCGACAGATTCAGAAAGCATACAACAAAGAGCACGGAATCACTCCGCAGACAATCAAAAAAGAAATAACAGACATTCTTGAACATCAAAAAGAAGAAGCAGAAGAAAACGCAAAAACAACTGTAGAAACGCTCAAAAAAACTGCAAATCTTTTTGACAAAAAACAACGAACAAAACTGATTAACGCGCTAAAACAGGAAATGTCAGAATGTGCAGAACGCCTTGAATACGAGCAAGCCGCCGCGCTTCGCGACCAGATAAAAGAGATAGAAGTGCAATATGGAAAATAAAAAGGCAGAATGAATTATAATTCTGCATTATTTTTACTTATTGACATAGCGCATAAAATCTTATAATCTGTTAAAACTCACGTGAAAAACATAAGGTAGGTATAGATATGTCTAGAGCTTGTGACATTTGTGGAAAAGGTGTTATGCACGGAAACCATGTTTCTAAATCTTTCAATCACCTTCGCAGAACTTGGAAACCAAATCTTCTTACTGTAAGAGCTGTTTTTGACAACGGTCAGGTAAGAACTATTAAAGTTTGCACACGTTGCTACCGCAGTGATTTCCTTATCAAAAAGGTAAAGACACCAAAAGCTGCTGTTGAAACAAAATAAACAAACTTTTCCAAAGAAAAACCGCTTTTGACGAAAAGCGGTTTTTTTATTTTTCTTTCAATTTATAAAATTAAGATTCCAGAACTAGCCCATCATAGGCAGGTCCAACAGAACCACCATTTTTCACAATTTCGCTAAGATTCGGATAATCAAAAAGTTGAGTTTTTGTGTATTCCTGAATTTCAATATGGGTCATCAAATGGCAAATATGAATAAACCAAGTATGCCGTGGCTTTATCTGCTCTGCAACATCCATTGCCTGCCTAAAACCAAAATGCGTTGAATGTGGCTTTACGCGAAGTCCGTCAATAACGCAATGCTCAATAATTCCACCCTTCTCTTTTAAAAGCTGAATACTTTCTGGCGGCACAAAACTTGTGTCTGTAAGATACGCAATCGAATGAATTTTTCCGTCCTTTTCATTTTTGCGGGAAATAAGCCATCCAGAATCATCAAGTTCTCCATGCTTTAAAGGAACTGGAGTGACTGTTAAATCACCAAATTCCTCTGGAGGATTTTTTTCAATTTCTGTGCAATCAACAAGATTGAGTTTTGGCTTTCCTCCACCAATCTGCGTGTTTGGCTTAAAAATATAATCAAAGCGGTTTTTTACATCCTGAATCGTCTGATGGTTTGCATAAAGACTGATTCCTTTTTTGTTTGCAGAAATTTCCAGCATTTTCGGCGGAATTCCTGCATTTTCAGGATTATTTTTTAACTCTTCAATTTTATCGCTTCCAAGAGTGTGGCTAAAAACACGAATGTCATCCAATCCGTGCAAATGATCAGCATGCGAATGAGTTAAAAGAACCGCATCAATAGCTTCAATTCCATATTTTATACATTGCAGTCTGAATTCCGGTCCCATATCAATCTGAAGATGTGTGACAGTTCCATTTTTATTTTCGTTCGTTACATAAGCGCTGCATCTAAAACGTTTATCACGCTCATCTTTTGAAGTACAAACATGGCAATGGCAGGCAATACATGGAATTCCGTGGCTTGTGCCGGTTCCCAAAAGAGTCATTTTCATCAGATTATGCCTTCGTAAACAAGACCTTGCTCGCCATCAATTGTTACAGAAAGATCGTTTTCAAGGATTTTTTGCGCATCCCGCACATCCTGAATCCAAACCAAATCAGGATTAATCAGAGCAAGCTGTTCCGGAGCAATGTCGCTTCCTGATTCAGAAACAACGCCATGAACAACTCGCAAAGCTGGAATCAAATCTTCGGTTATCCGCCAGCAAACAAGAATCGCATTGTTGTTCATGCGCACCTGGTTTCGGATTTCATTCATATCTTTTTCGTGGACAATTCTTCCAGACGCTTTTGAAACATCTTTGTTTGCAAAACCAAAAGCTGTTCCGCGCGCAAGAATATTTCCAACCACAAGAACTTTTATCGTATTTATCATCATCGGGCTGGAAATTGGAATTCCTGCGCAAATCAGAACTTTATCGCCTTGCTTAACGGCTCCGCAACGCACACATTGAGTAATCGCGCTTTGAACCATCATTTCTGAATCGTCGGCAACCTGACAAAGAACCGGCAGAACGCCCCATTGAATCATAAGCTGATTTGCAACTTTTTTATCCGGCGTTACGGCAAGAACAACCTGTTCCGGGCGGTAACTTCCAATAATCCGGGCTGTGTTTCCGTGCAAAGTCGGCACAAGAACCGCCTTTGCTCCGATATTTCTTGCAAGTTTATACGCGCTGTGGGCAACCATGTGACCAACTTCAACGCCAGGCTTGTATTCCGAATCAAATTTCCGCATCTGGAAAAGATATTCCTGACTCTGCTCTGTTGTGCGCGTAATCAAAACCATTGCCTTTACAGATTCAATCGGATATTTTCCTCCGGCAGTTTCACCGCTAAGCATAACCGCGTCTGTTCCATCAAAAACTGCGTTGGAAACATCCGTAAGTTCAGCGCGCGTCGGGCGAGGATTTACAATCATTGAATCAAGCATTTGGGTCGCGGTAATAACAGGTTTTCCAGCGGCACGACAAACGCGGATAATCGCTTTTTGCGCTAAAGGAATTCGTTCCGGCGGAATCTGAACGCCTAAATCTCCGCGCGCAATCATAATTCCGTCCGCTTCTTTTACAATTTCTTCTATATTATTAAGCCCTTCTTCGTTTTCTATTTTTGCAATAACACGGGCATTAGCTCCAACTTCCTTTAAAAAAGTTTTTATCTGAACAACTTCTTCTGGAAAGCTGACAAAACTTGCGGCAACAAAATCAATGTCCTCTTCTGCGCCAAAACGCAAATCGTCCTTGTCTTTTTCAGACATTATCGGAAGCCCTGCGTGAAGCCCAATCAGATTCACATTTTTTTTGCTTCCAAACGAGCCGGAATTTTTTGCCTCACAGATTATTTTTTCACCGTGAATTTCAACAACATCAATTTCAACAAGTCCATCTGCAATCAGAACTCTTACGCCAGGTTTCATTTTTTGCGGAGCTTCTTTCCAGGAAATACTTATGTGGCAAGGATTTTCACCATCCGCAGCAGTACAAAAACTGTCATCCGCAACAAGTTCAATCTTATCGCCAGTGTTGATGGTAATTTTTCCGTCATTTTCAACAAGTCCAGTCCGGATTTCAGGACCTTTTGTATCAAGAAGAATTGCCACCGGAATCCGCAGAGCCTCAGCCACTCTTCTAACGCGCTCCATAGCCTGTTTGTGCCATTCATGAGTTCCGTGGCTAAAATTGAAGCGGGCAATATTCATACCTGCAAGAATCATTTTTTTTATAGTTTCATCATTGTCGCACGCAGGTCCAATCGAACATACAATTTTTGTTTTTCTTGAATACATACTTCTATTATACAAAGATTAATTTGATTTGTGAATTTTTTTTCATTCTTATTAATAATTTTAACAACCTGTTTTATTCTCTACATCCCGATTTTTAATTGAACTTAAACTCAAAAGATAGTATATTTAGAAGCAAATGAATTTTTGGGGAAAACCCGATTTCACAAACAGGAGTTATAAATGACACTTGATGAAATTAAAAATTCCAAGATTAAAAATTGGATTGAAGAATGCGTTAAGATGTGTGAACCTGACAATGTAGTTGTATGCGATGGTTCTACAGCTGAATACGATCGTCTTATGCAGAAATGCGTTGATGCCGGCTTGGCTACAAAACTTACAAAGAAAGAAAATTCTTTCTTGTTCCGCTCACTTCCAAGTGATGTTGCACGTGTTGAATCACGTACATTTATTTCTTCTGTAAAAGAAGAAGATGCTGGTCCTACAAACCACTGGATTGCACCAGCTGAACTTAAAGCAACAATGAAAGGTCTTTACAAAGGCTGTATGCACGGAAGAACAATGTATGTAATTCCATTCTGCATGGGTCCACTTGGTTCTCCAATCGCAAAATACGGAATTGAACTTACAGACTCTGAATATGTAGTTCTTAACATGGACATCATGACTCGTGCCGGTGAAAAAGTTTGGGCTTACCTTGGAGACGACTTTGTTCCATGTCTTCACTCAGTTGGTAAACCGCTCAACAACGGCGAAAAAGACAACGGTGTTTGGCCTTGTGCAGATGTTGAACACAAATACATCAGCCAGTTCCCAGAAGAACGCCTTATCTGGTCTTATGGTTCTGGATACGGTGGAAACGCTCTTCTTGGAAAGAAATGTTTCGCTCTCCGCATTGCAACTGTAATCGCACGCGAAGAAGGCTGGCTTGCTGAACATATGCTTATCCTTAAGCTTACAAACCCACAGGGCGAAGTTAAATACGTTACTGGTGCATTCCCTTCTGCATGTGGAAAAACAAACCTTGCAATGCTTATTCCTACAATTCCTGGCTGGAAAGTTGAGACAGTCGGCGATGATATTGCATGGATGAAATTCGGAAAAGATGGACGTCTTTACGCTATCAACCCAGAAGCAGGATTCTTTGGTGTTGCTCCAGGAACATCTGCTGAATCTAACAAGAACGCTCTTGAAGCTGCTTCAAAGAACACAATCTTCACAAACTGTGCTCTTACAGAAGACGGAGATGTTTGGTGGGAAGGAATCGGATATCCTGCAAAGGGTAACCTCGTTGACTGGAAGGGACAGACTCGTCCAGCATTCCCTAAGGACAAAGCTCCTAAGGGCGAAGAAATGGCTCACCCAAATGCACGCTTTACAGCACCTGCTAAGCAGTGCCCTTGTATCGCATCTGACTGGGAATCTCCAGAAGGTGTACCAATCAGCGCAATCTTGTTCGGTGGACGCCGCCCGTCAACTGTTCCGCTCGTACACCAGAGCCGCAACTGGAACCACGGTGTATTCCTTGGCTCTATCGTAGGTTCAGAAATCACAGCCGCTTCTACAATCGATGCTTCTCAGGTTGGAAAAATCCGCCGCGACCCATTCGCAATTCTTCCATTCTGCGGATACAACATGGGC
>Ga0256404_1000314_pt1 | contig 125055 bp, 115 predicted proteins | sample RumenRJG_01DNA_FD_185990 | JGI IMG/M metagenome (GOLD analysis project Ga0256404, IMG submission 185990) | Bovine rumen microbial communities from Lethbridge, Alberta, Canada - RJG_01 | ecosystem: Host-associated > Mammals > Digestive system > Stomach > Rumen | place: Canada: Alberta... | reverse complement strand
GGCAGGGGGTTGCTCCTACTCTCTGCGCCCCCTGCAAACAAGCAGGGGGCTTTATTTATGAATATAAAAAGAAAAGGTATCTATAAGATACTCATTATATTAACTACAATTGTATGTCTTTTGAATGGCTGTATTAGGCTGTTCAATACTTTTGCTGATAGTGTTAATGAAGGTTCTACTATTATTATAGAAGATAGAATGCCTTCGGATTTTCAGCGTATTCTTAGTCGTAATGATATATCCTATATTTGGTTTACTCGAATTATTAATGATTCTGATTATCAAACTCAGTATCAGACGTATTATTGTCCTCTTGATGATGACTTAGAATATTCTATGTCTGGTGATTCGTTTATATTTCATGATTCTGGTGATTCTAATGTTTATCATACGTTTGATGGTTACCATAAGAAAGACGGTACCTGGGGTCATAGTAATGTGAATAATAGTTTTTCGAGAATTACTATAAATGAGTTTACTGTTAATATGTCTGATAAAATTGTTAATGACTTAAATTGCGAAGCTATTATGCTTTGTATTAACGGTCATTTGTATGATCCTAACGCTCTTAATGTTGAAGTTTCTTTTTCTCCGGCTCTCGTTGGTGAGGTTGACCGTTCCTTAACAAATGGTACTAATACAGCTTTAATGAATCAGCTTGTAATGAGTGTTCAAAATAATTCACGTTTTGCTATTCAGTATGAAATGTATATTGAAAAAACAGATAAAGTCAATTTGCGAGGTTCTATTACTGATAAGAATACTTATTATGATGATGATCCTGTATTTGTTTATTATGGTAATGAATGGATTTATACTATACCATATGACACTGATCAAGAAATTTGGAGTAATGAAGTTAGCAATCAAAATAAACCTTCTCAATGGCATTATGTAGCTGCTAATAGTCCTGATATTGTTATATTTGACTTTGATCAAATAAATCTTGAAGAGGGTGTTAATTATACCGTTGTTGTTAAAGCTATTCGCTGTGATTTCGGTCAAGCTTCTGATTATTTCAGTTCTTTAACTTATGATGATAGAATATATCCTGAGTTAAAAATGCTTGACCTTGATTCTATTGAAACGGTTTATAGCTCTTCATTTTCTATGCTCCAGTATTCTGACGTGCATTATAATCCTGATTCATCTGCTAATGGTGTTCTACCCTATAATGGTTTATCCGGTATTTCTCAGGCTTCAAGATATAGAATGTCTCGTTCTGCTATTCAGAATCCTGACGGCTCTATTAACTATGATGATGTTAATATGTATGATGATAAGAATTCTTGGTATAATAAGCAATTTGAAAAGAATTATGATGTTTTAGGACAGTATAATAACTCTGGTTCTGGTTCTTCATCATCTGAGTATAATAATTTGCTTGTTCATGTATCTGGCGTGTATGCCTTTATTACTTCTGTTCTTGGCTTTTTTCCTTTACAGATAGTACAAGTTATGAATCTGGCTCTTTGGGCTACACTTTTTATTATAATAATAAGGAGATTGCATTGATATGGAAACAACTTTAGATAATGTTATTGATTTTCTTGGAGAGCGCTTTGATGATCTGACAACTTTAATAACTGGTATTCCTAATGCCTTTGTTTATACGTTAGATTTTGTTTTCGATACATTATCTAGTTTTGTCGGTGTTGTTCTCGGTTGGCTCTATAATTTTCTTTTCATAGATATATGGTCAACTTGTCGTTCTTATGGTATCAGGATCTTAAACTTTTTCTTTGATAGTTTCGCTTCTGAGCCTTTCAGCTTTTCAGCGATAGAATATATTATAGGTTTTATTTTCGTTGTATTTGCTATTAAGTTCACTATGCGAATTATAAGGGGGTAACTATGTCAAATATGCGTGCTGTGCTTTTAAAAGCATTGGATTTCCTTGATTATCGGCTTACTTTTCCGCCGTATTCTTTTACTATAAAAGAGTATTTTATTGCTATTTTTATTCTCGCTGTATGTGTTGATTTTGCAGTTCGTGTTTTTAAATAAGGAGTGTTTATCATGGGCGATCTATTAAAACTTGCGTTTTCAGTTTATCTTATATCTCTTTCTTTCAGTGCCTTTTCTGGGGCTTTGCGATTCTTTGCAGATGTCCGTAAGTTTAAGGATAAAGAAGAGAAGTTCCAGACTAAAAAAGAGTTTGAAGAATCTATAAAAGAAGCTGCGGAAGATGAAGCAGAAGAAAGCGAGGTGAATGTAAATGCAGTCAATGACGGAGAACATAATACACCAATTATTTTTTGAACTCGGTGTAAATCTCGATTACATTCCGCAAGATAAATATGAAGCTTTTACTATGCTTCTCCAGTTCTTAGCTGGTCTATGGTTTATCTGGTGGTTTGTCAAGTTCCTTTTCTCTCTCCTTAAATCGTTCTTAGGGGGTAGGTATTAATGATATATATTAAGCTTTTTTTTCGTAATATCCGGCTTTTCCCTGAGAATCTTTGTTATTTCGTTTATGACCTATTGACATACATATATTATCGTAAGTTCTGCATTTTCTATGGTTGGGGAATACATTTGTATACCGGCAAATTCGGCAGCGGTAAGACCTCAGTAATGACGGTCAAGGCTCTTGAATTGTGCGAAAAATACCCTCAATTGCACGTTCTTACTAATTACACTCTTTCAAATTTTCCTGAGCATACAGATATTATTAAGCTGCGTTCTGCGGAAGATATTTTGAATGCTCCGAAAAATACTATAGTATTAATTGATGAAATTGGTACTATCTTCAATAGTCGTGATTTTTCAAGCGGTAAGCGCTCAGTTCCTAAGCCGGTTTTTCAGCACCTTTGTCAATGTAGACATCGTAATATGATGATTCTCGGTACTGTTCAGCGCTTCAATTTGCTTGATAAACAGATACGTGATATTACTGCAACTGTTACAGAGTGTCACACTACTTTGAAACATCCTTTTGCTCGTAAATTTACCGCTCTTTGCTATGATATAGAAGAGTATGAAGCATATACGGCTAATAAGCTTTACAAGCCTTTACCGTTTGATTCGTTCTTATATATTCAGACTGAGAGGTATCGCCATTTATATGATACAGATGAAATGGTAGACGGAATGCTTCACTGTGATTATCTTAGTGATGAAGAAATCTTGCGTAATCGCGGTGAAATTGCTGAAATAGGCGATTTTAGCAAGGAAGGTCAGAAGAATTATAAAAAGGCTATGCGCCGTAAGAGGTGATATTTTATGAATGATTCTGTTAGTCGTTCATGGTTTGCCGTTTTCAATAATCCGGAAGAACACGGTTATACAGGAACTCCGGAAGAAATCTGCAATCGGCTTCGTGATGAATGGATAGCAGACAGCACAACACGCACTGGCGCTTGGGTTTATTGCATATCAGCAGAGGGATTAAAGCATATTCACATGGTTCTCGAAGATAGTAAGCCTATGCGTTTTGCTACTATAAAAAAAGAGTATGCTATTGGTATGCACTTTGAAGCTACAAAAGGCACAAAGAGACAAGCAGAGGACTATATTCACAAGCTTGGAAAATTTGAGGAAAAAGGCGAACAGATTATATTTTCTTGTCAGTACGGAGAAATAAAAGGACGTCAAGGTAAGCGCTCTGATCTTGACGATTATTTCGAGCGCTTAGAAGCAGGGGAGACGGTGAAAGATATTTTACGCGATACTCCGAGGGCTTACGTTCATGAAACTGTGCTAAAGAAAATGTACTATGATATACGTTCTCAGCATACCCCTGTTGTGCGTGATATGCGTGTCTTTTGGCATACCGGACAAACAGGCAGTGGAAAATCTTATGAGCGTGTAAAGCTTATACAAGAGGTAGGCGAAGAGAATATATACTATCTTACTTCCTTTAATTCTGGTGCTTTTGATAACTATAACGGAGAGCCTTATCTCTGGATTGAGGATTACCGTGGAGAGTTCAAGTTGCAAGAACTGTTAAGGCTTCTTGACTGCTATAAAGCGGAAATTCCTGCACGTTTCAGCAATATAAAAGCGCTCTGGAATGAGGTACATATTACAAGTGTGCTTACCCCTCGTGAAGTGTATAGTAAATCTACGCTTGACGATAACGACCGTATAGAACAGCTTCTTAGACGTATTACAAGCATAGTATATCACTTTAAGGCTAATGTATCTGAATACTATCAATTGCATTTTCCGTCTAATTCTCTGCGTGTTACTATGGAAAATGAGGTCTATAATAGCAAGAAGTTTATAGAATCGTTTGTCCCTATCTTGACTGATAGTGATTATGAGAGCGCGGGGGACTCCCCTGAGGGGGAGACCTCGCGCACGGATTTCGCGCTTAATAAATCTGAATCAAAATAATTAATTAAATACGCTGAGTAGGTGAGTGCTTTGAATCAAAAAGAACTTAGTTTATTTTATAGTTATTGTCTTAATAACTTGCAACAGCTTGAAGATGAAGTCTATAATCTTCAAGTTAGAATACGTTTTCGTTCTGTTACTGTAACTGATCTCGTAGAGTTAATCTGCGCTCAACAACGACTTGAAACTTTCAAGGAAGTTACAGAACATATTAAAATCTTATTGAATTTGTGAGGTGTTATTAATGCTTGATTATGTTGTAATGTTTATATTTTGTTTCTGTATGTTTTTTAGTTTCGCTGTTCTTATTCATGAGATATACACTTGCTATCAATCTTGTAAAGCACGGCGAAAAAAGAATATTGCTAAACTTCCGAAAAATTTAAAAATTTGAGGTGTTTTATATGTCTGCTATTGATATTTGTCATTTTCTTTATGCTATAACGGAAGATTCTTGTATTGAGTGTGCTAATTCTTTACTTGGTGCATATTATTGCACTGATCGTGTATGTTGCGATATGCACATTATTGCTGTTGATATGTATCTTGACGGTTCAAGTCATATGTGATACAATGTATTTAATGAAAGATTTTTCAAAGTTGCACCAAACTTTCATTTGGTGCAACTTTGAATATAACACTAAGGAGGCTTCCCTATGGAGCGCATCATAACAATTGATATGAATGATTACGATGAACGCTGGATACACTTCAAACGTCCGTCTGTAAGAGGTGTTATAATTAAGAATCACAAGGTTGCAATGGTTTTTAGCAAGAAATTCGATTATTATAAGTTTCCGGGCGGCGGTATTGAGACTAATGAAGATCATATTAGCGCACTTAAACGAGAAATTCTTGAAGAAACAGGTCTTACAGTTAAGGATGATTCAATAAAGCCATTAGGATCGGTATTGCGTATTCAAAAAAGCCGTACAGCTGATAACGAGATCTTCAATCAGGAAAACTTTTACTATCTATGTAACACTGACGGAACTATCAGCGAACAGTCTCTTGATGACTACGAATCCGATGAAGGCTTCACACTTGAATATGTTGAGCCTGAACTCGCAATATCTGTAAACCGTACACATGATCATTCAGATTATGATCTTATACTTATTGAACGTGAAACTAAGGTACTTGAATACCTTATAAAAAAGGAATACATATGAAAAACTATAACTCACCAGATAATCCGGAATTCTTTAATGAGTATCTTGTACATATCAAGATAGTTCAATTGCTTTCAGAACGTACAATTCAGGAATACTATATTGATATAAGACTGTTCTTACGGTTTATCTATGAAAACAATCACAATACAGGCAAAAATATTGAAGACATAAACATCTCAGCCATGTCTGTAAATGAATTAAAAAATATATCTGTTTCTGATATTTATAACTTCATTTTTTATGCGTCCGATGAACGTAACAATGCTGATAAAGCCCGATACAGAAAAGTTTCTGCACTGCGCAGCTTCTTTAAATATCTCGAAAAAGTTGCACATATCATCGAAAATGATCCCACAAAAGATCTTGATGTCCCGGTGCCAAAGCGAGCATTGCCAAAATTCCTGTCGCTTGATGAAAGTCTGAGACTGTTGAAAGCTTCAAGCACTGCTGATTCAAAACGCGATTATTGTATAATAACACTATTTTTGAATTGTGGTATGCGTCTTAGCGAACTTGTCGGCATAAACATTAAAGACATTGATTTCTACGAAAATCGTCTCAAAGTTCTCGGAAAAGGCAATAAAGAACGAATGGTCTACCTCAATAACGCTTGTCTTGACGCACTCAACAGCTACCTTGAAATACGGCGTTCCAATCCTAAAGCTAATGAAGAACCTGCACTGTTTATTAGTAATCAGAATAAGCGTATATCCAAGCGCAGAGTGCAGCAAATAGTTGAAAACGCTTTAACAGAAGCTGGTCTTGACGGCAAAGGCATTACTACGCACAAGCTGCGTCATACAGCTGCTACACTTATGTACCAGTATGGCAATGCCGATGTGCTTACACTAAAAGAACTGCTTGGTCACGCAAGCGTTTCCACAACTGAGATTTACACTCATTTAAATAATGAAAATGTCAGAAACGCAGTCGAAAGTAATCCTCTTGCAAATGTAAAGAACGAAAACACAAATAAAGAATGACATGATATTAAAAGCGCAGCAAGTTCTCCTCGCTGCGCTTCATCTTTTTATTTATATAAGTTTTCTTTCATCGCAGTATTCGCACTCAAGCAAGGTCTCATCTCTGCTTGAACGGAAACTCTTAGGAAGATACTCTTCATGATTGGTGATACATTTCGGATTATTACACCTTACACCGGCGTAAACCTTACCTTTAAGTGTTTCAGATGATTTCTTGTCACGAAGTATTGTAAGTATCAAAGCCATTCTGACAAATACACCGTATTTCGCCTGTGTAAAGTATTTTGCACGGCTGTCATCATCAACATCTACCGTTATCTCATCAACTCTCGGAAGTGGATGCATCACGATCATATCGCTCTTAGCAAGCAGCATTTTCTTTCTGTCAAGGACGTATGTATTTTTCTGAGCCAGATAATCTTCGCGGCTCGCAAATCTTTCCTGTTGAATTCTTGTCATATAAAGAACATCAAGTGATCCGATCGTCTCTTCAAGGGTGTTTACCTCTTTATATGTACTTCCGTTTGCCTTGATAATATCCTTGATGTAAGCAGGCATCCTGAGTTCGGGAGTTGAAATAAATACAAACTTATTATCCTTGAACATACTGAGCGCCTTGCATAACGAATGTACAGTTCTGCCATTGATAAGATCGCCGCACATACCTATTGTAAGACCTGAAAGTGTTTTTTTCTCGATCTTTAACGTAAGAAGATCTGTAAGGGTCTGAGTGGGGTGCAGGTGTCCCCCGTCCCCCGCATTTATAACAGGGCAGTCCGCTGTAAGTGACGCAGCTTTTGCAGCACCGGCAATAGGATGGCGCATTACAAGTACATCAGCATAATTGCTTACGATCTTGGTTGTATCCTTGATAGTCTCACCCTTTGACACCGATGAATTTGCAGGATTATCAAATCCGATTATCTTTCCGCCAAGGCGTATCATAGCGGTCTGGAAGGACATCTGTGTTCTTGTTGATGGCTCATAGAAAAGAGTAGCCATGACCTTTCCGTCACACTCATGTGCAAATTTTGCCGGATCATTGCGTATTTCTTCTCCGAGATCAACTACTTTCTTCCACCATGAAACAGGATAATCGCTAAGATCAATAAGGTGCTGATATTCTGAATGCATATTTTTTACCTCCGCTATATATCAAAGAATTTTACTTCCATTAATTATCATTTCAAAATTCACTTTAAGGAACTCAGAAGCTCTTCTGCAAAGTAACATTCTGTCCATAAATATCTCAAAGTATTCCATAACAGGCGAAATTTCAGTATCAATAACAAGTTCGAGTATTATCGAGCTTTTATCTTCGCTGAAAGATATATTTGATACCTCAACGGCATAATTTACACGGTCATGAATATCAAATGTAAGGAAATCATTATTCCTTACTCTTGAACGTCTTACATCAGTCTTATCTCCAATAATAAGTGCTGCCGATATTGCATCAAGCGGCTGACCTGTTCCTTCATCGTGATTACCAATAGCTGATATTACAGAGCATATCTCATCAGCCGGCATACTAAGATTGTCAAGAAGTCTGAATGCCATTACCGCACCGCTCTGAGCATGATCAACTCTGTTTATAACATTTCCGATGTCATGCATAATAGAAGCTATACGTGCAAGTTCAACTGTTCTTTCATCATACCCAAGAGTAGTGAGGATCATGCTTGAAGTTGCCGCAACACGCTCAACATGAGCAAATGAATGCTCAGTATATCCCTGTGCTTCAAGAGCTCTGTCTGCACGGCTGATATACTCCATAATATCAGGATTCTGCTTTATATACTTGTATGTTACTATGCTTGCCATAAGTTCTCCTTAATGCCGTGTCAATATGCACCGTTATTTTCAAAGTAAACTTTATACCAGACAAGGAATGAGAACACAGTCCATATCTTACGGCTGTTATCAGCTTTGCCGTTTTTATGATCATCAAGAAGCTTTATAAGCGGCTCTCTGTTGAAATACTTTTCTGATGCTTCGCTTTCAAAAGCCTCGCGGACAATGTTATAATACTTATCTTCCTTTAGCCATACTCTTATCGGCACAGGGAAACCAAGTTTCTTCTTTGAAGCTGTTTTGGCAGTTTCCTTAGGTGTATCCTTCTGAGCTGCAAGACGCATAGCATATTTGGTTATATATTTAGTTTCGTCAGTTCCCTTCTCATGGGTAACACGATATCTTGTTGGTATGCTCTCTGCAAGGCGCATAACGCTTGTATCAAGGAACGGAACTCTGAGCTCCAGCGAATTTGCCATACTCATCTTATCAGCTTTGAGAAGTATATCACCTGCCATCCAGAGATGAAGATCAAGATACTGCATCTTTGTAACATCATCAGCATCCTTAACCTTTTCAAAATATGGTCTGGTAATGTCAGTAGGCTTCGGAGCATCCGTTTCTATCTTCAGAAGCGATTTACGCTGTTCAGGAGTGAATATATAGGCATTTCCGATAAACTTTTCTTCAACATCCTTACCCTTTCGCACAAAGAAGTTTACTCCCCTCTTTGCCGGAAGTTTAGCAGCAACAGAGCCGATTCCCCTCTTAAGTCCGCGTGGAAGCTTATCATACAAAGTACCATCAGGATCGCTGTAAACATTATATCCGCCGAATATCTCATCTGCTCCTTCGCCTGAAAGTACAACTTTTACCTTTTCAGCTGCTATGTTACATACAAAGTATAGTGCAACTGCCGATGGATCAGCAAGCGGTTCATCCATATGATACTGTATCTTTGAAAGACTTCCCCAATACTCCTCAGGAGTTATAACTTTGCTGTTGTTTTCCTTACCGATCGCATATGAGAATTTCTTTGCCCAGCCGATCTCATTATACTTTTCGTCAGAACCAAATCCGACTGTAAATGTTTTATCAACATCAGCAACTGCTGCAACATAACTTGAATCAACACCGCTCGAAAGGAATGATCCAACCTCAACATCAGCTATTTTATGAGCTTCTACCGAATCCTTGAAGGTTTTTGAGATCTTACTTACCCAGCCTTCAATCGTCTGGGAGTTATCAGGATTGAAATGGATGTCCCAGTAACGCTTTATAGTAAGCTTGCCATGACCATATCTGAAATAATGAGCAGGCTGTAATTTATAAACGTGCTTGAAAAAAGTAGCACTTGTAGGCGAATACTGAAATGTGAGATAATTCTCAAGAGCAGATGTATTCAGTTCCTTTTCAAATGCCGGATGTGATAAAAAGCTCTTTATCTCAGAACCAAACATAAATGTTCCGTCCATTTCAGCATAGTACATAGGCTTTATGCCAAAGAAATCCCTTGCTCCGAAGAGTTCCTTCTTATTCTTATCCCAGATAACAAATGAAAACATTCCGCGAAGCATATTAAGCATTTTTTCGCCGTATTCTTCATATCCGTGAATCAGTACCTCCGTATCGGTATTTGTCTTGAAAACATGACCGGCAGCTGTAAGCTTCTGACGTATACTCTGATAATTATATATCTCTCCGTTGAAAACTATAACGCATGAACCGTCTTCATTGAAAATAGGCTGATCTCCCTGAGAAGATACATCAATGATACTTAGTCTTCTGTGTCCAAGAGCAACAGAATTATCAATATATTTTCCTTCAGCATCCGGACCACGATGACGTATACGATCCATCATTTCCTCAAGAACAGTTTCTGCATTGTCAATTGTATTTGTAAAACCAACTATTCCGCACATATGCATAGCCTCCTTCTTCCTAATAGATTATTATACTACATTCTATAAATATTTGCAACACTAACAGCAAAAATTCTAATTCTTTTTTATTTTAAAATAACTGTGTTCTATTGCAAATGCCTATATCGAGTGTTATAATTATTACAGGTATTATTAAAAGGAGTGAGTTAATTGGACAGAATAGACTTCTTCAGAGATCTTTCTATCATAATTGTATCAGCTAAGCTTTGCGGACTTATCGCACAAAAGTTAAAAGCTCCGCAGGTCGTTGGTGAGATCATAGCAGGACTTCTCATAGGTCCGTGTTGCTTTGGCATTGTAGGCAACTCAGATTACCTCTCACTTATCGCCGAGATCGGCGTTGTAATGCTTATGTTCGGAGCAGGTCTTGAAACTAATATGCGCGACCTGCTGAAAACAGGTCCGAAAGCCCTTATTGTCGCCTGCGTTGGTGTATTTGTCCCACTCGTCGGCGGTACGCTGCTTTACAGTTCATTCTATAGATTCAGTTCGATCGGGAGCGAAGGATTTTACCGCGCTGTATTTATCGGAACTATCATGACCGCAACCTCGGTAGGCATAACTGTCCAGACACTTAAAGAACTCGGTCATCTTAAAGAATCTATCGGCACACTTATTATGAGTTCCGCTATTATTGATGACGTTATCGGTATAATAGTTCTTACTTTTGTTATCGGATTCAAGAATCCGGATTCAAACCCCACTGATGTTCTGATACACACCGGGCTTTTCATCGTTATGAGTTTTGCACTCGGCTTTGTTATGTATTACATTTTTAAATTCATTGATAAACGTCACCCTCACCAGCGAAGAATTCCTATTCTTGGTCTTGCACTCTGTATGTTCATGGCTTTCGCAGCTGAGGAATTCTTCGGTATAGCTGATATAACCGGTGCATATGTCGCTGGTCTCATACTTTGCAGTCTCAGCGATTCAGACTATATCGCCCGTAAGATCGACATCAACTCTTACATGATATTCGGTCCGGTATTCTTTGCAAGTATCGGTCTGAAAACAACTCTCAGCGGATTCAATAAAGAACTCGCGCTCTTCTCGCTGGGATTTGTTTTAGTAGCACTTGCAGCTAAAGTCATAGGCTGCGGTCTTACTGCAAAACTGATGCGGTATAGCCTGCGTGACAGTCTTAAAGTAGGCGTAGGTATGATGACGCGAGGCGAAGTAGCCCTGATTGTTGCACAGAAAGGTCTTTCTGTAGAAATGCTTGATGAAAAGTATTTCGCATCAGTTATTCTCCTTATAATAGTTTCTTCTATTTCAACTCCGATAATCCTGAAACTGCTTTATCGAAACAGTAATACCGATGCGGATGCAAACGCCGCCGGAAAAGAATTGGTAAAATCATAAACGCTTGTAAATATTAAAGTCCGGAAGCTACAACGCTTTCGGACTTTTTATATTAATGCTACCATATACTACTTTGCACGAAGTTCTTTAATCTCATTTATGGTATTCATGTCATCTTCGTTAAGCTTGACATTAGCAACTATCTTTTTCCCCTCAGATGTAGTAACAGCTATCTCAATAACTGTTCCGACATCAGCAATAGTACCCGCAGCTCTTATAAACTGCGGCAGCTTCGGGTGATTTGACTTGAATTTATTTATAAGATTAAGGTATTTTATCGCACTCACCGGATTCATATCCTCACCTCTTTTCCTCTAACCTGCATAACATTATATAATCCATATTAACTCAGTATATCAAAGAAGGCTGCCACCGAAGCAGCAGCCATATATATTACTTTGCAAGAAGTGAATGACCCGTCATTTCCTCAGGCTGCGGCACTCCCATAATATCAAGCATTGTAGGTGCAAGATCTGCAAGTACGCCGCCCTCAGTCAGTTTTCCTTCAACGCCAACTGCAATAAGCGGAACTGGATTAGTTGTGTGAGCAGTAAACGGACTTCCGTCCGGTTCCATCATCTTGTCAGCATTACCATGATCGGCTGTGATAAGTGCAGCACCGCCTTTTGCAAGAATAGCATCGACCATACGTCCAACACACTCGTCAGTAGCTTCAACAGCCTTTACAGCAGCATCAAAAACGCCTGTGTGTCCGACCATATCACAGTTTGCATAGTTGAGAATGATAACATCATACTTATCTGCATTGATAGCATCAACAACTGCATCACAGACCTCGTAAGCGCTCATTTCCGGCTTAAGATCAAAAGTAGGTACATCAGGCGACTTGATAAGGATTCTGTCCTCGCCCTCGAACTGCTTCTCTTCGCCGCCGTTGAAGAAGAATGTAACATGAGCATATTTCTGTGTCTCTGCAATACGAAGCTGTGTTTTGCCGAGCTTAGCAAGATATTCGCCCATAGTCATTGTAAGCTGCTCTGGCGGATATGCAACTGAAACGTTTGGCATAGTAGCATCATACTGAGCCATACATACAAAGCTTACAGGGAAGAATCCATTCTTTCTCTCAAAGCCGCTGAACTCAGGATCAACAAATGAACGTGTGATCTGTCTTGCACGGTCAGGACGGAAATTAAAGAAGATAACACTGTCATCAGCCTTTATCTGAGCACCGCCCTCAATAACAGTAGGAAGCATGAACTCGTCAGTTACTTCATTAGCGTAGGAATTCTTTATTGCCTGTACAGGATCTGACTCCTTAACGCCTTCGCCGTAAACGAGAGCTGCATAAGCCTTTTCAACACGATCCCAAGCGTTGTCTCTGTCCATAGCGTAGAAACGTCCGGAAATAGTTGCTATCTTGCCGAGACCGATCTTTTTGAGCTCTGCAACTGCCTCTTCCATATACTCAGCAGCCGATGAAGGCGGAACGTCACGTCCGTCAAGGAATGCGTGGATGTAAACCTTGTCAAGACCGTTCTTCTTAGCCATTTCTACGATACCGTAGAGGTGCTCCATATGGCTGTGGACACCGCCCGGAGAAAGAAGTCCCATAAGGTGAAGAGCACTTCCCTTTTCCTTGCAGTTATCCATTGCACCGAGAATTGCCTTGTTATTAAAGAAAGTACCGTCCTTGATGTCCTTAGAGATCTTAACGAGCATCTGATAAACGATACGTCCTGCACCGATGTTGGTGTGACCTACCTCAGAGTTGCCCATCTGTCCATCAGGCAGACCTACATCAAGTCCGCTGGCACCGATGATAGTATTTGGGCACTCAGCCATATATTTGTCAATGTTGGGCTTCTTTGCGGCAGCTATAGCGTTGCCGTATGTATCGGGATTGTAACCGAAGCCGTCCATGATAATAAGTGCAACAGGTTTTTTTGACATATTTATCCTCCTATAAAACTTTTTAAATACCAATCGCTTTTATCAACATAATAATTTATGCCGTTTTTTTCACACCAGTCAATGATCTTCTTCAAGGAGTATTTATCCTCGAAGATACGATAAACCGTAAGATTCTGTCCGCCGTCATCGACAGTTCCCCAGAACCAGTTCAGAAATTCTTTTTCATCTGTTATACTTTCAAAAAACTGTGCCAGCTTTTTACCAAATGTCTTAGTATAGGCTTTTTCGGCTTCGTTTTTTTCGGTGAACGGAAACGGTATGGGATCTTCTATAAACTCGGCCTCATCACTGTCCTTATCAACGATAAGGTAAGTATATGGATCAAACCAAAACTGTTCAGACTCAGCTCTGACAAGTTTAAAAACTTCATAATCTATTTTCAGTATCATATCATAATGCGAAGTTAAAATAGGGGCGGATAAAATCCGCCCTTCAGTTTATCTTAGCCGTTTACAGCAGCCTGAACGATCACGTTGAAGTCTTCAGCCTTGAGTGAAGCTCCGCCGATGAGACCGCCGTCGATGTTTGGCTTAGCAAGAAGCTCTGCTGCATTCTTAGCATTCATAGAACCGCCGTACTGGATAGTTACAGCGTCAGCAGTAGCCTGATCGAAGAGCTTTGCAAGCTGTGCACGGATGAAACCGCAAACTTCCTCAGCCTGATCAGGAGTAGCTGTAAGACCAGTACCGATAGCCCATACAGGCTCATAAGCGATAACAACGTTCTTTACCTGCTCAGCTGTGAGTGACCAGAGGTCAAGCTTGATCTGGCGAGCGATAACTTCTTCAGTAATGTTGCACTCGCGCTCCCACTTGAGCTCGCCAACGCAAACGATCGGCTTGAGACCAGCTTCGAGAGCAGCGATTGTTCTCTTGTTTACAGTCTCGTCTGTTTCGCCGAAGTACTGTCTTCTCTCGCTGTGACCGATAACAACGTACTCAACGCCGAGCTCTGTGAGCATATCAGCAGAGATCTCACCTGTGAAAGCACCGCTCTTCTCGAAGTGAACGTTCTCAGCACCGATCTTTACGTTGCTGCCGGCAGTTGTGTTGATAGCTGTTTCGAGATTTGTGAAAGGTACGCAAGCGATAACCTCGATTTTGCCCTCAGCGTTTGCTACAAGAGGCTTGATAGCTTCGAGAAGAGCCTTAGCCTCAGGTCTTGTTTTGTTCATTTTCCAGTTTCCGGCAATGATTGCCTTTCTAAGATTCTTGTTCATTGGTTTTTACTCCTTATTTTCAATTATGCTTTTTACAGCACTTGTGTTTCTTGCCTTTGCGGTTCACGTTGTTTGAATCAGTGAATTCATTGTATGAACCGTTATAGCTGCCGACCGCAATACCGTTTTTTAACGGAGAGAGCAGCATTCCTATAACCAGACCTGCCAGAAAAGCTAACAGTATATAGAGAAGTGTCTTTTCTTCCTGTTCTTCAATGAAACTTCTGATCTGTGACATAGCGGTCAGCTCCTTTTCATTATTAAGTATACGGCAAAACTCCGGCTTTCAGTTTTATCGGCAGGAGGTCCGGAGCGCAGTATGTATCCGAACAGAACAACTGACAAAAACAGAAGCGCAAAAACTCCTGCGAGGACTCCTGCAAAAACGTGCAGAAGCATCTGCCGTCTGCTGAGCTTTGTGACATTCTTATCCTTTTGCAGTTTTGCATTAGCTGTGACAAATACATCTTTCAGGAACAAAACAGAGACAGCTCCGAAAAATAGTGCCGTCAGCAGTGCAAAAACGATTATAAAAATATCGCTCATAATATTTACCTTTTATCGCAACAAGGGCGAATAGAAATATCCGCCCTGTATCATTGTGTTAACGATTACTTTTCAGCAATAGCTGCAACACCTGGAAGAACCTTGCCTTCGAGGTATTCGAGAGAAGCACCGCCGCCTGTTGAGATGTGGCTCATCTTGTCAGCGAAGCCGAGCTGGATAGCAGCTGTTGCGGAGTCACCGCCGCCGATGATAGTTGTAGCGTCAGCCTCTGCGAGAGCCTCACATACTGCAACTGTTCCCTTCTTAAGAGTTGGGTTCTCAAATACGCCCATAGGTCCGTTCCAAACAACAGTCTTGGCAGACTTAGCAGCATCAGCGAAGATAGCAGCTGTCTTAGGTCCGATGTCGAGACCCATCTTGTCAGCAGGGATCTTATCGGAATCTACAAACTCTACGTCGATAGGAGCATCGATTGGATCAGGGAAAGATGCTGCGATAGCTGTATCAACAGGGAGAAGTATTTTCTTGCCAAGCTTCTCAGCCTTTGCGAGCATTTCCTTACAATAGTCAAGCTTCTCATCATCAACGAGTGACTTTCCGATAGCACCGCCCTGTGCCTTGATGAATGTATAAGCCATACCGCCGCCGATGATAAGTGTATCGCACTTCTCAAGGAGGTTTGAAATAACGTTGAGCTTGTCTGCAACCTTAGCACCGCCGAGGATAGCTACGAATGGATGCTCAGGAACTTCTACTGCATTTCCGAGATACTGGATCTCCTTCTGCATAAGGTAACCAACAGCTGTCTCCTTGACAAACTTTGTAACGCCTGCTGTTGAAGCATGAGCACGGTGAGCAGAACCGAAAGCGTCCATTACGAATACTTCGCCGTCAACGAGATCTGCGAGTTCCTTGGAGAACTCTTCGCCGTTCTTAGTTTCTTCATTTCCGCGGAAACGTGTATTTTCAAGAACTACGATCTCGCCGTCATTCATAGCAGCAACTGCCTTCTTTGCATTGTCGCCTACTACTGTATCATCAGCAGCAAATGTAACCTTTGTATTTACAAGTTCACTGAGTCTCTTTGCAACCGGTGCGAGAGAGAACTTAGCCTCAGGACCATTTTTAGGCTTACCAAGGTGTGAGCAGAGAACTACTTTTGCGCCGTTCTCTACGAGTTTGTTTATAGTTGGGAGCGCTGCCTGAATACGATTATCGTTTGTAATAGCGCCGTCCTTCATAGGAACGTTGAAATCTACTCTTACGAGTACCTTTCTGCCCTTAACGTTAATGTCTTCAACTGTGACTTTGTTTAATCCTGCCATGGGTATGACATCCTTTCGTTATAAGATACTTTTTACGCATAGTTGTTAAACTCATAACAACCGATATTATTATTTTACACTATTTCAAAAGATTTTTCAAGTACCTTGACAATATTTTTCATGAATTTTTGGTAAATTTTATTTGCAGACACCGTTCATAGCATTTTGTACCTTTTTATCTTGACTTCAATATACCATTATGGTAAAATAATAAATAGTAACTATCAGAATTTATCATAATTGGAGGTAACTATTATGAAAAAACAAACTAAACTCGTCTTTTTTATCATTGAACTCGTTCTTTTGGCCGGTGCTATCGTATTCTCAAACGACTGGGTGAGAGACCATACTTCAAGCAAGATAACTCCGGTGTTTGTAATAGCAATGTTTATCGTTTCAAGCTTCACCCTCCTGAAGGTCAAGACCAAGGACTAAACACTTCGTGTTAATAAAAATGGCGAAACCGTCATGGAAACGATAGAGGACTGCAACGCAAAAAATATGCTGTTGCTTCTGACAATCCCGCTTGCTTTCTTCATCGTTGTCACTGTACTTTATGACCGGAAAGGAATGTTGATATGAATATCATACTCGCTTCGGCTTCCCCCCGAAGACGTGAGCTTATGAAAATGATAACCGATGACTTCACTGCCGTCTCCACTGACGCTGACGAGACTCTCCCTGCCGGCATAGAGCCCTCAAAAGCCTCGGAGTATCTCTCACAGATAAAGGCTGACTCAGCTGCTGCACAGTACCCGGACGCAATTGTCATCGGCTGCGACACTACTGTCATCTGTGACAATTACATACTCGGCAAGCCAAAAGATAACGCACAGTGCCGCGCATTTATGGAGCTGCTCTCAGGACGCACTCATCAGGTCATAACCGGCTGTACTCTGATATATAAAGCCAGAATAACCACGTTCTCAGTTGTGACTGATGTTAAGTTCCGCGAGCTCACCGATGAGGATATTTCTCTGTACACATCCTCGGACGAGCCATACGATAAAGCAGGCGGCTATGGTATTCAAGGCAAAGGTGCTCTGCTCATCGAAAGAATAAACGGTGATTTCTATAACGTTGTTGGTCTGCCGGTTTCAAGACTTAATGTCGAACTAAAAAATTTTTATAATTCAATTAAGGAGAATAATTATGAACTCAACAGCTTTTCACAATGCTAATATCCTTGTACCGAAAAACTCAGTGGATATGTCCAAGTGGTCGGTTATCGCCTGCGATCAGTACACAAGTGAACCGGAATACTGGAAACAGGTCTATTCAAACGTTGATAGCTCCCCTTCAACGCTGAACCTTATCCTCCCTGAACTTTACCTCGAAGATGATGACGTTGCTTCAAGAATCAAAAATATACATGATTCTATGAATAAGTATCTCTCAGACGACATTTTCGATGAATACAGCAATGCTATGATATACGTTGAAAGAATGCAGAGCAACGGTATTCTCCGTCAGGGCATCGTTGGCGCTATCGACCTTGAAAAGTACGATTTTTCAAAGGGCAGCACATCTGAAGTACGTGCTACTGAAGCTACTGTAATCGAGCGTATCCCTCCGCGTATCAAGGTGCGTCAGGGAGCTCCGCTTGAACTTCCGCATATTATGATCCTCATAGATGATCCGGATAACACCGTCATCGAACCGCTCGCTGCAAAATCCGCTTCAATGAATAAGCTCTACGATACAGAGCTCATGCAGAACGGCGGCAGCATTAAAGGCTGGCTGGTTGACGAAAGCGCTCAGGAAGCTGTTGACACTGCACTCTCTGCTCTCGCTGATCCGAAAACATTCAATAGTAAATATGGGCTCAGCAACTCCCCTGTTCTCCTCTATGCTATGGGTGACGGAAACCACTCTCTCGCAACTGCTAAGGAGTTCTACGAGCAGCTCAAGAAAGCAAATCCCGGTAAGGATCTGTCAAATCACCCTGCACGCTACGCTCTTGCAGAAATCGTTAATCTACACAGTCCTGCCCTTAAATTCGAGGCTATTCATCGCCTTGTATATGATGTTGACTGCGAAGAGCTGCTTCATGAGCTTTCACACGCTCTGGAGCTTTCTGATGCCAAGAGCAGTCAGTACGTTATAACCTGCTGCGGCGGAACTGAGGTAAAGGAGTATATACACAAACAGACATCCAATCTCTCTGTTGGTTCTCTCCAGAACTTCCTTGATAAGTACCTCAAAGAGCACGGCGGCAAGATAGACTACATCCACGGCGCTGATACTGTAAAAGCTCTTGCTGAAAAGCATAACGGTATCGGATTTATCCTCCCGGATATGGACAAATCACAACTTTTCCCTACCGTTATCAAGGACGGCGCTCTTCCGCGCAAGACTTTCTCAATGGGACACGCTGAAGACAAGCGTTTCTACATCGAAGCAAGAAAGATCACTGAATAATCTTAATATAAACGAACAGGCATACCATTGAGGTATGCCTTTTTTTCGTTATCTGATGCCGGTAAGGTCTTTTATGACCTCGCCGGCTATTATTAATCCTACCACTGAAGGTACGAACGCAGTCGACCCCGGTACAAACTTTTTAGGATTTCCTCTGCGCTGTGTACTATCGCCCGAAGCTTCATTGACCGGCTGGAGAAATTCACGTCTTGGCTCTTCTTTTGAATAGACTACCTTTAGTTTTTTTACGCCGCGTTTTTTCATTTCGCGCCGCATGACTTTAGCCAGTGGACACACAGAAGTCTTATATATATCTTCTACTTCAAAAGCCGTCGGATCAAGCTTGTTACCTGCCCCCATAGAACTTATCACAGGAACTCCTGCCGACTTTGCCTGCATCACGATCTCGATCTTACCTGTAACTGTATCAATGGCATCTACCACATAATCATACTGCGAAAAATCAAATTCACCAGAGGTGTCAGGAGTAAAGAACTTACGATGTACTGTGACCTTACAATCAGGATTTATCTCAAGAATACGTTCTTTTGCAGTATCTACTTTAAACTTGCCTATGCTGCTCATAGTTGCGATTATCTGCCGGTTTATATTTGAAATGCTTACCTTATCGTCATCTATAAGGTCGATCGCACCTATTCCAGAACGCGCCAGTGCCTCCACTGTGTATCCGCCTACACCGCCTACGCCAAATACCGCAACTCTTGCCTCTGCAAGCTTTTTCATGGATTCCTCACCGAATATCATTGCTGTTCTTGAAAACTGTTCAAGCATAACACACCTCTAACGTACAATTAATAAACAACGATCCACGCGCGGCGCGGATCTTCCATGAAAATGAATGAGAAAAAGAAGTGCCCCCACTCAATGGGGGCACAGGCTCTGTAATGGTTGGGGCAGCGGGATTTGAACCCACGGGATGACAGAGTCAAAGTCTGTTGCCTTACCGCTTGGCTATGCCCCAGACATATAACATTATATCAAAAAAACGCAAAAAAATCAATACCCGCTATACAATTATAATCAATTGAACAAATTCAAAACTAACATTATTTCAAATCAGGCTATTTTGCACAATCTTCCTCCAGAGACATCCTGTGCATATTTCTGAATTCAAATATTACCATTATTACTGCAACGATTCCGGAAAGCACATCGGCAATAGGACCTGTATAAAGTATGCCGTTTATTTCAAAAAACAACGGTAGCACAAGTAATATCGGTATAAAGAAGATTATCTGTCTTGTAAGCGAAAGGAATACACCTTTGATGGACTTGCCGATCGATGTAAAGAAAGTTGAACTGATAGGCTGAAGACAGTTCATCCATGTAAAGAACAGGAAAGTTCTGAAAAACTTTGAACCGAATTCGTAATAACCATCACTTGCATTTTCATTTGCAAACTTCCTGAGGATCTGTCTCGGAAAGATCTGGAACAGTATAAATGCTATCACAGATATAACAGCGCCTGCTTTTATTGCAAGAATAAATGCGTGTTTTACACGATCAAAATTACGCGCACCGTAGTTAAAGCTCTCTATCGGCTGTGTACCCTGGGCAAGTCCGATAACAATTGCAAATACTATCATATTTACCTTCATTATTATGCCTGCACAGGCTATCGGATCATCCGCACCGTATTTTGAAAGCTCGCCGTAATGCTTAAGAGAATTATTAAGCACTACCTGAACGATACCAATTGCGATCTGATTAAAAAAAGAAGCCATTCCGATCATTGCTACTCTTTTTGTATGTAATGCGACTATCATGAAATGCTTCTTTTCAAGCTTTGTAGTCTTGAAATTGCAGGCATAAACTACAACGATCAATGAGGATACAAGCTGTCCGATAACAGTAGCCCATGCAGCGCCCTTCATGCCCCAGTCGAGAACGATAACAAATATAGCGTCAAGAACTGTATTTACTACCGCGCCGCTGATATTGCATATCATCGCCATCTTAGGACTTCCGTCTGCTCTGACGAGGTGACCTCCGCCCGTTGATAGTATCAGAAACGGAAAGCCGATTGCTGTTACACTTACATAATCTCGTGCATATGGCATTACTGCACCTGTTGCACCAAAGAGTTTAAGAAGCGGATCAAGGAACACAAGCGTTATCGCTGCAAGAACAACTCCGCAGCCGACAAGCATTGTAAGTGCATTGCCTACATAATAACCCGCTCTCTTCTTATCGCCCATTCCCATTGCAAGATTATAGCACGAAGCTCCTCCTATGCCGAAAAGCAAAGCGAGTGCCATGCAGGCTGTTGTAAACGGAAATGCAATCGAAGTTGCGGTATTACCGAGTGTACCTACCTTCTGACCTATGAACAGCTGATCTACGATATTGTAGAGTGCGCCCACAAGCATTCCTATTATGCTTGGAACAGCAAATTTCACCATGAGTTTTCTTACAGAGACCGTACCAAGTACGTTATCCTTTGTGTCTTCTTTCATATTAACCCTTCTTTTCATTTATTAACGCAACATTTCTATTATAATACATTTTATCATAAATTTCAAGTGTTTTTTTATCATGCTGCCAGCATTTTGATAATTTTCTGTCAAAAATACGATTTTTCTTCTCTTAGGTACTTGACAAAACCTGAAAAAAGTGTTATAGTAATTGAGTAATGTACAATTGTTCGTCTGTGGCGGACGATTTTGCAGCTACTTTAATTTCAAGGTGGTTCAGTATGGAAAAAAAGCCCCAGCTTATAGTAGCAGAAGCCAAGATACTGCCAGAGGTTTTTACCAAGGTGCTTGAAGTCAAAAAGCTCATGGCGCAGAAAGGCGAAAAAAGCTTTGCCTCTGCCTGTAAAAGAGTCGGTATCTCACGCAGTGCTTACTATAAATACAAAGACTCTATTTTCTCATATGAAGAGTTGTTTACTCAAAGAATCGTTAATATGTATCTGCTTCTCAGCGATAGTCCGGGAGTGCTTTCAAGTGCTCTGGCGTATCTTCACGGTATGAATGCAAATATCCTCACAGTCAATCAGAGCATCCCTGTTGACGGCGCCGCTGCTGTGAATATTTCTCTCAGACTTACCGGCGATTCTGATGATGAACTCGCTTCACTTGATTCAATTACTGAACTCGACGGCGTATTAGAGGTCAAGATCCTCTCTGCCGAATAGTTTTCCGGAGGTTTCTTTATGTCAGTTAAATTTGCAATTTTAGGTCACGGTGTTGTCGGATCAGGCGTTGTAGAGCTTTTCTATAAAAACAAGAAGAGTATCGAAAAACGTGCCGGTACAGAGATGGATATCAAGTATATCCTCGATCTGAGAGATTTTCCGGATTCTCCATATAAGGACAAGTTCACCAAGGATTTTAATGATATAGTAAATGATGATGAGGTTTCAGCTGTTGCTGAATGTATGGGCGGCGTTGAACCTGCTTTCACATTCGTGAAGGCTTGTCTTGAAAAAGGCAAAAGCGTTTCAACTTCAAACAAGGAGTTAGTTGCTGAAAAAGGTGATATTCTCCTCAAAACAGCTAAAGAACACAACTGCAACTTCTTCTTTGAAGCAAGTGTAGGCGGCGCCATCCCGATAATACGTCCGCTGCATAAATGCCTTGCAGCTAACGATATTGACAAAGTTGCAGGAATTCTTAATGGTACTACAAACTTCATTCTCACAAAAATGTACAACGACAATATGCCGTTCGCTGATGCGCTGAAGCTTGCTCAGGAACTCGGTTATGCTGAAAAAGATCCGACTGCTGATATTGAAGGTCATGATGCCTGCCGAAAGATCTGCATCATTTCTTCACTTGTATTCGGCAAGCACGTTTATCCAAAAGATGTTTACACCAAGGGTATTTCCGATATGAAGCTCTGCGATGTTGCAGCTGCTGACGTTTTAGGTCATTCAGTTAAGCTTATTGCTTCTGTAAGAAAAACCTCCAACGGCAAGATACTTCCTGCTGTTATGCCTATGCTCGTTTCATACGATAGTATAATCGCAGGCGTCAACGATGTATTCAATGCAGTTCTCGTTTATGGTGACGGTATTGATCAGGCTATGTTCTACGGCAGAGGTGCCGGCAAGCTTCCGACAGCAAGTGCTGTTATGGGAGATGTGATCGAAACTGTCAAGCTCGAAGGAACAGAAGGCTCTCAGACTTGGGAATCCTCTTCTGATAATTCATTTATCGACTGCATTGACAACCTCTCTGCACATTGGTATTTCCGCATTCCAAGCGGCAGTGCTTCACCTGAGGGCTCATATGAGCATGAGGACGGTATTTCCTTCATTACTGATGATGTACTCACATTCAAGGAGGCATCTGCCAAATCTTCTGAAATAGGAGCACTCGCCTGCATCCCTGTATTTGAATGATCATTACCAGCATACAAAAAAAGAAAGCGCCGTAAGGCGCTTTTTTCATTATTCAAAGGAATCAAGATCAATATCTTTCAGCAATTCTTTGAGTTCAGCAAGTTCGTCTGCTGTGAGAGTTACTCCCTTTCCCATCCTTGAATGATCCGGTGACCATTCTCTGATATCATACTTAGGATCATGTTCATTCCAGCTTACAAGATTGAGTTCCTTAGTCCAACCCTTTGCATTCTCAGAAAGAACACCGATCTTTTCTGTGATCTCATATTTGAGTTCTGCCATTTGTGTTACTCCTTTTTCTATTTGCTGGCAACTATGCCGCTTAATTAGTTATTATATCACACAAATCATTTTTTGTCTATACCAAATCTGAAAATTTTTTGTACAATAATTAATTCTTTAAATAGAAATACACAGATAATTCAACGCCTTTGTATAGAGGTTACGCGGCTTTGTTCTGGTATTTATAAGCAGTTCTGCAAAATCGACTGCATCTTCGATATTCCTTGAAAAATCCTGTATTATTTCCTTTTCGCCGGTTTTTCTGTCTTCTGTTTCAATGCCGTATGTATTGACCTCTTCACCGTATACCCATGTTTTTCCCGCCGTAACTCTGTATACGACTTTATTATCTCCGTAGATCTCCATATACACTGTACGGTCACGTACTTCACGTTTTGTTTTACGTATCATTCCAAACATATCATCCATCTCCTTTGTTCTTACGCATCGGTACTCGTCATTGTTTATATGTACGCTGCTTGACTAATTATAGCATACTTTTACAGACTTGTTAACAGGCAAAAAATAAGATGTTTTATGTCAAAAGCGTAAAAAAGGTCGAAAAAAGCTGTGCATCAACTGCACAGCTTTAAAACTATTCAAGGTCACTTATCTGCATAAATATCCTCTGCATCTGAAGATCTGTTTCTGCTATCCTCTCGGCACACTCACGCAGTTCCTGAGATATTTCAGGTGTTATCGAAGCTGAGGGCTTGTATTTCAGCTGATGCTCAAGACTTGCCCAGAAATCCATAGCAATAGTCCTTATCTGTATCTCAACAGGTGCATACTGCTTGGCAGTTGAAAGATACACCGGAACACTTACTATCATATGATAGCTGCGGTATCCGCTTGGTTTTGGCTTTTTTATATAATCCTTCTTTTTTATTATCGTAAAATCATCACGTCTGCTGAGCATATCAACAATTGCATAAATATCACTTATATAACAGCAGGTCACACGTATACCAGCCATATCAAGCAGATTTTTACGCGCAGATTCAGTAGTCAGCGGCAATCCCTTTTTCTGAAGTTTTCCTATTATCGACTGCGGTGACTTCAGGCGGCTCTCAATATTATGTATCGGGTTTCTCTGAAATTTGACACTGAATTCGTTATCAAGTATATTCAGATACGTTTTAACTACCTCTATTGCCGAATCATAGAGATGCTGGAGCTGGAGAAATTCATAGAATGTCTGAGCAAACTTCTCTTTCATGTTTTCGTTTTCGCTGATAGCCGGAAGGTTGTCAATAACTTCTACATAAAAATCTTTTTCGTTCATATTTCTCCTCTTTTCTATTATTTATTATACGATCACTTAACAGCTTCTGCAATAGTTTTTGCAGCTGCTGCAAAATCACTCTTCACGGATAATTCATTTGCTTTTTTTACTGCTTCTCCTATTGCATCAGGTACATTTTCATTTGAATACGCAATAATTGCTTTAGAATGAAGATCAAGCATTATCATAACTCCGTTTTTGCCGCTGAAACGCCTGCTGTAATATTCCTTGATAAGATCGTCATTTGAAATCTCTGTCTGATTAGATGTTATAAGAAATGCAGCAGATCCATTGCCGGAAGCAAAATCTGATTCTAATTCCTGCAGTTGAACTGCTTCAAAAAGTCCTGCATTATCAAATACGTAATCCGGACACTTTTCTGCCAGTGCAAGCATTCTTTTTATTGCTTTACTGTATTGACCTGAGACTATTTCATTTGTTCCCCAGTAAAATGCTTCATTTTTATCATCCTGAGAAATGTATTTCTCACAATTGCCGTGAAGATACAAAACATCATTTTCGGAAGCATTATTCACAAGAAATACCATCCCGCTTCCTCTTCCGCTGAAAAGATCATTATACGCACTGACTGCATAATCGTTCGGTGACATAGAATGCAGATCATTTGCTGTTACTACCGCAACATTAAGAAGCTTATCATTATAGAGTTTCCTGATAGCCTCATTACATTCCGCTATATCTGTTTCACTGAGGATATTTGCTTCATCACAGATAAAGCTGTCATTTTCACGTTTGAATTCATGCTTTTCCGTAGTCTTTTCAGTCTCAGAAGTCTGTTCAGTAACATTTTCGGTTACAGCAATGCTGACATTAGCCGGAATCTCTGTTACTTTTGCAGAGGAAGCAACCTCAGGTACAGATTCAGCAGAAGTTGTTACTTGCACCTTACTGCTTGAACTGCTGCCGTCTTCCGAAGCGCATCCTGTAAAAACAGATGATAAAACTATTGCCGAAAATACTATGGCATAAAATTTATTCAAAAAAATCATTCCTATCTCTTGTAATATACATTATATTTTAGTATAATTTAATAGAAAAATCAAGTCCGCAGCATCAATTTACTTTGATTAATATATTTTATAAGGTGATAAACATGGATTACACGTTAAAAGACAATAATATTTTAGTACATGAACCCGATCTTGATCTCGATGAAACTCTTGATTGCGGTCAGGCTTTCAGGTGGAAAAAGGTTGCGTCTGACTACGAATGCACTTATGAAGGGCATTTTTTGAACGATCACCTATTAGTTTCACAAGTGCGCTCCGGTGAATTTATCTTCCATGATACATCTGAAGCAGACTTTCTTGATAAGTGGTGCGATTATTTTGATTTTTCCACTGACTACACCGAACTCAAAAAAATGTTTTCAGAAGATAAAACTCTTTGTGATGCCTGTAATTTTGCCGGCGGTATACGCCTGCTCCGTCAGGATAGCTGGGAATGTCTGATCTCATTCATTATTTCCCAGAACAATAATATACCAAGAATAAAAGGTATCCTCGAACGTCTCTGTGAACACAATAATGGTATCTTCCCTGCTCCGGAAAAACTCGCTGCTGAAACTCCGGAGTCGCTTGCATATCTCCGAAGCGGTTTCCGTGCAAAATACATATGTGACGCTTCTTCGAGAACTGCAAGCGGTCTTACAGACCTCAGAAGTATTACTTCGCTGCCGATAGACCAAGCACGTAAAGAACTAATGCTTATAAAAGGGGTAGGCCCTAAGGTAGCTGAATGTGTTCTGCTTTTCGGTATGCACAGAACTGAAGCTTTTCCGATAGACGTATGGATAAAGCGAGTACTTGCAAATTATTATCCCGATGGCTTTCCGGAATTTGCTAAGGAATATGCCGGTATAGCTCAGCAATATCTTTTCCATTACATACGCAGCATTTCATAATTCCTGAATAGTTTTCCTTATTCAGCCAATACTCTCAATAAATACTATCTTAGGAGGCGTTTTATGCTAAAAGGTGTGAATAAGAATATCATCGAAGTCAATAATCCCGACAGCATCTATTTTGAAAAGGCTGTCTTCTATTTGCGTCCTCATGTTCGTGAACTTCCTGCTGAAATAACCAACGATGAGATAGAAAAATACATTATGCGTATAGGAATTGAATGTCAGCATATACACAGACCTTTCAAAATCAAGCTTTTAGCAGCAATAACAATTATAATGATTTCAGCTTTAACAGCAATTCTCGCAGTTTTGTTTTAAGCAATATCGTTTTCTATTCAGGCAATATTTTTCAAATTATGTAGACTTTTAACCCCAAACATGGTATAATCAAATCATAAATACCCTTATTACACAGTTAATATAAACCTTATAGGAGTTTATTATGGATCAACAGAATTCTCAGCCTTTCAGAAACAAGCTTTCAAAGCGCATAATATGTACACCGAGCCCGGCTGCCAAAGATACCTTCTTCTTTGTTCAGGAAGCAGGCAACATAAAACCTGATGATTCCGATTTTGTTCAGCCGCAGGATCTGAATTCATTCCTCTTTGCTGCTGTTGTAAGCGGAAAAGGTGAATTGTCCATCAGCAGCGACAGCTTTTCACTAAATAAAGGCGACTGCTTTATGATAGATTGCCATATTCCTTACCGTTTCAAGAGTTCTGTCAAAGATCCATGGGAGCTGTTATGGATCTACTTCAACGGAAGTACTTCTCAGCAATACTACAATTATTTTATTTCGCATTCAAAAAATGTATTCACACCGTCCTCGTTTGACAAAATATCCTATGCTATCATGGAGATCCTTAGTCTTAATGAGCTTAATGATCCGAATACCGAAGCTTTGACTTCCCAACACATAGTTGAGCTTCTTACAATTGCTTTGACCGCAAATACATCAAAGCAAAAATACGATTCAGCTTTAAAACAAAAGCTTTCTTCCGTACATAGTTACATCAACGAACATTTCTCGGAAGACATATCTCTCGAAATGCTTTCTTCGGAATTCTACATAAGCAAGTTCTATCTCACTCGTGAATACAAGCGTATTTTTGGCATGACTATCTTCCAGCACATAATAACTGCACGTATAAACTACGGCAAAAAGCTGCTTCGCTTTTCAGATAAATCAGTAGAGGAGATAGCTCATATGTGCGGATTCAACGATCAGAGCTACTTCGCAAGACAGTTTAAAAAGGCTGAAAATCTTACGTGCTTCGCATACCGAAAAAAATGGCGTGATTAAAAACAATACTGCCGCAGGAACAAGGTCCCCCTTCAAAAGGGAGCTTTACCAGTTCCTGCGGCTTTTTTCATGCAAAAAATCAAGGCACATTCAGAATGTGCCTTAAATGACCAGACCGATAAGCCGGGTTCTGTCTTGTGCGATAATTTATCTAGACTTACCGTCGCCGGCAAGTTCAAGCCGTCATTACTATGTATCCGCCGAGCAGGCGTTTAGACACACAGTACCAATAGACGTTGCATCGGATAGGGTTTACATAGCAATACAGTCTCCTGTATCCTGGTGAGCTCTTACCTCGCCTTTCCACCATCACCGCCACTAAGGCGGCAGTATATCTCTGTTGCACTTGCCCTAAGGTCGCCCTCGGCTGCCGTTAGCAGCTACCCTGCTCTGTGATGCCCGGACTTTCCTCATAAACTAAACGTTTCCGCTATCGCATAGTCTGCTCATGTAAATTTTAGCATAGAATCCTCAAAATGTCAAGACCTCCTGCAAATATCGTCCTCATATCCGAGCAATTGCAGTATCTCAGCTGTATCCTTTTCTGACATAGCACGTATCTTATGCCGGCGATTACCTTCACCCTCAAACCAGAATATGATATTGCGTCTCTTATTGAACTGCTGAAAAAAAGTTTGCTCAATTGTTACTTTAACAAGCTTTTTCCTGTCGGCTATAATTGTATGGAATGCTGCAAACCTACTGTATCTCAGCCTGATTTTGTCATCGTATATTGATATACCGCTCGTAAACAGCGATACCAGCTTTATCAGCACCATCCATGCTGCTGGTATTTCAGCCATTATTGCTACAAATACCGTGAGATTATTCAGCATAGGTATGACCTTTGAAACTATAAAATATGCCGGAACAAGAAACAGTGTTACGATAACAGGCATCCATGTATACTGCCATATGCCGCGTAATTTAGGCTTATATTCATGTTCATACTGAACAGATGCTCCAAGATTTTCCAGTTCCTCAGCGACTTTCTTTTCTTTCCTTACCGGGATAAGTACAGGCAGCCTCTTTCTTGTGTTCCCATAGCCTGCACAGCTTATATGAACTGTTGTCAGACGGAATATCTTCATTACAAGATTCTGACGCATATCCAGATAGTTTATATGCGTTTTAGTCAGAAGATAGTTTTTACGGGTAAAAACACCGTAGCTTACTTTGATCTGCCGTTTGTCTGTACATATCGAAAAATCAGAATATCTCAGAAGATTGATCACAAACGATATGAACCATGTAACCATGAAGAATACTCCGATACCTAAAATCGCATCCGGCACCCTGAGAATCAGTTTCTTTGAAAACTCCTCCGTGCTGCTGGTTATCTGTTCAAAATACTTGCTTATCATGTCTCTCGCAATGCTTCCGCCTTTGTAAAAGAATGTTGCAAGGTAGATCATTCCGGTAAGTCCGCTTGAAAAAAACATTGAAAAGAATATTACTGAAACCGCTGATGGCTTAGTAAAATGATATATGTCGCCATTACTGCCGAGCTTTGGGATTTTATCTGATAATTCATCACATACTGATTTTTTAAGCATGAACTCCATATCAGAAGAACGGAATAATCCTGCACTTGTATCGCATCTGACTCTGACCGCACCAATTGGTCTGAGATAAAACGGGTATTCAAATGAAGTGCTGCTGATATTACAGTATGGAATAGTTTGCTTGACGCGGATGATTATACCATCCATATGTGTTATACTTGCATCTGATACTTCTATGACGGAAAATCTCCAGCGTAGAAGGCCGAATATAACGATCGCTAATAATATGATCATGTCAAACCATGCACCTTTAAGCCAAGCATAGAAAAAGTCCTTATTGATGCGGAATACATTGATTCCGCGAAGAAGCGGGAATATAAGCAGCCATATATTTTTTACTGAGTATTTCAGTATAGTTACAGGATGTTCGTGATATGCTTTCACTTTATTTCACCGCCTTCATTACCGGTGAGGGCGAGTATTTCCTGCATATCCACGTAATTCAGGAACATAAGATTCATTTGTCCGCCATATACGAAGAACACAAGGAAATTTAATCCTGTAAGCTTAGAAAACGGCGAATTTACCATTACCGAATACTGTATCGTATCTATCCTTATAGTCTGACGGTGCTTTATAAATACTCCGCTCATGCGCCGTATCTCAGTGTCGGTAACAGTATATTTTACTGACGAAAAATACAGCGGCAAATAAATAAGCATAACAAAGAGTGATATACAGGCTATAACGGAATCTGCTATCAATGATGCTGTTCTTAGAGGAGAAAAATAATTAATGAGAATTATTACAGATGACGTCATCATCAATATAAGAATGCGAAGCGTGAACAAGCCGCTCCTGTCCGGACTATAATGTCTCATACAATCATCTCTCCTTTCCAAAACAGTATATTTATATTATATCATAAATATTATTTAGTGTACACCCTTTTTCACCTTGATTTTATGACAAAGGAGTCCGATAATGTATATTTTTCTTGATAAAATTAATTCATTTATCTGGAGCAACGGTACAGTAGCTATAATACTTATGGTAGGAGTTATGTACACAATTAAACTTAAGTGGATACAATTCCGTATTATTCCTTATCTTATGAATAATCCCGGATGTCATAAAAAAAACGGTGGTATCTCTCAGAAAAAAACTGTTGCAATGTCGCTCGGAACTGCTATGGGAACCGGTAATATAACCGGTGTTGCTTCTGCACTTGCTATCGGCGGAGCAGGTTCGATATTCTGGATGTGGGTATCAGCTTTTACCGGAATGGCTGTTGTTTATGCCGAGAATTATCTTTCATCAGCTTACAGCAGTGATTATGTCAAAGGTCCTATGGCTTATATTTCTAAAGGGATCGGAAGCAGGTTACTTGCTGCTTTTTTTGCTGTTATGTGTATTGGTGCCTGCTTTGGCATGGGCGGTATGGTCCAGATAAACTCCATGTGTGATTCTGTGAGCAGCTGCATACCTTCACAACCTGTTATAACCGCTGTTATACTGTTTATGATCATTCTTTCTATCACAAGTGGCGGTGCTAAAAGGATCGGAAGCATTGCTCAGTTCCTGCTGCCATTTGCTGCAATTTCGTATACATTAATGTGCTTATTTATCCTTTTTCTGAACTATCACGCCATTCCCGCTGCATTCGTAAACATTTTTTCATCGGCTTTCGGTTTAAGGCAAGCTGCCGGAGGTCTGAGCGGATTTACCGTGTCAAAAGCCCTCACAACAGGTATACGCCGCGGCATTTTTTCAAACGAAGCCGGTCTTGGAAGTTCACCTATCTTACATAGTGCCGCCAACAGTAATGATGTCGAATTACAGGGAATGTGGAGTATGCTTGAAGTATTCTTTGATACCATAATTTGCTGTACTCTTACAGCCATTGTTCTGCTGTGTGCAGTACCGGATATGTCAGTCACCAGCGCATTTTCCGGTGTTCTTGGAGACAAGGCCGGTATTTTCGTCGCAACTGAGCTGTCTGTATTCGCCTTCTGTACGGTAATTGGCTGGTATTACTGCGGAGAAACAGCTTTTGTTTACATTTCCGGAGGTTCACACAAAATGCTATTCAGTATTGCATATTCAGCTATTGCTGCTACCGGTGCTTTACTAAAAGCAGAAGCTGTCTGGACCATATCTGACATTTTCAATGGTCTTATGGCTTTCCCGAACATTCTTGCGCTTATATTGCTTTCCGGAAAGGTAAAAACGAATAAAACCTCTTCCGTAAGCCAATAATTTACTAAGCAGAAAAAATTACGACGTATAAAAAGGAGAAGTTTATGGGATATTCAGGTGAAAACAACTGTTTCAGATTCAGTGACGGCTGCTGTGAATCACTTCCCGGACGTGTTATATCTGCTGCCGATGCTGCTTCTTTCGGAGAAACAATTGCTTCAAATTTCAGACGTTTCAGCGTAGGATGTGATTCTTTCAGCCATATACATCACCTCCACGCCCTATGCAGCGGAATATCCGGAACTGGGAAAGAGGTCTATATCTTGGAAAACACAGATCTTTCTTCTTTCAGATTTGGCTATCCTGTACTGTCTTCAGACTGCGGAATCTTTCTTAGCGGGAGCGGATGTCTTAAAATTTCGATCTATAATGCCGACAAAATGCCGCTCAGCGGTGAGATAATTGCCGAAATCATGAATTCACATACACCCAGGAGCAGCAGCAAATGCGGTAAGATCATTCCTGTATCCTCTTTCAGGGAGATCTATATATGCAACCTGAAAGAAAGGCTTACTGAGCATAAGTTTAATGCTGCTGTAAGCTGCGGCACACGAAGCATAAGAACTCTTTGGGAAGAATTCTTCACAAATGAATGTGACGATCTTGTATTTCAGGTGTCCACTGACGGACAGAATGTGAATGCGTATTCTGCCACGATTGGTTTTATACCAATGGAAAAGCTTCAGGCTGCATATTCTGCTTTATTCGATAACAGTGAAAGCTGCTCGCTGCCTGATAATGCTTGTGTATATGCTCAGAACAGCATATCAAACTCATATGATGCTTTCATTCCAAGATTTATTACAGATCCGTTATATATGTGCACCAAGCTTGTCTCGGAACGCGACCGTTTCCTTGAAACACTGAGATTTATGCCGGAAGTCACTACTGTAAAACGTGAGATCATTGTGAATTTCAGCGACCTTCTTCCGCTTAAAAAGGTATATGATTCAGGCAACAGCAAAGTATTTCTCGACAGATCAGGCAAAAACCGCATATCTATGCTCATACAGTCACTTTCTTCAGAAACAGCATCCGAGCTTAACGATTTCTGGTCACATAAACTTGCTTCTGCCGAAAATATCCGCGATGTGATTATCTGAAACGATTTCTTTTCCTCACCGCATTGAAATTTATATATTCTGCATAATGTTGCATTATTCCCCATTTTTGCTATTGACATAATTTACCATTTCAGTTATAATTATAGTTGCATAACTATGCTTTTAATTGCATACCTGTTTCGTTTAGCATAAACTAACTGATTTAGGCTTTTATGGCGCTATGCCATTAAAATATTTAGGCAACACAATGCCCTGGACGATATTTTCATTTCAAGACCGGCTATTCTTCTGGTCCATTCTGTGCACAATGTCTTTCTTTAATTCTCACCAATCTATGCTGCCAGTAATATGAAATATCTCCGCTACTTAACCAATCGGGCGGTATGCCGCTCTAAAACGCGGTATCCCCTATACCCAGAAAGTGAGGAAATTTAGTGAACGAAAAAGAAAAAACCCCTAAAAGCCGCAAGACAAGCACTTCTTCGGCTGCCCCTAAAAAGTATTACAAGAAAAAGGCTCAGAATAATGCGGAAAAACCGGATAAGGCTGCCTCTCCCACAAAAACTCAGCGTTCCAAACAGTCAAAAGAACCCAAAAAAACTCCTGTTAAGATCATTCCGCTTGGAGGTCTAAACGAGATAGGCAAGAATATGACCGTTTTTGAATGCTCAAATGATATTTTTATCCTTGACTGCGGTCTCGCTTTTCCGGATGCTGATATGCCCGGCGTTGACATCGTTATCCCGGATTTTACTTATGTTGAAAGAAACCACGATAAGGTGCGCGGTATAGTTATAACTCACGGTCATGAGGATCACATCGGCGGTCTGGCTTACCTTCTTAAAAAGGTAAATGTTCCGGTCTATGCTACAAGACTGACTATCGGGCTTATTGAAGGCAAACTCAAGGAACAGGGACTCTACGGCAAAGTATCTCTGAATGTTGTTGAGCCCAAAAAGACGGTAAAAATGGGCTGTATGGCTGTTGAATTCATAAAAGTCAACCATTCTATACCGGATTCTGTCGGTATGGCTATCCATACTCCTGCCGGCGTTATCGTACACACCGGTGACTTCAAGGTGGACTACTCCCCTATCGACGGCAAGATAATTGATCTTGCCAGATTCGGCGAACTCGGCAACAGAGGCGTACTTGCGCTTATGGCTGATTCAACCAATGCTGAACGTCCCGGTTATACCCACTCCGAAAAAACAGTAGGTGCTTCATTTGATAATCTTTTCAAAAAAGGCGAAGGCAAGCGTATCATAATCGCCACATTCTCCTCAAATATACACAGAGTTCAGCAGATCATCAACTGCGCTGTAAGATATGGCAGAAAAGTGGCTGTATTCGGCAGAAGTATGATAAATGTCATCAATACTGCCATTGATCTCGGCTACCTCGATGTTCCGGACGGCGTTCTCATAGACATTGAAATGATGAACCGCTATGAAAGCGAACGTATCGTACTCATTACTACCGGAAGTCAGGGCGAGCCTATGTCAGCACTGACAAGAATGGCTATGAACGACCACAAAAAGGTAAACATAACTCCTCTGGACTTCATTATCATCTCTGCTACGCCTATCCCGGGCAACGAGAAATTCGTTACAAGAGTTGTCAACGAACTCATGAAATCCGGCGCTGAGGTAGTATACGAAGCTATGTACGAGGTCCACGTTTCAGGTCACGCTTGTCAGGAAGAGCTCAAACTCATGCTTGCTCTCACCAAGCCTAAATTCTTTATACCGGTGCATGGTGAATACAAGCATCTGAAAAAACACGCTGATCTCGGAAAACAGATGGGACTTCCTTCCGAAAATGTAATTATTGCTGAAATAGGAAATGTAATTGAAACCGACGGCAGCAGAATGTCTGTTGTTTCACAGGTTCCTGCCGGAAGGATCCTTGTTGACGGTCTCGGTGTAGGTGATGTAGGTTCTATCGTTCTCAGAGACAGAAAGCATCTTGCTCAGGACGGTCTCATAATCATAGTTATCGGTATCGAACGTGCCACTAACGAGATAGTTGCAGGTCCTGATATTATCTCAAGAGGTTTCGTTTATGTAAGAGAATCAGAAGAGCTCATGGATGAGGCTCGTATGCTCCTTACAAGCACTCTGTCAGCTTGCTCGGCTGCTGAACTCAAGGAATGGAATACTCTTAAAGGTAAAATGCGTGATGCTCTTTCCGACTATATTTACCAGAAAACCAAACGCAGTCCTATGATCCTTCCTATAATCATGGAAACATAACACTTCTCTGAAGTTTCTGTGCTTCGACGTTTTGACATAAAGGGGGTTGTGAAGTGAAAAACAAGTTTCCGGCGTTGCTGCTGATGCTGCATCTGCTTCTGCTTGCAGATATTGCTGTTACTGCTATCATCGTTAACAGCACAAATGATAAAACAGGTCTTATAAGTTTAGTTCCAGCGTTTATACTTATTGCTGCAAGTATTGTTATGTTCATCTTTTATTCAAGTAATTCAATAAGGCATATTTCTAAGATGAACGCTCACCTTGAAAGCTCCGCAGCTCAGTTCATGAACTCTCTGCCTGCTCCGGTAGCTGTTATCGACGAACACAGGATATTTGTCTGGTATAACCAGGTATTTGCGGAAAAAATAAGTCTCGGAAACGATGTTTACGGTCTCGATTTTGAGGGATTCGTAAAAATGGATATGGACTCACTTTTCAGATCAGGCTACTCTTACTGTTCTGTGAATGAATGTATATATAAGGTCACTATTGAAAGATTCGATAAATCCGATATGGCATTTCTCGTTTTATATTTTCACGATGAGACCGAATACTATGCACTGAGAAAGATAAGTGAGGATTCGCGCCCGAACGTTGTTATTATTACCATCGACAGCTACGATGACATCATGCAGAATGCCAAGGAAAGCGAAAAAGCTCAGACTTCTGTTGAAATAGAAAAGCTCATCGAGAATTTCATGAACGGAACTAACGGCTTTATCAAAAAAACCTCTGCCAATGCCTTCTATGCTGTTATCGAAAACCAGCATCTTGAAGAGATAATTAACGATAAATTCAAGATACTTGATGAAGCAAGAAATATAAAGATAGCCGGTAAGTATCCTCTTACCTTCTCTATCGGTGTAGGTCAGGGTGCTGATACTCTCGCCGGAAGTGAGGAAATAGCGCGTCAGTGCCTTGATATGGCTCTCGGACGCGGCGGCGATCAGGCTGTCGTTAAAACTGACAGCGGTTACAGATTCTTCGGCGGTGTTTCAAAAGGCGTCGAAAAGCGCTCACACGCTAAAACAAGAGTTATCGCCAATGCTCTTCAGGATCTTATCATGTCATCCGACAGAGTGTTCATTATGGGCCACCGCTTCGGTGATCTTGATTCTGTCGGTGCTTCATGCGGCATTGCAAGTGCGGTAAGACTTCTCGGAAAAGAGGCTTATGTTGTAGTGGACAAGTCACAGACTCTTGCCTCTCATCTTATATCTGCTGTCGAGCGTGAAACCGGTGACGACATTTTTATCTCTCCCCGCATAGCTGAGTCAATGATAGATGCTAAAGACCTCCTCATAATTACCGACACTCATAATAAGGACTTTATCGAAAGCCGTATGCTTTATGAAATGGCTAAACAGGTCGTTGTTATCGACCACCACAGAAAAACAGTAAACTTTATTGATAACGCAGTCATTTTCCATCATGAGCCTTACGCTTCTTCAGCTTCTGAAATGGTGACCGAAATGATACAATATTTCCGCTTCAATACTGAAGAACGTATCCATTCAAGCTATGCGGAAGCGCTTCTTTCAGGTATCATGCTCGATACTAAAAATTTCGTTATGCGTACCGGTGTCCGTACTTTTGAAGCTGCTGCTTACCTCAAAAAACTCGGTGCTGATACTGTTGCTGTAAAGCTGCTTTTCTCAAATTCAATAGAAGCTTACAGAATACGCTCAGGTATCGTTGCATCAGCCAAAATACATAAACGCTGCGCTATTTCAAGGGCTGAAGTAAAATCCGATGATATAAGAATAATCGCTCCGCAGGCAGCTGATGAGCTCCTTAGCATATCTGATGTCGACGCTTCATTTGTATTGTATAAAACCAACAACACTATGAATATTTCTGCCCGTTCACTCGGAAACATAAATGTACAGATCATAATGGAACAGCTCGGCGGCGGTGGTCATCAGTCAATGGCTGCTGCTCAGCTTGAAAATACTTCATTCAGTGACGCTGAAAAACTTCTTATAAATGCCATTGATGAACGAATCAACACTACACACGATCTATAATCAGAAAGGATGAATAATATGAAAGTCATTTTTCTTCAGGATGTTAAAGGTACAGGTAAAAAAGGTGAGGTAAAAAATGTAGCGGACGGCTATGCAAGAAATATGCTTCTGCCAAAAAATCTTGCAGTTGAAGCTACTCCGGAAAACATGAACAAGCTTCAGGGCAAAAAGGCTTCTGAACAGCACAAGATTGATGTTGATGTTCAGAATGCTAAAGAATCAGCTGCTAAGGTAAAAGGCAAAAAAATCACTATTGCTGCAAAAGCCGGTTCAAACAGCAAGCTTTTCGGCTCTGTTACCGCTGCCAATGTTGCTGAAGCTGTCGAAAAGCAGTTAGGAGTTAAAATTGATAAGAAAAAGATCAGCCTAAGCACTGAGATCAAGAATTTCGGTTCTTATACTGCTGCACTCAAATTCTATAACAGCATCTCTGAAACAATTGATGTTGAAGTCATTGAGGGCTGAGCGGTAAAACTATGGATGATAACAACTTTATTGCCTCCGCCCGCGAACTGCCACACAGTATCGAGGCGGAGCAGTCCGTTATCGGAGCTGTTCTCTCCGATCCTTCCGCTCTTTCAATAGTCATCGAAAAGGTCAAACCTGAATATTTTTACAGTGAACAGCATAAAGCAATTTACTCTATAATCCTGAGAATGTTCACAAGCGGTCAGCCTGTTGATATAATAACTGTACTCAATGAAGCAGAAAAGCTGCACATATTCGAGTCAAATGCTGAGGGCAGACGCTATCTTGCTGAGATCGGCAACACACTCCCTTCAACTTCAAATATCGAAAGCTACTGCAAGATCGTTGCGGATAAATATTTCATAAGAAGTCTGGGATATGCAGCAAGAGCTATTCTTGAGGATATTCAGTCCGGTGAACAGGATTCTCAGCTCCTGCTTGATGCTGCTGAGCAGAAGATCTATGATATACGTCAGGGACGTGATGTTCAGGGACTTATCCCTATAAAAGCTGCCATATCCGAGGCTTACGAAAGACTTGGCAGAATAAGCGGTCCCGACCGTGATAAACACGTTGGTGCGCGTACCGGTTTTACGCTTCTTGACAGCATTATCTCAGGCCTGAATAAGTCTGATCTTATTATTATCGCCGCGCGTCCTGGTATGGGTAAGACCTCGTTCGCAATGAATATCGCTACTAACGTTGCAAGACGCTCTGAAGATAAAGAAGTTGTTACCTTTAACCTCGAAATGTCAAAGGAACAGCTTGCTACCCGTATTCTTTCAACTGAAGCACTCGTTGATTCAAACAGTCTAAGAAACGGAAGGATCTCAGGCGATGACTGGGTCAAGCTCGCTACAAGCGCCGGTTATCTGAGCAGTCTGCCGCTGTATATCGACGATACCGCAAGTATGACTGTTCAGCAGATGAAAGCTAAACTTCGCCGTACTAAAAATCTCGGTCTCGTTATTATAGATTACCTCCAGCTCATGGAATCAACATCTCATTCCGATAACCGTGTTGTCGTTATCTCTGAGATAACTCGTCAGCTGAAGGTCATGGCTAAGGAACTGAATGTTCCTGTAATTTTGCTTTCTCAGCTTTCACGTGCGGTAGAAAGCCGTACAGACAAGCGCCCGATGCTTTCAGATCTCCGTGAATCCGGTTCGATCGAGCAGGATGCAGATATTGTTCTCTTCCTTTACCGCGACGCATACTATAATAAGGAAAGTCCTAAACAGAATATTTCTGAATGTATTGTTGCTAAAAACCGCCACGGTGAGACCGGTATAGTTGAGCTCGTCTGGGACGGTCAGTACACAAGATTCTCGAATCCGGAGTTCAATGCTCCCCCGGAAAGCTGATATGTTAAACAAATTATACGATTTTATCAAAAGTGAAAAGCTTATTGATTCTGGTGATACAGTTATCTGTGGAATTTCTGGCGGTGCAGACAGCGTCTGTCTGCTGATGTCACTGAATATGCTGAGTTCAAAGCTCGGCATCACTGTTGAAGCTCTGCACGTAAACCATTGCCTGAGAGGTTCTGAGAGCGATCGGGATGAGCAGTTCTGCCGCGAACTATGCAGCAAGCTCGGTATTAAATTTACCGCAGTCTCATGTAATGTTAAAAAATTCGCAGATGAAAACTCGCTCTCTACCGAAGAGGCTGCAAGAAAACTCAGATACAACATTTTCCATGAGCATTCCGCCGGAAAAAAACTCGCAACTGCCCATAATGCAGACGATAATCTCGAAACCGTAATCCTGAACCAGACAAGAGGTTCAGCTCTTAAAGGGATCGCAGGTATACCTCCAATAAGAGGAAATATCATCCGTCCTCTGCTGAGCGTACAGCGTTCGGAGATTGAGGCTTTTCTGGGCGAAAACTCTCAGAATTATGTCACCGACAGCACGAATCTTTCAAATGATTATACCCGCAATAAGATAAGGCATAATATAGTTCCGCTTCTCCGTGAGCTTAACCCTTCGGTTACCGCTACTTCTATAAAATCTATCAGTGCTCTGCGCGAAGAGAACTCGCTCATAGAGAAAGAAACTCAGTTTGCTGAAAACAAGTGCAGGCATAATAATACTCTATGCGGTCTTGCTGAATACCACCCCGTAATAAGAAAACGCTGTGCTGCAAGACTTCTTACTGATAATTCTCTGCCCTATTCTGCTGACAGACTCGATAGTATCGACAGTATTATCGTTAACGGCGGTAAACTTAATATCTCAGGCGATGTTTTTCTGATCTCGGATAAGAATAAACTTGAACTCGTTACTATCAATAATGAGCATTTGCCGCTTCTCTGCGCGGAACTCAAGATCGGTGATAACTCTATTTTTCCTGAGCGGCTTTTGATATGTGAACTAATTCCATGTGATAATTTGAAGAAAATTGAAACTGTTAATAATTTGTTAACATCTTATGTGCTCGATTATGATAAAATTATAGGAAGGGCGTTTGTACGCAACCGCAGATACGGCGACAAAATCCGCCTTTCCGGAAGAAATTTCACTTCATCCGTTAAGAAGATCATCAACGAAAAGATAACTTCCGCTGAAAGACCTTATCTCCACTTTATACAAGATGAACAAGGTACTATTTTTGCTGAAAAAATCGGAATAGCTGATCGTGTTACCCCTGATGAGCATACTAAAACCCTTCTCAGGATCACGATCTTAAACAACATAGATAGGAGTTGATTTTTTGACACCAAAAAAGAACAGAGGTATTTTCACTTATCTGCTCATAATTCTTATTGCTGTCGGCTGTATTTATTTTATCGGTTCTAAACTTGCAAAGAACTCAGATAAGACAAATTATAACGAAGTCATGGAACAGTTCGATAATTATGAAGTCTGCTATTATGAACTCGACCTTGGTACAGGCGATCTCACCTATGCTCTTCGTGAGAACCCTGATACAAAGAAAAAATACGAAGTTCCTAATGTTTCTATATTCCTCGATGATACTGAAGACTATCGTAAGAACTACAATAAGGCACACCCCAATGATCCGCCGGTTGAACAGAACTTCATTAAGATAACCGACAGAACATGGCTTTATTCCCTTATTCCGGTAATCCTTACCATCCTCCTCGGCTGCGCTATACTTTACTTCATGATGAAACAAAGCAGCGGCGGAAGCAAATACTCTTCCTTTGGAAAGGCTAATCTGAAAAATCAACTCAATGCACGTAAAGCTACATTCAAAGACGTTGCTGGTGCTGATGAAGAAAAACAGGAACTTGAAGAGATCGTTGACTTCCTGAAAGCACCTAACAAATACAAAGACATCGGTGCAAAGGTTCCAAAGGGAGTTCTCCTTCTCGGACCTCCCGGTACCGGTAAAACTCTTCTTGCAAGAGCTGTTGCCGGTGAGGCTGGCTGCCCGTTCTTCCCTATTTCAGGTTCTGATTTCGTTGAAATGTTCGTTGGTGTAGGTGCTTCCCGTGTGCGTGATCTCTTCGATCAGGCAAAAAAACACGCTCCTGCTATCATATTCATTGACGAAATAGATGCTGTTGGCCGTCACAGAGGCGCAGGTCTCGGCGGCGGTCACGATGAACGTGAACAGACTCTTAATCAGCTTCTCGTTGAAATGGACGGATTTACCGGCAACGAAAGCGTTATCGTAATTGCCGCTACAAACAGACGTGATATTCTCGATCCTGCGCTCCTGCGTCCGGGAAGATTCGACAGGCAAGTCGTTGTTGGTTATCCTGATGTCAAGGGACGTGAAGAGATACTCAGAGTTCACGCCAAGAATAAACCTCTCGGTCCTGACGTAGACCTCAAAGTTATCGCTCAGACCACTCAGGGCTTTACTGGTGCCGATCTCGAAAGCCTTCTCAACGAAGCTGCTCTCCTCGCTGCAAGACACGACAAAATGGCTATCACCGAATCCGACATCGAAGAAGCTACTATGAAAGTCATTGCAGGTCCGGAGAAAAAATCAAGGATCGTTACTGAACACGACAGACGTGTTACCGCTTACCATGAATCCGGTCACGCAATTGCTGCTTACAACCTTCCTACACAGGATAAAGTACATCAGGTCACTATTATCCAGCGCGGTATGGCTGCCGGTCTTACTGTTACCCGTCCGGATACAGACAATCAGCACGTTTCACGCAATCAGATGCGTGAGAATATAATTATGCTTCTCGGCGGACGTGTTGCTGAGGAACTCATCCTTGACGATATTTGTACCGGTGCTTCAAATGATATTGAACGTGCAACCTCTACTGCAAGAAATATGGTTACTCGCTATGGCTTCTCCAAAAAGCTTGGTACCGTTGTTTACGGCTCTGAAAATGATGAAGTATTCCTCGGCAAAGACTACGGTCACACAAGAAATTACAGCGAAGCTGTTGCAGCTCAGATCGACGAAGAAGTCAAGTCCATCATCGCAAAGGCTTATGATGATTGTACCGCAATACTCAAAGCTAATGAGGATAAGCTGCACCTCCTTGCTAAGTATCTCCTCAAATTTGAGAAGATCACAGGTGAAGACTTCGAGAAGCTCATGCGCGGTGAGATCACTGAGGACATTCTTATTGATGTTTCCTCTGAAACCGTTCAGGATGAGACTCCGGTCGCTGACGTATCAACAGAAACTGAAACGCCTGAATCCTAATATAATGAAGCTGCTGCTCACCGCGGCAGCTTTTTTATGCTTTATATATCTTTGATATTGAATTATCAATGAATATGTGATATAATGTAAGATATGGCTGTGTGCCTATTCTATTCCAATGGAGGTCGCTTATGGATGCTTCAAATCTGATACTATGCGCCGTAGCTGCTGCGGCTCTTGATATTTGCGCTTTTATCCTCATTCTTACTGCCTACTCAGAAAGAAAATCCAACAAAAAATACTGGAAACATATGACAGGCGGCATGGAACTTGCCGGATCAAATAATGTCTTTCCGCTCGGATGCGATGAAATCATCATAGGCAGACACGCTTCCGCTGATATTCGTATCGCTGACTTGTCTGTATCACGTTATCACGCTATCCTGACGATCTCTAACGGTATCTGGACCATAACTGACATTGGTTCAAAATCCGGTCTGTTTGTCAACGGCAATCTCGTCAAAAAAGCTAAACTCAGAGAAAATGACGTAATTAATATCGGTTCTCACAGACTTATTTTCAGAAGAAGGAGAGACAAGAATGACTAACCCTATATCCTATATCTCCTCATGCCTGTTCGTACTTGTTGCCCACGCTGCTATGCTTGCAAATATATTCATCAACGGCAACTACGATTCTGTATCTGATACAATCAAAGTTGCGGCTGCTGTTGGTCTGCTCGACCTTGCTTATTTCATAACAGTGCGTCTCTTCGATCAGACCTCTTACGCAGTAGATCTGGCGCTGATACTTATTCTCAATATGGGCGTTATATTCCAATCGTCGTTCGGCGGCGTTCATTTCTCAGGCAACGCTCTCAAACATTACATTACTGCTATCGTTTCGCTTATATCATGCAGAGTTGCTTTTCTTATATGCCGCAAATACAAGTGGCTTCAGCAGAAAAAAATGTATATATACATCGCTATCGGCATATGTGCTGTTATCATTCTAACGCTCACAGGCAGCCGAAGTATGTGGATCTCGATCGGTTCAATGTCGATACAGCCTTCTGAATTGATGAAACCTCTGTTTATTCTCGCTTGTGCAACGTCTGTCAGCGAACAGCAGAACAAGCATAAAATTCTCTTTTTCAATGTCGCTTATGAAAATATCATACTGTTTGGCATTATGATGGGAATATGTCTGCTTCAGTGGTGGTGCAGGGATCTCGGAAGCCTTCCGACATTTATGGGAATCTATATCTGCGGCTATCTGCTCAGAGTTTGCTACCCCAAAACAAAATTCTCGAAGAAAACTTATATTGCAGGCGGCTCACTCCTCGGAATCGCTGCCATTATCGCACTCAGATTTGCTCCTTCATATGTTCAGGACCGCTTACACGCCGACATCTGGAGCGATAAAAATGGCAATGGCTATCAGCAGTCTCAGGCGCTTATAGGTATCGCAAACGGCGGCTGGACTGGTAAAGGTCCGGGATACGGCTCGCTTTGCAATGTCTTTGCTCATGATAACGATATTGTATTTGCTACTGTCTGCGAAGAATGGGGACTTCTCTACGCACTGATGATGATCTTCGCTATCATAATTATGATGGCTATACCTCTTATTATCCCGCCGCGCTCTTATTTTCACGGTACAATGGCTGCGGGGGTATGCGCTGCTTTCACTGTTCAGATGTCACTCAATATATTCGGCTCATGCAATCTTATCCCATTTACAGGTGTTACTATCCCGTTTATATCATCCGGCGGTACTTCAATGCTTGTAAGCGGATTAATGGCTGGTATGCTTGCAGCCTCGCTCTCCCCTTCCTTTGAAGAAGCTGTACCCAAAAAAGTCCGCAAACCAGCTAAAAACACAAGGAGGCGCAGTGCATGAAAAGTATTAAAAGATGTCAGCACATTATAAGTCTGTTCCTCGTTCTTTTTATCGCCGGAATGGTAGTTCTCGTTGTTAAGATACAGCGTGAGGCTTCCTTCTATATGATGAACTCCGACAACCGAGTGCTCGGCAACGTTTATGACAGAAAAGGAGCTATTCTTTACGACGGTTCACTCAAAGAAGGCGAACAGAAATACCCGGACGGTCAATTCATTGACGTTGGCAACCTCATCGGCGATGACAAAGGTCAGATGGATAATACTCTCGTTACGAAGAACCTCGAAAAGCTCAATAATTACAGCTTCTCTGAAGGTCTTGTACAGAACGGCGGTAAGGCTGCTATATATACTACCCTCGACCATAAAGCCAACAAGGCTGTATATAACGCTTTTCAAGGCAATGACGGATGTGCTGTTGCTTACAATTACAAAACCGGTGAGATACTCGTCTGCACAAGTCTCCCCTCGCTTGATGTTACTAAGGGCTACGCCAACATAGACAATTTCAGCGACGCTACTCTCATTTCCAAGAATATGTACGGAACTGTCCCCGGTTCTACTCAGAAAGTATCAACCGTTCTTTCTGCTCTCGAGATCATGGGCGCTGATAAGCTTATGTCAAAGAGCTTCACCTGTACGGGTAAATACACCAATAAATCAGGGGCAGCTATCGACTGCCACGAACTATACGGTCATGGAACTCTGAATATACAGCAGGCAATCGAAAAAAGCTGTAATCCTTTCTTTGCTCAGCTCGTTGAAGACCCTGATCTTGATTTCAGCAAGCTGAAGGATAAATATGAAGACCTCGGCTATGCTCTGAACGGCGATGATATGGACTACATAGACATCGACGGAATCAAATGCGAAAAAGCTTCCACTACCCTGACTGATCCGACAGATTTCCAGACTCAGTGGGGATGTATGGGACAGGGTGATACTCTTGTAAGCCCGATACAGCTTATGATGTGGCAGAGCGCTATCGCTAACGGTACTGGAAAAGCTACCATGCCTTATCTCATAAGCAAGGTCACTGACGTTAAGGGCAATGTATCTGAAAAGGCTTCAACAAAATATTCGGGCAGTATGTTCTCATCCGGAACTGCTCAGACTATGAAGCAAATGCTCCTCACCAACGGTTCTAACAACTACTCATACCTCATATATAACCACTCTGTCGGCGTTAAGAGCGGTACTGCTCAGGTCGATGACGGCAAGAACGAAAACTCACTTCTTGTCGGTTTCTGTGACGATCCTGATCTTCCGGTAGCATTCTGTATTCTCATCGAAAACACAAATATTACTTATATGAAAACTGAGTATATAGCCCAAGTTTTACTCGACAGCCTCGCAGCTGACCTCAACGATTAAACGTCAAAATATATAAATATCTAATTTTTCTTTGTGCAGTATCAACGAAATTAACAAAAATCACTTGTATATATCAAGACGTTATGGTATAATATAACTACAAAGTAAGCTTTGGGTTGTTCCAAAGCCTAAAAGGAGGACTACTATGAAAACTACTATTACAGCTAAGAAAATGCAGATACCACAAAACTTTACAGAATACGCTGAAAAACGAATCGATTCGCGTCTCGGAAAGTTCTTCGGAGATGAAGCTGATTCAAAGATAGTTTTATCTGAACTCAAAAACCAGATCGAGCTCGAACTTACTGTTAAGTACAACAGCATGATCTTCCGCGCTGAGAGATCAGCAGAAGATAAATACGTTGCCCTTGATGACGCTATCGATAAGATCATCAGACAGATCAGAAAGAATAAGACCAAGGTTGAAAAGAAACTCAAGGATACAGCTTTTAAGGAGGCTTTCGCTTATCCTGTTCCTGATACAGTTGACTATGAAGTCATTAAGCATAAAAAGTTCAAGATGCGTCCTATGAACGTTGATGAGGCTATTCTTCAGATGAATATGCTCGATCATGAATTCTTTATGTTCAGCAACGCTGAAACCGGTCAGATAAACGTTGTCTATAAGCGTGATGACGGCAATTACTCCGTCCTCGAACCTGATAACGCTTGATCTCATTAAAATTAAGTATTTTCGTATGCGGGACTTCTGTCCCGCATATTAATTTAGTATAAGGAGTCTTATCATGAACACTAATAAATCAGCTGCTATAAAAAAACGTATTATGAAGGTCGGCGAAAACCTTAAAAAGAACAACATGGATTTCTTTTTTGCTGAATCTGCCGGGGATGTCAGAGGTATAGTTGAGTCGCTTATGAATGACGGCGATACTGTCTCACACGGCGGTTCTGTGTCTATGGATGAATGCGGTATACGTGATCTGCTTACTTCCGGCAAGTATAACTACCTCGACCGCTCTAAAGCTGCTACACGCGAGGAGGTCGAAGAGATATACCGCAAGACCTTCTCTGCTGATGTTTTTATTTCAAGTGCCAATGCTATAACTGATGACGGTGTTCTTTACAATGTAGACGGCAACAGCAACAGAATTGCTGCTATTGCTTTTGGTCCGAAATCTGTTATTATCATTGCCGGATATAACAAAATCGTTCACGATCTCGCTGAGGCTGAGGTACGCGTTAAAACTCAGGCGGCTCCGCCTAACTGCGTTCGCCTGAACTGTGATACATACTGCGGCATCAACGGTGAATGTGTTTCACTTAATAAAGCAGTTCATCAGATGTCCGACGGATGCAGCAGCGATAGTCGTATATGCTGCAATTACCTCATTTCTGCTCAGCAGCGTCACAAGGGACGCATCAAAGTCATTCTCGTTGGCGAAGAGCTCGGTTATTGATGCTGCTTAACCTATAAGCGTCAGGCGGTGATAATTTGTACGACTGGTATCATCTGGTCTCATTCTTCATAATTTACGCGTTTTTCGGGTGGTGTCTTGAAGTAGTTTATCAGGCTGTTGAGCACGGAAAATTCATCAACCGTGGCTTTCTGAACGGTCCTTACTGCCCTATCTACGGACTTGGTGTGATAATAGTCACAGGTGCTCTTGAACCTATAAAGCAGAATGTCCTGATACTCTTCATTGGTTCGGTGATACTTACCAGCGCCCTCGAATTACTGACAGGCTTCCTGCTTGAAAAAACATTCCATATGCACTGGTGGGACTATTCCGGCGAACATTTCAACATAGGCGGATATATATGTCTGAAATTCTCACTGCTATGGGGAATCGCCTGTCTGATAGTAGTAAGGCTTATACATCCGGCTATACAGCACTTTACAGATGCTGTTCCTCATAACTTCGGACTGGTATTCATTTCGCTGTTCTCAGTAGGATTCGTGAGTGATATGATAGTAACAGTTATGACTATCGTACACATCAATAAACGGCTTGTCCTTCTCGATAATATCTCAGCTCAGATGCGAAAAATCTCAGACAAGACCGGTGAAAAGCTCTTCGATGCTGTTGAAAATGCTAAGACCTACAAATCTGAAACCGAAGAACTTACAGCTGCTCAGCGAGCCAGACTTGAAGAGCTTCACAGAAAGTACAAAGAGATACTTGAAAATAAGGGTGCTGTCATGAAACGTCTTGAAAAAGCTTTTCCTAAGCTAAAGATCGACATTCCTCCCTCATTCAAGGAACAGCTGAGATCTATAAAAAATGATATTAATAACAAACTCAACAAATAAAGAGAATGCACTGACAAAGGTTGTCACGCCAATGTCAGTGCATTATTTTATCTTTTTACAAAATACTCTTCGTACCAGACAAGGAATGTGTAGATAGTCCATACCTTGCGCCAGTAATCGGAATTACCTCCTACGTACTCGTTGTATATTGCCTTTATTTCGCCAACATTGAAAAATTCCCCGGCTATATCACTATTGAACTTCGCTCTTACATCAGCGTTGTAACGCTCATCTGCAAGCCATATACGTATAGGTACTATAAATCCAAGCTTTTTGCGGAACGCGATCTCATCAGGCAGTACCTTAGCTGCTGCTGTTCTGAACGCTACCTTATTCTGCTCTGCGTTTACCTTATATTCAGACGGCATTCTTGAAGCTATGTCGAAAATACGTCTGTCTGTAAGCGGCATTCTTATTTCAAGTCCGGCTGCTGTACTCATTTTATCTACATTGAGATAAATGTCGCCTTCAAGCCATATCTGTATATCAACATCAGACATCTTTGCCAGCGGATCAAGTCCTTCGTTTTCCTCGTAAATACGCTTGACTGTGTTTATCGGAAGTACAGAAGGATCATAGTTTTTAAGAATACGCTGCTTTTCTTCCTCGTTCATTATATTTGTATTTCCAACGTAGAAGTTCTTGAGGTTATCACCGTATCTTTCAGCGTTGCGGTAAGCATTGTATCCGCCGAAAAATTCATCAGCGCCCTCACCTGAGTAGCACAGCTTCGTATGCTTGGCTGTTGAGAGACAGCCAAGTGTGAATACTATCGCCGAAGCATCTCCGAGCGGCTGCTCCATATTGTACATCACATAAGGTACAACGTTAAAAAAGTCCTCAGGCTGTATATTTGCAACTGAGTGTTCTACACCAAGCAGCTGTGCTGTTTTGGCTGCAACACGGGATTCATCAAAACGCTCTTCATCATAACCGCATGAATCTGCACGTTTTGCATCGCTCATCGCAAGTACATACGAAGAATCAACACCGCCGGAAAGGAATGATTCGGCAACTTCGCCTTCTTCCTTGACTTCTGTCATAATATGAGTAAGAGTTGAGTGTATCTCATCTGCCCAGTCTTCAAGCGATTTTGTGTTATCCGGCTTGAATTCAGGTCTCCAGTAGCGGTGAAGTTCAAGCTCGCCGTCCCTGAAAGAGAGCCAGTGTCCGGGCATGAGTTTTTTCAGACCTTTGAAGAATGTATCCTCGCCGGCAACATATGTCAGCGACATATAGATCTGAAGCATTGAGGTATTAAGTTCCTTCTTGAAGCCTTCCTGCTGCATGATCTTTCTTATTGACAGACTTGCAAGAAGTCTGCCGTCAGCGGTCTGGTAATAGTAGAACGGCTTTGTTCCAAACTGATCTCTTACACAGAACATCTCGCCAGTTGCATCGTCAATAAGTGAAAAAGCAAACATTCCATATAAATGGTCTGCAATGTCATGTCCCCATTTTTCATATGCCTTTACTATTATTGCTTTTTCACGTTCTTCACGGCTTATTGCTGTACTCACGCCGAGTTCACTGCAAAGTGACTTCCAATTACGGATATGTCCCCTATACTCAAAGATGCTTACCATGTTCTCTACTCCTTTACAGAATCATATCTCTTCATAATTAAGCGGTCGGTTCATAAGATGTGTAAGTGCGAGCCTTACATCGCCGCCTTTAAAAAGAACTTCGTTGAGCTGTTCGGTTATGGGCATCTCAACTCCGAGTCTCCTTGAAAGATCATATGCAGCTTTACAGCAGAAATATCCCTCCACTGTACCAACTCTCTCGACTGCTTCCTGCGGGGACACGCCCTGACCTATCAGTATGCCTGCTCTTCTGTTACGGCTGTGCATACTTGTACAGGTAACTATAAGATCACCTATTCCTGTTAGTCCGCTGAAGGTTGTTACATTAGCACCAAATGCCTTTCCGAGACGGGCTATCTCATGGATACCGCGTGTCATAAGAGCTGCCTTAGTATTGTCACCATAGCCCATACCATCACATATTCCTACACAGAGTGCGATTATATTTTTCAGTGCTCCGCCGATCTCACATCCCTTAACGTCATTATTAAGGTATATTCTCAGCGAGCTGCTGTTTGCAAGCTGCTTCTGTACGTACTCTGCCGCTTCATGATTATCAGAAGCTGCTACGATAGTAGTAGGTATGCACCTTGCCACTTCTTCTGCATGAGAAGGCCCTGAGAGTACAACAAGCTTATCTGTCTTAACTTCTTCCGAGATGACCTGACTGAGTGTTTTCAGCGAACCTTCTTCAAGTCCCTTGCCTGTATTTACAACTACCATATGATCGTCAATATAAGGTGCTGCAAGCTTTGCAACATCACGTACAAACGATGAAGGTATACCGAATATGAGCATATCACAGCCCTTTATGCACGAAATGTCACTTGTGAGGGTTATGCTCTCTGATACAGGTACACCAGGAAGCTTCTGTACGTGTTCGCCGTGCTTTCTTATATCGTCTATTTCCGACTGAAACTTAGACCATACTGTTACTTGATGACCTCCGCAGTTTTCAGCCATTATTGCAAGACTAAGTCCAAATCCGCCGGAGCCGAGAATAGTTATTTTTGCCATGATCTACCACCCTTTCTCAATCGATAATGCCTCTTGTATGGAACGTAAATTTATTCTCCGTGCCATTTCTGAGACGCTCAATATTGCTTCTGTGCATCCATATCACTAATGCTGCTATCGGAATCGACATCATCATATAAATAAAGCTTCTTCCGAACGAATTGTTGTTTACTATCCATGACATGAGCAGTGTTGCAAGCGGACAATATAATGCGCTTATCATTGATGCAAGTGATACATATTTTGTAAGCGCAAGTATTACCACAAATATCGCAAGCAGTGCCAGAAATACCTTGAAATCTATAACAAGGAACGAAGCAACTCCTACAAGTACTCCCTTTCCGCCCTTGAAATCATAGTATATCGGGAAAATATGTCCGATAACTGCAAACAGACCTGCTATGTAGCCGATATAATGTGTATCATTTCCCGGCGCAAGACCGGCATCGAGCAGACTGCAAAAAAGTCTTGCTATGCCGACTGCCACAACTCCCTTTGCAAGATCTCCGATAAGCGTAAGCAGCGCACACGTCTTACCGGCACATCTGAGAGTATTTGTAAGGCCGGCATTCTTGCTGCCCATATTACGGATGTCTCTGCCCTTCATAAGCTTTACCACAATTATCGAAAAATTGCAGCTGCCAAGAAAATATCCTGCTGATGCTGCTATTATCAGCGCCATAAATACTCTCATTATTTATCATTCCCTCCGCGTTCACGGACTATAAAGCGAACCGGCGTTCCTTCAAGTCCGAATGTTGAACGTATCTGATTTTCAATATATCTTCTGTATGAAAAATGGAAAAGGTCTGCTCTGTTTACAAATGTTACGAATGTTGGCGGTTTAGTTGATGGCTGCGTCATGTAGTAGATCTTTAGTCTCCTGCCCTTATCGGACGGCGGCTGAACTCTTGTTGTTGCATATGCAAGAACGTCATTGAGCATACCTGTTGATATTCTCATACTATTCTGCTCGTATGTATATTTTATGAGCTCATAAAGCTTGTTTATTCGCTGACCTGTCTTTGCTGAAATAAATACAAACGGAACATACGACATGAAGCTGAAATCATTTTCAAGCTTTGTACGATACTCCTGCATGGTCTTGTCGTTCTTTTCAACAAGATCCCACTTGTTCACAGCTACTACGCAAGCTTTTCCCTGCTCATGTGCATATCCTGCAACCTTAGAATCCTGCTCTGTAAAGCCCTCAGCGGCATCAAGCATTATTACACATACATCGGCACGGTCAACTGCCATATAAGCTCTGAGAACGCTGTAATGCTCGATTTTCTCAGTAACTTTGGATTTCTTTCTGATACCGGCAGTGTCTATGAATACAAACTTGCCGTATTCATTCTCGATCACTGTATCCGTTGAATCACGGGTAGTTCCTGCAATATCTGATACGATCACTCTCTCCTCACCTGCTATCTTGTTGATAAGTGAGGACTTGCCTGCATTCGGCTTTCCTATGACTGCAACCTTGATAACATCCGATTCGTATTCTGCCTCGTCTGATGCAGGAAGATAATCATATATTACATCAAGCATATCACCTGTACCGTGTCCATGTACGGACGAGATCGGATAAGGATCACCCAATCCGAGATTATAGAACTCGTAGAGCTCCATCGGCGGCTCACCAAGATTATCACACTTATTTACTGCAAGCACTATGGGCTTTCCGCTCTTCAGAAGCATCTGCGCTACTGCATAATCGTCAGCTGTAACACCGCAGCGTATATCAGTAACAAAGACTATAACATCTGCTTTCTCAATAGCAAGCTCGGACTGTCTCCTCATCTGAGAGAGAATAACGTCATCGCTGTCCGGCTCGATTCCTCCGGTATCTACAACCATGAATTCTTTGCCGCGCCACTCACATTTGGAGTAAATCCGATCTCTGGTTACTCCGGGCGTATCCTCTACTATTGACAGCCTCTGACCAATAAGCTTGTTGAATAATGTTGATTTTCCTACATTAGGTCTTCCAACTACCGCTACTATTGGTATCGACATATCTCACATCTCCTTTCTGTATTCATTGTTATCGTCATTAAGACGTTATTTTCATTGTTAATATTCAATGCCCATAATGGCATCAAGAAGCTCATATCCATCGCTGTTTGTGGATTTTATCCTGACACCGAGCGTTTCCTCCACAACAGGAACTCTTATATCATCAAGGAAAATATCGCTGTCGCGCCTGAGCATTGAAGACGGCAAAAGCAGCTCTTCACCAAGTTCTTTTCCCTTTAACTGTGCCATCAGATCCTGCGCTGTTATAAGTCCTGACACTGTTATCGTATCTCCGAAAAAATCATTTCGTATACGGTAAACATTACATTTCAACTCAGGAAATTTATCTTCGGCAGCCTGGGCGAGTGTATTTATAGTACCGTAAGCTGAATACCCTGTCGCTATCGAAATACCGCGCTTTCCGCCTTCCCATTCAGCCATGTCAAGTGCCTGATAGAACTCGTCCATAAGTGAACGAAGCATACCAACTCCGTTTTCGTACTGAGGATAGTCCTCATATACCTCCGCAGGCGGGATAGGTCTCCCGGCAATAAGGTAAAACTCATCCGAAGGAAAAACGGTGCGTGTTCCGAATTTTTCAAGAAATTCCTTCTGAAAAGATTCGATTATATCTATTGTTTCGCCTGCCCCCTCGGGAGTAAATGTTTTCAGCGGATAAAGTCCTTCGCGGAATTTTGTTACACCGACCGGCACTACTGCCATACTGGTGATATTAGGCATGAGTTCACCGAGATCACGCAGCGAACGTCTCAACTCATCACCGTCGTTAAGTCCCGGACAGCACACTATCTGACAATTAAGCTTGATGCCGTTCTTTGCAAGCTGCCATATAAATTTTAGCTTCTCCCCTGCAAAACGATTGTGCATCATCTTTACACGCAGTTCCGGATTGGTTGTATGGACTGACACATTGATATTGAGTTTCATCTCTATGATACGGTCAATATCTTCCTGTTTCAGATTGGTAAGAGTTACATAATTTCCCTGAAGAAACGATAATCTCGCATCATCGTCCTTGAAATACAGCGTTTCACGCATTCCGGGCGGCATCTGATCAATAAAGCAGAATACACATTTATTGCTGCATGACTGCTTACTGTCCATGAGAAAAGTCTCGAATTCAAGTCCGAGATCATCGTATTCATCCTTTTCAATGTGAAACTCAAATTCCTCACCGTGTCTCACTATTTCAAGTGTTACACTTGTTTCAGCAGCGTAATACATATAGTCAAGGACATCTTTTACACCGTGTCCATTGATCTTTGACAGCAGATCTCCCTCTGCTAAACCAACTTTTGCAGCCGGAGATCCGGGAATTATACTATTGATCTTAACCATATTCTCTTCTCCAGCCGATATGTGTATACGTAACCGTTAATTACAAAAAGGAGAGAAGGATTTCTCCTCCTCTCCTTCTCATAGTTCATGTTAAAAGACGATTATTCAGCGTCAAGTTTAAGGACCTCAACGCCCTTATAGAAACCGCAGTTCTTGCAAACCTTATGCGGAGCCTTATATGCGCCGCAGTTGTCGCACTTTGACATTGCAGGTGCTTCAAGTTTCCATACTGCAGAACGTCTCTTATCACGTCTTGCCTTGGAAGTTTTTCTCTTCGGTACAGCCATTATGGCACCTCCTTCAAACGAGCTTCACAGCTCAATTATTCAGACAATTGCATTCAGATTCATTAAGATCACAGCCGCATATCATACAAAGTCCCTTACAGTCTTCTCTGCAAAGTATCTTTGTAGGCAGCTGAAGCAAAAGATCTGTAACAGCAATATCATTCAGTTCAATGCTCTCGCTCTCAGCTACGATATACTCATCATTATCGCGGCTGACTGAAGGAACTACAATATGACTGAACTCATAATGATAGTCCTTTTCAAACTCTTTAAGACATCTGTCGCAGGTATTCAGGAGTGAAAAATCGACTGAATACTCAAGATAAACTACATCAGCTTTATTGTAGATACGACCTTTTACTTCTATCGGCGACGAGAAATCGTAGCCGCGAATATCAGAAAGTTCTCCCTTCTGAATCGTATAAGCGATGTCCTTTGATTCTCCGACAATGTTAAAAAGCTGTTTTAAATTGATCTTCATATTAAAATCCTTCTGAGCATCACAAGTTATATTATACACCAAACTACAAGATATGTCAATAGTCCGGCGCAAAAAAGCTTAAATTTTTCCTATATTACTTAATGAACTGCTTTACACTTGCAGGAAGCTCAGAATCATCAGCTGAAACAGTGAATACTACTGTTGCTTCATCACCTGTAAGCTTGTCCAGCTTCTCGAAGAGGTTTCCGAGGGCATCGTAGTCTCTGCCGCCGATCTTGAGGATACCGTCAACGAAAACGTCCTTGATGTCGTAGTTGCCTGCGAGCATACCAGCTACGAAACCGTAGAATGCGTCATATCCCTCGATAGCAAACTTCTCAACATCGCACCATCTTACTCTGAAGCTGATAGAACGTCTGATGTTATCGCCCTTTTCGATGCAAACGAGGTTGCCGTTTGTGGATTTTACAGTATCATTGATCTGGTCGATGAGGATCTTAGTCTTTCCAGTACCCTTTTTACCTGTAATAAGTTTAATCATAATTTACTCCTTCCATTGCCTTTTGAGGCAGTGTAAAAATTTTTCTTTGTAAAAGTTTCCTGCAAGCGCCGGGAACTATTTATGCAGAAGCCGGCTATCAGCCAAGCTTAGCTTCGAGAGCAGCCTTTGCACCTTCATATCCCGGCTTGCCGAGAAGTGCAAACATATTTGACTTATAGCTTTCAACACCAGGCTGATTGAACGGATTTACGCCAAGTACATAGCCTGAAATTGCACAAGCCTTTTCAAAGAAATAGATCATGTATCCAACATTCTCTTCAGTTGTATCATCAAGTTCGAGAATGATATTCGGCACTCCGCCCTCTGTATGAGCGAGAACAGTTCCTTCAAATGCCTTTCTGTTTACAACAGACATATTCTGATTTGTAAGGAAGTTAAGACCGTCAAGATTCTCAGCATCCGGCTCAAGGAAGAGATCAGTCTTAGGCTTCTTGATGTCTACGACAGTCTCGAAGAGAACTCTTGCGCCGTCCTGAATGTACTGTCCCATAGAGTGGAGATCAGTTGAGAATACAGCGGATGATGGGAAGATACCCTTATTGTCCTTGCCTTCGCTTTCGCCGAAGAGCTGCTTATACCACTCTGACATCATTACGAAGCTTGGATCATATGAAACGAGCATTTCAACAGACTTACCCTTTCTGTAAAGGATATTTCTGAGTGCTGCATACTTATAGCAGTCGTTGTTATCAAAATCAGCACAGAAATCAGCCTGAGCCTTAGCTGCGCCCTTCATGAGAGCATCAATATCACAGCCGGCAACAGCGATCGGGAGAAGTCCAACAGCTGTAAGGACTGAGAAACGTCCGCCAACATCGTCAGGGATAACGAATGTCTCGTAACCTTCTGTATCTGAAAGGCTCTTGAGAGTACCTCTTGCCTTATCGGTTGTAGCGAAGATTCTCTCCTTAGCGCCATCCTTGCCGTACTTGTCCTCTACCATCTTCTTGAAGATACGGAAAGCAAGTGCAGGCTCGGTAGTTGTACCAGACTTTGAAATTACGTTTACAGAGAAATCCTTGCCTTCGCAGAGTGCGATGATCTCATTGAGATATGCAGGATTGATGCTGTTGCCAACGTAATAAATATCAGGTGTATCCTTCTTAATATTGTTATAAAGAGGCGATTTGAGAAGCTCGATTGCAGCTCTTGCACCAAGATATGAACCACCGATACCGATCACGATGAGAATATCAGAATTCTTCTTGATCTTTTCAGCAGCGGCTTTAATACGTGCAAATTCGTCCTTATCATAGTTTGTAGGGAGCTCTACCCAGCCAAGGAAATCATTTCCAAGACCGGTTTTATTATGAAGAGCATCAGCAGCAGCCTCTACCTGAGACTTGATACCTGCAAGCTCATCAGAATTAACATAGTCCTTCAGATACTTTGTGTTGAGTTTTAATGACATTGAAAATTACCTCCAATAGCACGAAAGCCGTGCAAATATAATTTACCATCTTTATGATACTATATTTTTAAGATTTTTTCAAGTCTCTTTGAGGCAATATTTATATATTTGTGTATTTGTACTAATAACATCAAGATTCATTCTATCAATTTTGACAACATTTCCTTCAAAACATAACAGTAATTCATCGCTTCTACATCTTCACACGCGACGATGTCTGATTCGTAAACGAGCGTCTTGCCGTTGAAAAATGCTGCACTGCCAATCGTTTGTCCCCTGTGCACCGGTGCATTCACATAATCAGGCAATACAACTACCGTTTTGAGTTCGCCCGAATTACGAGGTATGACAAGTGAGCTCTGCTCCTTAATCTTCATCATTACTGCTGACTGCTCACCGTTTATCACTTTCAGAGGGGCAAGCATCTCGTCAGGAAACATCGTAACAGTTACCTTGTAGTCGCTGAATCCCTTATTACAGAGTTTTTTGGCAAGCTTTTCAGTACAGTCGTAATCCTCTCCTCCAAGAACGACTGCTATGTAGCAAGTACCATCCTCAGACCTGCCGCCCTCCGCCAAACAGTAGCCTGCTTGTTCAGAATGACACGCCTTGAATCCAATATGCTTATCATATGTACGCGAAAGTGAGTTCTCATTTACAAGCTCATAAGTATCATCCCTGACAAAATCACGCCAGACAGAAAAATAATCCGTCATAAAACTGTACTTGGACAATTCAGCACAAACCAACGCTATATCATTAGCAGTAGTATTCTCACGTTCATCATAGTATCCATACGGTGAATAGAAAGACGTGTCTCTAAGCCCAAGATCGAAAGCTTCCGTATTCATACGTATAACAAAATCTTCAATCGCGCCCTCTGACCTCTCAGCGAGTACGGTAAGGGCATCATTAGCATTGCCAACAGCTACCGACTTTATCAGTTCGTCAACAGTCATGGTATCTCCTGGCTGAAGCCACACGACCGAGCCCTTCGTACCGGCAACACTCTGAGAAGCAGTCAGTTCGTCCGTAAGCCCATACTTTCCTGAATCAACATCCTCTGCGATAAGCAAAAGCGACATGAGTTTGGACATATATCCGGCATTACGCGGCAGATCAGAATTCTGTGAATCAAGTACACATCGTGTATCCGCTTCCATTAGTATATACGATACATCAGTATTCGCCTCTATCTCCCTGCCTGCACCTAAGAGAATAGTTGCAGAAGCAGCCGAAACCAACAGCATTATGACCGCAATCAATCTTTTCATAATTTCACCTCGTGACAATATATGTCCGTAAGCACTGAAATATACGAAAATAGGGAGCAGCTGCGCAACTGCTCCCATTATATCGACGTTTAACCGTTAAACCATTAATTCTTGATAGTAGTTATTATGTACCTATCCGAGTTATTTCCGGAAATAGTATAATTACCGGAAACCGGTACTCTCACCGGCGTTGAATCTCCAAGTGAAACAACGCTGTAAATCTCATAATTAACCCCGTTTAAATTGTAGGCTAAGGCATTGTCAAAAGTATAATTTTTCAAAAAATCAAGGTATTCCTCAAGGCAGAACCCTTTCTCTGCCATGATTGATGAATGCACCGGTCCGACATAACGGAGATGCCAAGGACAATAATCCTGTGAAGTCTTGTCCTTTTTTCCCTGAGGATATCTTAAAATGAAGCCGTACTTTGCACAATTATTCACTACCCAGCTTTGTGTATCACTTCCATCATATGAAATGATACCGCCCATACCATTGAGTGCAAGATCAATAGTATTTCCTGTTGCTGATTCAGGAAATTTCTTCGGGCAGGCAGACCCTGCCTCAGTATATGTTGCTGTTGTACCATAGACAATAAAATCTGAAAGAGTTGTAGCGTTGTTATAATCGGTCATCATCCTGTTAAAAGCATCAGCAGCTTCACGGTCAAGCTTGATGTCCGTACTCATAATCGTATAAAACTCATTCTTCTCATTCGCAAGCGATACCATACCTGAAACATTAGTCTCAACAGCAGGATGTGCTGCATCAACTAAAGCTAATGTTCCGGCTGAAAGCCGCGATGATGGCAGGCTCAGCTCTGAATAGCCCAAGTTCTGCACCCCTTTGAAAGAAGTTGCAGTCTCTGCTTCGTTGCCAAGCTGCTGCTGTCTCTCGGTCTGCTGCTCTACATACTGTGCCGAGCCAGATTTAAAGTTACCGCTTACGACCAGGTTTGCATTAGGCTTAAAAAGGTCTCTTCTCGCATGGTCAAGAAGTACACATGAACCCACGATCATAGCCATAGCCAAAGCAACACGTCCCGGTCTAAGACGATTGTTAGCCATTATTTATATCCTCCGATTTTTGTTCACACATAATTTGAGGTTGCCCTCAGTTATTTTTTCTTTAAATTTATTTGTTTTGTTGTTATTTGTTTGTTGTTCTTCCTTTTTCTATTTATCTGAATACGGCACTATATGCCGGTTTGTTTTCAATATTTGATCTGAAAGTTCCGATGTCTTACGGATACTTTCCCTGTAAACGAAATATAATATTTCAATTACAAAACAGCGCAAGAAGCTAAGATCTCACAATTCACGAATGATTTATGACTATATCAATAATCTCACAGCATCACAGTTCTTAATGCGTTCAAATTGGAAGTCCTCCTCGTCATGGAGCCGACATTCCTTCACAAATAACCGTCAGCATCATATCTTATCCGTGCAGTATATCTGAAGTACACTCTGCTGCTGCAGGTACGGTGTTCCGTCAAAGCCAGTGCTCTTCCCACAGAAAATCATCCTCCAGTGCGAACGGTCTGTAAGCGCTGCCGCTGACCCGTTACATCAGTTATACAGCAATTCAAGTCATTTCAAGAGATATATGCACTAATAGTCAACAAGCCGGATAAATCATATCCGTATCCGTAATATATGAAATCTGGTTTATTGTAAAACAAAAAAGACGCCAATTATTTCCGGTAATGTTCTTTTTACAAATCAAAACAAAATAACTTTTCACCGCCACAAGAGTGATTGCATCCGATGAAGCGCTGCCTTGTATATTTATATAGCAGCAGTTTCTTTCGCTTTGATATGCTATTTAGAACTTAGGGAAAACAATTGCGCCGTAATAATAGCGTATTGCGGATTGTTTCCTTCCTTAGTTCATTCTACACTTTAATATCTATCTCTTTTTCTATTATATTACAATTTATTCTTAATGTCAACACAATTTTTAAAATCTACATTTTGCACAAACGTCTGCCTATCATTTTTACGTTTCTTACAATCAGACAATAAAAGGACCTCGATCAGCGATCAAGGTCCTTTTATTAAGAGTAATAGAAGGTTTGCAGACACATTATATCGTGTCTTATATTCAGTATCCCATGAATAATAAATTCTAAAGACGATTTTGCTGCTCGTCTCCGGTATGTCGCAGCGACATTATTACGCCGCTGCACCGCGTTAATTGTCAATTCCACTCCATAATAATGGTACTATCACACACCTTGCAGTCAGCCGCCTAAGCCAACATAAGCAATAGAACCACTCCCGGCAGTCACATGATCCCACAGCGCCTAAACTGCAGCTCTGACCTATGCGATACCGCCTCGTTTTTATCCATATCCCCCAGATATTGAACAACAACCGGCTGCCTGACCGGTCGGACTCAACGTCCATTTATATTATAGTATTTTTGCTCTGTTTCTGCAATTAACAAAAATATCCTATTTGTGAACGATTTATTTATATCATATCAGTCATATGCATTATCGTCTGCCGGTTATAAAGCTATTCAATCTTAGTGTGCGATATTCGATATGCAATATAATCTTGCCATGTTACAAAAAATCGCCTGCGGTACATCCGCAGGCGAAGTGCTTATTACTTGAATACTGCAAGAAGGAATCCTGCTGCAATAGCCGAACCGATTACTCCGGCAACATTAGGTCCCATAGCGTGCATGAGAAGGAAGTTTTTCGGATTAGCCTTCTGTCCCTCCATCTGAGATACTCTCGCTGCCATAGGTACAGCCGATACACCTGCTGAACCTATGAGCGGGTTGATCTTTCCGCCGGAAAGCTTATACATCAGCTTTCCTACGAGAAGTCCGCCGATAGTTGAGAAGCAGAATGCCGCAAGACCAAGTCCTACGATCTTGATAGTCTCAAGCGAGAGGAATCTTGTCGCAGCAGTTGTTGCTCCGACTGAGATTCCAAGGAATACTGTTACGATGTTCATAAGTGCATTCTGAACTGTATCAGAAAGTCTCTCTGTAACACCACACTCTCTCCAGAGGTTGCCAAGCATAAGGCATCCTACAAGAGGTGCTGTTGAAGGAAGAAGCAGGATTACGAACATTGCTACGATTATCGGGAAGATTATCTTCTCTGTCTTTGATACTGTTCTGGACTGCTCCATCTTTACCTGACGCTCTTTCTCAGTTGTGAGAGCTTTCATAATAGGCGGCTGTATCATAGGGATAAGTGCCATATATGAATAAGCTGCAATAGCGATAGCGCCAAGAAGATGCGGTGCAAGTCTTGTTGTAAGGAAGATAGCCGTCGGGCCATCAGCACCGCCGATAATACCGATAGAAGCTGCTTCCTGTCCTGTAAAGCCGAGACAAATCGCACCGAAGAATGCGAGGAATACGCCCATCTGTGCAGCTGCTCCAAGAAGAAGGCTCTTAGGATTTGAAATAAGCGGTCCGAAATCGGTCATAGCTCCTACACCCATGAATATGAGTGACGGATATACGCCGGCTTTAACGCCTATGTAAAGTATATCAAGAAGTCCGCCGTGTTTGAGTATCGCACCGTAGCTGTGATAATCTTCATGTTCCGGATCAAGGAAGTTGTCCCAGAGATCAAGATGATAAAGCGCATCGCTCGATCCTTCTCCGAAATACGAAAGGTTTACAAGAAGACATCCGAACGCGATTCCTACAAGAAGAAGCGGCTCGAATTTCTTTTTAATACCAAGATACAGAAGGAGACAGGATATTAATATCATTACCAGATTCTTCCAGCCGCTGCCTACGAAGAAACTCTGGAATCCTGAATCGTTCCATAATGTTTTTAAGGTCTCAATAACGTCCATACCGCGAGCCTCCTTATGCTATAACGACCAGCGGAGCGCCTGTATCTACAACTGAGCCCTTGCTTGTTACGACCTGTGCTACTGTACCGTCCTTAGGAGCAACGATCTCGTTTTCCATTTTCATTGCTTCGAGTATCACGAGTATCTGTCCTGCCTTGACTGTATCGCCCTGCTTTACATCTACGCGGATGATATTTCCGGGCATAGGTGCTTCAACAGTCTCACCTGCTGCGAGGTTAACTGCTGCTGCCGGTGCAGGTGCAGGAGCTGCTGCGGCTGCCGGTGCTGCTGCCGGTGCGGCAGGTGCAGCCGGTGCAGGTGCGAGTGCTTCGTATTCATCAAGAAGGACTGCCTTACCCTGCTCGACCTCAACTTCATATGTTTTTCCGTTAAGTGTAACTTTATACTTCATGGTTATTTGACCTCCTTGATTGAAATAAAGTGAAGCTCATTAAGAGGCTTCTGCATTTTATCCGCAACAATAGCCATTATCATTGCTGCTTCCTTGTCCGGAACATCGAAAAGCTTTACATGGCCTGCTGAACCGGGGGCAAGCTTCTGCTCAACAGCCGGAGCTGCCTTCTGAACAGGTTCTGCGGTATTTGCAGGTACAGCCTTGCTCTTGGCTTCTTTTGATTTGAAATATGCGCCTGTGCAATAAAGCACTATCATAAGTATAACAAGTCCGGCAAATACTACCGAATAACCGAATATAGCTGTTACTGCTGCTTCGCCTATACTAAGCTTATCCCCTGATTCAGTAGTTGCTTCTGTTGCCTTTGTTGCTATCTCAGTTACGGCAATAGTTGTATTTTCTACCATATCACCGTCTCCTTACATCTCTTCAATAGTATAAACGGCTTCATTCTCTTCCTGAGCCTTACGTGCCTTGAGGAAATTGAGTGTCTGGTCAGGATAGCAGATATAGCTCATTACATCCTCTTCACTGCGGCAAAGATCACCAAGTGCTTCCTTAGCAGCCTTGAACTCCTCACCTGTTCTCTTCTTATCCTCATCACGGCAGTCTACCGGTTGAGCGTCACCGAGTACATTCTTGCTGAGTTCAGCATTGATCGGTGCAGGTGCGATACCATACTCGCCCTTGATATAGTTCTTAACTTCCTTGGAGATATTCTTATATCTCTCACCTACCAGAACATTTGTTACAGCCTGATTTCCTACCATCTGTGAAAGCGGTGTTACGAGCGGCGGATAACCAAGATCTGCTCTTACCTTCGGGATCTCAGCAAGTGCTGCATCAAATTTGTCCATTGCGTGCATATCTGTGAGGTTTGCGATCATATTTGAAAGCATACCGCCAGGTACCTTATATACTAGAGCCTGAGCGTCTGTTGCAAGGCTCTTGGGGTTGAGCTGTCCGTTATCAATATACTTCTGCTTGATAGGCTTGAAGTAATCGTTCACCTTATTGATGATCTCTTCGTCAAGTCCGCAGTCGATTCCGTACTGCTTGAAAGCATAGTACATGGTCTCGGTCGAAGGCTGTGATGTACCGCCTGAGAAACATGATGTAGCTGTATCAATAACATCTATACCGGATTCGATAGCCTTAGTGAGTGTCATATATGCCATACCTGTTGTGCAGTGAGTATGGAGAATGAGAGTCATGTCGCCGATAGCGTCCTTGATTCCCTTGATAAGGTGCTCTGCCTCATATGGAGACATAGTACCAGCCATATCCTTGAGACAAATTGTATCAAAGCCCATATTTTTGAGCTCTTTACACATTTCAATATACTTATCTACTGTATGTACAGGGCTCTGGGTATATGATATACAACCGGAAGCGATAGTTCTGTTATTTGCATACTTCTTTGTTGCATTAAGAGCTGTTTCGATATTTCTGAAATCATTGAGAGCATCAAAGATACGGATAACGTCGATACCATTCTTGATAGAAAGCTCGATAAACTTCTCAACTACATCGTCGTGATAGTGCTTGTAACCAAGAAGATTCTGACCTCTCAGGAGCATCTGGAGACGTGTGTTCGGAAGATTCTTTCTGAGATTACGTAATCTCTCCCACGGATCTTCGTTGAGATAACGAAGGCAGGAATCAAATGTTGCGCCGCCCCAGCACTCGATCGAGTAGTAGCCAGCCTTGTCCATATCAGCAAGGATACCCTCATAATCAGCATAAGGCAGACGTGTAGCCATAAGTGACTGGTTAGCGTCACGCAGAACAGTTTCTGTCAGTTGCACTTTTTTCATGTACAAACCTCCTCAAAATATAAATCTGCATAGCAGATAATTATTAATCTTCTGCTTACTACATTATATAGTAAGCAGTAAAGGTCAATTGCACCATTGCAAATAAACCAATCAAAATCAATTATATCACATTACAAAATAAATTTCCATACTTTTTTGAAATTTTTTCTTTTTAATTAATATCCCGAACTTACTTACATCTTTTGCACCGAATATTCAAATACAAAGTCACAAAATGTTTCTTCATGGAATATAATAAATGTATCCTCAATAACCGCAGTCAGGCGGTCATTGCCCCGAACTTCGTTCGGGAAGCGCAAATTCTTGATAATATGTGAAATTTGCAGTGTAAACTCAATATCTGCAAGCAAAGGAGACTTCTTCCCCATGCGTAGACATAGAAGAACCCGAAGATTCGGAAAAACAACAATCGGCTGTATCATTTTCTCTGTTATACTGCTTCTGCTTATAATAGCTGTCGTTAAGGCTGACAAATCGCTCAGACCAGTTGCTGCAATGCAGGCTGAACATTTCGCGAATGCTTCTACAAATGAAATAATCGGTGAGACTGTCTCCGAATACCTTTGCGAAAACAAATTTACATACAGCGATTTCTCTGCGGTTCTTTATGATGAAAGCGGTAAAGCTGTTTCAATTGAAACTATCCCTTACAACATAAATAAAGTACAGTCGGATCTGAGCCTGCGTATCAACAAGGCACTGAGTATTTCCAACGCCCACACAGAAAGGATACCTGTCGGCTCTCTGACAGGCTCTTATATGCTTGTTGGAAAAGGTCCTGAGATAAAGATCAAAGTGTGCCCGGCTGGTTCAGCGGATGTCAAACTAAAAAGCACCTTTGAATCTGCCGGTATAAATCAGACCTGTCATCGTATATCAGCTGTTGTGAATGTACAGCTTCAGTCATCTGTTCCTTTGTACTCCTTCAGCAGCAGTGCAAGCTTTGAATTCCTCATCGCTGAGAATATTCTTGTAGGAAACGTTCCTGAGATCAGCAGATACGCATGGAACAGTATATAAAAACACGTCCCGCATGGGACGTGTTTTGTTTCACGATGCATACTGGCTATTATATAATTCAGAGTAAAAGCCGCCGGTCTTCATCAGTTCTTCGTGACTCCCCTGCTCTATTATATTTCCATGCTTCATAACAAGTATCGTATCTGAATGCTTTATCGTAGAAAGCCTGTGTGCTATTATGAAGCTTGTTCTGCCCTCCATAAGCTTTGTAAATGCTTTCTGGATACGATGCTCGGTTCGCAGATCAATAGAGCTTGTTGCTTCGTCAAGTATCAGCATAGGCGGATCCATTAGCATTATCCTTGCTATACATATAAGCTGTTTCTGTCCCTGAGACAATCCGCTTTCCTCGCTTATGACCGTATCATAGCCGTTGGGAAGCCTTTTTATAAATCCGTGTGCATACACAGCCTTTGCCGCTGCTATCACCTGTTCACGAGTCGCTTCCGGAACTCCGTACGCTATGTTTTCGGCAACAGTTCCTGTAAACACCCATGTATCCTGAAGCACCATTCCAAAACAGCTTCTGAGACTATCGCGCGTTATGCTGTTTATATCGTGACCTGAGATCTTTATGGTTCCTTGTTCAATATCATAAAACCTCAGAAGCAGATTGATTATAGTTGATTTGCCACAGCCGGTAGGTCCTACTATCGCTACTTTCTGTCCGGAAGTCACATTCAGTGTGAAATCCTGTATAAGTCTGATTTCCGGAACATAAGAGAAATACACCTCAGAAAAGCTTATATCACCATTGCACTCAGCAAGGACTTCTTTATCAGAATCGTCCGTAACCTCTTCTTCATCAAGCAGATCAAATACTCTTCCCGCCGATGCAACTGCATTCTGAAGCTCTGCAAATACTCCGGATATTTCATTAAAGGGCTTTGTATACTGATTTGAATATGCAAGAAAACTCGAAAGCTTTCCTACTGACATCTTCCCAACAAAAGCGAAATGTCCGGTCGCTCCGAGCGCTCCAAGAAGTCCGACTGCTGCATATATCAGTCCATTTACAAAACGTGTGGTCGGATTTGTCATCGAACTGAAAAAAGTGGCTTTAAGTCCGACCTTTCCGTACTCCTCGTTCAAACGCGAAAACGCTTCCTCTGCCCGTTCACCGTATACAAATGCGTTAACGAGCTTCTGATTGCCTGCACTTTCCTCTGCAAGTCCTACCATATCTCCGCGCAGGCGCGACTGATGCATATAAGAATCATGTGCCGCACGAGTTATTCTTGAAGCTGCAATAAACGAAAGCGGAGTCATAAATACTACCACAAGTGCTATCTTTACGTTTATCGTCATCATGAATATAAGAGTTCCGACAATTGTAATAATCCCGCTGAAAAACTGCGTGAAGCCCTGAAGCAAGCCGTCCGATACTATCTCAATATCGTTTATAACACGGCTGGTAAGTTCTCCCTTGCTGCGCCTGTCGATGTACCTCAGCGGCACTGCTTCAAGCTTACTGAAAACATCGTTCCTCATGTCGCGGACTGTGAGAAAAGCGATCTTGTTTGTACATAAACTCATAAGCCACTGAAACAGTGTACTTGAGATAACTACACCTGCAAGCAATATAGCTACTCTGCGAAGCTTTGTAAAATCTACATCTTCCCTGCCGATACAGCAATCAACTGCCTCGCCAATGAATATAGGTACAGACAGCGACAGTGCAACACCTAATGCCGCAAATATCACTGTCATGAAAAAATACGCTTTATACGGTCTGGCATAAGAGAAAACTCGTTTTAATGTCTTTAACATCGTCAAGTGCCCTCCCTGTCGTTCATCTGTGAATTGTATATTTCACGGTATACCGCACAATTTTCAAGGAGCTGTGAATTATTGCCAACTCCTGCTGCCGCTCCATCGTCCATAACTACTATCAGATCAGCATCTTTCAGCGATGTTGTGCGCTGTGAGATCATTACGACCGTAGTTCCGGACATATCGCTCTTCAAAGCCTTTCTCAGTGCAAGGTCCGTTGCGTAATCAAGCGCACTCATTGAATCGTCAAGTATCAGTATTTCCGGCTTTCCAACTAATGCTCTTGCTATTGAAAGACGCTGTTTCTGTCCGCCGGAGAAATTCTTTCCTCCCTGTGAAACTCTTGTATCAAGTCCTTCCGGAAGTCTGCTGACAAATTCCCATGCCTGCGCTGTTTTCAGTGCTGCGATCATCTCTTCATCAGAAGCGTCTTTTTTGCGCCACTGCATATTCTCACGGACTGTTCCAGAGAATAGTACAGCTTTCTGCGGCACATAGCCTATCTTTCGGCGCAGAGCATCATGTTCCCACTCGCATACATTGACACCCTCGATCATTACCGTTCCGGATGTCGCTCTGTAAAAGCATGGGATAAGAGCAGCAAGTGTTGATTTACCGCTGCCTGTACCTCCGATTATTCCAAGTGTTTCTCCCTTACTGATACTGAACGAAATATCCTTAACTGAACTATCTCCAGCTGTATCATAAGTAAATGTCACGTTACGAAATTCTATCTGCGGAGATTCCCTGTAACCTTCTTTAACGCTGCCGTTTTCCTCGGAAGGTATGTCAAATACTTCACTCACTCTCGCTGCTGCCGCAAACGCTTTTGTAAACGTTACAATCAGATTCGCAAGTACAACAAGTGCAAGAAGTATCTGCGTCATATAGTTCGTAAACGCCGTAAGTTCGCCCTGAGTAAGACTTCCTGAATCAATTCTTGCTCCGCCGAACCACAGTACCGCCCCACTACCGAGATTAATTACCATGAACGCTACCGGATTCAGTATTGCTGAAATTTTTCCGACCGCTATCGAACACTCTGAAAGATCATCTACCGCTTCACGAAACTCGCATATTTCTTCCTGCTGACGCGAAAATGCACGTATAACACGAGTTCCTTCAAGATTCTCTCTTGTCAGCATCGAAGCACGGTCAAGTTTTTGCTGAACACGTTTATACATTGGTATTGTACGCCGCATTATCACGAATATCACTAATGATATGAGCGGAGCTACCACAAAAAATATCAGTGACAGCTTCACGTCTATCAGTACAGCCATTGTCGCTGCGCCAATTACAAGAAACGGTGCTCTGACTGCAAGGCGTATAAACATATTAACTCCGTTTTGTACTGTATTGGTATCATTAGTCAGACGGTTGACAAGTGATGCTGTGCCTATACGGTCAATGCCGCTGTAAGAAAGTGAATTAATATGCTTGAACATCGCTGCACGTAGCTCTGTACCAAATCCGTATGCACATCTTGCTGCAAGATACTGACACGTAAGTGCAAAAGCAAGTCCGCAGATGCCAAGCAGAACTATAAGTCCGCTATATCTCAGTATGTAACCTGTATCATCAGCGGCAATCCCGTTATCTATTATTTTCGCCATAACCATCGGCACCATGAGTTCAAATATGGCTTCAAGCAATTTGAACATCGGTCCGAAAACGAGTTCCTTTTTATAGTTTTTTAGGTATTTCAGAAGTTTTTTCATTTTTCTCCTTGTTCTGTCATATTTTTTTCGTATAAAAAATACGCTGTTTCAGTGTATTCTGAAACAGCGTTTGGTTGGTCTGAGTGACGGGACTTGAACCCACGGCCTCTACCACCCCAAGGTAGCGCGCTACCAACTGCGCCACACCCAGACAGTTAATCATTCCAACCAACGATATACATTATATCATTTTGTTTGTAGTTTGTCAATACCTTTTCTGAAAAAGTTTATATGAAAAAACACCGAAGCACTTCAGGGCGGTACTAATATAGAAGTTTTACAGAACTTATATGAAAGACCTATACAGCGGGCTATAAAAGTGAAAGACAGATACTTCAAGTGAGGTATCTGTCTTTTTCGTTCGTGTAAAAACTAATCACTACTATATCTTTCTATTGATTTCTTGTAATCATTCATAAACCTCTCTCTCAGCCATAAAGGGCTAATAACCTCAGCTTCAGCACCAAACGAAAAAAAATAGTTCCTAATGTGCTGATACGAACAATCAAAAGTCAGGTCATAATAATCCTCCCCCTCTAAACTGATCTGCTTAGGAGGCGTAACCGGGATAGGTCTTTGATGAGAAATAATTCGTAGATATAGATTTTCATACCCATTTTTAGTTAAGCGCACGATAGTTTTTTCTATATCCTTTTTTATGAGATTTCTAGGAATGTATGCACTGCCAAATTTATCATTGATTTCTTTTATTGTTTTTATTTCTTTATATGATAGTATGGCTTCTTTGTGCTTTGATCGGCATTCTTTAATACGGCTTAACTTGAATGAATGGCTTTCAAAACCACCACTACTTCCTTTCAGTCTTGAATAACCTATAAGATAGTATGATAGCGTGTTTTCGTCTATTCTGATGTCAAACGGCTTGACCCCGAATTCTTTTCCGGTGAGTTGTTTTACAATAAGTAGTTCTTTTTTATCCATAGCCTGTTTAATGGATGTATATTGATGATAACAATAAACTATTTCTCGTTCTGAGAGAGGTAGCAAAGTGAATTGTTCCAATAAATATGTTATTACGACACGCTTCTTAAATGACAGATTGGTTGAGAAGTCAAACTCAGCTATTTTTTCTGTCAGTTGTTTAGTAAAGCTGATGCGGTCGTCTTTTATGTATTGGTCATGTTCTGAACCGGAAAAACTTGAGACCATATCGCTTTCAAATCGTTCTAAAAAGGTTTCCTGAGCATAGCACATATAATTGATTAGTATTCTGCAAATAAAGCCATTGCTGAATTTCTCGGCGTACTTTTCCTCAAATCTGATATGATCCCGCTGAAGCTGACGATATGTACTGTCACTCATATCATATCGCGAAAGAGTTCCTGCGTCAAATGATTCACCCATACTTTAATCCTCCTCAGCTGTGTTGTCAGTTTCCAACTGACAATATTATAGCACAAAGTCTTATATTATGTCAATAATCAGTTGAATTACTGACAAATTTTCATTTCGATGTCAATTGAAGCTATCCCTATATTGTGCTATAATAAGTTTGTAAGCAAAAGCCACCTAACCAACAGAACCAACATTAAGGAGAAATCACTATGAAAAAGCTGTCTATCATTTATGATGTTACCGCTCGGTGTCCCTGGAATTGTGCCATCTGCTGTATGGGTGCAACATCGGACAAATCCTGCAGAAGTGTAGAGCTGACGCTGGAGCAGAAGCTCAGTGTCGCCCGTCAGGTCCGCGAGCTGCAGGAGAACGGTTACGATGTGCGAATGGATCTCTCAGGCGGAGAGCTGTTCAACGACAAGGATGCCATTGCCGACCACAAGGTGCTCCTGACAGAGCTGTCTAGTGTGCTCGGCAAAGAGAAGCTCGGCGTGAGCTGCTCCGGTGTCAACATCGACAGGGACCTTGCCAACTTCCTTGGCAGGACTGTCCACGATGTGGAGATGACGATGGACGTTGTTCCGCATCATCCCTACAAGCTTCGCCCTGTTGCTTACAGCGTGGCTGCCGCAAAGGCAGTTGCATTTCTGAAGGAAGCAGGCTGCGAAGTCGGGCTCCAGACCGTTGCAAGTACATACAACAGCAGCTACGTCGATGCACTGGCTGTCTTTGCGTGGGCTTGTGCCAACGGCGTGGACAACTGGAGCATCCTGCGCTTCTTCCCGTCCGGCAGAGGTGCTGACTATCCGGAGGCTGCCATGACCGATGCACAGTGTGAGGCGTATGTCCACATGGTGCAGGAAATGGTGGATTCCCTCCCTGTTGGTCACAAGCCTGAGGTGGACTTCCACTACCTCATGCCGGGTCACAAGAAGTATACTAGCGTCTGCCGCTGTGTGCGTCATTCGATCGGTATTCTTCCGAACGGTGATGTTGTTGCCTGCTTCTGGGCACTTGACAGCAGCACCGGAGCCGTTGACCCCAAGTTCCTCCTTGGCAACGTGAAGGACAACTCCCTCCTGGAGATCCTGAACGGTGAGAAGGCACGTTACTGGTCCGACTGTGAGCACTGCTGTGAACTTGGATCCGGCAGTGCTCCTGAAAGGAGTGTTGCTTGATGTTCTATTTGCTGAGTCTGCTGACAGGTATTCTGGAATGCGGGTGGATCGCCTTCGGTGCGGCGCATTCACTTCCGCTCTGGCAGATCCTTTGCTATCCGCTTGCCTACCACATCGGCAACCTTTTCCCAAAGCCGTTCTCACTAAGCCGCAGAACGCTGCGGATCATGTGTTTTCTGTCCGCCATTGCAGGGTTCCTCACACTTGCCGTGCAGCTTTCGGAAAAGACTGCGTTTGTGCTGACGTGCGTTACCTTGTTTCTGCTCTCGGCAGTGATCCAGTCCGTGCGAAGCGAGCTAAAGAGCGACGGTAACCGTCTGCTCAAGCGTGTGTTCCGTGTGGGCGGATTTGCTCTCGCGCCGGTTGCGGTTGTAGTTCCCTCGGCAATTCTGGTACTCTCGTCCATTGTTGCTTTCCTGGCACTGCATGAGTACAAGGGTAAACCCGACATCACACGCATGACAGGACAAAACGGCTTTTCACTCGTGATGACATTTCATCAGCTTCACTACTTCTTCTACGCACATATCACTCTCGCTGCTATGAGCCTGTTGCTCTCGCATAACAGCACGTTCGGCATTGTGTATGCTGCACTTCTGTTCTGTGAAACGTGGGTGACGTATATGTCCGTGGAGCCGATCATTTCCCGTTTGACAAACCGCATCCTGCCCGTGTTCTACGCCGGACACCTCGGCATCAGTATTCTGCTGTTTACAATGCACTTTGTCACATCTGCGCCGCTGTTCATCGCGCTCTGGCTGGTGACCGGCTTCGGCGGCGGTGTGGTCTACACCATTTCTGCCAGAGCCAAAGCCGCAGGTAGCTATCAGAAGGATTCCATGACGATTGCCGAGAATATCGGTCATACGCTTGGACTTCTGACAGCAGTTGGTGTGGCTGCGATTTTTGGCAGTATGGCAGAAGAATACAACTGCAAGCCCCGTGAGCTTGATGAGATCATCACTTCGGAGCATTCACTGTTGCAGAAACTCCATGCAAGCGGTCTGTCCGATGAGGAACTGCTGAAACTGGTCGGCGGCGGAAACGCTGAGAATGAGAAAAGCAATACCGCCGATCTCGTCGCAGACTTCGGACAGCAAATGAGCTTTACGGATAAAGCGAATCCATACGAGGATTAAAACTATCCGATAATAAAAATAGCTATGCAAAGGGACGGCATCTGCCGTTCCGCACAGCTATCATAAGACAACAATCATGAGGGTAAGAGAGATAAAGCGATGCCCTCACTCTAAATGCATAGAGACAGACAAGCAAAGGAGAAAGATCGCTATGAATACAAACACCACTTTTAATGCAACGTCCGAGTATAAGATCGGGCATACCCTTTACACGGTGACCACCGTGTTCAACCCTGCTTCAAAGGAGTGCCTTTCAGATATTCTGAAAAGGCTGATCATTCGAGAGAGTGAAAAACTCCTCGGTGAATCCGGACAAGAACCTGAGAAGCAGGCTGTGTAACTTTGGAATATCGGCGCATTGTATTTATTTTAGGTGCGCGCTATAATGATAACATAGCTTGCTGTATCTGTCGGAAAGGAAGGTTTAATATGACAGACAAGATCACAGCATTATATTGTCGTCTTTCGCAGGACGATATGTTACAGGGTGAGAGCAACAGCATCACCAATCAGAAGGCTATCCTCAAAAAGTATGCAGAGGATAATGGTTTCAGTAATCCCGTGTTTTATGTAGATGACGGAGTTTCGGGAACGACATTTGAGCGTGACGGCTTCAAGGCTATGATGGCAGATGTAGAAGCCGGAAAGGTTGGAATTGTTATCACTAAGGATTTGAGCCGCCTTGGTCGTGACTATCTGAAAACGGGCGAACTGATTGAAATGGTATTCCCCGATTATGACGTTCGCTACATTGCGATAAATGACGGCGTGGATACATTCAAATCCGAAAACGAGCTGATGGTATTCAAGAACATTTTTAATGACTGGTATGCCAGGGATACGAGTAAGAAGATCAGAGCCGTTTTCAAGGCAAAGGGGCAGTCGGGTAAACATCTTTCCAATCCGATCTACGGCTACAAGCACTCGGAAACGGATAAGAACTTATGGGTAATCGACGATGAAGCCGCCGAAGTTGTTCGCAAGATTTTTCATCTTTGCATTGACGGCTACGGTCCGGCGCAGATTGCTCGCATTTTGACGGAAGAAGGTATCCCCACGCCGACGGCTTATGCACTGTCGCAGGGAAGGGATAACGGTCACAAGAATGCCGACCTCAATCGCTGGGGTATGGAAACGATATCGGGGATTCTTGAAAAGCCGGAATACGCAGGTCATACTGTGAATTTCCGCACTCATGTGAAGTCCTACAAAAACAAGAAACGTGTGGATAACCCGAAAGAGGACTGGCTTATCTTTGAGAATACCCATGAGCCTATCGTTACTCAGCAAGCATTCGATTTAGTGCAGGAGCTTCGCAAGAACAAACGCCGTCCGACAAAGCACGAAGAAGTCAATCCGTTTTCCGGTATCTGCTACTGTGCTGACTGCGGAAAGAAGCTGTATCTGTGCAGAGCGACAACCATGACCGTAGATCAAGAACATCTGAAATGTGGCACTTATGCAAAAGACAAGAACGGATGTACAATCCACTTCATCAGGACGATCATTCTGAAAGAGATCATACTCGGTGAGCTGAACAAGATGATTTCCTTTGTCAAGGAGAACGAGGGCGAGTTTGTACAGGCGGCTATGGATAATTCCGTTCAGAAGCAGTCCTCAGAGCTTGCCAAGTCCAGGAAGAAGCTGAAAGAATCCGAGAAGCGTATCATTGAGCTTGACAGGCTGTTTACAAGGCTTTATGAGGACAATGTATCTGGCAAGATCTCCGATGAGCGTTTTGCGATGATGTCGGCAGGATATGAGGACGAGCAGAAGAAGCTCAGGATTACTGTTGCCGAGCTTAATGCTTTCATTGAATCTGCCGAACAGAAATCCGCCGATGTGACAGCTTTTATCAGGGCAGTACAGAAATATGAGCATATCACAGAGCTTACGCCTGAGATCATGCACGAACTTATCGAGAAGATAGTTGTTCATGCTCCAGTCAAGAGCAGTGGGCATCGCACGCAGGAAATCGAAATACATTACCGCTTTGATGTTGCCGTAGCGACTGCCGTTGCTGACAGCATGAAGTATGACAAAAAGAGAAAGGCTGCGTAACCGCCGAGGTTACGCAACCTCATCTTAAAAGAATAAAAACTTCTTTATTAGTACCCGCTTTCAGCGCTCCGGTGTTAAATTACATATTACTTATTCTCAGCTTCCGGAAGATCTGCTTCAAGGAATTTATGCAGTATTGCTGCTATAAATGCTCCTACGAACGGTCCTACGATGAATACCCAGAGCTGCTTGATAGCATCACCGAGTGAGAATACTGCCGGCCAGAGACTTCTTGCCGGGTTTACTGATGTTCCTGTCATACCAATACCAAAGATGTGGATAAGCACAAGTGTAAAGCCTATTACAAGTCCGCCGAAAGAACCGTGCTTTGCTTTCTTTGATGTTACGCCAAGAATTACAAGTACAAATATGAATGTAAGGATGATCTCAACGAGAAGTCCGGCAATTATGCTGCCGTCAACTCCGGCAAGTGTGTTTGCTCCCATTCCCCAGTCCTTATCCTTTGCAGCTGTCATATCATTAATATCTGCTACGCCAAAGATAACACGGAGCATTACTGTTCCGAAGAATGAACCTGCACACTGAGATACTACATAGCCTGCAAATTCGCTTGATGTCATGCCGCCATTGAGAAATACTGCAAGTGATACTGCCGGATTGATGTGACATCCGGAAACATTTCCCACGCAGTAAGCCATTCCTACGATTACTAATCCGAATGCGAGTGCTGTTGCAATGTAACCGCCGGCGGATGCACATCCGAGTCGCATTGCTGTTCCGCAGCCAAGAAATACAAGTGTGAATGTACCAAAGAACTCAGCTACGAATTTTCTGATTGTTGATGGATTCATTTGTCTGCCTCCTGTTATTATGTATTTATATCGGATAACCGATCAAGTTCATTATAACGCTTAATTCAAAAATTGTCAATATTATTTTTGATTTTTCGCTATCTTGCCCTTAAAAAAGTGGCAGCATAATGCGTACAATACTATAAAAACTGCTCCTGAAATCAATAATAGTACCTGAACTCTGATGAATGTATTCGTCAGTGAATACAGCATCTTGGTATACGCTGCAAATACCTGCGGCTGCTTTATCGAGAACGAGTCATAATAGCGCGTCCTTACAAGGTGTATTGCGGGAATAAGTCCTATTATTCCTGATATTGCAGCTGAAATTCCTATCCAGTATAAAACATCACGCTTACGTCTGTTCACAAGCAGGAGCAATCCTATCATAAGGGCGTCAAATACTGCTGCGATAACGGTAAGTGTTGTTTTTCTGCGATAAAACTTTGATATTTTTGAAAGCAATCCATGACTCTGCATAGAATCTATCTTAAATATATCGCAGTTGCTGTTAATAGTTTTATATGCCTGCGCCTTAGTCTCTTTAAGCTTCGTCTCAAACTTTTCGTCCTTCGGGTAGTTCGTCTTATCAGCATAATCGTTGAAAAACTTCTCTATTGAAGCTTCAAGTTCGGGATTAGGTATTGAAGCGTGTGAGTAAGCTCTGCCGCTTTCAAATACTCTGTATGTTGCTTCTATCTGGCTGTCAATTACGTCCCTGACGTATTCTTTGGTAATGCTTCCAATGAAAACATCAGACGGTATACCTGTTGCACTTGCTTTTTCCTTATAGTATTTCTCTATTGCTGCATACGACTTTTCATCTATTTCTTCCCTTTGAGCAAGATCAATAGTCTTTTCCGGAGTCATTCTGACATCCGCCACGATCAGCGCTGATGTTCCAAGCAAACCGATTATCAGCAGAACACAAAATATCACTGAGGGAATATAATTGCTTATCTTCTTCATTTTGCAGTATCCTCCGCCGGTGAATTATAGAACTTCTTTTCGATAAGCTCACATACTACTCCTACACGTTCGTCAGCAGAACCAAGTACATTCTTCTTGCAGGTATAAAGTGTAAGTTTCGTATCCTTTGAAGGTATGACATACTTGCTGTCATTCTTGTTGAACTGTATCTTTTCTTTTACCTTATAAGTAAATACACCATAATTTGTACGTATAATTATTGCATCACCTTTTTCAAGGGAAGAAAGATCTGCAAAAAATGTGTCCTCATGGGCACTGATAACAGAATTGCCAGCATCACCTGCGATCACCGATCCGGTCGACTGACAGGCACCGCGTTCAAGAAGCTGTATGTCACTGCCCCAGTAAACCGGGATTACAACTGAAAACTTTTCACATTGTATCTCTGCATACATCTCTCCGTAACGCGGACGGATAAATGTACCGGTATCTGAGGTAGTTCCTGTGTAGTCACTGATTATCTTGTTGTCACGGATTATCAGTCCTGATTTTTCGTCATCAGGATCTGTTTTAAGATCATCCATGAACGCCACATTCAGATAGACCTTCAGCTTATCAAACGGTTTTATCGCAGCAAGCAATAGTATTCCGCAGGTTATCGCCCCAACTACAAACGGAGTTGCGATATGAAGTGCAATACTCCTGCTGTTTATCTTTTTATTCATTCTTATCTCCGATCGTTGTCTTTCTAAAGCATTTTTTTATCAGGAAGAATACTCCTGCCGCAGCTGCAAGGAACAAAAGTCCGGCAGTTTTGAATACCCATGACCTGTCATAGCCTGTATCTGCTACTATCGCGCCGGCATTCGCCACACCAATGAGTTCGCCGTCCTCGTTTCTCATAGCCACTGAGATAGAATCATCGCTTATTTCGTTTATAGTTATATTCATGCCCATTGCTCCGGCTGCTTTCGAAAGTTCATCAACTACATTGATCTTAGTCTCCTGCGGTGCTTGTTTCAGCATACTGCGATACTCCTCAGGTGTAAGATTGTCTATGAACACCTGCTGCTGTGCGGGAGTGAACGTTCTTAAATAAGCCATTTTCTGATCGTATGTCAGCTTTATGAAGTCCGCTGTACTCATTCTTGTAAAAGTTGAACCGTCCGGCATAGTAAGCACTATTTCGCCGGAATGATTATTCTTCTCCTCTGGCGGAGAGGTTACTATCTGTGTTACTGTTGATCCGTTTATGTCTGTCGTCACTATTATAGATGTAGTCGCAGGAGTTGTAGTAGTATCGGAAGGCGGCTGGGTAGTTATCTGCGGATCCTGCGGAGCTGTTGTTACCAGCTGATGTCCTGCCTCATGCAGACGTTCGATAGCCATATCAAAATCATCCGAATCATAAAGCTTAGGGTTTTCGTAGTATTTATTATAACCTTGCTGTATCAGGTCTTCAGAATAGCCATAGCTGCGGGCTACTGCTGCTACATCGTCAATAGTAGTCGCAGCGGCTGAAAAAGCATTTCCAATAAGTGAAAATACTGTAACAGCAGCTGCTGTTATATGTATCAGATGTTTCTTGAACATACTTTTGCCTCCATAATTTAATTTATTTTATATTATACCCTCTTTAAATTGGATTGTCAAGCATTATGCTCAAAACGGCTTTCCATTTTTTGTGCAAATAACAGATAATACCTCTTACATACAAAGAAACCGAAGCCATTCAAACGAACAGCTTCGGGCTAAAACATTATTTAGTTGTCGCAGATGCAGTGGTCGTATCATCGTCAGCTTCTTCTACAAAGCTGATCTTTGAATTATTAAGAGCACTCTTCAACTCATTCATTGCACTGTCTGTTGCCTTATCATCTGTAATGTGTACAAGCGGCTTTCCTTCAATATCCGCGATCTTGTTTACAAATGCTTCAATCTCGATCGTATTGTTTTCGTAGATATACTTGGCTCCGGAGACTGTTACATACACATCCTTCTGCGCCTGTTTATCCGTATCCGAGGTTGAATTTCCTGACTTCTTGGATTTGCCGTCTCCATCGCCGTCACCGCTGCCTTTGCCCCACCAGCCGAAGTGAAGTCCAAGCAGAAATGCAAGCAATGCAAGCAGTATCAGTATTATCAGGAATACAAGGCATCCGCCCTTTTTCTTGACTACTACCTTCTCTTTCGGCGGCGGTGCAGGTCTGCCGCCTTTTTTGTTACCTTTTGGATTTGCCATTTAACATCTTCCTTTCATTTTGAAGTATCAATATAAGTGCAATAAAAGCTTGGATATGCGGCTCTTACGCTTTCCACAGCTGCCTTGACACTTTTTACATCCCTGTAAAGTGCAACATCGCTGTCATAAACGAGTGCACAAAGTATAACATCATCCTGCTTCAGATCAGCTTTATCAAGTGCGGATACTATGAGCTGATTGGCAGATTCAGAAGTGCTTATCGCAGCACTTCCAAGTATCTGATCGTAATTGCTTATGTATAGCTTTCCCTCATTATTATAGCGGATATTCAATTTTATAACCATTCCCTGTTCATAACCGTGAAGTGCCTTCTGAGTCTCGGCAGCTTTTTGGTCAACATTTTCAGCCATTTCCCAAACACGCGCTATTTCAGCGTCTGTTTCCGCTTTAATCTCCATCATCTGCTGCTCAACTGCCGCTACACGTTCATCAGCTTCTGCTTTGGCTTCATCGCTGTTTGTCTGAACGTTCATCATTACCCAGAAAAGCATTATCATTATTACATCAAGCAAAGCTGTAAGTTCAATTACGATACCCTTATTCTTGTGAAAACCGCCCATTACTTATCATCCCCGCGGTTCAGTGCTTTTAAGATCTCAGCAACAGAATCCCTGTCGCTGATGATTATTTCAGACACTCTTTCCTGTTCATCATTTATGCCGCTGTCTTCCTTAGGCGGATCATATGCAGAGTAAACGACTTCAGCAGGAAGCGGCTTTTCATCCTCTCGATTGTTCCTGCTCCTGTTTCCGGTAGCATTATTGCGTTCAAGGTACAAAGCGACAGTCTTTTCATTGTCCTCGATCTTTGCAGAAATGATACCGTCCATGAACTTGAAAGCTATTGCAAATATCAGTCCCCAGAACGTAGATGTCAGCGCACCGTAGAAGTTTCCTGTGATATTTGTATCATCAGCTACCAGTCCGAGCAGTGATACTACCGTGCCGAGTATTCCGAGAAGAGGAAAAATTCCCGTAAGGTTAACGAATATCGAATAAAGCTTTCCGGTATGATTTCGCATACTCACTATCTCAGTCTCACGTATGACTGAGATGTCGCTCTCAGCTTCCCTTCCAGAAGCGCCGCCATCCGGTACATACACCGTAAGGTGCATCTTACTGTATAGCTTGTCCGCTGATTCGCGCAGTTTATAGTATATCACGCCGGTAAATACTGCTGCTATGAATATGATGAGGTCATATCCAAAAAAATTCATAAATATTACTGAAAAAAGTTTTTTCATCAGGATTCCTCCTTATTTTTAATAATAACACATTTGTCACAAAAATGCAAGAACTTTTTTGAATTTTTGTTAATAAAGCAGAAAGAATATCTTCCTTTTCTCTCTTGACTTTTATTGCTGTTTTATGATATAATATTTTAGTTGATTGTCAATCAACTTCTATTGCTACACTGTGCCGAAGTGGTGGAATGGCAGACACAGCAGACTCAAAATCTGCCGGGAGCGATCTCGTACGGGTTCAAGTCCCGTCTTCGGCACCAGCACAGAGCCTGTGCGCCAAACCACGTTGGCGCTCGCAGGCTCGCTTTCTTTTTACAGACGGCTTACGCTCCTTTCGCTTACGGAAGTTGTATTCATTTTGTAACACATACACTATTTAGACGTCACAATGATAATAATTCTCATTTGACGTTAGTGAAAAGCATCCCTATTTATAGGGGTGTTTTTCTTTTTGTATTCCTCATTTTCATTATAGTTCACTTTCTAATGGCAAATCAGAAAGCCCAGGATGCTGGATTGTTGATATGCAGAATAAGAAACGGATAGCCACAGCGGTATTTCAGCTAATGAACATGAAATTGATACCATTTTCTATCATATACTTGACATAAGTCAAAAATGGTGTTATAATTGATATAAGTCAGAAAGGAGATGAGTCTATGCCAAGACCACAAAAATCACGCCGTATATGCTGTTATCCCGATTACTGGAGCTTTGCGCCCGATCAGGATGCCGCAAATGATACGGTCACTATGACACTTGACGAGTTTGAAACGATACGTCTGATAGACTATTCCGGAAAAACGCAGGAACAGTGTGCGAATGAAATGAATGTCGCAAGAACGACCGTCACAGCGATCTATGACAGCGCAAGAAAGAAATTGGCTCTTGCTCTGATTGAAGGCAGGCGCATCATCATTTCGGGCGGTAATTATACACTTGACAGTACGCTCTCCGAGGAGATCGCACGGAAAGGACTTGGTATCATGAGAATCGCAGTAACCTATGAAAACGGACAAATATTCCAGCATTTCGGCAGAACGGAGCAGTTCAAGCTCTATGATATTACCGACGGAAAGATCATCAATGAACAAGTGGTAGGCACAAACGGTGCAGGACACGGAGCTCTTGCAGGATTCCTCAAGAACGCTCAGGCAGATGTTCTGATCTGCGGCGGTATCGGCGGAGGCGCTCAGATGGCTATGCAGGAGGCAGGCATTACACTTTACGGCGGCAACTCGGGCAATGCCGATGAAGCTGTAAAGGCTTTCCTTGCACAGACACTTGTGCAGAACTCAAATCCGACCTGTGACCATCACCACGAACACGGCGAAGGTCATTCCTGCGGTCATCACTCCTGCGGTGAACACTGATGAAGTACGATCATACAGAAAAAGCGGTCACACTTTTTACACAAGGCTGTAACTGCGCGCAGGCTATATTTGTCGCTTTTTGCGATGTAACCGGAATGGACGAGGAGCTTGCCAAAAGACTTTCATCGTCATTCGGCGGAGGAATGGGAAGAATGCGTGAGGTATGCGGCACTTGTTCAGCTATGTTCATGATCGCCGGTATCTTGTACGGTGAAGGAACGGAAACAGATCATTCCATCAAATCGGAGCATTACAAAAGGATCCAGTATCTCGCAGAAGAGTTTCGCAATAAACATGAAACGATCATATGCCGTGACCTTTTGAAAGAACTTGCAGTCACCAGCGAACCAACACCCGAAAAGAGAACGGAGCAATACTATAAGGTCAGACCTTGCGTAAAATTCGTCAGAACGGCTGCGGAGATACTTGACCGCTATCTGGAAGAATACCCTCCGATAAGGTGAAAACTATGAAGATCATAACACTTGTTGAGAATACTTCCGAAAAAGATGAATGTATTGCGGAACACGGACTTAGTATATATATCGAGACTGAAAAGCATAAACTTCTGCTCGATACCGGACAGACCGATGCAATAGTAAGGAACGCCGAAACGCTTGGCATTGACCTGACCGCTGTTGATACCGTGATCCTCAGTCACGGACATTATGACCATTCCGGCGGTATCCTGCCGTTTTCAAAGCTGAACCGTACCGCACAGATCGTAATGCAAAGAATGGCTGCCGAACCGCATTACAACGGCGAACGCTATATCGGTATCGACACGGATATTCTTGGACTGCCGAATGTTCAGCTAATAGACGGCGATAAGCAGCTTGATGATGAGCTGTTCCTGTTCAGTGGTATCACAGGCAGGCGATGTTATCCGCAGGGCAACAGAAAGCTGTCATGCATTAAGGACGGAGTAAAGACCGAGGACGATTTTGTGCATGAGCAATGCCTTGTTATCACGCAGAACAGCAAACGCTGGCTTTTATCGGGCTGTGCACACAATGGGATACTCAATATCCTTGACAGGTATAAAGCACTTTTCGGCAGTGAGCCTGACTATGTAGTAAGCGGATTCCACATGATGAAGCGTGATGCCGAACATACCGAGGAAGAAAAAGCCGTTATCATTCAGACAGCGAAGGAGCTTTCGCAGATGAAAACGATCTTTTTCAGCGGTCACTGTACTGGCATTCCTGCATTCGAGCTGATGAAAGAGATCATGGGTGATAAACTAATCGCCCTGCACAGCGGTGAGCAGATACTATAATAGGAAGACCGCTGTACTCCCAACTTCGGCACTGTCATATTTTGCACAGCTATTCAGGACACACCTATTAATATATTAACAGCGTCTCTTAAAATGAGACGCTGTTTTGCATTATATCGACTTTTTTAAATATACCATGTCTACAAGCTGTATTCCGCATTCATATATTGGATGATCGTAATTATCAGTAAAAAAATTCTTTACTATGTGTGAACGCCGGAATCCACATTTTTCGTAAAATGGAACAGTCATCGGACTATCACCGGTCCCGACCTGCAATGTATCAAATTCTTCCGAATATATCTCTGAAATATAGTCTATAAGCATCCTGCCGAAGCCTTTTCCGTGGAACTCCGGTGACACCGCTATATTCTTGATTTCAAGCGTCCTTCTGCCTTCATCTGTTACTACACACTCTGCCTTTACGCCATTATCGTCCAGAACATACATTGTGCCTTTATAAATATACTTGTCTATCATTTCTTCCTGTTCATCCGCAAGCAACAACAATTCCATGTACTGACGCTTATTCTCTGTAACTTTCCTTATTATCATTTTCTGCTCCTGTCTCATCCTTATCATATAGACTATCTATCAATCTGCCATATTCAGGTGTTGATTTCCTTAGTCCATTAAGTGCTTCACGGCGTATAGAAAGCAGTCTTTCGTACAGCTCTGGATCTTTTTCATGCAATTCCTCTTCAAATCTCCTTGTATGCTCGCGTATCAACTTAAATACCTCCGGCTGCTTTGTTTCGATTTCCTGAGCAATGAGAAGCTTTCTCAACTCAACAGCTTCCTCTATCTGGCGCTCGTTCATGTTGAACTTTTCCGCTATATCACGGATGTGAGCTCCTATGTGCATAAGCAGCTCAGCCTGATCAAGTTCGCTGATACCGTGCCATTCTTTCCCCTCGCCTAACACTCTGTTCAGCATCTGCTGAGGATCGCCGTTTGAAGTATTGATCTTTTTCAGTAACCTCTGTGTATACTTTTCAATCTCCTCATCTGCCATACTTCCGAATGCCCACTCAAATTCAAGCCGGTTGGCTGCCGATTTCCTCGGCTGCATTTCAGTTTCATACGGAGGCTTTATACCTGCACTCAGAAGTGCAGAGGGTATCGTCCTTCTGCAATAGCCGTCTTCGACCATATCAGCAAGTCCAAGCTGTCTGAAACGGTCATTGAGTGTACCGATATGCGATGCAAAATACAGTTCGATCCCCGAACGTTCAAGAGTTCTGCGAAGCGTCTTTATCATGTCAGCTGACGTTATATCAATATTACATATCGCTCCGGAATCAATTATTACACATTTAGTGTCTTTCTTAATCGAATCCTCAACGTCCTTTATGAATATGTTGATATTTGCAAAATACAGATTTCCTGAAAAACGATATATCACCGCTTCTTTCAGCGGAACTGCATAACTGTTGCGTTCAAGACTGTGAAAGCCTTCGTGACCATTTATTACTCCGAGAAATGACCGCTTAGGATCAGCTGTTCGCAGTATTACCGTTGCAAACGAAAGTACCACGCCTATCATAACTCCGTAAACCGTTCCGAATACAAGAACGCCAAGAAATGAACCGATAAATATAAACAGTTCCTTACGATCCTGACGGTATAATCTCTTTGCAAGATGAATTTCAACTGCACCAAGCAATGCAGATATTACAATTGCTGTAAGGACCGACACCGGCAGATACTGTATAAATCCTGTTCCGAACATTAATATAAGTGCCATGCTTACAGATGCGGTTATAGACATTATCTGTGATCTTCCGCCGTATTGCTCACCCATTGCTGTTCGTGATACAGAACCATTAACAGGACAGCATCCTGTTAATCCGGCTGCTGCATTTCCAAGTGCATACACAAGTATCTCCCGGTTATTGTTGATCTTATATCCATTCTTGTTTGCGTAATTATTAGAGGCAAGAAGGGTTTCTGCCATTATAACAACAGCTACTGTAAGGCTTGTCGTTATAGAACCTGTAAAGTCCGACATTTCGAATTCAGGGAACTTCCAGACAGGAAGTCCTGTATCTATTGCCGAAAGAGTTGCCGCTCCATGACGTTCTGCAAATCCGGTAACTCCAAGTATCGCACCAGCTGCCATTACGAATATTGAAGCTGGAAACCGAGGTGAAACTTTCCTTAACACTAAAAGCACAGCAAGAGCTGATCCGCCTAATAACGTCGATGCTAAACTGAAGCTTTCCCGGCAGGTCACAACAATATGCTTTATGAGTTCTGCTATTTCTCCCCTGCCGCTTGTACCGCCAAGTATCTTCGGTATCTGCATAAATATGATAGTTGTAGATATTCCGCTTATAAAGCCGCCCATTACAGGTGTTGATATGTACGTTACAAGCTTTCCTGCACGAAATATACGGAATATAAGCAGCCAGCAGGCTACAAGGATAGTAAGCATAGGTACGAAGCGTACTGCCTCTTCACTTCCGGATTCAATTCCGCGCGATGCAACAAATGCTCCTATCAATGCTGCCGGAGCTGCGTCTACACCGAAAATGAACTGTTTTGAACTTGAAAGAAATCCGAATATCAATATCGGAAATATTGATCCGTAAAGACCGTATACCGGCGGAAGTCCCGATACCTGAGCATATCCCATTGATATGGGGATAGACACAAGCGCGATTATTATTCCAGTGAAAATATCTATAAATGCCGACCTGTAAGTAATACCTCTCAGTTCCATTTTTTCACCTCCACTTACATGAAAAAATTATAACATAAAATTACAGAAATAGCAAGATGCGCGGAGAAAATGCGGCGCTTTTTATATATACAGAAAAATACTGTTATCAAGTATTTACTTTTTTCACCTGATATGTTATAATTCTTTTATACTACCTTGAAAGGATATAATAATGAAGAAAAACATTATATTTTCACTTATACTCGCTTCTTCTATGCTTACCGCCTGCGGAAAGGAAGTTGCTACAAATGAGAGCTCTATCTCTCCAAGTGAAGTAACTTCCGTTACATCTGCAACAGATATTGCTACTTTAGATGTAACTGCTAATACAACAGAAATCAACAAGCAGACTACTGATAATATGCTCTCAGGTATTCCCGCCGATGAAGCGGATTCTATCGCTAAACTCGTAGAAACTGGCGTTGAAAATAGTTCGGCTCCTGCCGCATCTGAGCCTGCTGCAAGCTCAACTCCTGAATCAAAGTCCAATAGCTCCGGTACTGCACCTCAGCCTGCCGCTCCTTCTGCTGCTAACGATAATACCGACCCAATAGTCCTCAACAGTGGTTCTGGTTCCTTCCATTTAGTTAATACTCCTTTTGATCTCAACGAATATGTTGGATATGCTGATGACTGTGACAGAACTCCTACTCTCACTTACACAGGCAGTGTTGACCCGAACACAGTCGGAAGCTATCCGCTAACAGCTACCGTTACAGATCATTCCGGAAACAGCGTTACATGGAATCTGACTATAAACGTTGTTGACAGTATACCGCCGTATACAAGCGATTTTGAACAGATGTCCTTTAGCGATTTCAGAACAAGATACGCAGGTGAAGGCAGAAAATTTGGTATCGACGTCTCTACGTGGCAGGGCAATATTGATTTCAATGCCGTAAAAAATGCCGGCTGCGATTTCGTTATTATCCGTATAGGCTATTACTACGATCATATCGTTACCGATGACTATTTCAGACAGAATCTCAATAACGCACGAGCTGCCGGTCTGCCGGTAGGTATATATTTCTATACTACCGACAATTCAGAAAGCGGTGTACGTCAACACGCAAGATGGATCGCTGATATGCTCGGCGGAACACCTCTCGATTTCCCTGTTGCCTTCGACTGGGAAGAATTCGGCAATTTCCAGCAGTACAGCATGAGTATCAATGACCTCAACAATTATTATCTTGCTTTTGCAGACGAGATGAATAAATGCGGTTACTCCGCTATGCTTTACAGCAGCAAGAATTTCTTTGTAAACTTCTGGAATGAAGCTGTAAAGGCTGCAACGCCTACATGGCTCGCTCATTATGTTGACAGCACTGATTATACCGGAAAATATTCTATATGGCAGGCAAGCTGCGCCGGAAAAATCGACGGTATTGCCGGAAATGTCGATATGAATGTCCTCTATGATCCGCTGCCGCTTTCCTAAAATAAAATATAATTAGTAATCATAAAAAATGACTGCAAGAGTGTTACCTCTGGCGGAATCGTGGCAAAAAAATACCGAGCCCATAAATTCAGGCTCGGTAATCCACTTTTCCGCTAAAGTAAGCCGACTGATGCAGTCCTTTTTATTGCTCTTTGAGTTCTTTGTATGTTTCAATGTACAATTCGGCAGACGCTTTCCAGCTATAATCACAATTCATCGCACGTTTCATCAGTTCGCTCCATGCTGACTTGTTTTCATAATCGCGCTTTGCTCTGCGAATCGCATCAAGCATATCATTAGCATTATATGTCTTGAATGTGTATCCGTTGCCGTCAATACCGCCATTATCTCTGACGGTATCACGCAGACCGCCTGTCTCACGCACTATCGGAGCTGTTCCGTATCTCATAGCTATAAGCTGTGCGAGTCCGCAAGGTTCGCTCTGAGAAGGCATAAGGAACATATCAGAGCCTGCATATATCCTGCGCGAAAGTTCAGGCACAAATCCGAGTGTAAGTGCAACTCTGCCTTTATAACGTGCCGCCATTTCGCGGAAGAACTCTTCATAAATTCGCTCTCCGCTTCCAAGCACAGCAAACTTTATGCCCATTCCGATTATTTCTTCCATTGCACAGCGTATAAGGTCAATACCCTTATGATTTACAAATCGGGTCACTATACCTATAATAGGCTCATCTCCGGGTTCAAGTCCCATTTCTTCGATGAGTGCTTTCTTACAGGCTGCCTTGCCTGAAAAATTGTCCGCACTGTAATTTCCGGCAATTGCAGTATCCTTCTCAGGTGAATAGATCTCAGTGTCAATGCCGTTGAGTATGCCTTTAAGCTTATACTGCTTCGTGACAAGTATTCTGTCGAGACCATGTGCATACCATGGATCAAGTATCTCCCACGCATAACTCGGGCTTACTGTCGTTATCATGTCAGCAGACTCGATAGCACCCTTCATCATATTGATGTAACCATCGTATTCAAGAATATTCGCGTTATACATAGGTATACCCATTACCTCATTGAGTATCTCCTTACCGTATTTTCCCTGATACTCGATGTTATGGATCGTGAATACATTCTTTATACCGTCATATCCCTGCTGATACTTATAGTAGATGTTATAGTAGACAGGTATAAGCGCAGTCTGCCAGTCATTGCAGTGAATGACATCAGGCTTGAAATCAATATATCTAAGCATCTCAAGCACAGCTCTGTCGAAGAAAACGAATCTCTCGCAGTCATCGTAGAAACCGTAAAGACCGTCTCTTGAGAAATAATACTCATTATCTATGAAGTAATAAGTTATATCTCCCCACTCTGCTTCAAATATTCCACAATACTGCTTACGCCACGACACATCTACCGTTATATTCTTCACAAATGTCATCTTTTCTCGCAGTTCCGGACTAATGCTTTTATACAGAGGTATAACAACACAGCATTCATGTCCGGCAGCCTGTATTGCTTTGGGCAGCGAACCTACCACATCGGCAAGTCCGCCGGAAGCTGCATATGGTACAGCTTCGCTTGCTGTGAACAGTATTTTCATTATACATCACCGCCGTTAAATCTTTCCGTCCTTACCGATATACAGCGGATATGTGTCTGAACCGGTCAGTACCTTATCGCTGCTTATCTCAACATTCTTATCAGTGATAACAGAAGTAATTGTGCAATTGCTTCCGACCTTGGTGCTCTGAAGAAGTACGCAGTTCTTTATTACTGTACCCTTCGCAACCTTTACGCCTCTGAAGAGTATAGAATTCTCAACAGTACCCTCAATAATGCAGCCGTCGGCAATAAGCGAATTCTTTACGTTTGCCTCGATTCCGTACTTTACAGGACCATTATCGCCTATCTTTGTATATACCGGAAGATTCGACTTGAACAGTGCATTTTTCTTATCAGCATCAAGAAGCATCTTATTTGCCTTATCATAGCTCTGGATACTGTCGATCTTGGTAAAGAAGTCCTTATGCTCATATCCCATGATCTTGTATTCGTCCTTCTTGCCCTGAAGTATCTCACGGGTAAAACTGGACTGATTACGACTTGCGGCTTCAGATACTATCTTCTTGAGGAAGTCCTTGCTGATTATGAACATCTCAAGCCACATATTGCACTCCCCTGAGATCTGAGGATCAACAAGCACGTCTTTAAGACGGTTGTTCTCATCAAATTCAAGTATAGTAGCGCAGTTGTTCTTTTCACTGTCATAAAGCCCCTTGCTGTAAATAAGGGTAATGTCTGCACCTTCTGCCATATGCTGTTTCAGAACCGGATTGAAGTCGATAGTAGTTATAACATCACAGTTTGACATTATAACATACTTTGCTGATGAATGCTCTACAAAACTCCACACATTATTGAGTGCATCGAGTCTGCCCTTGTAGATGCCGCCTGTCTGGCTGTAAGGCGGAAGAAGATGGAGTCCGCCTTTTTTACGCGAAAGATCCCAGTCACGTCCTGATCCGAGATGATCGAGGAGTGAACCATAGTTAGACTTAGTTATTACGCCGACTTCCGCTACGCTCGAATTCACCATATTTGAAAGTGGGAAGTCGATAAGTCTGTAACGTCCCCCGAAAGGTATCGAACCCATTGTTCGCTGTTTTGTCAGCTCACTGACATATGAATCATGCATACTTGCAAATATAAGTCCTAATACATTATAATTGACACTCATAGTAAAACTCCCCCCGATTAGATATTTTCTCCGATAATCTGCTTTGGCTCAACTACCTTATTCTCGGAAACAGTTACATTATGACCTACGACTGCGATACCCCAGTCGTCTCTGTTTTCAATTGTCTCAGGACTTGCGCCTATTTTTGCCCCGCCTTCTACTACACAGTCCTCACCTACAATAGCATATTCAACTACTGCTCCGGACTTTATGACAGTTCCCGGCATGATAATGCTGTAATTTACAGTTGCACCTGCTTCGATAGTAACTCCTGAGAATACCACTGAAAAATCAACTGTTCCGTCAATAGTGCTTCCTTCTGAGATCATGGAGTTTTCGATATTAGCGCTATCACCGATATACTGTGGCGGCATATTATTGTTTCTTGAATAGATCTTCCAGTTAGGATCATAGAGATCAAGCGGTACACTCGGACTGAGAAGATCCATATTTGCTTCCCACAGTGAATCAAGTGTTCCTACGTCCTTCCAGTATCCTTCAAACTCATATGCAAAAAGTCTCTGTTTATCCTTCAGCATGGAAGTGATGATGTCCTTACCGAAGTCCTTCGACCACGGCTCTCCCTTATCACGCAGTGCATTAGCCTCCTGCTCATTCTCTACGAGGTACTTGCGCAGTTTATCCCAACTGAACACATATATGCCCATGGATGCAAGGGTAGACTTCGGCTCCTTTGGCTTTTCTACAAAATCAGTAACCTGATTCTTGTCATCACAGATCATGATTCCGAAACGTGATGCCTCTGCCTTAGGAACATCAATAACTGAAATTGTACAGTCTGCATTATTAGCAACATGGAAGTCGACCATCTTGGAATAGTCCATTTTATAAATATGGTCACCGCCAAGCACAACAACGTACTCAGGGTTATATCTCTCTATGAATCTGATATTCTGATAAATAGCATTAGCTGTTCCTTCGTACCACGATGCACCTGCCTGTGTTTCATACGGCGGAAGTACATGAACACCGCCATTCATCTTATCAAGGTCCCATGGCTGACCATTGCCTATATATTCATTCAGCACAAGCGGCTGATACTGTGTAAGAACTCCTACTGTGTCTATACCTGAATTAGTACAGTTTGAGAGTGGAAAATCTATAAGGCGGTACTTACCACCGTAAGGAACTGCCGGCTTTGCGACATTCCTCGTCAATGCGTACAATCTGCTTCCCTGACCGCCTGCAAGGAGCATTGCAACGACTCTCTTTTTAGTATACATAGTATTCCTCCTAAAATGTTAAGTGTATATCTTGCCTTTATTATTCAGCTTTTGCAGAACTTTTCTTATTTGCGGCTGTTGCAGTTTTCTTCTTGTCTGTTTCTGCTTTATCTGCACTCGCAGTCCTTTTCTTTACTGGTGCATACTTGAGATAGATTACAGACAACGGTGCAAGAGTCATTGAGATACTTTCATCAAATCCGTGCATAGGTACGCTCTCAGACTTGAATGATTTCTCGGTCATACCAGAACCGCCGAACTCAGTTGCGTCAGTGTTGAATACAAGTTTATATTTTCCTTTATACGGAACGCCTATCCTGTAATTGTGGCGTTCAACAGGCACAAAATTGCATACGGCGATTATTTCCTCTCCGTTATCATCAATACGTCTGAATGCAATTATGCTCTGTTTGTAATCGTCATTTGAGATCCAGTTGAAACCGCTCCATGAGTCATCATTCTGCCACATAGGCGGGTTTTCACAGTAGAACTTATTGAGCTTTTCTGAGAACTTAAGAAGATTCCTGTGCGAATCAAATTCCATAAGATTCCAGTCAAGCTGAGTTTTGTAGTTCCACTCATTCATCTGACCGAACTCCTGTCCCATAAACAGGAGCTTCTTTCCAGGATGTGCCATCATGTAAGCAAGGAATGCACGGTACGATGCGAATTTCTGATCGTATTCACCCGGCATTTTATTTATCATAGAACACTTTCCGTATACTACCTCATCATGTGAGATCGGGAGTATATAATTCTCGGAAAATGCATAGAAAAACGAGAATGTAAGCTTATCATGGTTGAATGCACGATATATAGGGTCAAGCGACATATAGCTCAGCATATCGTTCATCCAGCCCATGTTCCACTTGAAATTGAAACCAAGTCCGCCAATATCAGTAGGCTTTGTTACAAGCGGCCATGCGGTCGATTCTTCGGCTATCATCAAAGCATCCGGATGCTTGAGGAATACTGCCTCGTTCAGGTGCTTGAGAAACTCAACAGCCTCAAGGTTTTCGTTGCCGCCATATATATTGGCAGTCCATTCACCATCACGCCTGTCATAATCGAGATACAGCATTGAAGCCACAGCATCAACTCTCAGTCCGTCAATATGGAATTCATCGAACCAGTAATTTGCACTCGATATGAGGAATGAGCATACCTCTGCCTTACCGTAATCGAATACTCTTGTTCCCCATGCTTTATGCTCCTTTTTGCGGTCATCGGTATACTCATAGCAGCAGGTTCCGTCGAACTCATAAAGTCCGGCTTCATCCTTAGGAAAATGTGCCGGAACCCAGTCGAGGATAATACCGATCCCTTCAGCATGAAACATATCTACCATAGTTCTGAAATCATCCGGAGTTCCGTAACGTGAGGTAGGTGCAAAGTATCCTGTTACCTGATAGCCCCATGAGCCATCGAACGGATACTCAGTAAGCGGCATGAACTCTACGTGAGTATATGACATCTTTTTGAGATACGGGATTATTTCCTTTGCAAATGTTACGTAGTCAAGGAACACATCCTCGCCGTAGTTCTTCCACGAACTGAGATGTACTTCGTAAATATTGACAGGGCTCTTATAGATGATATTCTTATTCTTTGCTTCATACCACGATGAATCATTCCATTTATAGCTGCTCTCATAGATCTTTGAAGCAGTTCCCGGACGTGTCTCATAATGTGAAGCGTAAGGATCTGCTTTAAGAAGGATCCTTCCGTCCTTTGCTTCGATACTGTATTTATAAGCATCATACTGGGAAAGATCTGCGATCTGTACTTCCCAGATACCATCTGCGATCAGTTCCATCCTGTTATAGCTTCGGTCCCAGTTATTGAAATCTCCGACGACCGAAACGCTTACCGCATTAGGAGCCCAAACTCTGAAAGTATAAATACGCTTTTTCCCCTTCTTAGTTGAATGCACTCCAAAGAATTTATATGCTTCACTGTTCTTTCCCTGATAGAAAAGGTAAAGTGGAAAATCATTAGGGTTTGATAAATTATTAACTGCCATAATTCAGCCTCCTTTGCATAATTACATTTTAACAGAATTTACCTAATTATTCAAGCTTTTTCGTAAATCGCGTAAAAATTTCAGACGATATGCTAATTTTACCTATATGATTTAGTGCATTTTGCCATATTTGATCTAAACAATCCCCGATCAGGTTTGTTAAAATGCACACATTGTACTATTTTTCAGTTCATTTTTACGCGCATTCCTATCACTGTTACATCATCCGCACGGGATGCTGTTGTAAAGGTATCGGATTTAGCACAAATGTCATCTACTATCTTTTTCAGATCACTCTCACTCATAAGCAATTCCTTTATGTAAAGATACTCATTTTCGCTGATCCCGTCTGAGCACATTATCAGTATATCACCTTCCTCGAAATCATATTCCCTGCTGAATACCTCAGATTGCTCATAAATACCAATCGGGAAAGTAGGAGAGGATATTTTTATAACGCTGTTCCTGTGCCTGATAAGAGTTGATGCTGCTCCTGATTTTATTACGGTAAGTCCGCAGGTATCAAGGTCAACTTTTACCGCATCAAGAGTTGCAAAGCTTTCATCCTGAGATTTGGTCACCATTATTGAATTTATCATCCCGATCGCTGAATTGTAATTCACTCCACTGCTTACGAGCTTACGGAACATCTTCACTACTATCTGTGATTCAACTGCTGCCTTTCTTCCACTGCCCATTCCATCGGAAAGTACTGCATAAACCAAGCCTGTACCATCGCTGAAAAACACTGTTGAATCACCGTTATCACCGTTTTTATCCGCACTCCTTGAAGTACAGTACACGTCCAGATCGTACTTCGGCTTTTCGTAGATCCTTACGCGTATCTCCTTCCCGGAATTCACCGGCTCTGACACATTCAGCGGTATCCGCAGCTCATCTGATATTAAGTCACATACTCTCATAAAGTTTTGCTGTGAATCCTTATAATCAAAATATAGCTCAATGATAAGCCTGTCACGATCGTTATAGTATGCTATGACATTATTGTGACCAACTCCGAATTTACGCAGCTTCGCACTGATTGCGCTGCTTGTTTTCTCAGAGTACCTAACATCAATTCTTTTGCTCGCATAGGCTATCATTTCTTCCATTATCCGCAGCTGTTCAAACATGAGCAGTCTGTTCTCATGAAAACGAGTTTCAAGCATTCTTGCAGTTATACGTTCACGCATTCTCTCATCAAGCGCTGTACATATCTCGCTCTTATGAAGACATTCATCGAGTTCATGCGGAAAATTCTCTTCTGAATACTCTGCTGATTCTGAGAATCTTCTCAATACGCTCAGCGTCAGGGCATTATGTGTCTTTAAGCAGGAAAGCCGCTTGAAACAGCCGGCACATATCTTCTCTGTAATGCTTTCAGCTGCATTGCAGTGATCTGCATTCTTTGCAAGAAGCTGTGATATTTTCTCCGATTCTTCACGCACTGTACCGATAGAATCCGACATAAAACTCATTCGTGTGTGCATAAGCTCAGGCAGCGCTGCGCTATCGCAGTCTGGACGCTTTACCCATTTATCTGAGTATAACGGCGCAGCGGCTGCAAATATTACTGATGCCGCTATGACATTTACCATAACATTTATACTCTGATTTGTAACGCCTGTTATCACCATAAGAACAAACTCTGAGCCTGAAAACACAAATGCCGACATCATACTTCCGCGCTTGTTAAAATAACCTGTAAGCATTCCCGCCACAGGTAGAAGCACCACACTCATCCCATAATCAGGAGATGCAAGAAATGCTCCGCAGGCTGTTAATGCAGCGCATAATACGCCGCCGGTCTGTCCATAATAATATGCACCTGTTATTGTTACGATTATACCAATAAGAAGTCCGGCATTAACAATTGGTACTTTTACTGAGCACAGCGCTGCTACTATGATCGTATACACAACTGCATATGCGCTTCCGCGCGACGAACTCAGGTCGATAACTGTCCTGTTTCTAAGACTTTCCATTATCACCACAGCCGAATATGTCGTCAATCCGGATAGCGAGCCGTAAAACGCATAAAACAGCAGCTTATATACTACCTCGCCTATAAGTGCTGACACTGCTGCCCCGGAAAGAAATATACTTACGGCGGTGGTTATCCCGCAGAATCTCGGTTCTTTTTTCGTATCAAAAAAAAGCTTCGTTATCAGTATCATGAGCATTGCTGATATCTTCACTATATTTCTGCCCACATTTTCACCAAGTATACTATGTACAAGACTTCCAGTCAGCACCGCTGCTGAGTACGGCAGGCTCAACGCGCCGGCAAGAGATATATCCGTAAACGATGCTACTCCCGCAAGCTGAGTTTCCGAAAGAATAAATCCTGACGTTAATGCAAGCACAAATCCGACTGCCGACTCCGCAGCTGTACGCTCTCCGTTGTTTAGTGTATTGATCATTTTATCACCCTGTCTTTTGTTCTTTTCCGATACGCATACTATCGGTATATTACATTATAACACCCTCTTATAATGAATTTTGTCATTTTTTCTGCTGAATCTCATACAGCATTGAAAAAGCCCCGAAGCTTAGTTCGGGGCTTTAACATTATATACAATATTTTTTACAATATTTTTTCTTATCGGTCATATGTCTGGATAGAAGTCCTTATGCTAAGAAAATTTGGTTTTACCATATCCTTGATCATCATGCACAGCTTATTCATTGCAAAATTCATCTCTTTTTATACACTATAAGCTCAGGCTCTGAGCCGTCAACGCTGTAACTGCATACAAGTATGAAAGTCGTATCAGCAACAACTCCGTAGCATACGCCCATATCTGCAAATTCTATCTGCGTTCCAAGATAGATCCTGCTGCCATCCAGAAACTTTACTTTCTCACCGCTCGGAAGCGGATAAGCAAGATCTACAAACGAACCGGGCAGTTCATATAGCTCTTCTACCGTAGGTATCCCATTGCTTTCAAGAAGAGCATTTATTTCGCTGAGCAGCATATGTTTGAATTCATTATACTTCTCCCGACCGCCTACTCTTATGTACTGCGCCGCAACACAAGCACCTCCGAAAGGTCTGCCGCAGGTCTCAGTGCATCCCTTACAATTATCGTTATAAGTACATTTATCGCAATTTGCTCCGCATATCGTTCCCATGCATTCCTCCAACTTCAATGCTGTGAAAGCTTTCTGAGTTCACAGGTAAATCCCATAAGAGAATCAAGATCAAGATTCTCAAGACGTACATTTTCGTTAAGCCCGGTCGCTCTGAGTGCTTCAAATACGCAGTCCTTTGGAATCCCCAGCTGCGATGATACTGCATTTGCAGCTGTCTTTCTGCGCTGCGAGAAGCCGCTCTTCACTACCTTGAAAAAGAACTTCTCTTCATCTACCGGAAGCTTAGGTTCATTGTATGGATCTATTCTTATAACAGCTGAATCAACGTTAGGTGAAGGCATGAAACTTCCTCTTGATACTCCGAAAAGCTGCTTTGCCCTGCCGTAATAATTCACAGCAACTGTAATTGCTCCCGATTCACGCGAACCAACCTCAGCACAAAGTCTCTGTGCCGCTTCCTTCTGTACCATTACTGTTATCGAATCTATCGGCAGTCTGCTTTCCAGCAGCAGCATTATCACCGGCGAGGTTATATAGTAAGGCAGATTTGCACATATCGCCGTTCTCAGACCTGCAAATTCTTCACTTATTATCTTGTGAAGATCGCACTTCATAACGTCCGCATTAATTATCTTCACATTATCGAACTCTGCAAGCGTTTCATCAAGTATCGGAAGAAGCCTTGTATCTATCTCGATCGCTGTGACCTTATCAGCACGTCTGGCAAGTTCAGCCGTAAGTACACCTATGCCCGTTCCTACCTCAAGCACTCCATATCCTTTCGCTGCATTGCCGCATTCCGCTATTTTAGGGCATATATCCGGATTGATTATGAAATTCTGTCCGAGTCCTTTTGAAAAGCTGAACCCGTGGCGTGAGAGTATTTCCTTTACTGTTCCTATGTTGGTAAGATTCATATTTTCACTCCTGTACAGAATGACGTTCTTTCTGGAAAAATTCAGACTGCTTTGCGTCATTCAGCTTGTTCATATCGTTTACAAGATAATCAGCCGAGCGGTAAGCGTGCTGAAAATCCGTGTCTTTGAAATAAAATTTCAGGTCTACATAATCGCCGTCGATTATAATGTCGATCTGCTTTATCTGACGTCCCGGATGCTTCTCTCCGGCATATTTTATGTATTCGTCGATCTCAGAACGCTGCATTTCTCCGCCAATAACATTGATCTTCATAGCACTCTTCCTTTCTTACGCTTATACTCCTTCATTAATGGTATGTATTACTTCCTCTGCACATTTCATTCCGTCAACGGCTGCGGTTATTATACCGCCGGCATAGCCTGCTCCCTCTCCGCAAGGATAAAGTCCGCGGACTGAAACCGAATTCAGATGCTCATTTCTGTTTATTCTCACGGGAGAACTGCTTCTGCTTTCAACTCCTGTGAGAACCGCATCAGGCGAATCGAATCCCGCTATCTTTTTACCCATTTCTTTAAGCCCCTGCCTGAGTGTATCACATACAAAATCCGGCAGATAGTCCTCAGGTGATGCGATCCTTACAGCCGGACGGTACGAAGGCTTGACTTTTCCGAAGTCTTCACAGGAAGTCCTGTCCATAAATGCCCCGACTGTTATTGCAGGTGCGCTGTAATCACTTCCGCCTGCTATAAATGCTTTCTCTTCGATCTCACGCTGGAAATACATTCCGGCAAGCGGATGCTCACTATTATAATCTGATGTATCTATGTTCACAAGCAATGCGCTGTTTGAATTTTCTGCATCACGCGCAAAACAGCTCATCCCGTTTACTGCAATTCTCTTTTCCTCAGAGGATGCAGCCATTACATAGCCTCCCGGACACATACAGAATGTGTAAAGAGAACGTCCGTCCGGCAAATGTACCGCAAGCTTGTAATCGGCTGCTTTCAGTGCGGGATGTCCGGCAAAATCGCCGTACATAGCCTTGTCTATGTCCTTACGCAAATGCTCGATACGAACTCCGACTGCAAATACTTTCTGCGAAAGGCTTACTTCATTTTCATAGAGAAGTTGAAACACATCGCGCGCACTGTGTCCTGTCGCAAGTATGACATTATCCGCTTCAATTGTAAAAAGTTCAGAATCCTGTTCATAAGTTACCGATCTGATACTTCCGCCTGACGTTTCATAACCGCAGAATCTTGCACCGAATTCAACTGTTCCGCCAAGTGATATTACCTTTTTGCGCAGCTTCTTTACTACCTCTCGCAGTTTATCAGTTCCGATATGAGGCTTTGCAAGATACCGTATCTCTTCAGGCGCTCCGAACTCAACCAAACGTTCAGTCACCCAGCCTATACGCTTGTCCTTGATGCCTGTTGTTAGTTTTCCGTCGGAAAATGTACCTGCACCGCCTTCTCCGAACTGTACGTTACATTCGCTGTCAAGCTTGCCTTCACTGCAGAATTTTTCTACCTTTTCACATCTTGTATCAACATCATATCCTCGCTCAAGCACTATTGGTCTCGCACCTGACAATGCAAGCACAAGTGCCGCATACATCCCGGCAGGTCCGAATCCCACAATGACAGGTCGCTTACATCCGGACTTGACTGCTTCGATATTATAGACATACTCCTTGACTGAAGCTGCGTTTTTCAGACGTTTCAGAAGAAAAGCCTCATTATCCGTCTCTATATCAAGTGACAATACAAAGTGTACGTCACTTTTCTTCCTGGCATCTACTGATTTCTTTGAAAGCTTCACGCTTTTTATATGTCCGGCATCTATTCTGAGCTTCCTTGCACACAGAGCTTTAAGGTCAGAGAGGTCTTCATCAAGTGCTGCCTTTATACTTCCTATCCTTATCATTTTCTTTCACCTTTCAGAGATAATGCACAGTTTCTTCCGGCAAGTGCTCCGGATGTCCACGCCCATTGCAGATTGTAGCCGCCGCAGTCTCCGACAGTGTCCAATATCTCGCCGCAGAAATATATACCCTTTTCACGACGCGAAGCAAGTCTGCCGTCTATCTCAGAAGCGTGTATACCTCCATGTGTAGCCTGTGCGCTCTGCCATGAGGAAGTACCTGTTATAATGAAATCGCACCTTTTTATCAGCTTTGTGACTGCTGTTATACCGTCTTTACCAATTGATGATATAGGCGTGTTCATATTGATTCCGAGTGCTCGTTTAACTGTATATATCGCAAGATTCTTTGTAAATAAACCTGTCAGCAGTTCATCCGCACCAAGCTCCGGACGCTGTTTCTTTATATTCATCAGATAATCATAAAGCTGTTCGGACGAAAGCTCGGGTGCAAGATCAAAACTGAGAGTTAGTCCGTCCTCATGTTCGCTCAGCAGATAAGCCATATTGAATACGCATATACCCGAAAGAGAATTCTCAGTAAACTGCACTTCACCGTGTTCTTCACGAAGCAGCTTACCTCTGCTGTATGCCGAAACCTTGCACTTTGCACGTACACCCTTCAGTCCTTTAAGACTATCCGGCGAAGTCCTCAGAGGCGCGACCGCCGGCACTATCTTACTGACCTTATATCCCTTTTCACGCATAAGTTTAATGATACTGCCATCTGTTCCGCAAGAAGGTGCAGCATACCCGCCGGCGGCTATTATAACACACTTCGCCGATACTTTTTCTCCGTTTTCGGCTGTAACTGTGTAAGCGTTCTGTCCTCGTTTTATGTCAACTGCTCTGAAGCCGCTGATAACTTCAACACCAAGCGCCGCAAGCCTGATCCTCAGTGCGTTGAGAACCGAAGCTGCGCTGTTACTGTAAGGGTATACTCTTCCCTGCTCATCATAAGAACAAAGAAGTCCGAGTTCCGAAAAAAACTCATCAGCAGACTGCCATCCCTTCATATACCTCACAGCTTCAACCGATCCGTGATAATTTTTCTCGGTAATACTACGATTGCTGAGATTGCACCTGCCATTTCCGGTGGAAAGTATCTTCTTACCGATGCGGTCAAGCCTTTCACAAATAACAACTCTGAGACGCATATCAGTCTTTTTGGCTTCGATTGCCGCAGCTATGCCTGAAGCACCGCCTCCTATTATCACTATATCAGCCTGCATTCTCACATCACCTTTTTACTTTCATTCCGGCATCAATTCTATTACTGCTACTTCAGGACGATTATTGAATCTTATCGGAAACGGTGAATCCCCAAGTCCTGAAGTTATAAACATCTGCCCACCCTTATAATCAAAAAGTCCTTTATCATAGACCTTCATATCTTTGTCAAGTATCTCCGGGAACCATGCACTTCCGTCGGGATAGAACACCGGTCCGAGGTCAAACGGAAGCTGTACCATACAGCCGTGAGTATCAGCGCAAATCGTAAGGTCAGCACCGAAATGCTCAAACTTTTCATAATTCGGAATATGTGCAAGAAGTATATTATATTCATTTTCATCGGTATAGAACTCATTGTGAAGATCAAAGGTATCACTGTAATACACATTATCTATTCCGAAAACTCTTATGTTATTCCCTTTCAGCTCTAACTTTTCCGAGCGATAATCAAGAACATGAACTCCGATCGCTTTCAGCTTTTTTATGTAGCTGAGGTCTGTATCATGCTCACCGGACACAAAGTATACCGGGTATTTGTCATCAACCAGTGACTTTGCAAGTTCGACCGGTATATCACGTATCTCAGCAGAACTGTCACGCGTATACATATCTCCGAGTATGAATACTGCATCCGGTTCTGTGCTTTCGACCTTTTTCATTATACGTCTGTTGCTTATACTGAGCTTATGGGCGTGCTGATCGCTTATTACAGCTATCCTTACCGGTTCTTTTATCTTTTTTGAGTGGAGCGTTACCGTGTTTATCCTTATGGTGTAATTATTGAACCACCATATCAGCAATAATACCGTAAGCACTGCCGCTACTCTGAAAAGGCTGAATTTCTTTTTCTTTTTATTTTTAGCTTTATGTTCAGGCTTGCTTTCCAGAGATATATTTATCTCTTTTTCATCCATTAGTTTTGTTCCTTAATCTGTTCTTTAACATATACATCAAGCTGATTGAACGGTATCACTATTCCGTTCTCATCAAATACTTTCTTCACTGTTTCTATCATATCATAACGAACTGTGAAATAATCGGCATTATTTGTCCATACAAGCACATCTATCGAAATAGAACTCTCATTATGCGAGCTCATACGCACGATAGAAGCCGGATTTTTTAGTATCATCTTATTCTCTTCTATTGCTTTGAGTATGAGTTCTCGCGCCTTACCGTAATCAGCAGAATAACTGATCGAAAACTTCATATCTACTCGTATTACAGGACTTGATGTGAAATTCACTATCTTACCGTCCGCTACCTTTCCGTTCGGAATGAATACGGTCTTGTTATCAAACGTAATAAGCTTTGTGTAAAGTATGCTTATTGATTCAACTCTTCCGAGCGAGCCGTCCACTTCAAGCAGATCTCCGGCTACAAACGGCTTTGAGAACAGTATTATGAAACCGCCGGCAAGATTTGAAAGGCAGTTCTGCAATGCAAGTGATATGGCAAGTCCTGCTGCACCGAATATCGTGATTATCGAAGACATCGGCACTTTCAATGCCGACAGTACCATTATCATTACATTAACGTAAAGTATTATCTTTATCAGTGATAACAAAAAGCTCTTCGCCGCATTGTCTATATTTGAACGCTTCATCGTGCGCTTCACGATACGCATTATTACCTTGACCGTTATTATTCCGACTATCAGCAAAGTCATTGCCATAAGAAGTGCCGGTAAAGCACTCTTGAATCTATCCGCTGCGCGTTCAAGTATGCTTGTTGTCTTTTCGACCTGCTCCTGAATCGCAGTTATAGTAGTCGTAGTCGCTGTATTGTCCGAAGCATCAGTTACAGCCTCAGTAACAGTCTCTTCAACCAAATCTATCACTCTCCATAATTGCGTTTATTATAAATTCATACACTTTTTATTATAGCAGATTAGTCTGCAAAGGTCAATATATTTCCTGATTTATAGGCAAACAATAATGTTAAATAAATAAAATTAATATCAGGTGTTGCATTTTTCACTGAAATATGATAATATAATTATGTTATGTCCCAATAGCTCAGTAGGATAGAGCGACTGCCTCCTAAGCAGTAGGCCGGAGGTTCGACTCCTCTTTGGGACGCCAGCACAGTGCCTGTGCCCCCTTCCATGGGGGCACTCGTTTTACTCGTTCACTCTGTACGAAATTGCTACTCTGCTTTCGCTCACGGCACTCTCATCAGTTTTCTTACACACAAATAGCGGGAACCCCGCAGGCGTACACGCTGCCGCTCGTACAGGCTTTTTCGTAATAAAAAAGGTCACTGCATTACGCAGTGACCTTAATTCTTTTATAATTTCCAAGTAATCAAGCCATACCAGCTGTGATGATAGCCATTTTGTATACTTCATCAGCTGTACAGCCTCTTGAGAGATCGTTGATAGGAGCATTAAGTCCCTGAAGGATAGGACCGTAAGCCTCAAAGCCGCCGAGTCTCTGTGCGATCTTATAGCCGATATTACCAGCCTCGATGAGCGGGAAGATGAATGTATTTGCCTGACCTGCAACCTTTGAGTCAGGGCACTTTGTCTTTGCAACTTCAGCTGAAACTGCTGCATCGAACTGGAACTCGCCGTCGATAACGAGGTCAGGATCAAGCTGACGTGCTTCAATAACCGCATCGTGGCTGAGCTGTACTGTACCGCCCTTGCCTGAGCCGTATGTTGAGAAGCTGAGAACTGCTACCTTTGGATCAATGCCGAAGAAATCAGCTGTTCTTGCAGTCTCAACAGCAACCTCTGCAAGCTGTCTTGCAGCTGAGAGTACAACATTACCGTCTTTATCGAGTCTGTCTGAGTAGCTGAGGTTGATAGCACAGTCGCCCATTGCTATCTTCTCTTCCTTACCGTCCTTTTCTCTGAAAAGGATAAATGAAGAACTTACAAGGTTTGAGCCCTTCTTTGTCTTGATGATCTGGAGAGCTGGTCTTACAGTATCAGCTGTTGAATATGTTGCACCTCCGAGAAGAGCATCTGCCTTTCCTGCCTTTACGAGCATTGTTCCGAAGTAGTTAGACTTCTGAAGGAATGAGCGGCACTCATCCTCTGTCATCTTGCCCTTTCTGAGCTCAAACATCTGTGAAACAAGTGTTTCCATCTCAGGATATGTTGCAGGATCGAGTATCTCAGCGCCTTCGATATTGAAACCGCCTGCTGATGCTGCGGACTTTACTTCATCTACATTTCCGCAGAGGATAACTCCCATAAGACCTTCCTTGAGGAGTCTGTCAGCAGCTGAAAGTATACGGTTATCGCTGCCCTCAGTGAAAACGATAGTCTTTTTACTTGATTTCAGATTAGCTATAAGCTTGTCAAACATTCCCATGTGTTTAACCTCCAAAAAAATATATTATGTTATTATTATATCACACGATGTTACTGTTTTCAATACCCTGTTTGATTTTTCTTTCAAAATCTGGATTTTCAGGGTTCTCTTTGATATTTTTTATTCAAATAAGAGTAAATGCTGTCTGTATGGTCAGGGTTGCTGATATAGCTGCAATAACCGAGAACCGTGGATGCATCGACGTTGGTATATCTGCCGTCGCAGTTAACATCGGCTGCAATAAGCTGTCCCTCAGACAAGCCGGTCTCCTTGTTGTTAGCAAGCTTCGAGCAGGCTGTCAATATCTTTGAAGCATCAGTAACATTCCACCTGTTATTATCGTCAATGTCTCCGAGTTCACGGTCAGAAACCGCAAATTTTACTCCCTTTGCAGTATTCTTGTTATATTTGAATTCACGGAAAGACGGATCTATTTGAGGAGTCTGGAGAACACCATATGTGAACAGATCCGTAGTTTTGCCTGTCAGCGGATCAATATCGCCGGAAAATACGAAATCTACACTATGAACGCCTATCTCAACATCCTTTGCAATATCAATATCAAACTCTGCAAGGCATACAGGTGATTCAAGATCATTCGCACGTCCAAGCGGCTGTGTAGTCGTTCCGCCTCTGTAATACGAAGCAGAGCAGAAGTTTGTATTCTCGATATTATATACATTGTCTGCAAAGTCACTCGGCTCAGTGTACTGAGTAAAAGGTGAACCGTAGCCTGCCTCCATCGGATCTTTAAGATCAGACAGAGTTATGTACTTATCCTGAGTATTCCATCTTGTAAAAATACCCCCAGTCTGAGCAGTTACATCCTTGTAGTTGACATTTGCACTGTATTTTATTGTATCGGTATTTATTTTGTTCTTATTGATATAGCCATAATTCGATGTAATTGTCCAATAGCCGTTGCAAGAACTGAGTTTCATTGAAAGTGACGGCACGTATTTTGCAATGTCAACAGCAGATGAAGTCATTGCAGGAACAGAAGCAGCGACAATTGCAGAAGCGGATAGTATTGATACTAATTTCTTCATTTTTTCTCCTCTTTCATTATTAGTTTTGAAAAGATAACTATCTTCCCTATCGCCTATTATTCTAACATATCCAAAGACAAAAAGTCAAGTATCATTTTTATGCATATCTATAAATTTTATTCACAATAAGCAAAATATGGCAATAAATTTGCAATGAAATATCTTGACAATTCTTCACTAATATGTTAAAATAACTTCTATAAGCAGCCAAAATGTCCTGTAATGGAGGAATTGAAATGAAAACTGAAGTTATTAACGAAAGCATGAAAACAAGGCGCATAAACCGCGCTGTCGCTATTTCTGCTGATCTGTTCCTTAAACGAGGTATCGACAATGTCAAAATGACTGATATTGCAGATGTCAGCGGTGTGGGTGTTGCTACCCTTTATCGCTATTTTGGTACTAAGACCGGTATCACAATAGCTGCAATGACTCACCTTTGGAATGAACTCAACAATATGTTCAGCGGCATATTTGAATCAGAAGTTTTCAGAAAACAGACCGGTCTGAAGCAGCTTACTGACCTTATGCGTATGTATATCGTTCTTTATGAGGCTCATAAAGACTTCATGAAGCTCCTCGGTGAGTTTGACCTCATTATGCTCCGTGATAACGTTCCTAAGGATGAACTTGTTGACTATGAGCGCTCTATCATCAACTTCTATGAGGTCTACGAGTCTGCCTGCAAAGTTGGTATCGCAGACGGTACTATACGTGATGACATCGACTTGAAACTCGTTTATCTCACTTACGGTCACTCGATGATGGAACTCGGCAAGAAACTTATCCGCGGTGAGATACTCCCTTCCGATAACTTCTCAGAGGGCAGTTCAGAGCTCTCTATGCTTATCGAAATGGCTGCATCATACATCAGGAAAAAGTGATCTCAAATCTTAATTGATAGCTTTATACCGTCGTTTCAAAATGTATTATCATTATCACACTTTTGGACTAAAATACCAAAGCACCCACGTTACATAATGCAACGTGGGTGCTTGTTTTTATATTCACTAAACTTGCAGAATAAGCATCAGTACATCCTACTGAGCCGCTTATATCACTTCATGCCGTACTTCTTAAGAAGGCTTTCGATCTTCTCGTGAGGATCAATGATCTTTCCGATAGACACATCGTGATTGATAGCCTCTATGAAATATGCGATATACTTTGAAACATCTACCTCATGGAACCACGGTCTGCTGAGGAGTTCAGGTGTTCTGTAAGTAAGGTTTGTACCGAATACGCCGTCGATTATGCCATCCTTATAAGCCTTGTCAAACTTGTCCAGACCATTAGTGAAAATAGCATATGTAGCGTAAGCAAAGATCCTTCCAGCCTTTTTCTCCTTAAGTGCATATGCAAGATCAAGCATAGATTCGCCGGATGAGATAATATCATCAGAAACGAAGATGTCCTTGCCCTCAACAGGATTTCCGAGGTATTCATGTGCAACGATAGGATTGCGTCCATTGACGATTGTTGAATAGTCACGGCGCTTGTAGAACATTCCCATTTCAACGCCAAGAACAGAAGCATAGTACATATTTCTGTTGAGTGCACCCTCGTCAGGACTTACTACCATGAAGTTTTCCTTATTGAAGTTGATGTCCTTGATGTCCTTGAGCATTGCCTTGAGCACCTGATATGTAGGCATTACATTATCAAATCCCATAAGCGGAACTGCGTTCTGAACGCGAGGATCGTGAGCGTCAAATGTTACGATATTAGATACGCCCATTGCCTCAAGCTCCTGAAGTGCACAAGCACAGTCAAGTGACTCACGGTAGCTTCTTCTGTGCTGTCTGCCGCCATAGAGAATAGGCATTATTACAGTTATACGGTGTGCCTTGCCGCTTGCTGCCTGAATGATCCTCTTCAGATCCTGGAAATGATCGTCAGGAGACATTGCATTCTGCATACCGAAATAATCATACTTTATATTATAATTTCCGACATCAACGATGATGAATAGATCCTTTCCGCGGATAGTAGACTTGATAAGTCCCTTACCATCGCCGGATGAAAATCTCGGGCACTCGCTCTCCAGCAGGAAAGTATCAACATTGATACCGCCCTTGCCAGCCCAGTCAACGAGATAGCTGTCGATCTTGTCACCGAGTTCGGTAACGCTGTTCATAGCAATGATTCCGATGGGGGCAACATTAGAGCTGCTGCCGAATAAAATTTCACTTGAAGCTGTCATAAGCATTTTCACCGCGCTGTCAGAGCAGCTGCGGTACTCCTTTCAGAATTTTAGTTACTTCCGCATCCGGCGGACGCATGATTTGGATCGGACTTCGTTCACTTGCAGAAATTGTCGATATACCTGTCAATATCGCTGGCGATAATCTCCTTTGCAACATCTGCGTGATCAATCTCATTAACTGCTGTCGTTTTATTTTCAAGTTCCTTATAAACTGTGAAGAAATGAGTCATCTCATCGAAAACGTGTTTCGGCAACTGCTCAATATCCATATAGACATTATAGTTCGGATCATCGAACGGGATGGCAATTATCTTGTCATCATGGTGTCCGTTATCGAGCATTCTGATAACTCCGATAGGATAGCACCTTACAAGAGTCATAGGCATGAGCTTTTCGGAACACAGAACAAGAACATCAAGCGGGTCATTATCGTCAGAATACGTTCTTGGTATAAAGCCGTAATTCGCCGGATAATGTGTCGAGGTATGAAGGATACGGTCCATTTTTATGAGACCTGTTTCCTTATCCAGTTCGTACTTGATCTTGCTGCCTTTTCCGATCTCGATAACTGCATAGAACTCATCTGGATTGATTCTTTTCGGACTGATATTATGCCAAATATTCATAGAATTCCTCCGCAGCATTTACCGGTAAGTTTTCCGGTAGGATTCCGGATCTCCGTCTTGATGACAGAGTTATCCCTCACTAATTAGTATACCATTTTTTTGCGATTTGTCAATAACGGCAGCGAATTTCGTCGATATGATATAAAAACTTGAAAAATGTCGTCATTTTTTTAAGTCAATACCTCACAAATGATATGCAGAGTATAATTTCGTTGTATAAGTATCGACTGGTTGTAGATTATTCCCCTGTTATACTTATCGGAGAATTAAATTAACAGAATGTTAATAATCTCATAAAGAATTGTACTTAAATTCTATTGATTTTTTACTTCAAATATTGTATAATATATATAATCGTTTTACCGGCATGGGGATATTACAATTTGCCGGATCATGTTTCACGTTATACGAAAAGGGGTGCAGTCACCAGAATGTCTACCTATAAAGTCGCATTGATAGTCGAGGAAATGGATCAGTCTTATCAGAGTTCCATCCTCAGCGGTATCTCTTCAGCAGCTGCTGAGTTCTCACTCGATATTTCTGTTTTTGTTTCATTCAGCGGTTCTATCAATCCAGATCACGAAAAAGGTGAATTCAATATCTTCAACCTGCCGGATTTCAACGACTTCGACGGCGCTATCCTCCTGACTAACACTCTTGCTCATCAGAATGTCGTGGATGAGATACTTGAACGCATCAAAGCAGCAGGTATCCCTGCTGTCAGCCTCGATAATGATATACCTTACCTTTACCATGTCGGTATAGATAACAGAACTGCTATGTACCGTATAACAGAGCATCTCATCAATGCTCACGGTTTCACAAGGTTCGCATATATTTCTGGTCCGGATGATAATCCGGAAAGCTGCGATCGTCTGAATGGTTTTCTTGAAGTTCTGCATGAACATAACCTCTCCATTCCGGATGAGTTTATCTATCGGGGCAGTTTCCGCGCTCCTTCAGGCAGACACGCTGTCGATTACTTGCTTTCTCTCGGCTGTGATCTTCCGGAAGCCATAATCTGTGCTAATGACGTTATGGCAGCTGCCGCTATCAACCGTCTAACCGATGCCGGCTATAAAGTTCCGGATGACATTGCGGTCACAGGTTTCGATAATACTTACAACTCACACAACTACCACATCGAACTTACTACTGTTGACCGTCCGCTCGCACTCTCAGGCAGACTCGCCTGCAAAATGCTTTTCAACCATTTCAATAATGTGCCGCAGGACAGAAGCGTTATCCTGAATATGTCAACACGCTTCACAGAAAGCTGCGGCTGTGCTCATAATGCAAGCCGTAAGCTATCAGAGTTCAGGGAACTCAATTACCGCAATTATATGCGCTTTGAGAAATCTCAGGACTTTATGTCCGACCTCAATAAGCTTTCTGTTGACCTTATCAGCACCGATTCATTTGAGCAGTTTTTGTCTTATCTGAAAAATTTCACCAAGAAAATAACACCTGAGGAATACTACTTCTGCCTTTGTGACAACTGGCTGTGTGATGCTGATATTGACGAGCTGCGTCCAAACAAGGTAAAGTCACTCGGAAACGTTACGGAATACACCGATGAAATACTTGTACCGATTGCTTATATCAACGGAGTTTTTTGCGATGTTCCAAAGATAAAGCGTAAAGAGATCATTCCGCACATCCTTGATAACCAGAAGCCGGGCAGAGTTTATTATCACATTCCGCTTCACTTTGGAGACAGATGTCTCGGATACATGGTCATATGCAATTCCAAGCTGCCCCTGCACAATTCAATGTTCGAGACCTTCTGCATAACTCTGAGCAATTCCCTCGAAAACATACGCAAGGTCATAACTCTTGAAAACGCTCTGGAACGTCTCGGCAAGCTGTATGCAACTGATACTTTTTCAGGTATCAATAACCGCAACGGATTTGTACTTGAATCTGAGGATATTTACCGCCAGTGCGTCGAGGAACAAAGAGAAATTATGCTGATGTTCATTGATCTGGACGGCCTGAAGAAGATCAATGACACTTACGGACACGATACCGGTGACAAGGCTATCTGCTGTATCGCTGACGTACTTGTGAAATCCTGCATAAACGGCGAAATATTCTGCCGTTTCGGCGGCGATGAGTTCATAGTATTTGCCGCTGACTTTACCGATATTCAGGCTCAGAAGCTCACAAAAGACATCCAGAACAACATAACAGAGATCAATAACAGCGGTAAGAATCCTTTTACTCTTAGTGCAAGTACCGGTTATGTTATCGCTAAACCTCAGAAAGGTGAAGACATTTTCAATTTCGTTACTGATGCCGATAATGTCATGTACGCTCAGAAGCGAAAGAAGAAGCTTTCAAAATACCTGAAAGGTTGATATTAAAATAAGCGTACCGCTAAGCGGTACGCCTATTTATTGTGCTTTATGAGAAATCTTCAATAAGCTTGAGCGTGAATCTCTGGATTATCAGAGCATCGTTCGGAGTAAGTCCAGCCTTGCCGTCAACATCTCCGTTAATCTTTCCGATTTCTGTGATATGATCATCACTCGTTCCTTCAACATCGTACTTCTTAGGATTGAGAGTACACTGCATTACCATTACCACGTCAGACATATCTACTGAGCCGTCGCAGTTTGCATCGCCCAGAAGTGTGGGCTTGAGTTCTTCTGTTGTTGGCTCTGTCGGAACTTCTGCGTAGTATACCTCAACATTATCAACAGTTATGGTATCTGATTCGCCGTAATAGTATCCGAACACAACGTTTCCTTCCGGATTAACAATGCTCTTGTCAGGTGTTGCTCCTGCAATACTATCTGGAAGTATCCACATTATCTCGACCTTGTCCTCTGCACCGATGATCGCGGAATTCACAGGCTCCTGATACCAGTATTTGCTGCTCTTGCTTGTTGTACCTGTACCTGTTCCATATACGAGCTTATTGATTGGCTTATCTGCTGAAACGTCAAAACGGATCGCATAAGGTCTCATATCAGCTGTTATACCAAGATCCTCATATGAGATCTCAAAATTCTTCTTTGAATCAGCTGTCGCTGTGCAGTCAAGAGTCTTCTTCTGCTTGGTCTTTGTTGAACCGGTGTAAGGTATAGTTTTAGTTACAGTATATGTAATTGCTGCACTTGTTATCTTTACAGGATCTTTGCTTGTGATCTCTGTATACTTTGAAGCATCCTTAGTACCGTACCAGAACTGGAATCCGATAGAATCGCTCGGTCTTGTAGTCTGGCACTTCTGAACCTCAGCCGGAACGTCCCAGAGACACTGGATGTACTTTCCTGCGCCCTCAAGAGTTGTTCCCTCTCCTATTTCGTCTATACCAAATTCAACGCCGTCAGCTTCTAACTCTTCCTTGACCTCAGCGCCCATTTCATTATACCAGTAGCCTGCATTTGCTTTTCCTGATACCTGAGCCTTAGCATATTCAGTATCAGCAGCAGAGCCTTTTTCTACGTTGGTTCCGCAGCCATACATGAACTTATCAATATCATAATCAGATTCAACAGTAACTAAAAGTGATTCGATAGTTACATTGCCGTCAGACGGGATCCCGAAATCGCTGTATTTGAACTTGTGGCTGTTGATAGGATCGCCTTCCTCAGGAACGATGCCTTCCTTCTCATAGTATTCATCATCATAGCCAACTGTGAGTTCGTAATCAAGTTCGTCAAGCTGCTTTGAGATAGTAGCGGAAATTGTTGCTGTGCCGTCCTTGTTATCCTTGAACGACCATGTTCCGCTCTTCTTGTTCTTCGTTTCAGGAGTTGAACTTGAACTGCTCGAAGAACCGCTTGAGAAATCAACATCTGTAAGCTTTACAGTATTTGCTACCATATCTTTTTTTGAATTATCCCAATGAGCAGAATAGTAGCATCTGAACTCAAATGTTCCGCCCGGCTTTGCATCGATCTCAGAAAGATCAATGGTTATTGTGCTGGAAGCTTTATCAAGCTTGCAAGCTGTTCCCTCTACCTTTGAGCCTGCACCGCCTTCCATCCACTCGCCGCTCTTATCGAGTTCGAGCCAATATGGTTTTTCAGCAGTCGAACAGCCGAAGCCGTAAGAGAAGCTCTGTCCGGCATAATTGGTGTCAAGTGTGAATGTAACAGAATCCGCACCGTCTTCAGGGATAGTTCCCTTATATACCGATGTATCGTCCATAGTCTGCGAAAGTCCCTTGCTGACTGTGATAGACGCTGAATCCGGTACTGAAACTGCATTTACCGGTGCCGAACATACAGGCACCATAGCAGCAGCCATAGTAAGGCTTAAAACAGTAGCTTTGATTCTGTTCCTGAGTTGTTTCTTCATTTCTGATCAATCCTTTCAAATAATAAATAAATAATAATGATATAAGATTTGCCCTCTTTATACAGGCACATTATACCATATATTACGCCAGTAAATGTTAACAAACTATGAACAGCAAGCAAAAATCGTTATAAACAATAAATATTGCAGACATTATTTGTCAACAATTACCATACATTACCGGAGGTTATACATGAAAAAGTTTATTTCACTCTTATCAATTATTGCTATTGCAGCTGCATCATCTTCTTGCTCAAGCAAATCATCTTCCAAAGAAAGCTCAAAAGCTTCAGCTGCTGTAAGTGGCGCATATGACAATTCAAGTGCAGACAAGTATGTCGGTTCATGGAGCAGCGGAAGATGTTCCATAACCGTATATGAAGAAGATGGCAAATACCCGGTAATGATACGTTTGGCTACGAACGCTTCAGATTACAGTGAATGGGAATATTCCTGCACTTACAATGAAGATAAATGCTCTCTGATCTGTGATGGCGGCGCTGTACGCACAGACCACTTCTTTGACAGCAGCATCGGCGCTGAAAAATCGGAAGTCAGATACACCGATGGTAAGGCAGAATTCACTCTCAGCAACGACAAACTTATATGGAATGACCTCATTGATAATGCAGGAAAAAATATGCTCTTTGAACGATAAATTATTGTAGGCTAAGTTATCTGAACAGTTAAGCCTATCATATCACAAAGACATTTACAACACTTCTGAAAAATGATATAATAGAAGTGACATAGTTTCAAAACAAAAACTCTATTCAAAGTGAGGTAACAGCTATGGAATCATACAGAATAACAGCCGATGAGGCGAAGAAAAGGCTTGAAAACGGAAACATTGAATATGTTAATACTAATAAATCCATCTGTGACACATCTTTGGAGCAGCTCAAAAAGTTCAGCGAAAACGGTCAGCAGCCTTATGCGATAATCATTACCTGTTCGGATTCGAGAGTTGTGCCGGAACTGATATTCTCAGCAGGTATCGGTGACCTTTTCGTCATAAGAGTTGCTGGAAACGTTATCGACTCTCACCAGCTCGGCAGTATAGAGTACGCTGCTGAGCACCTCGGCACGGGACTTATCGTTGTACTCGGTCACGATCACTGCGGAGCCGTTGACGCTGCCATGAACCACGAACCAGACGGCTACATCAAGTACATCACGGACGAGATAGTGAAAGCTATCGGCGACGAAAAAGATGAAGTCAAGGCTTGCTGTCTGAACGTCAAGCATAGCTGCGAGATTATCGAGCACAGCTTGAAGATACAAAAGGACGAACGCGAGTACGGACTGAAAGTTCTCGGTGCAATTTATCATCTCGAAAGCGGCAAGGTCGAGTTCTTATGATAAGGACAATATTTATATGCCACGACAGTCAAATACAGAGCCGGCTTATTATAATTAATCGAGTATCTCCTCATATTAATAGGAGTAACGATATTCAAGAACTGTACAGAAAATAAAGATTTGAAAACCTGCCCGATGCTGGTATTATAATAAACAAAGCCGGATGACAGCACAAAATGCGTCAACCGGCTTTATCAATACTAATATTAACAATGAACACTTTTCATATTCTCGGACGGTGCGGAAATAAATTATCTCCGCATCACGCCCTTTGAATATGTATTAGAAAATTAGAAATATGGTTTGATTATTCAGCTTCGTTGAGATCTGCATCTAAATCAGCTTCGTCTATTCCGCCTTCAGCAAGTGTGTGAAGGAATACCATAATATCTACTGCATCATCTTCAGAAACTTCTGAAAGAACAGAAGAACCGCTCTTACCTGTCATCTGGATCTGTGAAGCAGCAGTATCAATTGTAAGACTGAGAGTATCGAGAGCATTATACTGATCATCATAGAGAGTTAATCCAGTTGTATCAAGACTCCAGTGATACTTGCCTACTGATTCTGTACCGTCAGTATCGAGTTCATAGAATTCGAGCTCGCCGTTCTCAAGTGAAATTGCAGCAAAGCTTCCGTCAGATGAAGGACCAGCCCAGTATGTACCGTCAAGTGCATCAGCGATCTGGCAAACTAAAGACTCTTCTTCAAGGATCTTAGCAGCATCTTCAAAAGTAGCAGCATCAACTTCTGTCATAACAACAGCATCGTTGAGAATGATAAGCTCATGCTCAAAATCTACTGTCCACGGAATTGCGAATACAGGCTGTGTAAGCTCTGCATCACTGAAAATGTAGAATGTCGGATCTCCCTCAGCAACGCCCCAGTAACCTTCAAAGCTTGAATCGTCGTCGCACTCAAGGATAACCTTCTCATCAGAGAAAGCTAATGCATAGCAGTTGAAATCAGCATCCATACCAACCCATACAGAGTTAGCTACTGCATTAACGTATTCGGAAGGCATTTCAGCCTGTGCAGCAGGAGCAGCAGGAACAGCTGTCTGCTTTGCAACAGCAGAAGTACCCTTCTTCTGTGGCTTTGTACCTGTGCTTGTACCGCCGGAAGCCTTAGTTGTAGCAGCCTTTGTTGTAGAAGCTGCTGTTGTTGATTCCTTAGCAGCCTCAGATGATGAAGCAGCTGTTGTTGATGCAGCAGTTGTTGTCGCCTTGCTACTGCTGTCGCTGCTTCCGCCGCATGATGTGAGTGACATTGATGCTGTGATAACAGCAGCAAGCACTAACGCAAATTTCTTCATAGTTCCCATATTTCTTTTCCTCCAAAATTAATAATAATTGGAATAACCTTTACGGTTATGACTTTTATATTTTAATCAGTTTATTTTAAAATGTCAACGTTTTTGGGATAATCGGCAGTCAAAATGGGATAATAGGCAAGTGCTTTAAACTGATGATGTATTTCTGGGATAAAATATGCTCCATATTGTATGATTATCATATTGCTGCTATTGAAAACAACAGTAAGATGTGATATAATATGGATATTCTTTTGTTTTTCTATTACAGGAGGAGTTATGAATATTGCTGTAATTGATGATATGCCTGATGAAATATCAGCAGTAAAGAAACTGCTGAAAGAATATGCTGCTCTGAACAGATTTGAAGCCGAGATCTCTGAATTCAGCTCTGCGGAAGCATTCCTGAAAGACTATTTTCCGCTGCAGTATGCCGTAATATTCATGGATATTTATATGAACGGTATGACAGGCGTGGAAGCTGTCAGAAGAATACGCGAAACTGACAGCAATGTTATAATAGTTTTTCTTACCACAAGTGAAGATCACCGTGCCGACGCATTTTCCTGCCATGCTTACGATTATCTTATAAAACCTGTCTTAAAGAAAAGTCTGTTCCGCACTATGGACGATATTCTCAAGATCAAAACGGTAATTGACAGACAGAAATTCATGTTTTCAAGTCAGCGCAGGAATTATAGCATTCCCTATGCAGATATAGTGTTCATAAGAACTGAGACCGCAGGCTCGAATTATCTTGAGCTTGTCGACAGATCAGGAAATTCTTATCGAATAAGAATGACATTTTCAGCTGTCTGCAAATCGCTTGCGGATGACAACCGTTTTCTGCCGGTACAGGCAGGGACTATCGTCAATATGGAGCACATAATACAGATGAAGGATAAGTGCTGCATAATGAGTGTACGTGAAGGAGGGGCAGATGTCCGTCTGCCGTATTCAATTAAAAAGGAAAAAGAAATAAAGCGGATATGGCAGAATTTTATGTTTGAGAGTATCCGCAATCAGTCTTTGAGGTGATAAATCAATGGAACAGTATCTTGTTTGTCTGTTCTCATATCTGCTTATTATTCCGGTATCTGTTCTCTGTTATCTCCCTGTTCAAGAGCATCTGAGATACAGCGAAAAAAAGATATATGCTGTCACTGCTGCGGTATTTGTATCAACAGCACCCGTCTTCGCATATATCGATAGTAAGGTCAGAGCCGGTTATAATGTTATATTTATTCTGTACTGTTTTATGGTATATTTGATATATCGCAGGATGCTTTATATCAACACGGCAAAATCTCTGATGGTATTCTTGTCCGCTATGGTATGGATGTCTTATTCAGCAAACTTTACTGTACTGGCAGACCGCATCATTCAGCCGGAAGGTCCTGTCAGCGACAGTATCATTTCTTCAGTTATACAGCTGGGTATCAGCATTGCAATGACAGCTATGCTGTACTATCCTCTTCGCAGATATGGCAGCAGGATCATATCAGAACTTGATGATAAAAGAGTATGGTATCTCGGATGTGGTATATCCTCTATCTTCATCATAATAAACAGCTTCATCAGTCCTCAAAAATATGAAACTCTCCTTGTAAACAATGTATTTCTCTCCTTTGTGTTCGTTCTTACCATGACATTTGCATTGCATACACTTCTCTGCTTTATTTTTTACTATACCACTTCAGGAATCATACGTTCAAAGAAGACAGAGGAAGAAATCAAGCTTTATGCTATGCGTGAGAGCTGCTATGTAAAACAGCAGCGATACATCAACGAAAACGCCAGAGTGCGCCACGATTTCAAACATACTATACGCACTCTGAAAGAACTTGCCGATAACGGCAAATATTACGAACTTACAAGCTATATCGACCAGTTCTTTGAAGGGCTTCCAGAAAATGAAACTATTTCTTACTGCAAAAACCACGCTGTCAATGCTGTTCTCAATTATTACTACCATTTTGCAAAACAATTCAATATTAAAATAAAATGGCAGATAGATATACCTGAAAGCACTCCTGTAAAAGACGTTGACCTTTGCAGTATAATCGGAAACATCCTTGAAAATGCTATTACTGCAAGCCGTGACATTCCTGAAAATGAACGTCTAATACAACTTACAGCAGTTACCAAGCATAATACCCATCTCTATATCGTTGCCACCAATAATTTCAACGGAATCGTCCGTCTGAAAAACGACCGCTACATTTCCACACATCGTGACGGCAGCGGTATCGGTCTTTCATCCATAGAATCAATTGCCGAAACCTACGGCGGAGCAGCTGATTTCCGCCACGATGAAAAAAGCTTCTATACAAACGTTGTATTAACAGATAAGAATAACTCTGTAACTTGCTGAAATAACTTAGGAGGATGGATCAAAATGAGATCAAAAAGAATCGCAGCCGTCATCACATCTATGATACTTTCACTTGCGGCTTCGGGATGCGGTACTTCCACTTCTGAAACAGCTTCTCACGAAAGCTCTTCAATGACAACTGCCGAAAAAACACCTGAAACGAAACCAGCATCACAGAGTTCTGAGAATACTTCTCACATTTCGAGAAGAAAACGAAACTCTGAGTCACCAATGGGCGATGCAGGCACATGGACGATATTTGTATATCTCTGCGGTTCAGACCTTGAAGTGAATTTCGGTTCCGCCTCTGCTGACCTTACTGAAATGATAAACTCCTCTGCAAATGATAAAGTAAAGTATGTCGTTCAGACAGGCGGCGCTGCTTCATGGGAAATGGATATAAGTTCTGATGCAAGTGAACGTTTTGTTATACAGAACGGCAAATGCGAGCGCGTTTACAGCGGTCCTGATGTCGATATGGGAAGCAGCGATGTTCTTGCTGATTTCCTGAAATGGGGAATAAGTGAATATCCTGCCGCTAATATGGGACTTATTCTTTGGGATCACGGTAGCGGAAGCATCAACGGTGCCTGCTTTGATGATAATCACGGCGGAAACTGTCTGCTGCTGAAGGACATTGATGCTGCACTTTACAGCGTTTACGATCAGATGACAGAACCCTTCGAGTTCATCGGCTTTGATGCCTGCCTAATGAGTACGGCTGAGACTGCCGCCGTCATGGCAACTCATGCAAGGTATTTCATCGGCTCACAGGATATAGAACCCGGTTCCGGATGGAACTATAAAAATATAGGCGATTATCTCGCACAAAATCCTGAATGTACAGGTGCTGAGCTCGGAAAGGTCGTTGTTGACAGCTTCTATTCCGACTGTGCTGAGATAGGAAGAGAGGACGGTGCTACACTTGCAGTTATCGATCTCTCAAAAATCGACACATTCATTGAAGCATTCGATAAGTATGCAAAGGATGTGTATGAACTCACTGAAAGCGGTGCAGATTTCTCTCCTGTTGCAAGAAATATAAACAGAGCTGATAATTTCGGCGGCAACAACAGATCTTCCGGCTTTACTAACATGGTCGATATCGGCGGTATAATCGCTGCCGGCAAAGATATTTCCCCGAATTCAGATCCAGCATTAAAGGCACTCAATGACTGCGTTATATATATGAAGAACGGCAGCGACCATACTGAGGCAAGCGGGCTTTCGGTGTATTACCCTCTTCAGATAAGAGGTTCACAGGAACTTGCCATCTTCAAGGATATTGCTCTCAGTTCATATTATCTCGGTCTTGTCGATAAAGTCGCTTACGGACAGGTCAACGGCGGTATAGACGATTATGACAACTCGGGAATGCTCGATATGTTCTCAAATGACTGGAGCAGCGATCAATACAGCGAATCCGGCGGATTCCTTGAATATGCTGAATCACATTACGACGAATGGAACTATGCCGATAACTATACTCCGGGTACCGGTGAAACAAACATCACGTTTGATTCTGCTCCCGATTTTGATGAGAACGGCGACTATTCCTTCGTCTTATCGCAGAATTGCATAGATGAAGTTGATCATATCGAGGGCGGTATCTTTGTTTATGATGAAGGCGGACAGTTTGCATTTGAGCTCGGAAACTCAGGCGAAGTATACGGAGATTATGAAACAGGTGCTTTTACCGGCACTTTTGACGGATACTGGTTCGCACTTCCGGACGGTCAGTTCCTGCCGGCATATATTCAGGAATACTGTGACGGATACGATATATACACCGCCCCGATACTCCTAAACGGTGAACAGACTAACCTGCGCTTTGCTTATTTTTATGGCATCGAAGATCAGAACATCGAGATAATTGATGTATGGGACGGTGTTGATGAAAACGGAAGTGTTGCACGAAGCGGTTCAGAGCTCAGGTCAGGCGATAAGATAGTTCCCCTTTACTACACTTACATCCTCGATCCTGATATTGATATAGAGGACGGATTCATCGACGGTGATGAATATACATACACCGATGATACACAGATAACATTCAACGAACTCGATGACAGTGAATACCTCTACTGCTTCTATGTTTACGATATATACGGAAACTATGATATGACAGATTTCGTTAAATTCACTATTGCAGGCGACATGATACGTTATGAAAAATTTGAATAACTGCAATATTCCCCCCAAACTGGACTGATCTCAGAATGGTTTAAGGATAGAATGACTGTAACGCATAAAACAGCGCGATACAGTCATTCTTCTTTTTATTCAGACTGATTAAAAAATGTGAGCCGCTCCCCTGTCACGCATACTTGATTTATTCCGGTTGTGATGTTATAATGATAATATCTTGTAGTGAGGCATTTATAACTGTAACACGATAATCTACATAAAATGACGGAATATCAGATTTGACTGGAGATAATATAATATGTCAAAACTAAAAAAATACCTGCTCTTCACCTTCATTACCGCATGGATAATAGCGGGCTTCGGATGCTATGATGCCAATTACGCCGGCGCTGCCGGACAATTCAACTTTCACAATTTCATGGCACTGTGTATGTTCATACCGACGCTGGGAACACTGCTTGCAAAAGCAGATACGGGGAAAATGGGCTGGAATATCAAATCCAGCAAGAACTGGAAATATATAGTCTTCGCATGGCTGTCGCCTACGGCATTTCAGATCATCGGGGCAACACTCTACTTTATGGTTTTTCCCGATGACTTTGCACCGGCTGAGGCATTTCAGCGATTCCTTCCGGATGAAGAATATGAAGAGTTCCGGCAGAACGGCAGCAATTACGCCGAATTTATCGCAGAAGACTTGTTTTACTCACTGATCTCACCCCACCTGTTTACCGCCACCATTCTTGCACTGGGCGAAGAAATAGGCTGGAGAGGATTCATGTACCCTGAACTTAAAGCCGGTTACGGCAGGACGAAAGGACTTCTTATAGGCGGTGCTATTCACGGCGCATGGCACTTTCCGGTAATGATCTTCGTTGGCTATGAGTACGGCAAGGATTACATCGGTGCACCGGTCCTCGGACTTTTCGTATTCTGTTTATATACCATATCTATGGGTATCGTCTCGGATTTCCTGTATATGAAGTCGGGCAGTATATGGCTGCCGGCGATATTTCACGCAATGATAAATGCAGAATCCAGTCCAAATATGTTAAAGGGAAATGACCATCCTGAGCGCTCGGTCTTCGGACCTGTGGACATAGGATTAATAGCCATGCTGCCTATGGCGGCGTGTGCGGCATTCCTGCTATGGTATCAGTATAAACGTGAGCAGATGGAACTGGATGAACTATTTGACGAAGATAGTATTTCTGTATAAATAAAAGCCTGAAAGTAGTAATGAACTGCTTTCAGGCTTATTTTGCTTTACTTAACGGTATAAAGCTAAACTTCATCTTTATTTATCAAAGAGTATCAATAAGATGCAACGTGAAGCGCTGTATAATGAGCGCATCATTAGGAGTGAGACCATCACTTCCGTCAACTTCACCATTCTTTATTCCATTTGAGGTTATGTGATGTTCATTTACCATGTTCCAGAAGGCTTCGGCATATTCAAGATAACGCGAAGCATTGATCTTTTCGCCGTTTCTGTCCCGAGGTGCTTCAATATTCACATTCCTCATGCTGGTACGCAGAGTCATCTTGCTCTCTGTTCTTATGTTTAATTATACAGATAAGACCAACTGCTTTTTGCAATCGGTCTTATCATTTATTATTCTATTGTACTATTCACAGTTTTAGAATAGACTTGCTTTTATCTTAAAATCGGCTTATCGTCCGATAATGTTTCTGATATTCTGCATTCTTCTGTCCCATGCAGCACTCTGATCGGCGCAGACTTTCATCTCGCCTGAAAGAAACCTCAGCTGTGCAGCGGAAAGATCCTTCTTATACCTTAGCTTATGCTCAAGACTTGCCCAGAAGTCCATTGCAATGGTTCTCAGCTGAACCTCAACCTTGATCGGTCTTTTTTCATGTTCAAGGAATATAGGAACCTCCACTATAAGGTGAAGACTGCGGTAGCCATTCGGCTTAGGATCGCGGATATAATCCTTCTTCTCGATAAGACGTATGTCATCCTGTGCAAGAAAACAATCAGCAAGGTGGTAGATGTCCTGTATAAACGAGCATACAACTCTTACACCTGCAATATCATGTATGCTGTTTTCTATTGCTTCAAGATTCTTCGGTATGGATTTGGATTCCATTTTCTTATAAAGACTGCCATAGCTTTTAATTCGCGATTCGATAAACTCTATCGGATTACTCTCACCATGCAGTGAAAACTGCTCGTTAAGCACCTTGAATTTCGTTTCAACTTCCATTATCGCACATTTATAATACATAAAGAATTGCTGCAGCGATGTCATATCTTTCTCTATTGAACTAAGAAACTGCGACTCTGTCATTTCGGCAGTAACAAAATCCTTCACCGTTTCTATATTATCTGAAATGTACTTTGCATCAATACTGTTCATATTTTTTCAAAACCCTCAAATCTGCGCTTATTAACGCACATACTACTTGATAATTATATCACATGATAGACCTTTTTTCAATAGTTTTTTGCCCGGAAATTATTAATTTATTCTTAATTATTCCAAACAAAAAACAGAGCGACTATTGCCGCCCTGCTTTTTTAGATCAACCTTTATAAATGTACTTTTTGGGTCTTTCCTTAATAATATAATACCATACGTATTCGAATTTGTCAATAGCTGGCAGAAAAATTAACAATTTGTATACAATATATTCTCTTTGCGTTAAAAACTCTCCCTGTACTTCCCTATTATCCGTTTGAATCACTAAGGCGCTCCTGAAATAATTTCCGGAGCGCCTATCGTTTAATGTTTTCTATTCTTTTTTTATTTATACCAGGAGAGGTTTTTGTACTTATTCAAATTTTGTTATTATCTTAAGAATGAACTTCTGGATCGCAAGCGCGTCTGTAATGTCAAGACCATTCTTATTTACGTCACCGTTCTGAACGCCTTCATCCTTGATCTTGTCCTCACTTGTACCGTTAACTCCGTATTTAGCTGGGTTGAGACAAGCCTGCATTACGATAACTACGTCTGACATATCTACTCCGCCATCACAGTTTGCATCACCGTTCGGTTTAAATACTTCTTCAGTAGTGTCAGTTACCGGCTCTTCACTTGAAGGCTCAACAGCGCCATCGTTGTCGTAAACGAGAGTGATAGTGTTGTATGTAACGCTTACATCCTCTCCGCTTGATGAGTTAGCGGAAGACTTCCACCAATCCTGGAATTCGATGTATGTATCGTTATAAGTCGCCTTGACTTCGAGGTTCTTATCCTTATTATCAGGATCCGGGATAGTGAATGTGCCGTCCATTTCGACCTCGACATCGCCTGAGCCGTTGTAAGAGAATGACTTGTTGCCCCAGCCGTAGTTAGAGCCGTCAGTACCAACGAGCTTGTTGAAGCAGAGACCGCCGCCGCCGCAGTACCAAGCTGAACCTGTTGAGCTGCTTGCTGTGCAGTTAATGATGATCCTCTTGAGCTTCTTGTTTTCAAGCGGGATCATAGGTACCTTATTTGGTGACATTTCAAGATCTGCGAAGTTATATTTAACCTCTGTTTCGTTTATTACAGGCGGAACAGAGATCTCAGCATCTGATTCTTTATCTGAGAGAACTACCTGAGCGAAGGAAAGTGCAGGAAGTTCAACTGTTACCTTGTTATCCTTGACAGCGTTGTCGATGCTGATAACTCTGATGCCGCTGTCTTCCTGAGTTACAGCATATACAGTAGCGCTCTTGTACTTGCTTTTTGCACCTGAGAGATCAATAGTAGCCTTTTCAGACTTGGTCTCATCCTTGTTGCCGAGAACAACAGTAACCTTTGAATCGTCATCGCCGTTGATGGCAGCGTAAGCATATGACTTTGAAAGATCCTCAGTTGAAGTCTTTAAGAGTGTATCACCAAAGGAGCTTCCCTTGCCGTCATAGTTAGTGTAGAGGTTGATCGCGGACTCTACGAAAGGTGCGGTTGAAAGAGTGCCCCAGTAGGTTGCAAAGTAAACATCATTATCAGCAAAAGCACCGAGAGCCTCTGCCTCTGCAAGACCGGAGTGTATCATCTTTCCGGTAACCTTTTCGTTTGCGATGTTGCCGAGGTTATACTCGGAAATAGCGATCTTTGTTCCCGGATAATACTTATCCACCGACTTCTTGAGATTTGCAAGGAACGGGAAGTACTGCTTGCCCCACGGCATGAGCCAGCTGTTCTCTTCGTATTCCGGATCATAAAGGCTTCTTGCAGCCTGAAGAATATCACTGTCGGAATTAAGTCCCTGTGAGTAGTAGTGAACGTCAATTACATCGAGGAGTCTCTTGCCGGCATCCTTTTCAGCCTTAGCCATAGATTCAAGGTAGTAATCAAGGAACCAGAAGTAATTCGACTTTACAGCCTGCCAATCCTTATCCTCAAAGGTTCCAGTAACAGCGCCGGTAGCCTTATCCTTTATCTCTGAGCCGTCACCGCAGTTCATACACGGGAGCATACCCCAGAAAGCTGGTCCGAACACCTCAGCGTTAGGATCGATCTCCTTGACTACCTTTGCAAGCTCGATCGACTTGGTTATAAGCTCTGTGCTTGATACCTCTTCCGGGTGGAGATACGGATGAGTATCGTTCCAGAGAACAGGCTCGTTATCAAGGCTGTATCCCTGAATTCCTGTTTCAGACTTGGAATTTCCGAGCTTATTGACGATGTAATTTACATACTCGTCCATATATACCTTATCATCTGTAAGATCAGGCTCAAGTGAAAGCTCGCCATCTTTCTTGAATACTACTTCATTCCAGCGCTTTGAAGGTGCTGTTTCAGCTGCTGAAACATCGCCTGCCTTATCAGCTGCTACATAACCTGCCATCTGAAGTGTTACGAGCTTATAAGGAATATTCTTATCAGCAGCCATTGCAGAGAATTTTCTTACTGCACCAGCAGGTCCGTCTGAGAGGTCGCCCTGATTAGTATCAGAGCTGTTGTGCCAGTCTTCACCGGCATTAGACCAGTTGGTCTCCCAGTTGTAACCTGTGAAACGGTTACCGCCCTGACGTATGTTATTTACTGTTACTTTCTTCAGACTTGAAGTATCAAATGCATTTACGCCATAGATGTAAGGACTGATCGACTTCTTCTCGCCCGAAAAATCGACAGATACCTTTGTTGAGTAGCTGTTTTCGCCTTCTGCTGCTACTGCTGATCCAGGAAGTACTGATGCACTTGAAAGCACACAGATTCCTGCAAGTAATCCTGCAAAGCTTCTTTTAACCATGTTTTTAACTCCTTTTTTGTATCTGTAATGCCTGACAGATACATATTTATTATTCTTCCGCTCTGAACGGCGGTCTTGTCCAGATGTCGATGTCCGGTTCACGGCACGAAAGGAAATGCACCAGAGATTCGGCAAGAGTAAGTATACCTACAAGCGGAATATTATGAACATATCCATATATCGGGAACGGCTCTCCGCCGGTATTGGCTGTGAGCTGCCACATTATCCCGAAATGCTCAAGGCGGTCAACTATGTTGGAAACTATATCCATCGGTATATCAAGTTTCTTCGAGATACACTCCTTTGTAAGGATATAGTTGCGTCCGAGTGTTTCGGCATAGCTGATTATTCTGAGCGTATTTTCATCAGAAAGGAATCCGAAGAGTTCCATTATCCTCTGACTGATCGAAAAATAGCTGTTTATCCCTTTTTCGGGTATCCGCATGAAGCATATGTACTGCATATCAGGGTTAAGCCGGGCAAGTCCCAGCTCATAATCAGTACGCAGATGAGCAAATGTCTCATGCGCAAAAGCCTCAGGGTACTTTATATTCTCAGGAGCGGTGTTCATATTGTATGAGCAAAGCATACTGTAAAACTGCTCCATAACGAACTTTCCCTTGTTCTCAGGCGGAAGGCTTCTTATCTTCTCGGCTGAGGCAGTACCGAGATCAAGCATTCCCGAGTCATCGGTGAGACCAAAAAGCGAATCGAGTGAAACTCCAAGTGTACGTGCAAGCAACGGCAGCAATTCACTGTCGGGGTAGCTGCCCTTCTCCCACTTTGATACCGCCTGCGGAGTGACCATCAGCGCGGCGGCAAGCTGACTTTGTGTAAGCCCTGCCTTTTTGCGGTATTTTATAAGATTCTGACTGAATTTCATATCCATAACAAGAGCGTCCTCTCCGGAAGAAATTCTGCGTTGAATGTCCTGAGCCTGCTGTGCCTTGACCATGTCCTTTTTCATACTATTATGATAACACAGGTACAAGTTGAATTCAAGCAAGGCTTTCTTTGCAGAATTAAACCTACGATTGATTGTTAAACTGTTGGTTGTAATCATTATATCATAAGCCCAAACAAATGTAAAGTCTCACTAAAATTGTTTACAGAAAATTAAAAAGGCCGACTCCGTATCATACGAAGTCAGCCTTCAATATCAAGTTTGTTTCTTTGGCTTTTTCCCTACTGAAGCCAGCCAGGCAAGAATATCGTTATCCTTGGGTTTATCGGCAAGATGCGAGCAATACCTCAGCAAAAGCGTTGCATCAACAACTGTTATCCTACCATTAAAGTCAAGGTCAGCAGCGATCAGCTGTTCATCGTTTAATATGCCTGGCTTATTATTTGCGAGCAGTGAAGCTTCACGCAGCACCATAGTAGCGTCGATTACATTTATTCTGCCATTTCCGTTAACATCGCCCAGCGAGTATTCTTTCTCAGTTGGCTGTTTGGGATCCGTTGAAGGTTCTGTCACCGGATCTGTTGGCGGTTCTGTCACAGGATCTGTCGGCGGTTCTGTCACCGGATCTGTTGGCGGTTCTGTCACCGGATCTGTTGGCGGTTCTGTTACCGGATCTGTTGGCGGTTCTGTTACAGGATCTGTCGGTGGTTCGGTCACCGGATCTGTCGGTGGCTCTGTCACCGGATCTGTTGGTGGCTCTGTCACCGGATCTGTCGGTGGTTCTGTCACCGGTTCTGTCGGTGGCTCTGTCACAGGATCTGTTGGTGGTTCTGTCACAGGATCTGTTGGCGGTTCTGTCACCGGATCTGTTGGCGGCTCT